>Ga0302046_10000665_pt1 | contig 33645 bp, 18 predicted proteins | sample RVTome_11_FD_200261 | JGI IMG/M metagenome (GOLD analysis project Ga0302046, IMG submission 200261) | Soil microbial communities from uranium-contaminated site in the Upper Colorado River Basin, Wyoming, United States - RVT147D111 (version 2) ...
TCCCCCCGGGAGAGGGTTGGGGTGAGGGGCCATCGCACAGTCGTGGTCCTTGGTGTTTCTTCCTTATCTAGCTCGTCGTGACGGGTTCCGGCTTTAGGCAGTTCGGGCGATGTCAGGTTCATGCTCCCCTGGGCCCGCCCCATCCGGTTTGGTGGTGGGCACCCTGCATTTCCGCACACCCGTTGATTACCAACCGATTTCCCATCTTTCCTCTATAGGAAGCCGGATTATGCTTGCCCTCAGGCTTTCCGCTTCCGTAAAACGTCCGACCCAGTATATGCTGGGGCCGTTTGGGGTGGGCTGATCCCATGGCTGGCAAAACCTGTGGTTGAAAGGCCCACGCGTCGTCGCGCTCCTCGCACGTCTGCCCTGAACGTCTTGAATCACCGCCTCGTCCCCGCGGTATCAAGTCGGCGCCAAGCCCAAGCGGCCTTCCATGCCTGGGAGTCGGGACGGATTCCATTCCCCCCGCAACGAAGTGATGAGCAAGACGAACGCAAGTTCCAAGCAACCTATGAGCACGAACGGTTTGCCTCCGAAACAGGGACTTTACGATCCGTGGTTTGAACACGACGCCTGCGGCGTGGGCTTCGTGGTCCACATGAAGGGCCGCAAATCCCATGACATCGTCCGCCAGGGCCTTCAGATCCTGCTCAACCTCGACCATCGTGGAGCTTGCGGTTGTGAAGCCAACACGGGCGATGGCGCGGGCATCCTCATCCAGATGCCGCACCGGTTTTTCCAGGAGGCTGGCCTTCCTTTTGACCTGCCCGAGGTGGGCCAATACGGGGCCGGCATCGTGTACCTGCCCAAGCACCCCGCCGAGCGCGAGGCCTGCAAGGAGGTCTTTGCCAAGATCGTGGCGGAGGAGGGGCAGACGCTCCTGGGTTGGCGGGATGTCCCGACCAACAACGCGCCGCTGGGCGCCACAGCCCGGGCTTCCGAGCCGTTCATGGCCCAGGTCTTCATCGGCCGCAATCCCAGGCTGCCCGACGACCTGGCCTTTGAGCGCAAGCTCTACGTCATCCGCAAGCGGGCCACCACCGAGATCCGCAACGGCGAACTGCCCGGACACGAGTACTGGTATGTGGCGAGCCTTTCCTGCCGGACCCTCGTTTACAAGGGGATGCTCATGCCGGTTCAGGTGGACCAGTTCTATCCCGACCTGCGGAACCCCGCCATGCAAAGCGCCCTGGCGCTCGTGCACTCCCGGTTCAGCACCAACACCTTCCCGAGCTGGGAGCGTTCCCACCCTTACCGCTACCTCGCGCACAACGGCGAGATCAACACCCTGCGCGGCAATGCCAACTGGATGCATGCGCGCCAGGCCCTCTTCCAGTCCAACCTGTTCGGCGACGACATCAAGAAGACCCTGCCCATCATCAATACCCAGGGCAGCGACTCGGCCATGTTCGACAACTGCCTCGAACTGCTCTACCTGGGCGGCCGGTCCATCGACCACGCCGTCATGATGATGATCCCCGAACCATGGACCAACCACGAGTCCATGAGCGACAAACGCAAGGCGTTCTACGAGTATCACAGCTGCCTGATGGAACCGTGGGACGGCCCCGCCTCCATCGCCTTCACCGACGGCAACCGGATTGGCGCCATCCTCGACCGGAACGGACTCCGGCCCTCCCGCTATTACGTCACCCAGGATGACCGCGTCATCATGGCCTCCGAGGTCGGCGTGCTCGACGTGGACCCCGAGGAGGTTCTCGAAAAGGGCCGGCTCCAGCCCGGTCGCATGTTCCTCGTGGACATGACCGAGGGCCGCATCGTCGATGACGAGGAATTAAAGTCCAGGATGGAGAATGAACATCCCTACGGCGAATGGATCGCCGAGAACATGCTCGAGCTGGACCGGCTGCCGGACCCGGAACAACTGTCCGAGCCGGACCATGCCACCGTGCTGCAACGCCAGCAGACCTTCGGCTACACCTTCGAGGACCTGCGCATCCTCCTTGCGCCCATGGCCATCAACGGGGTCGAGGCCCTCGGCTCCATGGGCACCGACACCCCACTGGCCGTCCTCTCCAACCGCCCGCAGCTCCTCTACAACTACTTCAAGCAGCTCTTTGCCCAGGTCACCAACCCGCCCATCGACTGTATTCGCGAGGAGATCGTCACCTCCACCGAAACCACGGTCGGATCCGAGCGCAACCTGCTCCAGCCCGAACCGGAAAGCTGCCGCCTGATCGAGCTGAAGACGCCCGTCCTCAACAACGAGGAGCTGGCCAAGCTGCGGCACATCGACGAGCCGGGTTTCGCCTCCGTCACGTTGCCCATCCTGTTCGAAGCCAAGGGCGGCGCCAGGGCCATGGAGAAGGCCATCGACACCCTCTACGCCTCGGCGGACAAGGCCATCGAGGACGGGGCCAACATCCTCATCCTTTCGGATCGAGGCGTGGACGCCGATCAGGCGCCCATCCCGGCCCTGCTGGCGGTGAGCGGGTTGCACCATCACCTCATCCGCAGCGGCACCCGGACCAAGGTCGGGCTCATCCTGGAATCGGGCGAGCCGCGCGAGGTGCAGCATTTCTCGGTGCTGATCGGTTACGGCTGCGGGGCCATCAATCCCTACCTGGCCTTCGAGACCCTCGACGACATGATCCGCGAGGGACTGCTGCCCGGGCTGGATCACAAGACCGCCTGCAAGCAATACGCCAAGGCGCTGGTCAAGGGCGTGGTCAAGGTCATCTCCAAGATGGGCATCTCCACGATCCAGAGTTATCGCGGCGCCCAGATCTTCGAGGCCATCGGCCTGCACGAGAAGCTGGTCGAGAAGTTCTTTACCTGGACCCCCTCCCGGATCGGCGGCATCGGCCTGGCGGAGATCGCCGAGGAAGTGCTGCGGCGCCACCAGCAGGCGTTCCCGGACCGCAAGGTGGACGGGCACGTGCTCGACGTGGGCGGCCAGTATCAATGGCGGCGCAACGGGGAGTTTCACCTCTTCAATCCCCAGACCGTGCACAAGCTCCAACTGGCCTGCCGCACCGGCCGCTACGAGGTCTTCAGGGAATACGCCGACCTGGTCAACAAGCAGGATCGCAACCTCTGCACGCTGAGGGCGCTGCTCGATTTCAAACCGGGCCAGGCCATCCCCCTCGATGAGGTCGAGCCGGTCGAGTCCATCATGAAGCGCTTCAAGTCCGGCGCCATGTCCTACGGCTCGATCAGCAGTGAGGCGCACGAGACCCTGGCCATCGCCATGAACCGCATCGGCGGCAAGAGCAACACGGGCGAGGGGGGCGAGGACCCGGACCGTTACATCCCCGACCCCAACGGGGACTCGCGCAACAGCGCCATCAAGCAGGTGGCCTCGGGGCGCTTCGGCGTGACCAGCCAATACCTGGTCAATTCGCGGGAGATCCAGATCAAGATGGCCCAGGGCGCCAAGCCCGGCGAAGGCGGCCAGTTGCCCGGCGGCAAGGTGTATCCCTGGATCGCCAAGGTGCGGCTTTCCACCCCGGGCGTGGGGCTCATCTCCCCTCCCCCGCACCACGACATCTACTCGATCGAAGATCTGGCCGAGCTGATCCATGACCTGAAAAACGCCAACCACCACGCCCGCATTTCCGTGAAACTGGTCGCCGAGGTGGGGGTCGGGACGATCGCGGCAGGCGTCGCCAAGGCCCATTCCGACGTGGTCCTGATCAGCGGCTATGACGGCGGCACTGGCGCCTCCCCCCAGACCAGCATCAAGCATGCGGGCATTCCCTGGGAACTGGGGCTGGCCGAAACCCACCAGACCCTGGTCATGAACAACCTCCGCAGCCGCATCATCGTCGAGACCGACGGCCAGCTCAAGACCGGCCGGGACGTCGTCATCGCCGCCCTGCTGGGCGCCGAGGAATACGGCTTTGCCACCGCGCCGCTCGTCGCCATGGGCTGCATCATGATGCGGGTCTGCCACCTCAACACCTGCCCGGTCGGCGTCGCCACGCAGGATCCGCGTCTGCGCAAGCACTTCTCCGGGGCGGCCGATCATGTGGTGAACTTCATGAGGTTTGTGGCCACCGAAGTGCGCGAGCTGATGGCCGAGCTGGGGATCCGCAAGTTCACCGACCTGATCGGGCGCACCGACCTGCTGGAGCCGCGCAAGGCGGTCGATCACTGGAAGGCCAAGGGGCTTGATTTCTCCAACATCCTCTACCAGCCCGAGGCGGGGCCGGACGTGGGTCGCTTCTGCCAGATGGAACAGGATCACGGCCTGGACAAGGCCCTGGACAACACCACCCTGATGGACCTCTGCCGGCCCGCGCTGGAGCGGAAGCAGAAGGTGGTGGCCGAGGTGCCCATCAAGAACATCAACCGCGTGGTGGGCACCATCGTGGGCAGCGAACTGACCCGGCGCCACGGGCCGGAAGGCCTGCCCGACGACACCATCACCATCAGGTTCAAGGGATCGGCCGGGCAGAGCTTCGGAGCGTTCATGCCGCGCGGCATGACCTGGATCCTGGACGGCGACGCCAACGACTACATCGGCAAGGGTCTTTCCGGCGGCAAGATCATCGTGTCGCCCCCGGCGGGTTCCCCCTTCGTGCCGGAGGAGAACATCATCATTGGCAATGTCGCCTTCTATGGCGCCACCAACGGCGAGGCCTACATCCGCGGCATGGCCGGCGAGCGGTTCTGCGTGCGGAACAGCGGCGTCAACACCGTTGTGGAAGGCGTGGGCGATCACGGCTGCGAATACATGACGGGTGGCCGGGTGGTCATCCTCGGGCGCGCCGGCCGCAATTTTGCCGCCGGCATGTCGGGCGGCATCGCCTATGTCCTCGATGAAAAGGGCACCTTCCCCACCCGCTGCAACACGGAGATGGTGGGGCTGGAGGCCGTCGAGGACGCCGAGGAGGAGGCGGGGCTCCGGCGCATGATCGAACGCCACGCCGAGCTGACCGGCAGCTCCCGGGCCCAGGCGATTCTGAAGAACTGGGACGCCATGCTGCCGAAGTTTGTGAAGGTCCTGCCCAAGGATTACAAGCGCGTGCTGCAGGCCTTGAAGCGGGTGCAGGATGCGGGCTTGAGCGGGGAGGACGCCATCATGGCCGCCTTCGAGGAGAATGCGCGCGACGTCGCCCGCATCGGGGGCAGTTGAGCCGCCAGCCGCGCCGGACAGAGATTCATCGCAGAGAGACACCATGGGCAAACCCACAGGATTCATCGAGTATCTACGAGAGCTGCCGGTCGATCGCAAGGCCGAGGAGCGGATCAAGGACTGGAAGGAGTTCCACCTTCACATGTCCGAGGACAAGCTGCGCAACCAGGCGGCCCGCTGCATGGATTGCGGCGTGCCCTTCTGCCACACCGGCACCCTGCTCAGCGGCATGGCCTCGGGTTGTCCCATCAACAACCTGATCCCCGAGTGGAACGACCTCGTTTATCGCGGGCTCTGGAAGGAGGCGCTCGAGCGGCTCCACAAGACCAACAATTTTCCCGAGTTCACCGGCCGCGTCTGCCCCGCACCCTGCGAAGGATCCTGCGTGCTCGGCATCAACGAGCCGCCGGTCACCATCAAGAACATCGAGTGCAGCATCATCGACCACGGCTGGGAGGAAGGCTGGGTCAAGCCCGAGCCGCCCGCCGTGCGGACCGGCAAGAAGGTGGCCGTGATCGGCTCCGGCCCCGCCGGGCTCAGCGCCGCCGCCCAGTTGAACCGGGCCGGGCACCTCGTCACCGTCTTTGAACGCGCCGATCGCGTCGGCGGCCTGCTCATGTATGGCATCCCCAACATGAAACTGGACAAGGAGGAGGTCGTCTTGCGCCGCATCGACTTGCTGGCCAAGGAAGGGATCCAGTTTCTCACCAACACCGAGGTGGGCCGGGATTTCCCCGCCGAGAAGGTTCGCTCCGACTTCGACGCCGTGATCCTCTGCACCGGCGCCACCAAGCCCCGGGACCTGCCCATCCAAGGCCGCCAGCTCAAGGGCGTCCACTTCGCCATGGAGTTCCTCACCGCCAACACCCAGGCCATCCTCGACGGCGCCCGCAACGGGAACTACATCGATGCCGCCGGCAAGGATGTCATCGTCATCGGCGGCGGTGACACCGGGACCGACTGCGTCGGCACCTCCATGCGCCAGGGCTGCCGGAGCCTCGTGCAACTGGAAATCCTTCCCCGCCCGGCCGACGAGCGGCAGGCCAACAATCCCTGGCCCGAATGGCCCAAGGTTTACAAGATGGACTACGGCCAGGAAGAAGCCGCGGCCAAGTTCGGCGGCGATCCCCGCGTCTATCTCACCACGGCCAAGAAATTCGAGGACGACGGCAAGGGCCAGGTCAAGGCCATCCACACGGTCGAGATCGAGTGGGCCAAGGATGACCAGAGTCGCTTTGTTCCGAAGGAGGTGCCCGGATCCGAAAAAGTCCGGCCCGCGCAACTGGTGCTCCTGGCCATGGGTTTCCTCGGGCCGGAACAGCCGCTGCTTGAAGCCTTGGGCGTGGAACGCGATCCCCGTTCCAATGTGAAGGCCGACTACGGCCGCTACACCACCAGCCTGCCAGGCGTCTTCGCCGCGGGGGACTGTCGCCGCGGACAAAGCCTCGTGGTCTGGGCCTTCAACGAGGGACGCGAAGCGGCGAGGGAATGCGACCGCTACCTCATGGGCTCGACCAACCTGCCCTGAAGGCCGTAGCGGCTACGGCGTGGCGAAGGACCGAGGGGCGAGGGAGAACCGTCCTCGACGCGGAGAGAGGCTGCCACCCGTTACCGTCTCCCCGACCGCCAGCCAGCTTCCCCCTCTCCCGCCGGGAGAGGGTCGGGGTGAGGGGCCCGCTACAGAGACCTTGTATCCGGCCCTCATCCGCGTCATGCTCATCACGTGCCAAGGAGCGTACGCATGGCTCGGCACTTAAGGAGGAATCAAACCTGGGCCGAACGATTGATGTGGAAATGGCTGCGGGATCGACGTTTTTCGCGATTCAAGTTCCGCAGGCAGCATCCGATGGGTCCGTATGTCCTCGATTTCTTCTGCGAGGCTGCCATGTTGAACATCGAATTGGATGGAGACCAGCACGACGACCCCGTGAACCGGAAACGAGACCAACGAAGGGACGCCTGGCTGGCATCACGTGGCATCGAGGTGCTGCGGTTCTGGAATGGTCGGTTGCGCCGCGAAAAAGAGGTGGTGCGCCAAGTGATCTGGGAGACACTGCAGGAACGGGCATCGGATCCCTTAAGGGAGGAAGATGGTTGAACGATTTACGGGGGCCCCTCACCCCTGCCCTCTCCCAGGGGGAGAGGGAGAACCGTCCTCCGCGCGGAGAGTGGCTGCCACCCGTTACCGTCTCCCCGACCGCCAGCCAGCTTCCCCCTCTCCATAGAAGGGCCGGGGTGAGGGCCCGTGAAGGCGGTACCGGTCCCCCCCGAAGCCTTGCTTTGCACCGGCGCCGCTTTGGCCTATGCTTCACCCGGATTCCGGAGGGGCGGAGAATCGCTCCCGGCTTCGGGCCGGGGGAGGAAAGTCCGAACTCCGCAGGGCGCAATGCCACGTAACCCGGCCGCACCCGGCGCTTCGGCGCGGGGGTAAGCCGGGATAGACGCGGGAGGAAAGCGTCAAGGCTTTCCGACGGATAGTGCCACAGAAAACAAACCGTCCTGCCTTCGGGCGGGATAAGGGTGAAAAGGTGGGGTAAGAGCCCACCGCTCCGAGAGTAATCGAGGAGGCACGGAAAACCCCATTGGGAGCAAGGCCAAATAGGAGACCCCGGAGCGGCCCGCTCCACGCCCGGTCCGTCACTGGCGGTCCGGGACAGGTCTCGGGTACGGCTGCTGAGACAAATGATTCTCTCTCCCGCCTTCGGGCGGGACAGACAGAACTCGGCTTACAGCCCCTTCGGAATCCCATGCTTTGGCCTGTGTGCGGACGCGCTGCTCCGAATCGGCCACCGGTAGGATAACGAGTTCTGGGGGCCCCTCACCCCAGCCCTCTCCCGGCGGGAGAGGGAGACCGGTCTTCCGCGCGGAGAGAGACTGCCCCGCTTGCCCTTCCACCCCACCGCCAGCCAGCTTCTCCCACTCCCCGCGGGAGAGGGCTGGGGTGAGGGGCCCGGGATAGAATCCTTGAGAACTGCTTCGCTTCTGGAATGCGCTGCGGCAACGGATCCAGAGCCCGTTCGAGGAGGAGGAATTCTGAGCGAGCCTTTGCTATGGTGATTCAATCTCGTTGCACATCCTCACGCCATGCCTGTTTCTAAGAAAATCCCCCCTACCCCGAAGCTCCCGTCAACTGCAGCGCCGTCGCTCCTCCCAGGTTGTTGGCCCGATCCACCGCGGAGATGCAGATCACATCCGGATAGGACCGGTCCGGCCACTTGACCGAACGGTAATTCCCAGGCAGAAAGCGCGTCGTCCAGGTGCCATTGATCCTGGCCTGCAGCACCCAGTGCTTCACGGTGCGCTGGTCGGCGTTCTGCCAGGAGATGATGAGTTCCCCCTGCCCGTTCACGGCCGCCTGGACCGCTGGCCGGACAGGCGGCTGCGCATCGATCCAGGAGGAGGGAGGGATCAAGACCGGATGCTGCAGGGCTTGCCGGGCCAGGATGCTGGCCATGTCGCGCCGGTTCTGGACCAGGCTGCGCGCGCTGTAGAATGCCATGCCCCCGGCCCCCTTGCTGTTTCGGACCAGACTGATCTGCCGAAGGGTCTCCGTTGGCGACCGGTCCGCTTCGGAGCCGGGTTCGAACAGGCTCAACCCGGGCCAAAGATGCCGGGGCTGCTTGTTCTGACTCACCCACCAGTCCAACAGGTCGCCAAAGCGCTGTCGCGGCGCCTGCGTGGACCAATACAACTGCGGGGTCAGGTAATCCACCCACCCCTTGCGCAGCCAGAGCGCCGAGTCGGCATGCAGGTCGTCCAGGCCGCTCAATCCTCGCACCGAAGCCGGATACCCCGATTTCCAGATGCCAAAGGGGCTGACCCCGAACAGAACCCAGGGCTTCTCCTTCTTGATCGACTGGGAAAGGCGAAGGATCAGCCGGTTGACGTTGGACCGCCGCCAGGCTGCCCGGTCCAGCGTGCCCCCGCCTTGGCGATACTGGTTCCAGGAGGCCTGGTCCGGAAAGGGAATGGGCCGGCCCGAGGCCGATTGCTTGGGGTAAGGATAGAAATAATCGTCCAGATGCACCCCGTCGATGTCATAGCGGCGCACCACATCCATGATGACGTTCAAGGTGTGGCTTTCCACGGCCTGCGACCCCGGGTCCAGCCAGAGGGCATCGGCATACTTGTGCACGAGGGAAGGCATCGTCCGGCTGACATGGTTGCGCGCGGCCGGCCCCTTGGCGGCCCCGTGCCTGGCCCGGTAGGGGTTGAACCAAACGTGCAGGTCCAGCCCCCTTTGGTGCGCTTCCTGAATGGCAAACGCCAGTGGGTCATACGGGGGCTGGGGGCCTCGCCCCATCTGGCCGCTGAGATACTCCGACCAGGGCTCGAGGCCGGAGGCATAGAGTGCGTCGCAGGCTGGCCGCACCTGGAGAATGATGGCGTTGCAGTTCAGTTGCCGGACGCGATCCAGGAGCCCGATCAGTTCAGCCTGCTGCTGGGCGGAGGAAAGACCGGCCCGGGACGGCCAGTCGATGTTCTTGACCGTGGCCACCCACACGCCCCGGAATTCCCGATAGACCGGCGGCGGCTTGATCCGGGCGGGGGCATACTTCACCGATGAGCCTGCGGATGCCGAGGCCGGCACTGCGGGGCAGACCGAAAGAAGAGCCCCCAAGACCGCCATCGGCAGCCGGATCCATGCTCGAGACGCACCTGACATCGCGGGTATTGACCGGGTTTTGCGGTTGTTAGGCAAGACAATGCTGGCAGAGCTTGGGCGCTTCCATGTAGCCGCGATCTTTAGATCGCGTTTCCACATGGGCAAGTGCGTGGAACGCGAACTAAAGTTCGCGGCTACAGAAATTTGGCCAGGTTCATGGCTCCGGGGCTGGCTAATGCCAGGACTACAAACGTGGCCGCCTCTGTTTGTAGTCCTGGCTTTAGCCAGTCCGGACTTGCCCAGGCCAGGAATCCCCAAAGTCCGCCTCCTGACGTCGGCGGCTACTGACGTCGGCGGCTACTGGCGCAGGACGACGCCCCGGTTTGGACTCGGACATGCTTGCCGGAAGGGGTATCATCGACCACACCGAACGATGAGCCAGACCCCACTGCATTGGCGCACGGCAAGCGGCCGCTTCGAGTTTCCCGGTCCGGTCCGGATCATGGGAATTCTCAACGTCACGCCCGATTCCTTCTCGGATGGCGGGCGCCACGCCGATTTGGACCGGGCCGTGGCGGCCGGCGAGGAGATGGTCCGGCATGGGGCGGATCTGCTGGATATCGGCGGAGAATCCACCCGCCCGGGCGCGGCGCCGGTCTCTGAGGAGGAGGAATGCCGGCGCGTCCTGCCGGTCTTGCAGGAACTGAAGCGACGGGTGCGGGTGCCCTTGTCCGTGGACACCATGAAGCCCGGGGTGGCCGGGAAGGCGTTGGAGGCGGGGGCGGCCATCATCAATGATGTCGCCGCCAACCGGTCGGATTCCGCCATGTGGAAGGTGGTGGCGGCGCATGGCGCCGGGTATGTCGCCATGCACATGCAGGGAGCCCCGGCCACCATGCAGGCCAACCCGACGTACCAGGACGTCACGGCCGAGGTGGCCGCCTTCTTCCAGGAACGATTGCGCCGATTGGAGGCAGCCGGAGTGGACCCTGATCAGGTGGTGGTGGATGTGGGGATCGGCTTCGGAAAGCGACTCGTTCACAATTTGAAGTTGCTGTCGTGTCTTGACCGATTTAAAACAATAGGCAGACCTCTCCTTTTGGGGGCATCACGGAAATCCTTCATAGGCGAGATCACGGGGGTGGCTGATCCCTCAGGCCGGGACGCAGGATCCCTGGCTTGCGCCGTGCTGGCGGTGCAGGCAGGTGTCCAACTTCTCCGGGTACACAATGTGGAACTGACACGCCAGGCGGTCCGGATGGCCGAGGCGATCCTGGCGATGGGACATTGAATTTCATGGCGGACTTTCTAAAGGAAAACCTGACGATCGACTCGTGGCGGCCGGTGCTCGAGGTGTTGATCCTCGCGGTGGGGATCTATTACATCTTCACCTTCGTCCGTGGCAGCCGCGGGTGGCCTGTCTTCACGGGGTTCCTGGTGGTGCTGCTCACGCTGGTCATCGCCACGACGCTGCTCGAACTCGAGGTGCTGAGGTGGTTGTTGGCCACGTTCTTCGTGTACATCGCCGTGGCCGTGCTCATTCTCTTCCAGCCCGAATTGCGCCGCATGCTGGCGGAACTGGGGCGCCTGCCTCTTTTCAACACCAGCCACAACGAACGCGAAAACATCGAGGTCATCGTGGAGGCTGCCGAACGCCTCTCCGACGCCCGCATCGGCGCCCTCATCGCGGTCGAGCAGTCCATCCAGCTCCAGGAAGCCGTCGAGTCCGGCATCAACGTCGATTGCGAGGCCACGCCCGAGATGCTCGAGACCATCTTCTTTCCCAACAACGCCATCCATGACGGCGGCGTCATCATCAAGGGCGACCGCATCGCCCAGGCCGCCTGCATCTTCCCCCTCACGCGGCGGCAGGACCTGAGCAAGTCCATGGGCACCCGGCACCGGGCCGCCATCGGCTTGAGCGAGGAAACCGATGCCGTGGTGGTCACGGTCTCGGAGGAAACCGGCGGCGTCTCCTACGCCTACAAGGGCGAGATCGTCCGCGGCGTCACCCTCGAGGAGCTCCGGGCCTTTCTCAGCTCCATCCTCGTCAAGGCGACCAAGTCCCGGCCGTTCAAGGACTGGCTGCGGTCCCTGCCCTTTTATCCCTCCAAACCCCAAAGCGGCGTGCTGGCCAAAACCGAACCCAAGTCGTGATGCAATTCTGGCTGGACCTCATCCGAGAGAACTTTCTGCTCAAGCTCTTCTCCTTGGGCATGGCCATCCTCATCTACGTCGCGGTCAACTCCCACCTCGCTCCCGATTCCGAAGGGCTTAACCTCAACCTGCTCAAGGTCACCCAGAAGCGTGAGTTCCGCCCCCCGGTCCAGCTCATGGTCTCCCCGGGACCGGGCCAGGGCTACAAGGTCACCCCGGAAACCGTCCTGCTGACCGTCTCCGGTGAAGTGGATGCCCTCAAGGAGCTGACCCTGGCCAAAATCCAGTTGTTCGTCCGCCTGGAGGAAGCCAAGGGCCCCATGATGGGGGAGCTGGCCGTCCAGGCCCACGTGCCCCGCGCCATCACCATCGAATCCATCGACCCGCCCAGGGTTTCCGTGGAAACGGTCTCCGGCAATTTCATGATCTTCCCCATTGCGCCGATTAAGTAAACATGGGAAACCCTCAGCGTGCAGACCATACCCCGGCCCCTCTGCCCTCCACCCTCACCCACCCCATGAGCAGCAAGATCAAGCGCATCTTCGGCACCGATGGTGTCCGGGGCACCGCGAACATTGAGCCGGTGACTGCGGAAACCGCCCTGCGCCTGGGCCAGGCCGCCGCCCATGTCTTCAAGCACCTGGAATCCCAGGCCCGCGGCCGCGAAAAGCACAAGATCGTCCTGGGCAAGGACACCCGCCTCTCCGGCTACATGCTCGAGAACGCCCTTTCCTCCGGCATCCTTTCCATGGGCGTGGACGTCCTCTTCATCGGTCCCGTCCCCACCCCCGGCGTGGCCTACGTCACCCGCAGCCTGCGCGCCGACGCCGGCATTGTCATCACCGCCTCCCACAACCCCTATCAGGACAACGGCATCAAGTTCTTCGGCGCCGACGGCTACAAGCTGGACGACGACATCGAACAGCAGATCGAGGCCCTGGTGTTCAGCGGGGAGATCGAGGACATTCGGCCCAGCGCCGACGAAATCGGCAAGGCGGTTCGCATCGATGATGCCCTGGGACGCTACATCGAGTTTGCCAAGGCTTCCTTCCCCCGGGGACAGACCCTCGAAGGGTTCCGGATCGTGGTGGACTGCGCCAATGGCGCCGCCTACAAGGCCACCCCCTGCGTGCTCCGCGAATTGGGCGCCGAGGTGTATGTCTATGGCGACCGCCCCAACGGGATGAACATCAACGAGGCCTGCGGATCCATGCATCCCGAGAACCTCTGCCGGCGCGTCCGCGAACACGGCGCCGACCTGGGCATCGCCCACGACGGGGATGCCGACCGCGTCCTGTTGTGTGACGAGAAGAGCGAGTTGATCGACGGAGACGACGTCCTGGCCATCGCCGGACTGGACATGCTCCAGAAGGGATTGCTGCGGCACAACACCCTGGTGGCCACCGTCATGAGCAACGCCGGCCTGGAGGCGGCCATTCAGGCGGCGGGCGGCAGGGTGGTGCGAACCCCTGTCGGGGACAAGCACGTCATCGATGAAATGCTTCGCTCCGACTACAACCTGGGCGGGGAACAGAGCGGACACCTCATTTTCGGCGACTACAGCACCACCGGTGACGGTCTGGCCGCCGCGCTTCAGATCCTGAGGGTCCTGAAGGAGCGCAACATTCCCCTCTCCGAACTGCGCCAGTGCTGGACGCGGTTTCCCCAGCGCGTGACCAACATCCGGGTGCGGGAGAAGCGTCCGTTCGACCAGATGAGCGGGGTGCTGGAGTTGGTGCAGGAAGCGGAGGTGGAACTGCAGGCCAGCGGTGGTCGGATCCTGCTTCGTTATTCCGGCACCGAACCCAAGGCCCGCCTTCTGGTGGAAGGCCGGGATTCCGACATCCTGGACGCCTGGACCCGCCGCATCGCCGACACCATCCGCCAGCAGGTCGGGGCGTAGGGGGGGACTGTAAGGGTTACTCGTTCAGTTTTTCCCCAAATGCTTCATCGCTTCGGGAACTACCCGCGTAGTGCCTGGGCGAGGATCCATGTGGAATTCGCGGCTAGTTTCCGATTAAGGCAACGGCAACGCTCGGTAAAACCTTTGAGTGGCGGAGCCTGCGCTTGGATCAACAACCAGGATCGATTCAGCGGTGGCTTGAATGGTGGTCAGGGAATGCCACTGGTCCAGATCCTCCGAGTAATCCACTTGAAAGATCGCACCTGGATCGCCGCTCAGGTTGAATTGAAACTCTCCTTGCTCATTGAATCCGAAGAGAGTCAATTCGGGGGCGGAAGGCTCTCGGCCTTCAAAATGCATGCCGAAGGTTTGGAGCGTGTTCAGTTCATATCCCTTCCTGGTCACCTCGACTCTGCTCAGCGTCACGGGCCAGAGATGCTGGGAATCCGCCCCGGACTCTACTTGAAAGGTGATATCTGCCAAGTTGCCATTGACTGAGAGCAAAGCGGTGCTGCGGCTGATGGCCAAGCTTAGCCGGCCAGATTGGTTTCCAAAATCGTCATCCGGGAACACGTGCCAGGCAGCCGCAGTCCCTGGTGGGAAGGTGGCGCCCAATTGCAGGGATGACGTGTCGATCAAACGGAGTGCATCAGCCGGATAGTCCAGCACCAGTGTTAATCCCGCGACTGGAATGCTGATGTCGCTCAATTGCACCGACAACGTGATTTGTTGTCCATTGGTTCCACGTATTCGTTCCGGAGTGAGCATGGCGCGGCCCAAAATGGGAGACGCCCCGCCCGCGCCGCCTCCCTGTAGCAAGCTTGGATCGATGAATGGATCCTCTGCGATCGCGGCGAGCATTCTGATGACATCGCCCACGTCCAGGATTCCGTTTAGATTCAGGTCGTTTCGCGAGATATCCCAGCTTCGGACCGTATCCAGTTGAGCCAGTAATCGGAGGAGCAAAGTGGCATCGCCGATGTCAAGGTAACCGTTTCCATTGTTGTCTCCCGTGTTGCCACCGCCAACGATGTGAGCCGCACCGTTGACGACGTCCGTGCCGAAGGGAATGAGCTCCCCGTTGGAATCGGAAAGGTCCACCACTTCAATACTCAGGGATGTGCTTGCTTCCCCGGGCACCGTGCGCGCCCGAAACTCCACTTGCGCGATCAACTGAGTTCCAGCGGTGATTGCCGTTCCAGGCATTGCCATGACCATGCGTAGTTCTCCCAAGACAGCACTGTTGACCTGCCGGAATGCAGAGGACAGCAGATCTTCGTTCCAGTGCACCACTGGGTCAGACAAATAGTCGGGATTGTAGCGAAGAATGGCGGTAAACCCGCCCACGTTTCCGTCGCTGACCAGAGTCAGGGGCACCAAGGCCAATTGTCCTTCCATCAAAACGGGAGGCGACATCAAAACGAACGCCTGATTCACGGTGACGGTCACATTGGCCACGACGCTGGTGACGGCACCGCCCGTATTGCGGACTACCACCTGATAGGCGCCAGCGTCTGCGGATTCCACCGTGCTCAGGATCAGAGCTGGTCCTGCGGCTGATGCGATCTCAATGCTATCCCGATACCACTGGTACTCGAGTGTCCCCGCTCCGGAGGCATCGACTTCCAAAACTGTGGTTTCGCCCAAGGCAATGGTTTGATCCATGGGTTGCAACGTGATGAGCGGTGGCTCCACTCCGGAAGCGGGATCCAGTTGGAAGCTTTCCAGACCAATTAGCGAAGGGATCGGAATTATCCCGCCCCCGGTGGTTTGGGTCCACACGCCGGAAACACCCACTCTGCCCCCGTTGGCAAGGCATTCCTCGTAGGATTGTCCAAAGGCGCTGTCCCATGCCCTGACTTGCATATCTGCGTTGTCGCCGGCTGCTACGGATGAAATGTAGCGTGTCCCACCCACGAAGATTCCCGGAAGCACGACAATCCCTGCGGGCGCACCGATTGGCTCCAAGGTTCCTCCCACCGGACTTGCATAAAGCTGCACTAGAAACCCCTGGCTCACCGGTAACGGCGTTAGTCCGTCCACATCAAAGACGCGTGCGCCAAGTCGGTTGGCGAACGTAACGGCCCCTCCCGTGTAATCCACCTCGACATTGACCAGAGTTCCTTGGGAAATAATGCTTCCGTATTCGTTGGAGATTATTACCGCGTATAAACCGCCGGAGGCCGGTTGGATCTCTTCGATGGTCAATGATGCTTCGGTTTCTCCGGGCAGTACCGCGCCATTGAAGAACCATTGGTAGCTCAATGGTTGGTATCCATCGGCCTGGACGGCTAATACCAGTTCCGAGCCGGCAAGCAAGTTTAGGCCCGATGGCGGAGAAACCACGATCACAGGGGCGAGTCCATCCGTGTCGACATCGAGGACAGCTTCATCGCTGAGAACGCTGCCCGCCACATTGGAGACTTCAACCTGGTATGCGCCAGCCTGGGAGGATTGCACATTCAGAAGGGATAGAGTGGATGACGTCTCACCGGACAGGACCATGCCGTCATGGCTCCACTGATAACTAAACGGGCCTGTGCCAGTGACCATGACTGAGAATAATACGTCGCCTTGCAATGCGACCGTTTGGCTCTGGGGGTGACTCACGATGCTGGGCGGGATGGGGGCCGTGGCTACCGTCAAGACCGCCGGGGCGCTCGACGCGGTGCCGTAGGGGCTTGTCACCGCCACAGCGTAGAGCCCCGCCTGGCTTAGTTGCACATCCTCCAGGAACAGTTCCTTGCCGGTTTGACCCGTCAGCGCCTGGCCCGCGAAAAACCACTGGTAACTCAAGGGCGGCGTGCCGGAGGCGAGGACCGAGAAATGGGCGGTCCCTCCCATCACCACCACCTGACTGGTCGGTTGGCGAAGAATGGCAGGAGCTTGGGCGGTGTGGCATTTGCCCGCTGACTGTGTCTCGAAGATGGATTGGATTTCTTCGGCTTCCAGGGCACGGCCATAGAGTGAGACCTCATCCATGGCTCCGGCGTAGTGCATGTCCGCAAATGGACCTGAGGGCCGGTAGCCCAGATAGAGATCCCCAGAAGTGTCGGGAATGAATAGACCCAAGTGTTGTTGCGCCGCCAACTCCCCATTCAGGAAAAGCTTTGCCTGGCCACTTGCTTTGTCAAAAGTCAACGCCACATGCTGCCACTCGCCCGCCAGGAGGCGCCCAGGCGGTGTCCCGACTTGGTGGGAACCACCTTGGGTGTCAACGAGGTTGGCCGTGAGTGAACCGGCACCACCTCCCGGAGTATTGAGTTCCACTCCTGTCCACAGATGCACGCCAATTCCTCCCAGCCCGTCATTCCATTCCAACAATGGCTGCATCGTCGTCACCTGATCGGGGCGAATCCACGTTTCCAACGTCAAGCCATTGCCCATCCCGACATCCAGTGCCGGGGCATAGCCGATGGCCACGTGATCATCCTGTCCGTCAAAAAGAAATGCCTGCACCACCTTGCCGGGCCCAAAACCCATGTCGCCAACCAAGGTGCCGTTGTAATCTCCAAACAGGCTCGCAGCGCCGCCATCCCCGGGCCACCAACTGATCAGCCCGCCCGGGGGCGGCACACAGTCCGGTTGCGGATTGACGAACAGTTCGGCTTCCCGGCTCAATGCGCTGCCAAGTTCATTCGATACTTCGACTTGATACAGACCTGCGTCCTCCAATGCGACAGTTTCCAGATGATGCACATCGTTTGTCGCATCCGGGACCGTCTGACCTTCGAAATACCATTGGTAGGTCAAAGGCTCAATTCCCCCCGCCTCCACGGAAAAGGATGCCGAGGCTCCCGCATTGACCCAGGCGTCGACGGGTTGTTGCACGATGATGGGGGCGCCCGCAATGGGAACCATATTGCGGAACAGGCTCAGGGTGTTTCCAAAGCTGTCGGCAGTCACAATGTCAGGCCGTCCATCCAGGTCCAAATCGCCAACCGCCACTCCGCCAGGGTTGACCCCTGTTGGCAAATCCGCTCCCACCACGAACGACGATGTCGTCAACGCCTCCCCCGATTGCACGTTGCGAAGCACTCGTGCCCGATTGTTTCCCTCATTGACCACCACCAAATCCACCTTCCCGTCCCCGTCCATATCGGCCGCCTTGACCTTGTGCGGCTTGCCGCCAGGGGGCAGATCCACCCGGTTTCCGAACGAGGCAGGACTTAGCGGGCCGCCTAGGTTGAGGTTCTGGAAGATGCTGACGCGGAGGTCTTGCCAATTCACCACAACCACATCCGGCCGGTCGTCCTGGTTCAGATCCGCCACAGTGGCATAATTGCCTCCACCCGCCAGATCGATCCTTGGCCGGAAGCTGGAGGCGTCAATGATGCCCGGGAGGCAATTGTTTTCAAAGATGGCCACGGAACCCCCCAGATAGTTGGGCACGACGACGTCAGGCCGGCGATCCCCATTCAGGTCACGGAGGACTACAGCATGGCCGCGGCCGCCAAGCGGATAATCCACGCGCGTGGGAAAAGTGCTGGCGTCGATGGTGCTGCCCACACTGAGGTTCTGAAACACCGCAAGAGTTTGACTGCCAAAGCAAGCTACCAGCAGTTCGGGGCGTCCGTCCTGGTCCAAATCGCCCACCGCTGCCTCGATGGGGGTCCGGCCTGGTTGCACATCCACTTTGGGCGCGAAGGACGCTGGGGACAAGCTGCCCGGCGTGCTCACGTTGCGCAGTACGGAGACGGTGTCGGTGGCGCCGGACATCGTGTCGCTCGGACGATTGACCACCACCAAGTCTAGCAAGCCATCCGCATTCACATCGCTAGCGAGAACGCTGTAAGCGTTGGCTCCGGTTGGGATGAAGAAGGGTGCGGCAAAGGTGCCGGCCTCCAGTCCTCCCGACGCATCCGTGTTGTGAAAGACATAGATGCCGCCGCTTCCATAGCTAGACGCAGCCAGATCCGAGAGCCCATCACCATCCAGGTCCGCAATGACCACGACATGCGGAAAGACCGAATTCAAGGTTTGTCGGGGAGCGAAGGATGACTCGGAAAGTCCTGGCACTCCTTCAAAGGTGGGTTGAAACGACAAGGGAGAGGCAGCCCAGGCACCATTGAGGATCAGGGTGACTGGCTCCGGAGTAGCGCCAGCTGGCAGTACGACCGAGAGAAGGTTGGAGGAGGCCGTCATCACCTCGGCTCGAGTTGCTCCGAAATGGACCACGTTCTCTTCAGCGACATCGGAAAACAGCCTGCCTCCGATGTGAACCGACTGCCCGGGCGCCGCGGAAAGAGGCGTGACGGTGAAAATCTCCGGAACGGCGAGGGGTTCCACAATGTTCAGAAAGGCTGACTCGGAAGCTTCCGATCCGAACTGGTTTTGCACAAAGACATGGTAGGCCCCCATGTCCGAGGTTTGGACATTCTCGATCGACAGGCTGGGGGTGGTTGCGCCTTCTATCTCAGTGTTCTCAAAATACCACTGGTAGGTAAGCGGAGGGGTGCCAGCAGCGGTCACCGAGAAGTTGGCCATGCCGCCCTCCAGGACGTTCACTGAGGACGGTTGCGCCAGGATCCGGGCAGGTATTTCAGCGCACTTGCCAGCAGTGCTGCTAACGTAGAGCAAGGTGATCTCGGACTCATTGAGAGCCCGGTTATAGACGCTCACCTCGTCTATGCCTCCGGCGAAGAAAAAGGTGCTGCCACTCTTCACAATGGGCCGGGCACCGATGATAAAGTCTTCGCTGGTATGGGGAGTGAAGTCGCCCAGGCTTTCGGTCGCGACCATGCTGCCGTTGTGGTAAAGCGCGGCGGTTCCGCTCAGTCGATCATACGTCAGCGCCACGTGCTGGTAGCTGTCCAGCGTGAGGACACCCAGTACGGAGATGTGGTGCGAGCTGCCTTGATTGTCCACGAGGTTGGCGAACAGTTGGCCCGGTGTGCTCGGCGAGAGGTAGAGGTGCACTCCGGTATTGGGATAGGCGTCCCGTTCCCACTCGACGACGGGCAATGGATTATTGCTGGTCGGCCTGACCCAAGCCTCGACAGTGAACCCTTCCCCTGCCCCCACATCCAGGGAGGCTGAAGCCGGCACCCGGACATGACCGCTCACACCATCCAGTTCGAAGGCAGTCCCAACGTGGCCTTCGCCATAACTCACACCGCCGGCTTCTTGCCCATCATTGAGCGTCAGGGCATCCGCGGCATGGCCTTCACCTTGCCACCAGCCCACCAGACCTTCAGGTGGTGGCAGACAAGCATCCTCGGGCAGCACCAGCAGCGAGGCCATCGTGCTCTCCAGCATCCCCTCGCCATTGGCAACGAGCACCCAGTACTGGCCCGCATCCTCGACCTGCGCGTCTTCGATGAGTAGAACCCTGTTTGTGGCGTCCGTCAGGGGGACATCATCCCGGATCCATTGGTAGGTCAGGGGCGGCACCCCGGCGGCCACCACTTCAAACATCGCCTCGCCGCTGACGAAGATCACCAAGTCTTTGGGTTGCTCCACAATGAGCGGTGGTCCCAGAAATGGCACGGCATTCTCAAACACGGATAGCGAGTTGCCGTATGAATTTCCGGTAATCACTTCTGGGCGCCCATCCTGGTTGAGGTCGGCCAAGGCCAGCCCGCCCGGGTTGAAACCGGTTGGAAGATCCACGGCCGCCACAAAATCCTCGGTACTCAGGATGCCTCCGGAAGACTGATTTTGAAGCACCCGCGCCAGGTCGGTGCTTTCGTTGACCACCACCAGATCCGCGCGTTGATCGCCGTTGATGTCGGACGCACGCACCTTGTGGGGATGGCCTCCAGGAGGCAAGTGCAGGGGCCCGGAGAAACTGTCCCCGTTAAGGGAGCCGCCCTGTGAGCGGTTCTCGTAAACCGTCAAGCGGCTATCCTGCCAGTTGACGACGATCAGATCGGGCTTGCCATCGCCATTGAGGTCCGCCACTTCGGCATTGTTGCCGCCTTCAGGCAGGTCCAGGCGTCCCGAGAACGTCGATGCATCGATGATACCGGGGATCGCCTGGTTCTCAAACACGGACAAAGGTCCTCCCACGTAATTCGGCACCACGACATCCGGTTTGCCATCCGCGTTTAAGTCGCGAACCACCACGCCATGAGCTCGTCCGGGGACGGCGTATTCGACGGGGCTGTTGAAACTGGTTCCATCCATCGCACCTCCTTGCCAAACGTTTTTTAGGATGCCGAGGGTCTGGGGCGTGAAGCTGGCGACAAGGATGTCAGCAAGTCCGTCCTGGTCCATGTCAGCCACGGCCGCCTCGATGGGCGTGCGCCCGACTGGAAAGTCCACCTTCGGGGCGAACGACCCCGAGTTTAATTCGCCTGCTGTCGCCGTGTTGACCAGGACGCTGACGGTGTCCGTGGCACTGCTGTTGGAGTCGGTCAAGCGATTGACGACCACCAAATCGGGTTTTCCATCAGCGTTGACGTCTCCTATGGTCACGCTGAAAGCGTTGTTTCCAGTGTGGATGAAGATGGGGGATTCGAAGGTGTTCGTGTGAAGCATGCCGCCAGATCCGGCATGAGGAAACACTTGAACCCCTCCATCGCTGTAGCTGGTCACCGCGACGTCTGAATGACCGTCTCCATCAAAGTCGGCGACGACAATGGAATGCGGGTAAGGCGTGGCCCAAGTGACTGAATCCAAGAAGGAGGAAGGGCCCAGATAGGGGAATCCTGAAAAGGTGGGAAGGAAGGCCGTGGGAGAGGAAGCCCATTGCTGGCCCACCGCCAGACTGATCGGACCGAACGTCGCACCTTCCGGCACGCGGACGGATAGCTGGTTTGTGGCAGCGGCGAGCACCTCTCCCGGCACGGCCCCAAACGCCACCACATTGTCGCCAGCCACCGAAGAGAATTTTCTGCCCGTGACATCGATGGTTTGCCCTGGTATGGCCACGGAGGGAGTGACGCCTACGATCGCTGGGGCGTCCGGGGGCTCCACCACGGTCAGTACGGCGGGAGAGCTTTGCACCAGGCCAAACTCATTGGATACCGTGACCGAGTAACTACCTTCCTGAGAGGACTGCACATTGCTCAGATGGAGCATTGTTCCTACTTCCCCATCCAGCGCCTCGCCATTGAGGTGCCATTGGTAGGACAACGGTTCACCACCCAGGGCGGCGACGGTGAAAGTGAGGTCCGCGCCGACCAAAACAGTCACCGAAGATGGTTGCTGCTGGATCTGTGGTGGCGTGGGCTGGGATCCGCTGCACAACAGGATGGCATCCCCACCAGTGTCGCGCGTCCCTCCGCCACTGTTGAGGTTCCCAGCCATCCGGGATACGCCGTCAGAAGGAGATCCAAACCCGCTCAGCAGCGCGGCCGAAGATCCCGAGAAATTCCGTATGTCTAAAAGCAGATTACCTTGCTCCGGATTGTAGAAGAACGGCGTTGTCAGCGGGATGCCAATGTCAAACTCCTTGGGGCCGGCGGCTGGCCCCAAGAACGAACTGGACACGGTAATCGGACCATCAAAGACCATCGTGTCATCCGCGCCGACGTTGGCGGCGTAGGAGCCATTCATGGCATCTGGCATGATCCCGGTGGTGCTCAGGTTGATCTGGATGTGATTAATGGTAACGGAGAAGGGCCCTCCGTAAAAATGATCAGGCCGCCAGTAGATGTGCGTGATCTCGGTCACTCGCGTGGGGAACATGTTGGCGTTATACACCTGCTGGATACGAAGGTTTGTGTCGCGCAGTGTCGCTGATCCAAAGGCCTGGTCTCCGGTTTCAGCAAGAGTGGGGAGGTACACACAGTTGGTGGGACCGGCAGGCTCCGGCGGTGGCTGGTTGGTTGAGTCAGAATAGACCAATTGAATGATGTCTCCACCCGTATCCCTTGTTCCGCCTGAATTATTGACATTGCCGGCCATGCGGGAGACCCCGTCGCTTGGCACACCGAACCCGCTCAAAAGGCTTGCGCTTGAGCCCGAATAATTCCTGATATCCAACAGAAAGTTGCCGGCCGATGGATCATAAGTGAACGGGGTCGTAAGTGGTATGATTATGTCGAATTCCTTGGGACCTCCCGACGGGCCGGCAAACTGGCTCGACACGACGCTGGAACCTGAGAATACCACCGTGTCATCCGCCCCGACATTGAGAGCGTAGCTTGAGGCCAATCCATCCACTTTGCTGGGCGTGGTGCTCATGTTGATCTGAATGGATGAGATGGTCGCGTTGAAGGCCGTGCCATAAAAAAAATCGGGCCGCCATCGCAGTTTGGTAATGGTTAGAGGGTTGGAAGGAAACTCGCCGGACGCATAGATCTGCTGGATGCGCAGGTTCGCATCTGTAAGCGATGCAGATCCGAAGGCTTGATCAGCATCTGCGCCTGCTGCAGGTATAACCCAGGTGTTGGTCTCGGTTTGGGCCCTTAGTTCCCCATGGGCGAAGACGGCTACGCCGAGCAATGCGAGAAGCAGTGATGTTAGACCAAAAGACGGCGTATACGTGGGCTCCGTCCCAGCCCGGTTCCCTTTGGGAGGCTTATTCATGATTAATTGGGGGTTCAGGTCCAGAATCAGGATCCTCGAAAGCCCATTGTTCAGCAAGCATTATGAACCGTAATAATGGTGTCGCCAAAGCAACATCCTTGCGGAGAAAAGTCTAGCGACCGGCTAAGGCGGGCAGGAGGAGAAATGATTTCAGCTCCTTGACCGAGCATGGTGTGGACTTTCATCGAAACCCCTGTCCGACAATGGCCTAGGGAAGATCCAGAGCCTGACCTTCACTTCTCGTGCACGGTGAGCAGTCCTCCCCCGTAGTTCAAGGGAGTCAAGGCATCATCCAATTGGGCCAATGGTTCCAGAATCACGTTCAGCAGTTCTCGTAGAATCAGCGAGCGGGCCACCAGCTTGTCCATCGCCACTAAGGCGCGCATGCAGCGGCATTTCTCCCTGTACTCATTATCAAAGACACTGCTCAGTGCGCCGGGCTCCTGGATCAGGCTGTAGAGCTTGCTAAAGCGAACCTCACGGAAATGGTGCTTGAGAAAGCGTGCCCGCATCTCAGAAGGCAATTCCATCCCCACATGCCCCGGCAAATCGATGAAATACTTCTGGAATAGGTCGGGGTAACTTCTTGCAAAGCGCCACCACGGACTGTCTCCCAATGCTTCGCTGCAATGTATCGTTCGTCCGCCCTTCTTGAGGACGCGATGGATTTCGGAGAAAAGTAGATCCTTGTCCCTATTTTCGAGATGCCCCAGCACATCGGTGGACACGACGAAGTCAAACGATTCATCGGCGAAGGGAAGATGGAATCCGTTGCATTGGTAAACCTCATCGTAGAGTTCGCGCGCCCGTTGCAGGAGGGGCAGGACAGGATCGATGCCCACCACGCGTCCGAACCTGCAGAAATAGTGGCGCCCGCCTCCACAGCCCAAATCCAGAATCAGAGGATTGGGTGTTCGGCTGCGCTTAAGTTCCTTCAGGAAGACACGGTCCCTGCGCCCAGAGAGGGAAAACCGGATCCGGATCGCGTTGAGCAGGGAGAGGAAGGGACTGGAACGGATGCGTCTGCGCAGATCCGAGGTTTGCAACCAGTTGGCGATCTGGTGTTCCTCGTAGAGGGTTTCGTTGAACCGATCTTCAGGCGTCAGGAAGGAAAGGATGCCCTCGTTGAAGGTGTACCCTGTCCCGCAAGCAGGACATTCCACGCCCTCCTCGTTTTCCACCAGATCCTTTTTGCACCTGGGGCAGATCAATCCAACCAATCTCTTCATTCAATGCGTCTTCGCTTGGCCAGCGCAGCCTGGCTGAGCCTGCTGGACACGGCCCCCAAGCCTGCAATTCCCGCAGCAGAATCAGAGCCGGACTCCGGCTGGCCTGTAGTCAGGGAGGGCAGTTGTAACGGGTGCCCTATCCCGCTCCAAGCTTGAATTAGCCCCTTCGCGGCCGTGGGCCTTGGGGTCCTCTCCCAAATCTTGACACATGGAGGTTCCAAGAGTCATTACAGGTGCCCGGAGCGCCGGTGCAGTGTAGCGTGCACGCCGCATCCATCGAGTGAATTGTGAACAGCCAAGGTGATGGCGAGCCCAATACGTGAGTTGTTCGACTCCATGAAGATCCTGCTCATCTCCCTGGCCGGCATTGGGGACACGCTGATCGCCACACCGCTCATCCATGAGCTGCGCCAGCATTTTCCCGGCGCCCAACTCGACGTCTTCGTGCTCTGGGCCGGCTCCAGGGATCTGATCGAGGACAATCCCCATGTCTCCCGCGTTTACCAGAAGAACCTGATCACGGCCGGGGCCGCGGCATCCCTGCCCTTCCTCTGGAGCCTCCGTCGCCGCCGTTACGACGTGACCATCAACACTCATCCCCAAAGCCGCCTGGCTTACCGCGCCATTGCCCGCGTCATCGGGGCCCCGCTTCGCCTCAGTCATGCCTACGACCACCATGGATGGTTGGACCGGCGTTGCGTGAACCGGACCGTGCCCCAGGACTACTCCATTCACGGGATCGAGAACAACCTGAGGCTCCTTGAACTGCTCGATCTCAAACCCGCGCTGCCCTCGCATGAAATGGAGTTGTTTCTGTCCGATCAGGAAATCGCCTGGGCGCACGACTACGTGAAGCAACAGGGCCTGCAGGGGCGGCGCCTGCTGGGCGTCCACGTGGGGTCCGGCGGCACGAAAAACCTGGCCCTCAAACGCTGGCCTTTGGATCACTACAAGCAACTGCTCCAGGCATTCCGCAAATCACATCCCGAAGCCCCGGTGCTGTTGTTTGGCGGCCCCGGTGAGGAAGCGGCTCATCGGGAACTCACCGGATTCCTGCAGGACACCGAAGTGTTGGTGCCGGCGACGGGGAACATCCGCCAAGCCGCCGCGCTCATGCGGTCGTGTCATTCCTTTCTGAGTGTGGACACTGCCCTGATGCACCTGGCCGCGGCCATGAAGGTGCCCCATCAACTGGTCATCGAGGCGCCCACGCTCAACGTGACCAACCTTCCCTGGGGCAACCCGCATCGCATCATTCCCAATCCCGCGGTGGCCGGCCGGAACCTCGAGTTTTACCGCTACGACGGAAAGCCGATCAAGGGCACCGACGAGGAACTCAAGGCGATCATGGCCTCGGTGTCCGTGGACTCGGTGCTGCAGGTCCTTGACGAGGTTTTCCGGGAGTGACCCCGCCTGCGCCTTGCGGGTCCACGCCCGGCGGGGTCCGGCGTTGTCGATTTCAACACAGAGATCACGGAGAACCGTGGAGGGCCACAGAGGCTTTTTTTGGGGAGGGGAAGCGAAGGGCTCGATGGCGGCACGTTGCGCTCTCTCATGCGATCCATTCGATGCGAGCATGAACATCAGTTCCAAGTCCCTCGGTCTCTGTGGCCCTCGACGATTCTCTGAGTCCTCTGTGTTAAACGCCTGGCACCACCCAGGCGCCTGCTCATTTTCACCTTCCGCTCCGCGAGGTGTCGGGGCAGACTCGGCGCGCGGCAGGTCAGCAACGATGAACGACGCCACGGCACCGACACTCAGCATCATCATACCGACGTTGAACGCGGCGGAGCTGCTGGAGAACTGCCTCCGCTCGGTGGATGCCCAAACCTACCCACGCGACCGGATGCAGGTCCTGGTGGCCGATGCCCATTCCCGGGATGCCACCCGCGAGGTCGCTCTCCGGCACGGAGCCACCGTGCTGGATGACGAGGGAAGCAACATGGAGGAGGGCAAACGGCTGGCCCTCTCCCAGGCCACAGGGGATTACATCGCCTTCCTGGATGCCGACAATGAACTGACCCATCCGGATTACCTTGAGAAGGCGGTCCAGGCGCTGGCCGCCCATCCGCAGGCCTTGGGGGTGGAGAGCTACTATCCGCCCTCCGCCAGGATGTCCTCCTTCTGCGTCTACATAACGCACCTCCTGCACATCAGCGATCCGGTGGCCTGGTTGATGAGCGCGAATCCCGTCCTGATCGCCCGGGAGGGGGAGGTCGAGCGATGGACTCTTCCCGGCGAGGACCAAGCCTATCCACTGGGAGCCAATGGCTTCATCTTCCGAAAGGCCGACCTGGACCGGGTGCATCGCCAAACGGAATTGTTCCAGGACACTCATGTGGCGTTGCACCTGATGAAGGCGGGCCAGCGCGAATGGCTCCGCCTGGCGGGCCGGGGGGTGCATCACTACTACATCCAGAGCCTGGGCGCGTTCCTCAAGAAACGGCGCCGCGCCATGGCGCACTACTTCAATGTGCGCGAACACTCCGCCACCTCCTGGGCGGCTCGACCCGCTGTGCCGGCCTGGGCTGCCGCCCTTTACTGCCTGACCTTGGTCGGCCCCCTCTGCCACACGGTCCGCGGATGGATCCGGGATCGTGACTGGCGCTGGGTGTGGCATGTGCCGGCCTCCCTGGCGTCGCTGGCCGGCATCTTGTGGGGCTGGCAGACGCAGCGGGCCAACCGGCATCGCAAGCGTCTCATCGCCGAACTCCAACCCAAGCAAACCCTTGGGAAGGGAAACTCGAAACTCGAAACTCGAGACTCGAAACAAATCCAAAATTCAAAATCTGAATCGCATGAAACGCCATCGACTTGAAGCACTCTGAAGGCAATCTGATGAAATCATTCTGGATGCAGGCTGGTGTGTCTTTTTGGTCCTTTGGTTTTCCTCAATTTGAATTTGTTTCGGGTTTCGAGATTCGAGTTTCGGATTTCCGTACTTCCTCATTCACCCATTCGCTGGTTCGCCCATTCGCATGACCCCACCCCGCCTGGTATGCTTCGTCAACGGCATCTACTCCCCCTCGATTGGCGGAGGGGACATTTACTTTGCCCATGTCGTGCGGGCCGCGTTGGATGCCGGGTATCGCGTTCATTTTTTCGGCGGCCACGCCCTGCGTCACTACCTTGAAGCGCAGGGGTTCCCCCTCAACCTGACCCTGACGGACGACGGCATGGGGGACCTTGGGAATGTGGCCACGATGCCGGGCCAGTTCCGATTGTTGCGGGACTTCCATCGCCGCTACAAGGGAACCATGCGCCAGCTTGGCGAGGTGAAGCCGGAAGACGTGGCCTATGCGATGTCCGACTATTGGTTTGATGCCTGGCCGATCATCCGGTGCGCCGCCCGGATGAAGATCATGTACCTCGGCATGATGGCCCCCACCCTGCGTGAGGTGATCACGCGTGGCCGGGCGGACGTGCCACCCACGCGGCTGGCTTCCCTTTACTATTGGGCCACCCAAAACCAGTCCCTGCGGGCCTTCGCCCGGATGCCGAACAAGATGTTCACCTACGGACATCCCAACATGGCGCCCTATCTGCGAAGCTTTGGCTACCGGAACTCGGAGCTGGCGTTTGTCACGAACGGCATGGACGTCAGCCAGGCCGATGCGGTGCCGGAACAGGAAAAGCAGTATGACCTGGTCTGGACCGGACGTGTGCATCCCCAAAAGGGCATTGAAGACCTGCTGCAGGCCATGGTCTGGTTGAAGGGGGAGCTTCCCGGCTTCAAGGCGCTCATCATCGGCAAGAGCAAGGCCCAGCTCGAACCACGGATTCAGGAGCTGGGGTTGGGGCAGGCGGTGACTTTTTCCGGCCTGGTCTCGGAGGCGGAAAAGTTCCGCTTGTTGAAAAGCAGCCGTGTCTTCGCCATGCCAAGCCGCTACGAGAGCTGGGGGATCGTGGTGGGGGAGGCCCTGGCGGCCGGCATCCCGGTCGTGGCCTATGATCTGGAGTGCTACCGCCCAGTCTTCGGCGAGTTCGTACGGTACGCGCCATGCTTTGATGTGGCCTCATTCAAGGACCTGCTGACACAACAGATCACCGCCATGCGACAAGGGAGAAACTACCTTAAGGCCATGGACACAGCGACGCTTAAGCAACGGTTGAGCTGGGACCGGACGCGGCAGTCGTTCACGCAACTGCTGCAGCGGGCGTTTCTCTCAGGTGACGCGCCAGAACAGGTGATCGCTTGAACCCAGTCGACGCGACACCCATTCGGGGCCCAGCAGGGACTTGATCCTTTGCAGGTGGTCGGGGTCCTGGGCTTCCAAGATGAGATATCGCGCCGAGGGGAGGGTTCGGGTGGCGCCCTTGAGCACGTCGCACTCAAACCCTTCCACGTCGATCTTGACCAGGTCGAGCGAGGGCGCCTGGAGGGCTTCGTCGAGGGTGGCGAGGGGGACACGAAACGCCCCGGGAGTTGCCTGGTCCCCTACGATGAGGTGGGAGGTGCCTTCATGCCCGGCCGGGCTTTCGAACAAGGCTTCGCCGGTGTGATCGGAGAGAGCGATCGGATGGCAGGTCAGGTTCATGCCCACGCGTTCGGCCATGGACCGAATCCGTTCGACCATGGCGGGTAGCGGTTCAAAGCAATGGATGACGGCACGGGGATTGACGCTGTGGACGTAGAGGGCAAAGGCGCCCGCGTTGGCTCCAATGTCGGCCACCAGGGGCGACTTGGCTTCTCGCAGGTGGTCAGCCCAGGCTCCGTCGTGAAGCTCGCGCTCCACAAACATGGACCAATAGGCGATCAGGGTGTCGGAGGTGTTGATCAGGAATCCCTCCGGCGAAGTCAGCGGCGCGGGCTGCCGACGACTCAGGAAATAGAGTGCGCGTCGGGACACCAGTTGAGCGGCAAAACCCGGCCGCCGACAGGCCAGCCGAACGAAGCCTGCCAGACTGGGTATGAAGTGCTCTGCCAGAAAGGTCCACTTTCCCATGTCAATCGGGGCGGATGCTATCGGGACTGACGGGGACAGGCAACAGGGATTCCCTGTGGCTCAAAATGTTTTGCGTCCGGCAGGTGGCATTGACTAGGTTGAGCTCGGCCATGACGAACCTGTTTGGACATCCTGATACCGCCTTCGACGCCTTGATCTTGGCCGCTCTCTCCGTTCGAATGGTTTCCCAAAATGACTCCTGAGCCGCCGCTGATCAGCGTAGTGATCCTCAACTACAACGGTAGGCCCTGGTTGCAAAGGTGCCTCGACTCCATCTGGCGACAGACCCTGTTTGATCGCACCGAACTCATCCTCGCCGACAACGCTTCATCCGACGGGTCGGATCACACCGCCGAAATGCTTCTCAAGGACTGGCCCAACGGCTACTTTCTGCAGAATGGAAGGAACTTGGGCTTTTGCGGCGGGAATAACGCTGGAGCCCGCTTGGCCACTGGAAGGTACCTGTTCTTCCTGAACAACGATACGTGGCTGGAGGAGGATTGCCTGGAAGCCCTGGTCCAAAACATGGAGGATCAAAGGGCCGGCGCAGGAGGAGCCCAGGTGCTGAACTATGAGGATGATTCGTTCCAGAGTGTAGGTGGCAATGGGATCGATTGGATGGGCTTTCCCAACGCATCTCCTCCTCTGGAATGCACCACAGCCCTCTTCGCCACGACCGGATGCGCCTATGTGATTCGACGGGATGTGTTCGAGCGGATTGGCGGCTTCGACGAAGCACTTTTCCTTTACTCTGATGAAACCGACCTATCCTGGCGTGTGTGGATTGGAGGCTGGGAAGTGATTGGCATTCCATCTGCCCGAGTGCACCATCGCGGCGCCGTGGACGTAAACCCGAAAGGAGGGGGGCGAGTTGTCGAAGTCCGCACCAGCGCGTTAAAGCGCTATTACGCCAACCGGAATGGCATCATCCTCATCTTAAAGAATGCGCACCACTTCCTCCTATTGCTCCTGGTGCCGCACCTCGCTTACCTTGTGTTGGAAGCCGTTGCAAGTCTGCTCCTCTTACGGAACTCGGCGTTTTGCTGCGAGGCCTATGGGGCGGCCGTGCGAGACGCGTTCCGTATGCTGGGCCATGTGCGATCAGAACGTCGGGCCATTAGGGGGTTTCGCCGCAACGATGATTTTTGGATGATGCGCTTCCTTCGCCTCAAACCGAGCCGTTTGCAAGAAGTGGTGCACCTGCTGCGTCGTGGTGTACCACGAATAGACTGACACTTTACGCCATGAGCAGCAGAACTAGACTTTGTGCCAAACTTCTGAAGCTCGGTTTTGAGCCAAGTCAGTTGCTGTCGTGGCTTGCCATTCGACACGCCATTGGCGACTCCCAGACCGTCCTTGACGTTGGGTGCGGAGGGAATTCCCACGTCCGTGTCCTGGAAATTCCACACCTGACGGGCTTTGAGGGGTATCGTCCAAGCTACGAGAAAGCACTGGCAGAAGGCACCCACGACCGAATGATTCTGGGGGACGTGCGGCAGCTTGCCGGTGCCTTCGAAGCAGGGTCCTTTGAGTGCTGCATCGCCATCGATGTCATTGAGCACCTCTCCAAGGAGGAGGGCTTGGAATTCGCAAAGAACATGGAACGCATCGCTTCGCACCGCGTTGTTATCATTACGCCCAGCGGTTTTCTACCCCAGGGCCATGCCGAGGAGGGAGACTTGCAGGCACATCATTCAGGATGGGAAGCGGCTGAGATGCGGGAGATGGGCTACAAGGTGATTGGGCTGCTTGGGCCGAAGGCTTGGCGGGGAGAATACCACCGGCTTCGCTACCGGCCCCGCTTTCTGTGGGCTGTCCTCTCCTTGCTCGCTCACCTGCTGTGGACCAAGCGCCATCCGGAATCCGCCGCCGCCATTCTCTGCGTCAAGGAACTCAAGCCAGGGCCCTGAAACCGGCTCGAACCCTCATGCCGCCTGCTCACTCCGAGCGCGACCTCGCGCTCTTCTTGGAGCGGACGGCCTTCTTGCGCGAGGTGGTGCCTTTGGCCGCGGCCTGTTTGGTCCGCGCTTGGGAGGAGGTCGTGCGCGTGGTCGTCTTGGCTGGTTTGACGGCGCGAGCTGCGGTCTTTCGCGAGGGTTGGCGAGGCGGTGAGGGAGTGGTCGATCCAGTCTGTGGAATGTCGGTGGAGGGGATTGGAGCCGCTGCCTCAGCGTGATGCACGCCTGCCTCCACATTGGGCTTGGTCCGGCTTGGCGCTTTCGTGACCGGGGCCGGTTTTCGTGCCCGCACCAGCAGAAAATGACCGCGTCGCGGCATGCCGCGTTCCAGATGCCGGCCGAGCACATCGGGGATGGGCAGCAATCCCAGGGAGCAGGATTCGGTTTCGAATCCCACACGTTCGAAGAGTTCCTTGGCCTGCAGCACGGACAATGCGCGAATGTGTCCGGTGACCCCGGCGAAGGAGGGATCGGTGATGGGGACGTGCTCCTCCGTCTCCTCCCCGTAGTGGAGGCCCAGCGGATTGCCCGTGAACCACCCGCAGACGCGCATCAGCGTAAAGGGGGTGTAGCCCAGCGCCATCGCCCCAAGGTTGAGAAAGCTGGTCAGGTTTTCGGAAGTAACCAGCGCCGTCCCGCCCGGCTTGAGGACACGGAACATCTCCTGGATGAAGAGCCGCGTGTTGTGCAGATGCTCGATGACCTGGGCACAATGAACCACATCAAAGGTCTCGTCCTCGTAGGGCCAGACCCCGTTTAGGTCGCATGAGGTCACTTCAAGGCCCCGCTGTTCAGCCTTGGCCCGGAGTGCCGGGGCCGCCTCGATCCCGCAAAAGCGTTCCGGCTTTTTCTCGAGGTAGCGCAAGAGCAGGCTGCCGTCGCCACAACCCACATCCAGCAGCGTTCGAGGGTGAAGTGCGGCCACCGCCTGGCCGCTCCAGTCGTTGCACCGCAGGCTGCAGCGGATGAAATCCGCCCCGACCCACTTCTGTAACCAGGACTTCAACATGACACGATCGACCGATGCTGTTTTAAGAGGTGACTACGGGCGCAGAGTAGTCAGCCCACCCCGGAAGTGTCCAGCATGGACCCGGCCAGAATCATGGGGAGGTGTGTTCAGGAGTGAATTGCAGACAAGGCGACCGACAACCTCTCGAGGGACGTCAAGCCGAAGCATTCGCCTTGGGCTGCCGTTGACAAGAGGTGCGGAGGCGAGCCCATAAACTTGTCCACCGACGGTTATCTGTTTGCTGGTTGCAGGATGACCGCGATTGATTATTCCAGGGCAAGCCGGTCAAATTCCTCCAAGATCGCTTCCAAGGCGCTCAACAACGCCAAGGCCAGGTCAGGGTCTCTGCGAGTGACTTGAGCCTCCACTTTCTGACGGAAGGCCCGGAGTTGACCTCTGGCAGCGCTGTCATGTTCGTTGATCATGGATCGCGAGGCGGCATTCAATGACTCTGTCAGCGGCTTAACGCTCTTAAGTGGCAACGAGGACTCGTCTATTGCGGCAATTAGATCGTCGATCATGAGAACCACCACCATCTCGGGGGAGATTCTTTCCAAGCGCACGTCATCAATCGCAATGTCGATCCCTACCCCTCCGTTCGGCGTCCAGTCGGCGAATCGCAAAGTGACCCACTCATCGCCAGGCGGCGCTTGAAAGAGCAGGCCTTGCCACACAAAGCCGATGTCGCCGATGATCGTCGATCCCGATTCATTGGTGATGAGCTGCGACACCAACACCTCGCCGCCTTGGGAGACGACGCTGGCCTCCAGCACCGAAACACGTCCCGGCGTGCCTGCACCGTTAGCGGCCGTGGCAAAGGTCACAAGGTAATCGCACTCCGCGATCACCCCAATCTCCTGCCACAGCACTGCCCCTGCCAAGTCTCCGCCACCCACATCCGCGCTGTGGATCCCATCGACTCCAATTGGTTGAAAGCTGTGCCCAATCTGGTACACCCCAGGGCTGTAGCCCCAATCCTGCAGGCCCAACTCGAAGCTCCCGTTCCGAATGAGCTCCTCAAGTGGCGGAGGAGGAGGAGGAGGAGGAGGAGGAGCCTCTCCTTCCAGTCGCACGTCATCAATCACCACATCCACACCCACGCCGCCATTGGGGGTCTGGTCCGAGAAACGAAGCGTTGCCCGATCCTCTCCCGCAGGTGCCACGAAGGAGAGGCTCTGCCACACGAAACCGATGTCGCCGGTGATCGTTGAACCTGAAACATTGGTGATGAGCTGCCACACCAACACTTCGCCGCC
>Ga0302046_10000668_pt1 | contig 33612 bp, 25 predicted proteins | sample RVTome_11_FD_200261 | JGI IMG/M metagenome (GOLD analysis project Ga0302046, IMG submission 200261) | Soil microbial communities from uranium-contaminated site in the Upper Colorado River Basin, Wyoming, United States - RVT147D111 (version 2) ...
CTGTCCTTTCTCGGCGGTGGCCCGGGCCGGATTGCCGATGCCGGTATCATCCGTGACCTGAAGCCAGGCGCGTTCCGCCCACGCCCATCCGTCGCGCAAGCCTTGCACGCGGAAGCGGCGGGCAGCTCCGGGGCCGGCTTCAGCCAGGGGGCGTACCAGGTCCGGCACGACGTGTTGCATGATGCTGGTCTCCATCTCGCCCGCATGGTCGCCGGGTTCGTCGAAGAAACCGGCGTTGTCGAGGATCTGATACCAGTTGAAGGTGCAGATAAATACCTCCGGGAAGAAGGCACCGACTTCGCGGATCATCTGCTTGAAGTTGTTGCCGCCGTGGCCGTTCATTACGACGAGCCTGGGGATACCCTGCGTGGCGAGCGCGTGGACGACGTCGTGCAACACGGCGGCCTGGGTGCTCGGCATCATGTTGATGTCGAGCGTGACGTCGAGTTGCCCGGTGTTTACCCCGAAAGGAATCGTCGGCAACACGATGACGCGGGCGCCCTGGTCCCAGGCGATCCGTGCGGCTTCGGCGGCGATGAAGTCGTTCTGGATGGTGTCGGTCGCGTAGGGGAGATGGTGGTTGTGGGCTTCGGTAGCACCCCAGGGCAACACGGCTACTGCGTACGTGGTTTCCTTGACGGCGTGCCACGTGGTTTCAGCGAGGATGTAGGGACGGCCGGGCATCGTGCGGAGTCAGGTCTCTGGTCGGGTGTTCGCGGGGTAGAACACCGAAGGTAGACACACGAAGCACCCAAACACAACCGGGCCGTGCACAGATCCCCGAGGTGGGGTTGGCCCGGCCCTGTGCCTAGTCCCGTACGATGAGCACAAGGTCGTATTCGTGGTCGGTGATCTGGACCGGAAACTCGAAGAAGGGGATGATAAAGTTGCCGTTGCGGTCGCGCGAGAGGTCCGTTACGTTAAGCGAAGCGATGCTGCCGTCGTATCCTCCCCGGAAGCTGAAATCTATCATGCGGCGATCTGACGTAACCGTCCGGTCGAGTTCATAGCGGCGCACCTGATCGAACCGGGGGCCGGTGTGCAGCGAGACGTTGGTGATCTCGAACTGACGGCGTACCACGACGGTAGCCGGCGTGGTGGCCTGCTTGACTCCTTCGATGAAGATCCAGGCGCGTCTGGGTTGCCAGGCTGCGGCGGTGGCCGTCGTGTCGGTGGAGTCGGGCGGGGGCGCATGAGAGGTTATGCTGACGCCCGGCGTCGTCGTCACGCAGCCTGCCAGCAGCAGCGTACAGCCATACACGAATGCGCAAAAGGTCAGTCGCTTTTTCATGACGGTGCAGGGTCAGGTGGTAGGGTGCGGGATGCTAACGGACGATCCGCGCCCCCTCTGTGATGGACGCCGGCTCCTTATCAACCCCGTGATATACTTTCAACCGGCAAAGCGCGGCAAGTTTCCGGCGGGGGCTGCGATTGTTGTGATCAAATTGTACTATGTAGCTCACCCTACGCAACCCAACCCGTGTGCTTCCATGGATCCTTTGCGTACGTCCCATCCGGGCCGGGCCGGCGCGTCACGTCGGCATTTTCTCAAGACTGCGTCGCTGGGCCTCGGCGCTACGCTGGCCGTGCCGGGCCTTACGCGGCCCGCGCCGGCGATCCCGCCGAGGCGCGACCAGGAGCCGCTCGGTATGGCGTTGGTCGGCCTCGGCTACTACGCGACGAACCAGCTTGCGCCGGCGCTGCAACAGGCCCAACGATGCCGCCTCACCGGGATCGTGACCGGCACCCCCGCTAAGGCGGATGCCTGGTCGCAGCAGTACGCCATCCCCCGCAGCCACATCTACAACTACGAAACCTTCGATCAGATCGCCGAAAACCCGGACATCGATATCGTCTACATCGTCTTGCCCAACGGCATGCATGCCGAGTATACGATCCGGGCGGCGCAGGCCGGCAAGCACGTCCTGTGCGAAAAGCCGATGGCCGTCTCGGTGCAGGAGTGCGAAGCGATGATCGCGGCCTGCCGCGAGGCGGGCGTCAAGCTGTCGATCGGCTATCGGCTGCACTTCGAGCCCCACAACCGCGAAGCGATGCGGCTGGGCCAGGGGCAGGTGTTCGGCGCCGTGAAGGTCGTCGAAGCGAGCTTCGGCTTTCGCATTGGCAACCCCGACCAGTGGCGGCTCGACAAAGAACTTGCGGGCGGAGGTGCGCTGATGGATGTCGGTATCTATGCCATACAGGCCGCCCGCTACGTCACCGGCGAAGAACCGCTCAGCGTGACGGCCCAGGAAGCGAAGACGGACCCGGTCAAGTTCAGAGAGGTGGACGAGACGCTCTTCTGGCAACTCGAATTCCCGAGCGGTGCCGTAGCCGCCTCTACCACCACCTATGCCGCCAACGTCGAGCGCCTCTTCGCGACCTGCGAGCGCGGCTGGTTCGAACTCGGACCCGCCTACGGCTACGACGGCCAGCGCGGCCGTACCAGCCAGGGGCCTATGGATTTCCCCATCATCACTGAGCAGACGTTGCAGATGGACGACTTCGTCGACTGCATCGTCAACGACCGTCCGTCTGAAGTCTCCGGCGAAGAAGGGCTGCGTGACATGAAAATCATCGAAGCCATCTACCGGGCGGCCGAGACGGGAGATAAAGTCATGATCGCGTGAGGAGGGCGTTCCCCTACCGGAACGGGCGTATGGACGCCGGAGCGAATCAGTAAGGGGGACTACCGCGTATCACCGGGCCGGTTCGTGGCGCGTCTCTCCCGCAACCATCCCTGCATCGTTCGACCCTAAACCTATACGGCAAACCATCGATGAAACGCCAACTCCACCGCCGCGATTTTCTGAAGACGACCGCCGGCCTCGCGGCAGGCGTCGGTCTTCTTCCCCTGGCCTGCCAGCCTGAAGGACAGGATGCCGCGCCGGATCCCGCCGCTTCGCCTGCCGCGACGGCAGCGCCGCTGTTCAAGCTGTCGCTCGCCCAGTGGTCGCTCCACAAGACCCTCTTCGGCAGAGACCTCGCTGAGATAGGATATGTCGAGTTTTTTCAGCTCCTGCAGAGCGACAACTATCGCTCGCTCCTCGCCGGAGACCTGGACCCGCTCGACTTCCCGGTCGTCGCCCGGCGGGAGTACGGCATCGACGCCGTCGAATACGTCAATACGTTTTACTACGACCGGGCGCGGGACGGGGCGTACCTGGGTGAACTCAAGAACAGGGCGGACGGCGAGGGCGTCACCAGCGTCCTCATCATGTGCGACGCCGAGGGAAACCTGGGCAACCCCGACGACGCGCAGCGTACGCAGGCCGTTGAAAATCACCATAAGTGGGTCGAAGCCGCAGCCTTCCTGGGGTGCCATTCGATTCGCGTCAACGCCCGCAGCGACGCGGGCCTGGGAGAAGAAGAACAGCAACGCCTCGCCGCCGACGGCCTGCGTCGCCTGTGTGAGTTCGCCGACCCGCACGGGATCAACGTGATCGTCGAGAACCACGGGGGTATTTCGAGCAACGGCCGGTGGCTGGCCGGCGTGATGGCCCTGGTGGACCATCCCAGGGTGGGCACCTTGCCCGACTTCGGCAACTTCTACCTGTCCGAGTTACCGCTCGACATGAAGGAGCATCCCGAGGCGTGGTACGACCGCTACCAGGGCATCGCAGAGTTGATGCCGTATGCCAAAGGCGTCAGCGCCAAAGCGAACGCCTTCGACGCGGCCGGCAACTGCGTCGAGACCGACTACCCGCGGATGATGAAGATCGTGCTGGATGCCGGCTATCGCGGCTACGTCGGTATCGAATATGAAGGCACGGCGCTGGCCGAGCCCGAGGGCATACGTGCTACCAAAGCCCTCCTCGAACGCACGCGGGACGCGCTGGCCGCGCAGTACGCGTAACCCCGTTATCATGGTCCATGGCCAATAGCGAATGATCAATGGCTAAGGATGCTCTTCATGGACCATTCGCTATTGACAATTAACCATTAACAATTAGAACCGTCTCATGGTGAAAAACGCGTTGATCCTCCTTCTCGGCATCGTACTTGCCGGGGCCGCCTTCGTGGCCTGGCCTGCCAAGCAGCCCGTGCCACAGGTAGCCAACCCGGCGTTTCGGGTGCTGGTATTCTCCAAGACCGCAGGCTATCGCCACGCGTCCATCGAGCCGGGGCGAGAGGCCCTGCAGAAGATGGGGCAGCAACACGGCTTCGCCGTCGATGCGACCGAGGACGGTGCTGCGTTTACCGAAGAAAACCTGCGGCAATACGCCGCCGTCGTGTTTCTCAACACGACCCAGGATGTACTCGACGACGCGCAACAGCGTCACTTCGAGGGCTACATCCGTAGCGGCGGCGGGTACGTGGGGATCCATGCCGCTGCCGACACCGAGTACGACTGGCCCTGGTACGGCCGGCTCGTCGGCGGTTATTTCGCCGGACATCCCAACAACCCCAACGTCCGCGAAGCCGTTGTCCGGGTGGTTGATGCCGGGCATTGGGCTACGGAGACGTTGCCGGATCCGTGGCGACGTGCCGACGAGTGGTACGACTATCGGGATCGCAACCCGGACGTCCACGTCCTGCTGACGGTCGATGAGCAGAGCTACCGGGGCGAAATCCGCGAAGACCCCCATCCGGTAGCCTGGTATCATGCGTTTGAGGGCGGGCGGGCGTTCTATACGGCGCTCGGGCATACGGCCGAGTCGTTCTCCGAACCGGCATACCTGGAGCATCTCTGGGGCGGGCTGCGCTACGCCGCCGGAGAAGCCGCCGGTGCGAACCTCGGCGCGCCCGACGAGAGCCGGTTTACGAAGGTCGTCCTGGATTTCAACCTGGACGAGCCGATGGAACTCGACCTGCTCCCCGATGGACGCGTTATCTTCGTCGAGCGGCACGGCAACGTCAAGATCTACGACCCGGTCCAGGAGAAGACCGACGTCATCGCGACGGTCAACGTCTTCTCGAAGCTGGAAGAAGGGTTGCTCGGCGTAGCCCTCGACCCCAATTACGCCACCAACCACTGGGTATACTTCTCGTATTCCGCGCCCGACGAATCGGAGATCCGCATCGCTCGCTTCGTCCTGGAAGGCACCACGCTCGATTTCGCCTCCGAGAAGATCATCCTGGAAGTGCCCGTCCAGCGCGACCAGTGTTGCCACGTTGCCGGATCGCTGGAGTTCGATGCGGCCGGCAATCTGTACCTCTCGGTGGGCGACAATACGAATCCGTTTGCCTCCGACGGCTTCGGGCCGTTCGACGAACGGCCCGAGCGCAGCCCGTGGGATGCCCAGAAGTCGTCCGCCAACACCAACGACCTGCGCGGCAAGATCCTGCGCATCCACCCCGAACCGGACGGCACCTACACCATCCCGGACGGCAACCTGTTTCCGAAAGACGGCTCGGTGGGGCGGCCCGAGGTCTACGTGATGGGCAACCGCAACCCCTTTCGCCTCGCTATCGACGACCACACCGGCTTTTTGTACTGGGGCGAGGTCGGGCCGGATGCCGGCGAGGACAGCCCGCAGCGCGGCCCGAAGGGGCACGACGAGGTCAACCAGGCGCGGCAGGCCGGCAATTTCGGCTGGCCTTTCTTTGTAGGCAACAACAAGCCGTACCGCGACTACAACTTCGAGACCGGGCAGTCGGGTGATCCCTACGATCCTGCTGCGCCCGTCAACGACTCGCCCAACAACACCGGGGCCCGCGTGTTGCCGCCGGCAAAGCCTGCGTTTATCTGGTATCCCTACGGACCTTCGCCCGAGTTTCCGGTGGTCGGCCAGGGTGGGCGTAATGCGATGACCGGGCCGGTCTTTTACGTGGAGGACTACGGGCAGACGGACCACACCTTTCCTGCGTACTACGACGGCAAGCTGTTCACCTACGACTGGATTCGCGGGTGGATCATGGCCGTGACGATGAACGAAGCGGGCGACTTCGTGGCGATGGAGCGGTTCATGCCGTCGACGAAGTTCAGCAATCCCATCGACATGCTCTTCGGGCCGGACGGGGTCATGTATCTGCTCGAATACGGCACGGCCTGGAACCAGCAAAACATTGACGCACGGCTCTCGCGTATCGAGTTTGCGGCGTCCAACAGGGCACCCGTCGCCCAGATTGAGGCCGACCGTTCGCTCGGGGCGGCACCGCTCACCGTCTCGTTCACCGGGAGCGCTTCGAGCGATCCCGACGGCGATGCCCTCACGTATGCCTGGTCGTTCGGGGACGGGGCTGATGGGCAGGCAACCGGGGCCGAGGCGGCTTTTACGTATGCAAAGGCGGGGCGTTACCAGGCACAGTTGACCGTCACCGACGCCGAGGGGTTGACGGCGACGGCCGTGCGTGACGTCCTGGTAGGCAACGACGTGCCGGACGTGTCGATCGCGATCACCGGCAACCGGACGTTTTTCTGGGACGACCAGCCGTTCGACTATGCCGTCGCCGTGACGGATACCGAAGACGGCAGCCTCGCGGACGGCGGCATCGCCCCGGAGCAGGTCACGCTGACCATCGATTACCTGGTACAGGGGGTAGACCTGGCGATCCAGGCACAGGGCCATCAGGCGGCCATGGAAGCCTCCGCCGCCCTCGTCGGCAAAGCGTTGATCGAAGGGTCCGACTGTATGGCCTGCCACAAGGCCGACGCGCCTTCGATCGGACCGTCGTACGTGGCGGTTGCCCAGCGCTACCGGGAGGATGCGCAGGCGCTCGACAAGCTGACCGAGAAAATCATCAAGGGCGGCGGCGGCGTCTGGGGCGAGCAGGCGATGGCGGCGCACCCGCAGCTCTCCACCGGGCAGGTGGAGCAGATGGCCCGCTACATCCTTTCCCTGGGCGGCGACGTGACGTCGGTTGCAAGCGCCCCGCTTCAGGGGACCTATACCCCGGCCGAACGCAGCGATGCGGACGATGAAGGGAAGTACATCCTCACCGCCACCTATACCGACCAGGGTGCTGCCGGCATCGAACCGCTTACCGGGCGGGACATCGTGTTTATGCGGCATCCGCGCGTGCAGGCTGAACGCTTCGACACCGGCGAAAACGCAATGCGCTTCACCGTACCGGAGGATGTTCCGGGATTTGACAAGCCGACGGACGTCGTCGTCGGATCTGATAACGGGCATATCGTCTTTAAGGGCACCGACCTGACGGACGTGCGGGCGCTGACGGCCCGCGTCGCGCTCGTGCCGGAGCGAACCACGGGTGGACGGGTCGAGGTGCGCCTCGGTGGGCCGGAAGGCCGGCCGATCGGTACCTTCGCTCTCCCGCAGACGCCCGAGACGGTCGGCGTGAAGCCGTACGAAATCTCCATCGAAGCCACCCAGGGCGTCCACGACCTCGCCTTCGTCTTTGTTCGTGAAGGGCCGGGTGAGGGGAGCGTACCGGTCTGTGCCGTCGACTGGATCTATTTCTCGAATCGCTGAGAACGACTATGTCCGACAAGGATACCGGGGCGCGTGGGGGGGCCGACGCCGGAGCCTCGGGGAAGCTCGGGCGCACGGTGCTGGACGATCTGAACCAGATCGACTTCCGCCGGACTATGCGCGAGGACTTGCAGGACGTCTACCAGTTCTATCTGGACGAAGGGAAGCGGAGCGAACTGGCCGAGATGGATCAGTTCAGCCGGTGGATCCACATGACGGGCTGGCTGATGAAGAACAGCATCCTGCGCCTCTCGCCGCTTCGTCGCCTGCTGTTGCTTGCGGGGATGTTATTGTTCGTCCATGGCATCTTCGGCAACGGGCTGTCGCTCATCCTGGGCTTTCTCCTCCTGCTGCTGACGCTCATGCTGGAGCTGAAGGACAAGCTGCTGGCCCAGGACGAGTTGATGACGGGGCGGGCCGTGCAATTTGCCCTGATGCCGCGTTCGCACCCGTCTCTGCCGGGCTGGGAAACCTGGCTGTTCACGCGCCCGGCCAATGAGGTCGGCGGCGACCTGGTCGATTATCTCTGGATGGAGGAGGACCGGCTGGGTCTGGCGTTGGGTGATGTAGCCGGCAAAGGGCTCGGGGCGGCTCTCTTCATGGCCAAGCTCCAATCGACGCTCCGTGCGATCGCGGCCAACTACACGGTGCTGGCCGATCTCGGGCGGGCGATCAACCGGATCTTCATCCGCGACGGCCTCCCGGATCGCTTCATCTCGCTGGTGTACCTCACCCTCACGCCCGACGCCGGGCGTGTGCGTCTGTTCAACGCCGGGCACCCGCCGCCCCTGGTCGTGCGGAAGGGGCGGGTCGAGGAGCTACCCAGAGGAGGCCCGGCCCTCGGGCTCATGCGCGAGGCCGTCTTTACCGACCAGGAAGTCGACCTCCATCCGGACGACCTGCTGATCATCTATTCGGACGGGGTGACCGAGGCGCGCGACGAGCAGGGGGACTTCTTCGAAGAGAAGCGGCTCCTTGCGCTGGCCGCAACGCTCCGGGGTCTTTCTGCCGAAGATGCCGGGCGCCGCCTGCTGGAGGCCGTCGAAGGTTTTACCTGCAACGCCCGTCCGCACGACGACCTCTCGTTGATCGTCGTGCGGCGGCTGGCTCTGCCGGTTCGTAGGCTCGGCGCGTCCTCGCCCGCACCGGCTGCCGACGTGGTGTGAGTATCTGGCGCAGGGGCGAGCGCACGCTAAAGGGTTCAGCGGGTAATGCCCCTTTTTTCCGTGTCATCCCGGACTTGATTCTTTTTCTGGTCGCATACCCCGATGCTTGCATCGGAAAGCAACCGCTTCCTTAGACGGATACCTCGGAGCTTGCTCCGAGGAGGGTCATTCTTTTCCGGGTCGCCTACCCCGATGCGTGCATCGGAAAGCAACCGCTTCCTTAGACGAATACCTCGGAGCGTGCTCCCAGGAGGGTCATTCGGGATGATACCGTCAGGACGCAGGCGATTATGAGCGTGCGCTTGGCCTACCATCCACCAGCCGCCGGTTACGCCCATGTTCAGATGGATCTTGCTGGTCGTTTTTGTAACCACCCTCGGGATCTCGGGGTACTTTCGGGCTAAGGCACGGCGCGAGGGAGGGACCATCGGCAGGGGCGAGGAGACGCCCTTTTTGATCGTGATGCGCCTCGCCTTCACGCTCCCGCTTTTTCTCTCCATCCTCGCTTACCTGATCAACCCGGCGTGGATGGCGTGGTCCTCGGTGGCGGTGCCGGACGGCGTTCGGTGGATCGGCGTCGTGCTCGGGCTCTGCGTAGTGCCGCTGGCGTACTGGGTGTTACGCACCATCGGCCGCAACATTTCGGAGACGGTGCTGACCAAAGCGACGCATGAACTCGTCACGACCGGCCCCTATCGATGGGTTCGGCATCCGCTCTACACGGTGGGGACGCTGCTGCTCACCGCCGTAAGCCTGCTGGCCGCCAACTGGTTCATCGGCGGGATGACGGTTCTTGTCGTCGCGCTGATTCTGGGGGTGGTGATTCCCCGAGAGGAAGCCAACCTGATCGAAAAGTTCGGCGATGCCTATCGCGCCTATCGAAAGCAGACCGGCCGGCTACTTCCGCGCCTTTTACCGTCCCGTTGATCCATAGACCGATTTCATGATGCCTGCAACGCTAAACCGTTTCCTTGTTTTTGTGATCGTCCTGTTGTGGATGGGCGGCACCGTCGCGGCGCAGGAGACGGCTTCGCCGCCGTCCAACCGATCCGTCGCGGTGACGTTCGACGACCTGCCGGCCACGCGTTCAGGATCCCTGGAGTATATGCAGGCCGTCACCACACAACTGCTCGGCCACATCGAGACCCTGGGCATTCCAGCCATGGGCTTCGTCAACGAAGCAAAGCTCGACGCTCCGGGCGAAGAAGCGGCGCGCGCGGCATTACTCGAAGCCTGGCTGGATGCCGGGCTCGAACTCGGGAACCATACGTATGCCCACCTTCGGTTGTACAACACGCCGCTGGCCGAGATGGAGGCCGACGTGCTGCGCGGCGAGCAGGTGACGCGGCCGCTCATGGAGGCACGCGGGATGCGGCTCCGCTACTTTCGCCATCCGACGCTCAACACCGGCCCGGACCTGGAGACGAAGACGGCTTTTGAAGCCTTCCTTGCCGGGCAAGGCTACACCGTCGCTCCCGTGACCATCGACAACGACGAGTATTTGTACGCCGCGGCGTACGACCGGGCCCAGGCACAGGGGGATGCCCCGCTCATGGAACGGATCGGTACGGCGTATATCCGGTACATGGAAGACGTCTTCGGGTTCTACGAGCAGCTTTCGAAGCATTTGCTCGGGCGGGAGGTCTCCCAGGTGCTGCTGCTGCATGCCAACGCCCTCAACGCCGCGTATTTCGATACGATGGTTGCCATGATGCGGGCGCGCGGCTACCGATTCGTCTCGCTCGACGAAGCCCTGGCCGATCCGGCCTACGGCCTGCCGGACACCTACGTAGGGTCGCGCGGCATTTCGTGGCTTCAGCGATGGGCCATCACCCGGGGGCAGGATCCAGGCTCGCAGCCCTCGGCGCCGGCATGGATTCAGGAAGCGGCACGGGGTGTTTAGCGCAGCGGCTTCCCGGCGTTGCTTATGGACGTTATCTCCTAAGCCATTCATCAGGCATAGACACGGAGGCTGTGATGCTGACCCGGCAAGAGCAGAACAAGCAGAACGCCAGGGCTTTCTACGACCTGATGTTCAACCAGTGCAGGCCGCGTAAGGCCGTCGAGGCGTACGTCGGCGACGTGTACATCCAGCACAACCCGCACGTCGCCGACGGCAAGGAGGCTTTCATCGCCTACTTCGAACGCATGGCTGCCGAATATCCCGGCAAGCGCGTCCATGTCAAGCGCGCCCTGGCCGAGGGTGATTACGTCGTGCTCCATTGTCATCAGGAGTGGCCCGGCGACCAGGACTACGCCGGGATCGACATCTTTCGCTTCGACGAGTACGGCAAAGTCGTCGAGCATTGGGATGTGTTGCAGGTCATCCCCGCCGCGTCGGCGAACGACAACACCATGTTTTAAGCCGCCGGCTCAACGGATATGCCCTTCAGCGTTTCGCCAGGCTCCACTTGATGCGCGTGTAGGCGATGCGGAAGCCGTGGCGTTCGGCATTGCGCTGCGAGGGGCTACCCGGTTGGGCACCCATCATGGCGAGGTCGCAGCCCTGATCGGCGGCATGCCGGAGGCGGTGATCCAGCAACGCGAGCTGGGCACCTTGCCGGCGTCCCTCCGGGATGGTGCAGGCCCCGGCCAGGAGCGCGACCCCGCCGTGGAGGCACAAGACGCCGGTCGCTATCGGCTCCGCGTTCAGCGTTGCGAGGAAAGAGAGGGCCCCTTCGCGCCGGGTGCTGATGCGCCCCAACTCCAGTAAAAAGTCGGAGAGTTCCGGATACTCGCTCCATCCTCTGGCGGTCGTCTGCGCCCATAGCTCGCCTTCTTCGTCGTTGATGGTCCGCACGTGAATCTGTTCGTTGAGCGGCAGGCTCAGACCCGCACCGCGTTGAACCGGGTGGTACATCACGCTGGTGAGTTCGACGGGTTGATAGCCGCGTTCGTTCAGCAAGGCAACCAGCGAGAGGCCGGCGAGGGGGCTGACCTCATGGTAAACCGGGGCGCCGCGATCCTGGAAGAAACGCTCGATCTCGTCCAAGACTGCGTGTGTTACAGGCTCGAAGAGCCCGAGCCCGAAGGTCTGTGTCGTCGGCGAGGCGGCACCGTCATACATGGCATACGTCCCGGCGACCTTGATCCAACAGGCGTCATAGTGGGGAAAGACACGGGCGCGGGCTTCGACGAACCTGGCGTTGCTGTACGCTTCCGTCCCTTCGAGGCGGCGCGCCAGGGACAGGTCGGCAAAGACGTAGGATTCCGTGCGGGTGCCGATCATGCAGGGTGCGGGGTTGCATGGTGCGGGGCGAGAAGCAGGTGCGCTTGAACCAAGCCCTCGGAAAGGCTACGGCATAGATACAAACCAGGGATGCCATAAAACAACACCCTCGGGCCGTATTCTTCACGGCGAGGAACAGGATAAATCACCAGCAAGCGCCTGCCTTCTTTTCAGACGCAAAAGGCGATACCGGCGTCGTGATCGGGATCGTGTCCCTGTTGCGCTTCGTAACGTCTGTAGCGTCTGGCGCGCCGTCGCCGTACCTTGTTGAACCCCCGAATTTCCGGAACCCGAGGCTTGCTATGCTTCGACGGCTGACCCTCGTACATCGCTCCATCCTGGTCCTGTGGCCTTTGCTGTTCCTCACGACGACGGCAAAGGCGCAGGGCGTGGGCGTTCTCGAATTACCTCGCCTTGAAGGCCCCATCCACCTGGACGGTGTGAGCGATGAGCCGGCGTGGAACGCAGTGACGCCCTGGCTGCCCCGCCAGTATGAGCCGGAGAACGGCGGAGCACCGACGGAGCGGACCGAGTTCCTCGTGGCCTATGATGAAGGCTACCTCTACTTCGCGCTGCGGGCCTACGACGCGGATCGCGAGGGTATTCGCTTCAACACCCTCTATCGAGACCGGCTGAGCGGCGACGATCATTTCGAGATTCTGCTCGACACGTTCAACGACAACGAGACCGGCATCGTGTTCACCACGACGCCCGCCGGGATCCGCAAGGACGCGGCCATCTCCAACGATGCGAGCGGCGGAGGGATCGCGACGGGCGGGTGGATCAACAACGACTTCAACACCTACTGGGACGTCGAGACCGTCATCAACGAGGCCGGCTGGTTTGCCGAGATGCGCGTGCCCTTCTCCAGCCTTCGGTTTCAGGAACAGGACGGTACCGTCGTGATGGGCCTCACGCTCCAGCGTAAGGTGGCGCGCAAGACGGAGCGGCTGGTCTACCCCCCCGTAGCCCGCGTCGCCGACTGGGCTTTTCTGAAGCCGTCGCTGGCCCAGAAGGTGCGCCTGCGAGGGGTCTACGCGAAGAAACCGCTCTACGTTACGTCGTACGGCCTCGGCGGCGTCGGTCAGTCGTTCGACCTGAATGAGACGGCCACGGCCTACCCGCGTCACGACGACGTCAAGGGAGAGGCCGGCGTCGATCTCAAGTACGGGCTCACCCACAACCTCACGCTGGACCTCACGGTAAACACCGACTTCGCGCAGGTCGAAGCCGACGATCAGCAGGTCAACCTGACGCGGTTTTCGCTCTTCTTTCCGGAGAAACGCCAGTTCTTTCAAGAGCGAGCCAGTGTCTTCGACTTCCGAACCGGCGGCCTGAGCCGCCTCTTTCACAGCCGCCGCATCGGGCTGACGGAAGGCGGACAGCCGGTACGCCTGCTCGGGGGTGCCCGCTTCGTCGGCAAGGTGGGCGCGTGGGACGTCGGTTTCCTGGACATGCAGACCGCCGACAGCGAGGCGCTGCCGTCGGAAAACTTCGGCGTCGTCCGGGTGCGGCGGCAGGCTTTCAACGCCTATTCGTACGCGGGCGGCATGGTGACGAGCCGCATCGGCGCCGACGGCAACTATAACCTCGCCTACGGCCTGGACGGCGTCGTTCGGCTCTTTGGCGATGACTACTTGACGCTCCAGTGGGCCCAGACCTTCGACCGCGAACAGTTCGATGCTGCTTCGCTGAATGCTTTCAACAGTGCCCGCTTCACGGTCGAAATGGATCGACGGCGCAAGCAGGGGTGGGGCTATGACGCGGTGGTAGCCTGGGCCGGGCCGGACTACAACCCCGGCATCGGGTTTACCCAGCGCAACGACTTCACCCTGTTCGACGAAACCGTGTCGTTCAGCTGGCTTCCGGGCGAAGCCTCTTCGCTGATTCTGCACACCCTCGGGCTCCAGGGTGTAGCCTTCGTGCGTAACACGGACCACTCCGTCGAGTCGGCCGAGGTGGGGCCGGAATGGGAGTTCACGGCGAAGTCGGGCGCAGGCGGCAACGTGGAGGCCAAGGTGCTCTACGAAGACGTGCTCGTTCCGTTTGCGCTGTCGAATGACGCCGAGGTGCCGGCCGGACGCTATACCTTCTACCGGGTCGGTGCTGCCTATCACGTCTCCCACACCCGGCTCTTTCAAGTACGGCCCAGCGTCGAAGGCGGCGCGTTTTACGACGGGTGGCAGGTGACCCTCGGCGTCTCGCCGACGTGGTACGTCTCGCCGCACCTGGAACTGACGGGTTCCTACCAGTATAGCCGCATCCGCTTCCCGGACCGCGATCAAAAGCTCGACATTCACCTGGCGCGCTTGAGGATCGGCACGGCGCTGAATACGAAGGTGTCCACCAATGCGTTCGTCCAGTTCAACAGTGCGACCCACACGGCATCTCTCAACGTGCGGTTCCGGTATAACTTCCGCGAGGGCAACGACCTCTGGATCGTCTATAACGAAGGGATGAACACGGATCGTCACCGGCTCCAGCCGATGCTCCCTTTCACCGATAACCGGACGATCCTGCTCAAGTACACCCACACCTTCGATTTGTGAGAAACCGTCTGTAAGCTGGCAGGGCTATGTTTCGCGGTCTTCTTGAGGTCGGCACCTTGCGCGGACGATGGACAGGATCCCTGGTCATTGGTGAGAAAGGCGTCCCTAATGGCAGGGAGCCTCAGCGACCAGGGCATGTTCGGCGGTGAGGGTCAGCACACCGACGAGGGGCGCGTCGGCGCCGAGGGTCGCGTGGACAACGTCCGGCGGGAACGGCATCGTCGTCGTCAACACTTCGCGGATGCGGTCTATAATCACGGCCTGGTGTTCGGCGATGCTGCCGCCCAGGGCAATCACCTCCGGGTCGATGAGTACACCGATGGCAAGGGCCGCGATGGCCAGGTAGTCGGCGGCCCGGCTGACGAGGGCCTGGGCCTCGGCGTCGTCCCCGGCAGCCGCTTCAAAGACCGCGCGGGCTCGATCCGGGGTGGCGCGTCCGCCGCGCAGCGCCGCCCATTCGCGGGCCAATCCCACGCCCGCCGACGTCAGTTCCAGGCAACCGATGTTGCCCCAGTCCGTGCCGATATGGGTGCGGTCGGGGATCAGCAACCCGAGTTCACCGCCGCAGTGGTGAAAGCCGCGCAGCAGCTTGCCTTCGACGACGATGCCCGCCGCCACGCCGGTGCTGACGGTGACGTAGACGAGCGAATGACGGCCCTGCCCCGCGCCGTAGGCATATTCGCCCAGGGCTGCTGCGTTGACGTCGTTTTCGATGACGGCCGGTACGCCGAAGCGTCGTTCCATCAACGCCGCCAGGGGCAGGTTTTGCCAGCCGGGCAGGTTGCCTGCGTCGATCACCACGCCCGCCCTGGCATCCGTGATGCCGGGTGCGGTGGAGCCGACGGCTACCAGCCGGTCCCGGTCATACCCCTTTTCCCGGCAGCATGCCTCCACGAGGTCTTCGATGAGGCCGAGGATCGGCTCAAGGCCGCCGCCCGTGGGCGTTCGGGCGCTCTTGCGGACGAGGATGCGGGTGGGCGCGTCGTGCAGCGCCAGTGCACACCGTACGTTCGTCCCACCGACGTCGATGCCTGCAACAAAGGCTGGGAAGGTCGAGGAAGGCATACCAATCAGTTTGCCTCCGGCAACGGACGTACCCAGATGTTGCGGTAGCGGACGGGTTCGTTATGTTCCTGAAGCTGGAGGGGGAGCGTATCGGCGTGGGCTTTGTAGGGGGGACGCGCGTGGTGGCCGGTGGGGCCTGTCAGGGCTACGTTGTCCTGTACGAGCACGCCGTTGTGCAGGACGGTTACCCGAGCCGGATGCGTCACCTTGCCGCTGCCGTCGAAGCGCGGGCGGTGAAAGATGATGTCGTAGGTCTGCCACTGCCCGGCGGGCCGGCTGGCGTTCACGAGGGGAGGATACTGGCCGTATACAGAGGCGGCTTGCCCGTCCGGATAGGTCTTGTTGCCGTTCGAGTTGAGCACCTGTACTTCGTAGATGCCCATCAGGAAGATGCCGCTGTTGCCGCTGTTTTGTCCCTGGCCGCTGTTCGGCGATGCCCACTCGACGTGGAGTTGCACGTCCCCAAATCCTTCTTTGGTCTGGATCGCACCGGTTCCTCTCGTCACTTCCATGTATTCGTTTTCTACCTTCCATCCCGGCGCCTCGCCGTTGGGCTTCTCCCAGGGAGACAGGTCGGTACCGTCGAAGAGGACCAGGGCGTCGGAAGGCGGCGGCAGCGGGTCGCGGGCTGGTCCGGGATCGACCACTGCAGGCTGTGCGCGGTCTTCGTCGTGAATGGTCCACTGGTCGAGGGAGGGCACTTGCGCCGTACTGGTGCGGCTGAAGCCGGTAGCGCTGATCAGGGCTACCATCCCCAGCGCGATTCCGAGGCGGCGAGACAGAGGTGTAAACATGGGAACAGGCTCCTTAAAGCGAGAGAGTAGGGGAGTAGAAATATAAGCAGTCGGAAGGATATATACGTCTACAGCCGCCTGCTCTGGACCTCGGTGGCGAATCGTGATCAGCGCAGTAGAAATCCGGGTAAGAGGACATGCTGCAAAAAAAGGGGCGCCGGGAATCTCCCAAGTCCCCATTCCCGGCGCCCAACCCTCTCTGCCACACACAGGAGGGAACCGTCAAAAAGTCTTGTTTTTAAAGTACTACGTTCAAAACGACAACAGGAGGTGGTTTATGTCGTCATGCGCGGCTACCGGTTGCGAGCGCCGGATGCGTGTTGCGAATTGCAACCGCCAGGGCATTCCCAAAGGGAGAGGTTGCGCTACCGGCATCACCCCAGCGTGGTATGGATCCGGCGGCGGTACGTGCGGCTGAGTTTGAGGCGGGAGCCGTCTCGTAAAACCACGATGGCACCGCCGTGGGCGTGCGGGATGATCTCTTTGATACGCCGAACGTTGACCATCGTAGACCGATGGATACGGATGAAATGACTCGGGTCCAGGCTGGCCTCGACGTTTTGCAGGCTCTCGCGCAGCACATACGCTTTCTGGCCTACGTGCAGCCGGAGGTAAACGCCTTCGGACTCGATCCAGTCGACATCGTCGGCGTCTAAAAAAACCAGGCGGTTGCCGGTTTTGACAACGAGACGTTCTACATACGGTGTGGCACCGAGGTCGCCGGATTCCGAGCGATCCATTTTCCGCAGATCCTGGAGCAGGTGCAGCAGCCGGTCGCTGTAGGCGATGATCTGATGCTCTTGCAGCCGGGTGCGGGCTCGTTCCAGGGCTTCTTTGAACCGATCATCGGTGAACGGCTCCCGCAGATAGTCGAGCGCATCGGCTTCGAAGGCGCGCACCGCGTCTTCGTCCTGCGTAGAGACGAAGACGATGAGCGGCGGAAAGCGCCCGCTTGTCTGTTGGAGCATCGGTACCACGTGCCCATCATGGAGAGATGCTTCCAGAAAGATGAGTTGGGGTCGGCATTCTCGGATAAGTAGAGTTGCGTGGACGGTATCCGCCAGCTCACCGACCAGGTCGACGCCCGTCTCTTCGGCGAGCAGCGTTCGAAACCGCGTACGCGTCGATGCACTATGGTGCACCACCAACGCGCGATACACTTCCATACTTCCCTAAGCCTCCCTCGTGGCAGCATGGAGGAAATGAGGACATCGGGAAACCCTACGGGCTCAAACAAAGGACGTTTCGCCGAAAACGTTAAAAAATTAGCAGATCTGCTCTTCGGAAGCGCTACCAGGAAGGGTTGATGTGCCGGAAAGCGGGGTAAAAAAATCCGCCCTGATGTCCGGCAATCAGCGGCTCTCACCGGTTCGCCAGCCGGACGCGGACCGAGAACGCCTCGGCCGGATTGGTCACGACGAGCCGTTGGATCTCTGCGTCGGTGAAGCCTGTGCGCCGGAGCGCGGGCAGGAAGTCGTCGAACAGCGTGGAATAGGGACGAAACGTGCCGCCGCCGGGCTCCCCTACGTGATACCACCCCGCATCGTGCGAGACGAGCGTTCGGTGCAGCAGGCCCTGATTTTTCATGAACGATACCTGTTCGACATGCTGCTCGACTCGGTCGGGGTGGAGGCCGTCGAATTCGACCCAGGCGCCGCGCCGGGCCGCCTCGGCGTGCCGCGTGCCGTCCTGTTCGGCCTGGGCGTGCACCCAGATCCAGGCGCTCGGATCGACGCCTTCACCTTCGAGCACGTCAAGCTGTTCGAAGGCCGCCTCTGCAGGGCCGGTATGGACGGCCATCGTGAGGCCGGTAGCCCGGTGGGCACGGGCCGCGGCCCGGACGAGCGTGCGGTCCACGTCCGAGAGGCTTCCGCCGTCGACGCCGATCTTCATAAAGCCGGGCCGGATGCCGGTGCCGTCGAGGCCGCTTTCCCATTCGTGAATCCAGCGCGCAGCCAGCGCGTCGGCGGACTCCGACAGGGCATGGGCGGGCAGGTGCCGGTCGTCGCGGGCGCCGTAGTAGCCGGTGTTGGTCAGGAGATGGATGCCGGTAGCCTGTGACAGGCGCTGCAAAAGCCGGGGATCGCGGCCCAGGTAAGCGGGGGTGCACTCGATCAGCGTTCGGCCGCCGAGGTCGTAGACCTGTTGCAGGTGAGGCAGGACGGCCTCGAAGACTTCGTCGCGGTCGTACCGGTGGGGGCTGACTGTGTCCGCGCCGATGAAGTCGACCAGCACGTGTTCGTGCGGGAGCGTCGTGCCCATCTGCGCCGGCGGGATCGGGCCGTTGACCGTCATGATCAACGGCACGGACCGGTCGATTGACCGCGTAGGCCCTGAGCAAGCTCCGGCGGCCGTCGCGATGAGGCAGGCTTTGAGGAAGTCCCGGCGTTTCATGGTGTACTCAAAAATTCTGGTTTTGACCTTTAACACCAACCTCATCCTTTGTCATCCCGAGCGCAGTCAAGGGATCTCCTCTTTCAAAACAGACGGAACGAAGGAGATCTCTCCACTCCCTTCGGTCGGTCGAGATGACAAGGTTGAGGGTTGGGGTGTATCGAGGACCGTCCCTCACCGAACGCGACCCCTTGTCAGCGTGGTAAAACCAGGATCTGATTGACCCACTCCTCGGCCTCCGTAGCCGTCCAGACCAGGAGGAGATCCTCAACAACGGGAGCGACCCGTAGCTTCTGCGGGACGATCAGGACGCCTGAGCTGGTCTCGGACAGGATGAACTCGGCGAAGTGCCGGGGCATGGTCTTTCGATCATGGGTTACAAGGATTCGTCCCTCGCCCGCCGCCCGTGCCAGCACGTTGTAATCTTTCAAACCAGACAACTGCCCAGCGGTGGCCGTTCGAAAGTCGATGCCCGGCTCGCGTCGAAGGGTTGCCCTGACGATGATCTGGTTCAGGTCGGCATCGCCCTGGTAACGAATCTTCATGGGCCGGGCATCGGCATGGTGAGTCTGTTGCTGCTAGACCTCAAACTGGGCGTTGGCTCGTAGCGCGTCCTGCGGCTCACCGCTTTGTCTGTCATCGGGCCGCCGTTCTTTTCAAAAAGGCCAACAGGTCGGCCATCTGCCGTTCGTCGATCTGGGCGGTGAGGCCGGGGGGCATGGCGGACGTCGTCGCGGCCGTGATGGAGGCGATGTCGGTGCGGGGGATGGTCTGCACGTCGGCCTGGTTGCGCACGGTGATCGACGTGGGCGTCTCGTCGGTGATGACGCCGGCGGCCGTCCCGCCGCTCTCGCGTGCTACCGTCCAGAATTCGTAGCCGACGGCTACCGAACGGTTCGGGTCGAGGATTTTCGCCAGGAGCGCCTGCCGGGGCCAGTGTCGTACCGTAGCGAGGTCCGGCCCGAAAGTGGCCTCGCCGATAGCGCCCGATTGGTGGCAGGGACCGCAGACCCGTGTGAAGGTCGCCTCGCCCCGGTCCGCATTGCCGTCCTGCGCGAGCGCGGTCTGGTAGCGTTCGAGGAGGGCTTCCGGTGAGGGTTCTTCCACACTCAGCAGGCTGCGTGCCCGGCTTCGGATAGGCTCCTCGGTGTCGCGCATGAGGACTACGCGGCGCTCCCAGCCGATAGTGGCCGGCTGGACCACGTCGGCTTCGACGGCGTCGAGCAGCAAAGAAGCCCGTTCCTCCGTCATGAACACATTGACGGCTTCGTCGCGCAGCTCGGGCGTCAGCGTATGCCAGGTATCCAGCAGGTACGTAGCGGGTTCGGTGCCGCCGGCACGGCCCAGGGCGCGGACGGCGGCGCGTTGCATCGCCGCCGGTGCTTGTGCCTCGATGGTTTGTTTGAAGAGCGCAAGGTGGTCGTCGGCGCCGGCCAGGGCGACCAGGCGGAGGGCCCCGGCCCGCCGGTCGGGGTCGGCCGTGGTGTCGGCGGCGAGCGTTGCCGCGCGTTCCACGGCGGTCGTGAGGGCGTTGCCGGTGGGCAGGCCGAGATGCTCGAAGAGGTCCAGCACGGCAATGCGGACCGCCGCATCGCCGTCGAAGTAGGCATCGACCAGGCGTTCGCGTTCGGCCGAGAGGCCGGGGGGTGCCGCCTCGCGGCGCTGCATTCCTGTCGCCAGGCCCGTCAGACCCGCCGCTCGCCACCACGACGCTTCCGGCGCGGTCTCTGCCGACGCGGTCGCGAGCACAGCGCGCAGGGCGGATGCGTCGCCTCCGGCGCCTATGATCGCGGCGATGCGTTCCAGATAGGCCTTTCGCCCGTCGGTTTCTTGACCGCCGAGGTCGGCTACGGCCGCCTCGAACAGGTCCGGTCGCGAAGCGGGGAGCGCCAGCAACGCGGCGATCTGCGTCCACGGGTCTTCGATGTCGTTGAACAGGAGCCGTCGTTGTGCCGTGTGGGCGGCGTCGGTGTCCAGGCCGCCCAGGGTGTTGAGGAGCTGGAAGCGGACCTTGGGATGGGGGTCGTCCGCCATCGGCAGCAGCGGGGCAGCCAGCGAGGGTGTCTCGGGCAGGTAGCGTTCTGCCAGCCGGATGGCGTTTTCGCGCACGCCCGCCGCCTCGTCGTGCAGGGCCGTTTCGAGGAGGGCTGCGTCGAGGCGGCCCAGGCCGTCGAGCGTCCAGAGCGCGTGGACGCGTGCCTCGGCGGACCGGCTTTCTCGAACGAGGCGTGTGAGGGGCGCGACGGCTGCCTCGTCCCGCCGGTCCATCAACAGCCGCTGCGCGTGCATCCGCCACCAGGCGTTGGTGCTTTCGAGGGAATCGACGAGCGTGGCTGTCGCCGCCTCACCCAGCGCGATCCGGCCGTACCACGCGAGCGGGCCGAGATCGTCCGGCGCGATCCGCCAGATCCGGCCCAGGTCCGTGCCGTTGTTGAGGTGGCCCGAGGCGGCCGTCGCGTCGTCCATCCATTCGGGATGCTCGACGATCTGCCGGTAATAATCGACCAGGTAGAGCGCGCCGTCGGGGCCGACGGTGAAGTTGACGGGGCGGAACCAGCTATCGGTCGACGCGAGAAATTCGCGCCCTTCGAGCAGGCGGCTGGCCGTAAACGTCGCGCCGTCGTCGGTTACCTTGTCAACGTGGACGAGGTTATGCACCGGCTCGGCGACGAACACGGCGTCCCGGTCGTAGGGGGGCGGGAAGGCGCCGCCGAGGTAGGCGGTGATGCCGCAGGCCGAGGTGAAGACGCCGCGGTCGGTGAGCAGTTGGTTTTCCGGGTTCACGGTGATGGGATAGACGACGGCGGCGTTGCCGTGGTCCGGGGTGTCGTGCGTAGCGCGGCGGATGGGCAGGTCGGGGTTGCGTTCGAAGTAGGACGCAGCAATGACTTCGTGGTACTGGTGATGGCTGTTGTCGACCAGGAAATGGTGGCCCCAGGCGTCGAACGTCTGGCCGAACTGGGAGTCGCCGGACAGGGCTTCGAGGGCAAAGGCATCGGGCTTAAAACGCACGTTGCGGTCGAGGCCGTTGCGGCCCAGGCGTGGTGCGTCGGGTCGGTCGGGAAAGTAGATCTCGTCGCCCCGGTCGCCGAATTGCTCGGCGTGGGCTTTGGTCCACCAGATCGGCCCGTTGTTCGCCAGGTAGATCCAGTTGTCCAGGCCGTAGAGGGGTTTGTTGACGTTGGCCTGCGGGTTCGAGAGGGCAAAGCCGGTCAGCACCACCCGCCGCAGGTCGGCCCGCCCGTCGCCGTCGGTGTCTTCGAAGTAAAGCACGTCCGGCGCGTCGGTGACCAGCACGCCGTCCTTCCAGCGCAGGATGCCCGTCGGGAGTGTCAGGCTGTCGGCAAAGAGCGTGGCGGCGTCCGGGCGGCCGTCGCCGTCGGTATCCTGCAACAGCTTGACCCGCCCGGTACCGCCCTTGTCGAGGGGATAGCCCGGCATCTCGACGACGTAGATTCGGCCTTCCTCGTCGATCTCCATCGCGACGGGGTCGGTCACCAGCGGCTCGGCGGCGACCAGCTCGATGCGAAAGCCGTTCACAATTTCGAAGGTGGCCAGCGCCTCATCGGGGCTGAAGGGCGGCTCGCCGGCCGGTGCCGGCGCGGGGCCGGGCGACGACGCGTCGCACGCGCCGAAGAGAAGCGCCAGCAGGGCGAGGAGGCGGGGCGGGAAGGCGCGGGCAGAGGGAGTGCGAAGCAGGGGCATGGGCGATGCGTTCCGTTTAACCGGGGAGGTCTCCGGTACAAGAGCAGGCGGTCAGGGTCGTAGGTTTGCTACGCCGTTTTCGAGGGCGTGCAGCGTTTTCACCTCGTCATCCGTCAGGGCGCGGTTGAAGAAGGCAAGGTCGTCGATGGAACCGACGTACTGCAAGCCCATCCGCACGAGGGTTTCTTCCTCCGAAGTCCAGGTGAACGTCTGTTCAAGGCCTTCCAGGGCGCCGACGAACGTGCCGTCCAGGTAGGCTTTGACGACGCCGTCCGGGCGCCCTGTGTTGAAGCGGTCGAAGGTCATCACGACGTGCGTCCAGCGGTCGCGGCCGAAGGGCGGGTTCACTACGCGGATCATCGACATGGCCGAGTCCGGGAGCTCCCACCAGTTCCGCCCGCCCGGATTCCACACCTTCGTGTCGGCAAAGGCAGCGAAGCGAAAGACGCGGGGGACATCCTCTCGGGTGAAGTCGACGAACAGGGCGGCGTCGTCCCAGGCGCGCGGGGTGATCTGCACCGGGTCCGACCATTCGCCGGGCTTGAAGTCTTCGTCCGGCGCCGTCTGCAGCCAGAAAGACACCGTGCCGCTCCAGTCGGTTGCGCGGTAGGCAAGGTTCTTGTCCCCTTTGAAGAAGAGCGCGGCTTCTTCGTAGTTGTCGATCCAGAGGGCCTCGCCGAAGCGGCCGTTGGTTTTGGCCCATCGGGCACGGGTGCTGTCGGGTAGGCTTTGTGAAGCGTGGGCCCATTGGTCCCAGGAGGGGGAGGCGTAGAGCGTAACATCGCCCAGGGCAAAGGAAGCGTCGAGCTTTTCATCGAAAGGGGCATAGAAGGTCAACGCCTCGCGCAGGGCAGGGAGCGTCGTTGCTTCTTGGGCGCATGCGAGGCCGGGAAGGAAGGCAAAGAGGGTAGCGCCGATCAGGATACGCGTCGGTATGAGCATACGTCGTGTGAACGTGTTGAAAAGGGTAGAGTACCCGGCGACCGCTATCTTGCAACTCCTGCGTCACACGGCTATCTTGACTGATCCCACCCGCCTGCGCTCCGTGGTACTGCCCCGCAGAAGTCGTCAGGTTGAAAGTATGAATTTCAACAGGCAAAACCGAAGCCCGTCTTCGATGCCGGATCGCGTGGGGTACGGTGCCGGCAACAGGTGTCTCCCTGCGCAAACCCAGTAAACACATCATGGTGAAAAAAAACGTTCTCGTTGCACAGTCTCTCGAAGCGTATGATGCCATCGTGGTTGGCTCGGGCATCTCGGGGGGATATGCGGCAAAGGAACTCTGTGAGAAGGGGCTCAAGACCCTGGTGCTCGAACGAGGACGGCCCCTGGCGCACGGCGCCGACTACATCACGGAGCACAAGAATCCCTGGGAATTTACGTATCGCGGACTTGGAGACCGGAAGCGCTTTGAGGAGGATTATTACGTGCAACGCCGGACGTATGCGTTCGGTGAGCATACCGAGCACTTCTTCCATAAGGATACCGACAGCCCGTATATCGAGGTCAAACCCTTTACGTGGATTCGCGGCGGGCGCGTCGGCGGGCGGTCCTTGTTGTGGGGACGCCAGTGCTATCGCTGGAGCGAGATGGACTTCAACGCCAACGCCGCCGACGGCATCGAGATCGACTGGCCGATTCGCTATGCGGACATCGCGCCCTGGTACGACTACGTGGAGCCGTTCGTGGGTATCAGCGGCCAGGCCGAAGGCGTGGAGAATTGTCCCGACGGCCGGTTTTTGCCCCCCATGCCGCTCAACCACGTCGAGCAAGTGGTCAAGGAGGGGATCGAAAAAACGTTTCCCGAGCGGACGATGACCATCGGGCGGGTGGCGGTGTTGACCCAGCCGCACAACGGCCGCGCGCCCTGTCACTACTGCGGCATCTGCCATCGGGGGTGTACACCGGGTGCCTACTTCAGCAGCCTCAGCGCCACGCTCCCGGCGGCCGAAGCGACCGGCAACCTCACGCTCCGCGCCAACAGCGTCGTCCACAGCGTGATCTACGACGAAGCGCAGGGCCGCGCTACCGGGGTGCGCGTCGTCGACGCCGAGACGAAGGAGATGATCGAGTTCAAAGGCAAAGTCGTCTTCCTCTGTGCCTCGGCCATCGCGACGGCGCACATCATGCTCAACTCGACCTCGAACCGCTTCCCCAACGGACTCGCCAACGACAGCGGGGCGCTGGGGCATTATCTGATGGATCATCATTTCCAGACGGGCGCCAGCGGCGAGATGCCGGGTTACGAGGACAGGTACTACGTCGGCAACCGGCCCAACGGCATCTACATCCCGCGCTTTCGCAACGTCTCGGCGGCGACGAAGCGATCCGACTATCTGCGGGGCTTCGGCTACCAGGGCAGCGCCGACCGGGCCAGCTGGGGACGCCCCGTGGACGGCTTCGGCGCGGATCTCAAGCACGCCCTCCGCGACCCCGGTCCCTGGACGATGCGGCTGCACGCCTTCGGAGAGTCGCTGCCGCGCTATGAAAACTTCGTCGAGCTGGACGCCGAGCAGGTCGATCAGTACGGCATTCCGCTGCTCCGCATCAGTTGCGACTGGGGAGAGAATGAAAGGGCGATGCGCCGGGATATGGGGGAGTCGGCCGCCGAGATGCTCGAAGCCGCCGGGGCGAAGAACGTCACGATCTTCAACGGTTTCAACCCGGGCGGCTACGGCGCCGAGCCGGGCCTCGGGATTCACGAGATGGGTACGGCCCGCATGGGACGCGATCCGGCGACGTCCGTGCTCAACGCCCACAACCAGTGCCACAGCCTCCCCAACGTCTTCGTCACGGACGGGGCGTGTATGACGTCGTCGGCCTGCCAGAACCCGTCGATCACCTACATGGCGCTTACGGCCCGGGCGGCCGACTACGCCGTCGAGGAACTCAAAAAGATGAACATCTAGGGATATGGATAGACGAGAAGCCCTCAAACGGGTCGGGATGCTGATGGGAGGCGCCCTTTCGATGCCGGCGGTAGCCGGTGTCCTGGGCGGTTGCCGGGTCGAATCGTCGGCGACGGGGACGTTCGCACCGAAGACGCTTACCCCGGCACAAAACGACCTCGTAGCTACCCTCGGCGAGTTGATCATCCCCGAGACCGACACGCCCGGCGCGCGCGCTGCCCGTGTCAACGAGTTCATCGACCGGATGCTCACGGACTGGTACGCAGCGGACGACCGCGAGCAGTTTCTGGCCGGGTTGGCGACGGTGGATCCGAAAGCGCAGGAAGTCGCTGGTAAGCCCTTCATGGATCTCTCTGCGGACGAGCAGAACCAGGTCCTCTCGGCGATGGAAGAGGAAGCGGCGGCCTGGAGGACGGCCCTCCAGGAGGGCAACGGCGACCCCGCGAACCCGCCGTTTTTCAACCTCATCAAGCAGATGACGCTGTTCGGCTACTACACCTCCGAGGTCGGTGCCGCGCAGGAGTTGCGTGTGATGCCTATGGGGCGCTACGACGGCGCCGTGCCCTACGCCGAGATCGGCCGCGCGTGGTCTTAACCTGCGAACCGTGAACGCTGAACCTAATCCTTGCTGTCATGAACCGAAGAAGTTTTATGCAATCCTCCGCCCTGGCCTCGCTGGGAGGTTTCTATCTGTTTAACGCCGGATGCGCCGAGGGCGAGGGGCGGTCCATGGACGAGGCCCCGGCCACCACGGAGGCGGTCCCCATGGCGAACATGCTTGAACGCATCGGCCTGCAACTCTACACCGTTCGGGGGCTCATGCGAGACGACGTGGCCGGGACCCTCAAGCAGGTAGCGGACGTCGGCTACAAGGAGGTCGAGTTCGCGGGCTATTTCGACCACAGCCCGGCCGACATCAAAGGGATGCTGGATGAACTCGGGTTGGTCTCGCCGGCGGTACACGTCGGCTACGACCTGCTCCGCGACAGCCTCGACGGCGTGCTGGAAGCGGCCAAGACCATCGGGCACCAGTACATCGTGTGCCCGTGGCTCACCCCGGAGCAGCGTGCGATGGACGCGTACAGGCAGCACGCGGTCTTCTTCAACGAGGTCGGCGCAGCGTGCAAGGCCGCCGGCATCCAGTTCACCTATCACAACCACGACTTCGAGTTCGAAGAGATGGACGGGGTGATTCCCTACGACGTGCTGCTTGAGGAGACCGATCCCGAACGGGTTCAGATGGAATTAGACCTGTTCTGGATCACCAAGGGCGGGCATGATCCGCTGGCCTACTTCGCGCGCTATCCCGGCCGTTTCCCGCTGTGCCATGTCAAGGACATGACGGCTGCAGGCGACATGGTCGCGGTAGGCGAGGGCACCATCGACTTTGCGGCGATCTTCAAGCAGTCCGAGCAGGCCGGGCTCATCCACTATTTCGTCGAACACGACAATCCGGGCGATGCGATCCAGAGCATCCAAACGAGCTATGCGCATCTGAAGGCGTTGCATTTTTAAAGATCCTTCTTCTCCACCCTGAACCTCTCAACCCCACGTCTGACGTATGCCACTCGGTAGAAAATTGCGGTACGGTATGGTCGGCGGTGGGCCAGGCGCGTTTATCGGCGCGGTGCATCGCAAGGCGGCAGCCCTCGACGGCGGGATGGAACTCGTCGCCGGGGCGTTCTCCTCGAACGCGGACAAGTCCCGGCAACAGGGCGAGGCGTTGATGCTCGATCCGGCGCGCGTCTACGGGTCGTATCAGGAGATGGCCGAGAAGGAAGCCGCGTTGCCCGAGGGTGAACGCATCGACTTCGTTTCGATCGTCACGCCCAACCACATGCATTATCCTACGGCCAGAGCGTTCATCGAAGCCGGCTTCCACGTCGTCTGCGACAAGCCGATGACGACGACGCTCGACGACGCCGAAGCCCTCTGCCGCCTCGTCGGGCAGCACGACGTCGTCTTCGCCCTGACGCACAACTACACGGGGTATCCGATGGTCAAGCAAGCCCGGGCGATGGTGCGCGAAGGCCGGATCGGCACGGTGCGCAAGATCATCGTCGAGTACCCGCAGGGATGGCTTTCTCAGCCGATCGAACGGACCGGCCAAAAACAGGCGTCGTGGCGCACCGATCCCAAGCAGGCCGGCGCCGGCGCCCTCGGGGACATTGGTTCGCACGCGGAGAACCTGGCGCGGTACATCTCGGGCCTCGAAATGGAAGCCCTGTGTGCGGACGTGACGACGTTCGTCGAAGGCCGCCCCATCGACGATGACGTCAGCATGCTGGTGCATTACGCAGGCGGCGCTCGCGGCGTGCTGCATGCCTCGCAGATATCCGTCGGCGAGGAAAACAACCTGAACATACGCATCCACGGCACCGAGGGGTCGCTCCAGTGGTTCCAGGAGCATCCGAACTACCTCTACTACCGGGCGGGCGACGGCCCCGAGCACGTCTACAAACGCGGCAACGACTACCTCACGGAGGTGGCGAAGCACAACAGCCGGCTGCCGTCCGGGCACCCGGAGGCTTTTCTCGAAGCCTTTGCCAACATCTACGTCAACGCGGGGCGTACGATAGCCGCAACCCTCGCCGGCGAAGCGCCCACGGCGTTCGACACCGATTTTCCGACCGTGCAAGACGGCGCCACGGGGGTGCATTTTATCCTCACCGCCCTCGAAAGCGGTCGCCAGAAAGGCTGGGTCGATGCGCAGTACACCGCGCCAGGGTGAAGCCCGTTTCCGAGTAAGGCGCGACCCGAGCGGTTGCGCCCAACCGAACCTCAAAAATCAATAATCAAAAAATGAGCCGACCCGTAACCCTTTTTACCGGCCAATGGGCCGACCTGCCGCTGGAAGTGCTTGCCGAGAAAGCGGCCTCCTGGGGCTTCGACGGTCTTGAACTTGCCTGCTGGGGCGACCACTTCGAGGTGCGGCGTGCGCTGGAGGAAGACGACTACTGCGCAGAGCGCCACGCCCTGCTGGCCCGGCATGGGCTGACGGTCGGGTCCATCAGCAACCACCTCGTCGGGCAGGCCGTCTGCGACAGCATCGACGCGCGCCACCAGGCCATCTTGTCGCCTCAGATCTGGGGCGACGGAGACCCCGAGGGGGTCCGGCAACGCGCTGCCGAGGAGATGAAAGACACGGCCCGCGCCGCCGCCCGGCTTGGCGTCTCGGTAGTCAACGGCTTCACCGGGAGCAGCATCTGGCACCTGCTCTACTCGTTCCCACCCAACAGCCCGGAGATGATCGACGCCGGCTTCCAGGACTTTGCCGACCGCTGGCATCCGATCCTCGACGTCTTCGACGACGTCGGTGTCAAGTTCGGGCTCGAAGTGCATCCCACCGAGATTGCGTTCGATATCGCCAGCGCCCGGCGCGCCCTCGCCGCGATCGATCACCGAGACGCGTTCGGCTTCAACTACGACCCGAGCCACTTCGGCTATCAGGGCGTCGATTATGTCGCTTTCATCGACGCCTTCGGCGACCGGATCTATCACGCCCACATGAAAGACGTATGGTGGTCCGACCGTCCTACCGGCGCCGGCGTCTTCGGCGGGCACGTCGATTTCGGGCACCGCGACCGCTACTGGGACTTCCGGTCTATCGGTCGGGGTAAGATCAACTTTGAAGAGATCATCCGCGCCCTCAACCGCATCGGCTACGACGGCCCGCTGTCCATCGAGTGGGAGGACGGAGGCATGGACCGCGAGCACGGCGCTGCGGAGGCCTGCGCGTATGTCAAGCGGATCGACTTCGCGCCCTCGGCGGCGGCCTTCGATGCCGCCTTCGCCAAAGAGGCCCAGTGAGTTTCAGGTATGGACCTACGGGAGTATGGACGTGTAGACGAAAGCGTTCGGTGCAAGAAGGATTCGTCCGTCCATACTTCCACGCCTCCATACAGGACCGTATGCCTGTGAGCAAAACGCCGTACATCGCCGCTGTACTGATACTGCTGGCCGGGTGTAGCCAGCCGCAGCCGAGCCGGGCTGAGCCGGTGCGGCAGGCCGTTGCCGCGCCGTCTTCGCTCGACCGGGAGACCGAGACGATCCCCGGCACCGAGGTATCGTTCACCCTGGTGCGCCTGCCGGGCGGTACGTTCACCTTCGGCAGCGCCGCCGATGAAGCCGGCCGCAACACCGACGAAGGGCCGCAGCATACGGTCGTCGTCGAGCCGTTCTGGATCGGCACCCATGAAGTAACCTACGACGAATTCGCGATCTTTCGATACCGCGAGCGAGACAGCGACGCGACGGCGACGGCTGGCGATGGGTTCGATCCGGACGCGGTGGCACGGCCCAGCCCACCCTATGAAGACCCGGCCCACGGGATGGGCAACCAGGGGTTCCCGGCGGTGGGCATGACCCAGTGGGGCGCCCTGCATTACGCGCGGTGGCTCTCCGAAAAGACGGGGCATTTTTATCGCCTGCCGACGGAGGTCGAGTGGGAATACGCCTGCCGCGCCGGCACCGAAACGGCCTATTCCTTCGGAGAAGATCCGGAAGCGCTGGACGCCTACGCCTGGCATTTCGGCAACAGCGATGAAGTCTTTCATAAAGTGGGGGAGAAGCAGCCGAACCCCTGGGGCCTGTACGACATGCACGGCAACGTATCGGAGTGGACGCTCGACCAGTACGACGCCGGCTACTATGAGACCTTGGCGGAGGAGGCGCAAGCCCCGTGGGCCGAACCGACGAGCCTGCATCCCCGGACCGTCCGGGGCGGTGCGTACGACGATGATCCCGAGGCGCTGCGCTGCGCCGCACGCCTGGAGTCCAGCATGAACTGGAAACGCCGGGATCCTCAGATTCCCAAGAGCTTCTGGTGGAACACCGACGCGCCTTTCGTCGGCTTCCGGTTGATCCGCCCGGTGAACCCGCCGTCACCGGAGGACATCGAAGCCTTCTGGGCGTTTGTGCTCGGCGAGTGAGGCCGAGTATTGCTTGCGCTTTCGGCGGTCAGCTTACGTCGTGCGCGCTGATTGCTATCCGGCATATAGCCAGACTTGCACACCTGCAATCTACAGGGAGGTAACGGTATGGAAAGGAAGACGAACACAGCATCGACGCCCACGGTAACCCGGCGCGACTTTGTCAAAGGTTCGGCGGCCGTCGTGGGCTCGCTGATGGCCAGCCAGTTCCCATTGACGGCGAGCGCCTACTACGGCGTCAGGGATGAGATCCGGGTCGGACTCATCGGGTGTGGCGGACGGGGTACGGGAGCCGCCGTGCAGACCCTGAGTACGAAGGAGAACGTGAAGCTCGTCGCCATGGCCGACGCGTTCCGGGATCGGCTCGACGAGAGTTACAACAACATCATAAGCCCGGAGCAGCGCGACGCGTGGTTGGGTACGGGTGACGTGAACGACCGCGTCGACGTGCCCGAAGAGCGCCGGTTTGTAGGCTTCGACGCGTACAAAGAGGTCATCCCGCTGGTCGATGTGGTTATCCTGACGACGCCGCCCGGCTTTCGCCCGATGCATTTCGAGGCGGCCGTCGAGGCGGGCAAGCACATCTTCATGGAGAAGCCTGTAGCGACCGATGCGCCGGGCATCCGGAAAGTGCTGGAGACGGCGGAGCGGGCGAAGCAGAAAAAACTCAACGTGGTCGTAGGCCTGCAACGCCACTACCAGACGGTCTACCGCGAGTGGGTGCAACGCATCCACGACGGCGCCATCGGCGACGTGGTCCTGGGGCGGGTGTACTGGAACAGCGAGGGCGTCTGGGTGCGCGAACGCGCCAAGCTCGCCGAAGAGGCGGGCCGGCCCCTTACCGAGATGGAATACCAGATGCGCAACTGGTACTACTTCAACTGGCTCTGCGGCGACCACATCGTCGAACAGCACATCCATAACATCGACGTGGCCAACTGGGTCAAGCAGGGCCATCCCGTGAGCGCACAGGGTCAGGGAGGGCGCGAGATCCGCACCGGCCCCGACCACGGCCAGATCTTCGACCATCACTTCGTCGAGTTCGAATACGAAGACGGAAGCCGCGTCCTCAGCCAGTGCCGACACATGGAAGGCTGCATGAACCGCGTCTCCGAGGCGTTCCATGGCACGAAGGGGACGGCCCCTGAGCCGGGTGAACTCTACGACATGGCCGGGAGCACGATCTACAAACACCGCGGTAAGAACGACCCCAATCCCTACCAGGTCGAGCACGACGAACTCTTCACCGCCATCGCCGCGGGAGACTACACCTACGCCGATACGGAGCGCGGGGTGGAGGCGACGATGAGTGCCATCCTTGGGCGCATGGCGACGTATTCGGGCAAGGTGGTTACCTGGGATGAGGCGATCAATTCTCCGGTCAGCATCATGCCGGCGGAGTACACCTGGGACGCCGATCCCCCGGTGATGCCGGATGCGGAGGGCCGCTACCCCGTACCCGTGCCGGGTATGACGCAGGTATTGTAACCATTATGGCGGCGCATCGGGTGCTGGAGCGCCAGGGCAGCCAGGCCGGGGGAGACGCCACGGTGCGCTTTCCCTGGCATCCCTCTGCGCGCGCCGTGTGGCTGTTTCTCGTGCTGTTCGGTATGGCGGTGCCCCGCCTGTTCGCACAGCCGCAACCGCTGGAGCGGTACCGCTTCAGCCGTGAGCAGATGGGCACGCCGTTCGTCGTCGTCCTCTATGCGCCGGACAGCATGCTCGCCCACAAGGCGGCCCAGGCGGCCTACGCGCGCATTGATACCCTCAACCGGCATCTGAGCGACTACCTAACCGACAGCGAACTCAACCAGCTGTCGGCAACGGCAGGCACGGAGCAGGCACGGCCGGTCGGCGATGATCTGTGGACGGTCCTGCGCGCCGCGCAGCGCGTAGCCTTCCGGACGGAAGGGGCTTTTGACGTGACCGTGGGGCCGCTCACACGCCTCTGGCGGTGGGCCATGCGACGAGGTCGACTGCCGCTGGCCGAGGAACTGGAACGGGCCCGCGAGGCCGTGGGCTATCGATACATCCTACTCGACAGCACAGGGCAATCCGTTCACCTGACCCGGCCGGCTATGCGGCTGGACCTGGGTGGCATCGCCAAGGGCTATGCGGTCGACGAGGCGCTGAAGGTGTTGGCGGCATACGGCGTCACACGCGCCCTCGTCGACGGCGGCGGCGACATCCGGGTGGGGGATCCCCCTCCGGACGAATCCGGCTGGCGCATTGAACTCACCACGGTGGATGCCGAGGGACAGCGTAACCGGGATGAGCGGATCCTGGTGCATAGCGCCATCGCTACGTCGGGCGCGGCGTATCGCTACGTAGAGGTGGACGGCATCCGGTATTCGCACATCCTCGACCCACGTACCGGCATGGGATTGACGGATGATCGCCTGGTAACCGTCATCGCGCCTACCGGCATGCGGGCTGATGCGCTGGCCTCGGCGGTGAGCGTCCTGGGACTCGACGACGGCCTCGCGCTGGTTGCCGAGATGCCCGGCGTAGCCGTGCGGATTGTGCAGGGAGACGCGGCAGGCTATCGTCAGCTTCAGTCGCCGGGTTTCGACGGGATGGCTTTGCTGCCGTAGTTTCGCTTCATGTGATAGGCCGAGTAGCCGAAGCGTTACACCCAAATACCCGAACACCCCCAACGTTGAACTGCGTATATTAAGTGCAAGGGCTTCCCTGCGAAGTGTTTACCGATCCACCTTCTGACGATCCTGCCCATGACTACGGAACGCACTACCCCGAACGGTCCATCCCGCCGCACCTTTCTGAAGACCTCGGCCGTCACGACGCTGGGCCTGTCTGCCGGATTGATGAAGACGGGCCACTTTGCCTATGCCGCCGGCTCCGATACGCTGCGCGTCGGCCTGGTCGGTTGCGGAGGGCGCGGCACCGGAGCCGCACGGGACGCCGTCGTCTCGGCACCGGGCGTCGAAGTCGTGGCCATGGGGGATCTCTTCGAAGATCGGCTGGACCAGTCACGGGTCGCCCTCGGGGAGGAGATCGGCGATGCCCTCAAGGTAGACGACGACCACGCGTTCGTCGGCTTCGATGCGTATCAGCAGGTGCTCGGCAGCGATATAGACATGGTGATCCTGGCTACGCCGCCGGGTTTCCGTCCCCTGCATTTTCGAGCGGCCGTCGAGGCGGGCAAGCACGTCTTCATGGAGAAGCCCGTCTCGGTGGACGTCGCCGGGGCGCATGCGATCATCGAAGCAGGTGAACGGGCCCGAGAGAAAGGGCTTTCTGTGGTGGCAGGCACGCTTTACCGGCGCCAGCCCAGCTTCGTCGAAGCCGTCCGGCGCATCCACGACGGTATGATCGGGGAGCTGGTAGGAGCGCAGGAGTATTACATGACCGGACCGATCTGGCTGCGCGAGCGCCAGCCCGGTATGTCGGACATGGAATGGCAGTGCCGCAACTGGTACTACTTCACCTGGCTCTCCGGCGACCACATCGTCGAGCAGTTCGTCCATAACCTCGAC
>Ga0302046_10000670_pt1 | contig 33535 bp, 30 predicted proteins | sample RVTome_11_FD_200261 | JGI IMG/M metagenome (GOLD analysis project Ga0302046, IMG submission 200261) | Soil microbial communities from uranium-contaminated site in the Upper Colorado River Basin, Wyoming, United States - RVT147D111 (version 2) ...
CTCAGGGCTATCGGGTCGCGGCGGTCGGGATCACCAATCAACGCGAAACCACGTTGGTATGGGACCGTCGCACCGGCAAGGGCATCTACAACGCGATCGTCTGGCAGGACCGGCGCACTGCGCCGGCGTGCGCAGCGCTCAAAGCGGCCGGGCTCGAGGCCGAGCTGCGCGAGCGCACGGGCCTGCTGCTGGATCCCTACTTCTCGGCGACCAAGCTCGCCTGGCTGCTGGATCACGTGGACGGCGCACGCAACCGCGCCGCGATGGGCGAGCTGGCCTTCGGCACGGTCGACAGCTTCCTCGTCTATCGCCTCACCAACGGACGCGTGCACGCCACGGATGCGACCAACGCGAGCCGGACGAGCCTCTACAACCTGCGCACCCGTGCCTGGGACGCGCGGCTGCTCGAGATCTTCCGGATACCCGGAGAGCTGTTGCCGGACATTCGGGATTGCGCCGCCGACTACGGCCAAACGGATGCCGCCTATTTCGGCCGGCCGGTGCCCATCTTCGGCGTCGCCGGCGATCAGCAGGCCGCGACCATTGGCCAATGCTGCTTCGAGCCGGGGTCGATCAAGGGCACCTACGGTACCGGCGCGTTCATTATGCTGAACACCGGCGGGCAAATCGTCGCTTCACGCCACCGCCTGCTGACCACGGTGGCCTATCAGCTCGACGGTGAGGCGACGTACGGCTTGGAGGGCTCGATATTCGCTGCCGGCGCTACCGTGCAGTGGCTCCGCGACGGGCTCGGCATCATCGAACGTGCCGCGGATACGGAAGGCCTGGCTCGAGGGCTCACGACCAATGCCGGCGTCTACCTCGTGCCGGCCTTCACGGGACTCGGCGCACCCTATTGGGAGCCCGATGCGCGCGCTGCGATCTTCGGCCTCACCCGCGCCACGGGGCCGGCGGAGCTCGCCCGCGCCGCGCTGGAGTCCGCCTGCTACCAGACGCGCGATCTGCTCGATGCGATGGCGGCCGACGGCGTGAGACCCGTTTCACTGCGGGTGGACGGGGGCATGGTCGCGAACGACTGGTTCATCGCTTTTCTAGCGGACGTTCTCGGCATTCCGGTCGAGCGGCCGCGCGTCATGGAGACGACGGCCCTCGGCGCTGCTTATCTAGCGGGCCGCAAGACCGGAATCTATGGATCTCCGGAGGAGTTCGCTGCCTTGTGGCGAGGCGCCGGCCGCGTCGAGCCTCGATTGTCCGATGCCCAGCGGGATGCGCTACTAGCTGCATGGCATGCAGCTCTAACCCGTGTCCTGGACTAAATCAGCTCTCGACGTCGACGAGCGCCACCTGGTTCACGGCGCTGCAGGCGAGCACGAGATCACCTTCGGGTGTGGCCATCATGTTGCGCACGACGCCGCCGCCCGACGGGATGACCCAGGACTGGAATTCCTCGCTCTCCGTGTCGAAGCGCACGAGGATGTTCGGCCGCGAGTAGGCCTCGGTATACCAGATCACGTTGCCGACAGAGGCAATGCCGTAGGGCCGCGACTTCTCGCCGCCGGGCGAGAGCCACTCCTTGATCTCGCCGGTCGCAGGATCGAAGCGGCCGATGCGGCCGCGCGGATAGTCCGTGTACCAGACCGCGTCGTCGGGCGTGAGCGCGATGCGCCGCGGCCGCGAGTCGGCGCTCGGCAGCTCGTGCTCGACGATCGTGAACGTTTCGGGATCGATTTGGCCGATACGGTTGCCGCGGAAATCGACGTACCAGGGCTCGCCTTTCGAGTTGACCTGGATGCCGTAAGGATAGGTACCCGACGTCGGCGTCGCCTTGACTGTGAGTTCACCCGTCGACGGCACAATGCGCCCGACGTGACCAGACTGCATCGTGAACCAGAGCGTGCCATCCTGATCGAAGATCGGCGTGTGCGGGCCGCGTGTGCCTTCGGGCACGGGATACTCGGTCACATCGCCCGTCGCCGGGTCAAGCTTGCCGACGTGAGCACCCGACACGCCCGTATACCAAATATTGCCATCGGCGTCCTCGACGAGCCCGTGCGGCCCCGAGTTCGGCCGCTCCAGCGGATACTCTTTGATCGCGCCGGTCCGCGGATCCACGCGACCGAGGCGGTTCGCAAACTGGCCCGTCCACCAGATCGAGCCGTCGTGCGCGATCAGCGGGTCATGCGGTCGCGAGCCTAGGGTCGGCGCGAGCCACTCCGTGATGCTGACCTTGACCGGGCCATCGATCACGACCGGGTAGGAATCCGCCTCCTTCGGGAAGTTCGCGGCGAGATAGCTCGTGATCTGATCGTGTTGCTCGCCGGGCAGCATGATCATCGTGCTGATGAGCTTGCTCCAGTCCTCTTTGCTGTTGCCAACAGAGTTCGTGATAAAGCTCAGTTGGTGGCAGGCCGTGCAGATGCCATCGATCAAGGGCTTCGCATCGCCGACCGGCAGATCCACGTCGCGGCGGTCCTGTTGCGCCAGCGCCGCGCTCGTAAAGGTTGCCGCCGCGCAGCACGCAACCGTAGCGATCATCGGAATTCGTCGTTTCATCGTCCCAATCCTCCACAATCTTGGAGCGTCCGGGGGCCCAAAACTCAAGCTTATACCCCATACCATATACTGTATCTCCCGCTCTGGAGCAACGGCCTCCAACTTACGGCGTAGATTCTTGATTTTACTATCGATTGTTCGATGACGACACGGTGATCGTACAAGAGGGTCCTCAGAGGCTCACTGTTGCGGCCACGCATGACAGGTGACGCAGTCGATGGGCGCGTCATGAGCCTCGTGGCAGCTGATGCAACTCGCCATTGCCGTAACACTCGTCGCCATCGACATTTCATCGAATTGCGCCACGTCGCCGTGACAAGCACCACATTGCACTCCAGCGGCGAGGTGTGGTTCATGTGACCAAGTAACTCCCGGAAGAACAGCGTAGACGCGATTCCAAGGGATGATTTCCCCTGAATCCGAATACTCCTTGAGCCGAATTATCGACGGGCGGTCGGTGGCGACACCGAGATGGCAAGACATGCAGGTGCTTGTCGCCGGAAACGTCATCTGAGCTCCGGGCTCTGGACTGGTATGGCAGGTTTCACACGGCAGGCCCAGCGCGAGATGCGTTCTATGGCTATAGGGCAGCGGCTGACTCGGGGCCGGATGTGCGGCGACGTTCTCGAGCACTTCTATCGATGATTGGGCTTGCTGTGCCTGAGCTCCGGGCTCAGATATCGGTGCGAGGATCAAACATCCGGCGATCAGAATCGCCACCGCGCCGGCAAACATACGATACGTAATCATGTCGTCGTTCCTATCTGTTCCGTGCTAGCAGGTCGCACCGGTGATGCAATGCACGCTCATGCACGGCGCGATGATTGCGCGGCCACTTGCTCAATCGACTTACCATCATCCTCGAGAATGAGCGCTGCCGCTGCGCGGCCAGGTACTCCCGTGACCGAACCACCGCCTTCCGTGCATCCGCCTGTCTGATACAGGCCCGGAATGGGCAGCCGATACGGCGCATAGTTATCGAACGTTCGAAGGCGCTGGTGCACGCTCCCGCGCCACATGTGGGGGTTCATCCGCTCTATATCCAAGGGGCTCATCAAGACTCTCGCAAGAACGTGCTCTTTCCTCAAGTTGCTGGTGTGGGCCAGATAGTGCGTTAGCAACTGATCCGCCACCTGTTCCTTGATGGCGTCCCAATGCTCCGGACCCTCCTTCAGTGCGTATGGCATCGTCCCTTCGATCTTCACCGACGCGAACCCGGCCGGCACGCGCGTGGAATCGATATTCGAGGGGTGCACGATTTGCAGCGGGTAGTCATCGATGTTGAGCTCACCTCGCGCGTGGTCGGCATTCAGCACGAAAATGCTCTCGGGACGCTGCATGATGGAGGCCTCGCACGGCGCAATCGTGCCGCCTAGCGCGGAGTCGTATCTCGGAGATTCGGAAAGCGCAAAGTGGAATGCGAACATGGCGTGTTCCGGTTGCCAGATATCCAAGACATCCAAGAACTCGTCGCCCCAGAGCTCGCGAGGCGCCATCTCGACTAGGTGCATGACGTGAATGGTGGACACGACGCCCTTACGTGCGCGGTAGCGGCTTCCATCGTCGCACTCCACACCCACACAGCGGCCACGTTCGATCGTGAGTCTGCCGACGGGCTTGCCGGTCAGAATGACACCGTCGTGCGCCTCGATAAAGCGTCCCAGCGCGATGGACAGCATGCCGGATCCGCCCCTTGGCATTGGCCGGCCGCCCAAGTGGCTGATCATCGCAATGGCATGGTTTCCGGTACCGAGATCGCTGCCCGCAACTCCTCCGAAATGCCCCCCCGCCAGGTTTGCCGCCTGCATCTGCGGGCTTTCCCAGATCTGTCGCGCGGCGTCATAACCGGAGAGCTCGGAGAGGCGCCCCCAGAATCGCCCCTCGCGGGTTTCGCCTCGCCTCGAGCGCGGTGTATTCAGAAACGTCTGTCGCGATGCGGCAAGACGCCTAAACGTCTGCGCATCCATGGGCGACACCTTTTCGATCGTTTCGACGGTTCTGTCGATATCCTCGTGGAACACCGTGAACGCGACGCCATCAAGGAAGGGTGTGTGAACGACAATCTCAGGATCCATGAGCTCATAACCGAAATCACGCAATGGAATCTCGTTGTCGGTGTATGCGGGATTGCGACTGAAGCCGCCGTGGTTCGAGGAGCACAAGTCTTGCTTGAAGCCCGGTAACAGAACTTCGGCGGTTTTCACACCGCCACCGATCATCGTCCTCCCCTCCAAGACGAGCACGCTGCTGCCACCTTTGGCGAGGTATGCAGCGCAAAGCAGACTGTTGTGCCCGGCGCCGGCGATGACATAGTCGAACTGGTCGCTTCCAAGCTGTGCGAAACGTTGCGCCTTGGCTAGCGCTGGCGCTACGGCCAGAGGAGCAAGCGTTGCGGCCGCCTGAATGAATTCGCGCCTGTTCGCTGTATTCATGGTCCCCCCGTGCTTGCTTTGTGTTGCTGCTGGTTCCAACGCATTATAAACCGTGGAATTCAGCATTAAGTTCTTAATAGTGTTTCTGCAGATGACAATTCTAGAATAAAATGCTGTGATTTCCGCAATCGACGATCACGAATGCCTGACCACAACCTGGATAAGACGGACGTCAATATCCTGAAACTGCTCCAGGAAGACGCCAAGCTCAGCAATGTGCAGCTGGCGAAACGGGTACATCTGTCGCCATCGCCCTGCTTGGCGCGTGTCCGCCGGCTGGAGAAGCTGGGCATCATCAGCCGCCATGTCGCGCTGCTGAACCCCCAATCGCTGGGGTTGAGTGTAAGCGTCTTCATTCAGATCACTCTTGAGAAACAAGCGAAGGAAAAATTGGATCAATTTGAGTCCGCTATCCGAAAACGATCCGAAGTGATGGAGTGTTATCTGATGACCGGCGAGTCCGACTACTTGCTCAGGGTTCTGGTACCCGATGTCAAGGCGCTGGAACAGTTCATCATGAACGAGCTCACGCGCATTCCAGGTATCGCCAATATCCGCTCCAGCGTAGCCCTAAAACAAGTGAAGTACGAAACGGCTTTACCGCTCTCCAACGTTCCGCAGCGAGGCAGGATCGCTTGGCGATGACGCCGCGCCAGCTCGGCGGTGCCGTCAGGACCAGCTCAGATCGTGCCGCATGATCGGCGTCGAGCGCACTCGCTTGCCGGTGGCGAAGTAAATCGCGTTGGCGACTGCCGGAGGCGTCGGCGGGCCTCCGGGCTCGCCGCATCCACCCCACCAGCCGTCCTGCGACAACGCGAAGTGCACCTCGACCTCGGGTATCTGCGGCATGCGCATCAAGTTGTAGCTGTCGAAGTTGGTGTTGACGAAGCGGCCCTGCTGGAGATCGAGCCCGCCGTAGAGCGCATGCGAGAGCTCCCAGACGACCGATCCTTCGAGCTGCTCCGCCGCGCCCAGCGGATTGATGATATAGCCGCTGTTCATGACGAGCACGACTTTCTCGATACGCAGCTCGCCGCGCCGGCTGACGGACACGGTCGCGCAGGCGCCGCAGTAGGACGCATGGTCCTCGACGACGGCGATGCCCATGCCTTGGCCGCGCGGCAGATCGGTCGTGAAGCCTCCGACCTCCTTGAGCTTCAGCAGCACGCGCTGCCAAGGCTCCAGGCCCTTCGTCATCTCAATCCGCCACTCCAGCGGGTCCCGGTCGCCCGCCAGCGCCAGCTCGTCGGCAAACTGCTCGATGATGAAGCCGTTCTGGTTCGCGCCCGGAGCGCGGTGCGTTGCCGTAGGAATATGCGCGGCGACGTTGTGGCGCTCGTGGCGGCGGTTCGGCACGAGATACGGCATCGTGCCGATCGCGTAGTCGGCCGTGGCGGGCCCATGACTCTCGGCGCCGTCCTTGGTGAACCAGACCGCGCGCGAGAAGAACGCTTCCGGCAGGCCGTTGTCGCCGAGCGCGGCGGAGAGCCGCGTGTAGACCGGCGGGCGCTGCTTGTCGTTCATGATGTCCTCTTCGCGCGACCAGATGACCTTGACCGGCCGGCCGAGTTGACGGGATATCTCCGCCGCCTGCCGCGTCACGGCCGTGGCGCCGCCGCCGTTACCGCCAAAGGCGCCGCCGATGAACACCGTGTTCACGTAGACGTCGCGCGGGTCGCGGCCGAGCTGGTCGGCTGCGAGCAGCAGCGGCGTCGCCTGATTCTGCGCCGGCGACCACACGTCCACGCGCTCGTCGGTCACGCTGACCGTCGCGTTGATCGGCTCCATGCGCGCGTGGGTCTCGTAGGGCCGGTGGTATTCGCTCGTGACGACACGATCGGATGCGGCGATCATGCCGAGCGCGTCGCTGCCGGTCTCGTTGCTGACGTCGCCCGCGGTCTCCCATAGCGCCCGAGCGGTAGCGGCCTGCGTTGCGTCGCTGACCTCGCCTTCGGGGCCGAAGTCCCATTCGATGGGCATGAGGTCGAGCGCGGTCTTGGCCCGGTACCAGGTGTCGGCGACGACGGCGACGCCGTTTTGCATGTCGGACGCGTCGCTGTTGCCGGGAACCGCTTTGAGCTCGATGGCGGCGATGACGCCCGGGCGGTTGCGGACCCGATCGAAGTCGTAGCTCGCGAGACGCCCCCACGGAACGGGGCAGCTCTTCACCGCCGCATAGACCATTCCGTCGAGCCGCGTGTCGATGGAATAATGCGCGCTGCCGTCGACCTTGACCGCAACGTCGAGCCGCGGCGTCGGTTGGCCCAAAAGCCACCACTGATCCGGATTGCGCTTGATCTCGGGCTCGCTGTCGAGGGCGATCGCGCCGGCCTCCGCGGCAAACTCGGCATAAGGCGCGCTTCTGCTGCCGGCGCTGAGCACGCCCTGCCGGGCCGTCACTTCCGCGCGCGAAACGCCCCAGGCGCGGGCCGCCGCTTCCTTGAGGCGCTCGCGCGCCGAGGCGCCGGCCTGCATGATGTGCGGATGCTGCTGCCGCACGAGCTGCGAGCCGTGGGTGGTCGTGACGATGTACTCCTCGCCGTAGTTGACGTGGCGATTCATGTCGGCGAACACCGTCTGGATGCTCTCCCACGGCACGTCGAGCTCCTCGGCGACCAGCATCGCGACGGAAGTCAGCGCGCCCTGGCCCTGCTCGGTGTGCGGCACGCGGATCGTCACGGTGCCGTCGGCATCGATGGCGAGCCAGGCGTTGATCTCGACGCCGTCCGTCGGCGTCGTCCAGGGCTTCGGCGCGACGACCGCCGCGATGGCGCCGGGCACCTGAAAGCCAATGATCATGCCGCCCGCGGCAGACATCGACTGGATCAACGTTCGACGCGTCAGCATCATCGTATCCATATTCGTCATGTCCGCCCCCGCTAGGATTGCGCGAGCTCGGCCGCGCGGTGGATCGCCTGCCGAATTCGAGAATAGGTGCCGCAGCGGCACAGGTTGCCGGCCATGGCGGCGTCGATCTGGTTGTCGCTCGGGTTGGGGTTTCGCATGAGCAGCGCGGCCGCCGACATGATCTGGCCGGACTGACAGTAGCCGCACTGCGGCACGGTATGCTCGATCCAGGCGCGTTGCAGCACGTGGCTCGCGTCGGGTGACAGACCTTCGATCGTCGTGATCTGACGGCCCACGGCGCTGGCGGCCGGCGTGCTGCAAGCGCGGACGGGCTGGCCGTCGAGGTGCACGGTGCAGGCGCCGCACTGCGCAATGCCGCAACCGAACTTAGTGCCGGTCAGGCCGATATTGTCACGCAACACCCACAGCAGCGGCGTTTCCGGTTCGACATCGACCTCGTGCGTGGTGCCGTTGATCGTCAGCGTGAAGGCCATGGGGATTCCCCTCCTCTGCGATACCTACTTGCGAACCCTGTTTTCGGGCGCTCGAGCCCCCGGGGTCGCCTAACTTCACCGTATGGTCACATAGAGAAACCTATATGTCAGCATTAGACCACGCATCGGACCGATACGTTCGGCCGATCGCACCTAAGACGTTGCGCGCATCTGAGCGGAAGGCGATTTAGTGTAAGCTCCGCCCAGCAGCCGTGGCTAGGAACTTACGGGGTAGCTTTCATGGCAGGGCGAGAGACACGGTTCGAAGACACTTGCGAAATTACGGGGATCAAAAATGACGTCTCTGTAGTCGGCGAGATCCTTACGTTTCGGGAAAGGGGCCTCATCATCGCGACGATTGCGCGTTCGGCGAAGGTTACGCTTCACTGGAATGACCGGGTTCAACTCTATGTCGGCTCCTTGGGGGGCGTAGAGTTTCAGTCGTCAGGTCCGAAATCGCATACGTACCGAACGCGTAGATAATTGCACTTCGGTGGAAGGCAGTAAAAGTCAGTGCGGCAGTGTTTGGTGGCCTCGCGATGCCGCTGGTGGCCCTCGTCGCGGTGCTCTTATATCCATCGATCGCCGAAACGCAGCGGCGAGAAATCGCCGAAATGCGTTACCTGACCAATGACCTGGGTGACGACAGCGAGTAAGGGAAACCGCGTCCTGCAAGCTCAATCCTCGCCGAGATCGCCGAGGCGCCCTGATCCCATAGTCGTGGTTCGGAGCAGCGGGCTCCGTCGTCGTGTTCATGATCTGGACCCACTATGCGTCGCTGATATTCCTGTTTGGCGCCGAGATCACGCAGGCCTTAGCCACTTGCCTACGGCGAACAGCAAAGCGGTGACTATGGCGCCCATCCAGACGTCGCGCCAGGGCACCGCGGCATCGGGTAGATACTTGAAAATCAACCCGATGAGCGCTGTGGTCATTCCAAACAGATTGATTGCTTCCCAGATCAGCAGCGTGCCCATCGACGCATGGAGCAAATCATGCAGCGCGGCGCCCTGATCGCCGACGAGCGCGCGCATCTGCGCGATGAGCTCGGTCTGCACGGATTGATCGGCAAAGAAGAAGCCGGCCACGGCGACTACAATCAAGAGCAGGCCCCAAAACGGTCTTGAAATTGCCGCATTCACCCCCAGCTTCTATCGACGAAAACCGAGGAGGCATGGCTCAGCGATGAAGGCGACACCCGAATACCGGCCCGTGGCGTTCAGGGATACGACGACGGGTGACGTGATGATTATCCGCTCGACCGTGGACACGAGGGATACGATAGACGTCGAGGGCCGCACTTTGCCCCTGTACGACTTGGACGTTTCGTCCCACTCCCATCGTGCGTATGTGGGAGGGGCTATCGCACGTCCGGAATCCGGCCAGATTGATAAATTCAGACGCAAGTATAGTTATTAGGCTGATGGAAGCGTCAAGCGACTGGGCCGAGCTCCCCTACCCCCCTTGGCGAGAGACGTGCGGCGCATTGCATCTATTTACTCAGATCGTCGGCAAGTACCGGCTTGCTCGAACACCCTGGCTGAACCATTCCTGGCACGCGACGTTGTATGTCGATGCGCGTGGGCTTACGACCGCCCGCGTTCCGGATGTACCCGGTGGGATAGAGATCCGTTTCGATCTTCTCGATCACGCAGTTATCGGTCAGAGCACCGAAGGACGCACTGCCCGCTTTGACCTCGGGCCAATGTCGGTGGCGGATTTTCGTGCCCGTTTTGTCGATCTCGTTCGTGTACTCGGCGGCACACCGACGTTTCACGGGCGGCCGAACGAGGTGGCCGGTCCAGTTCCGTTCGCCGAAGACAAGGCGCTTCGTCCATACGACGCCGAGGCCGTAACGCGCTTTTTCCACGTGCTCGTCGCGGTGGCCCGCGTATTTGAGCGCTTCCGTACCGCTTATATCGGCAAGGTAAGCCCCGTTCACTTGTTCTGGGGCAGCTTCGATCTCGCCGTTACCCGTTTCTCGGGACGCCGCGCACCGTTACACCCCGGCGGAATTCCAAGCCTGCCCGACGAAGTTACACGCGAAGCGTATAGTCACGAAGTGTCGTCAGCCGGGTTTTGGCCGGGCGGCGGCGGAATCGAGTATCCGGCATTTTATTCATACGCCTACCCGGCGCCACAGCGGTTCGCGGAAGCGCATGTGGAGCCGGCCACGGCCTTCTTCGAGCAAACGCTCGGCGAGTTCTTGTTGCCTTATGATGCTGTCCGGCAGTCCGAGGATCCGGAGGCGACGCTGACAGCCTTCCTCGAGAGCACCTACCGTGCGGCCGCTGTGCTCGGGAACTGGAGTCGAGACTCCTTGGAATGTGCACTGGGGCGACCGCTGTTACCGCGCCCTATCTAGAGCGCAGATACACCGATAAGTTCGCGTGTGTCCCTTGCAACCTTCCTGCCGCTTGCTCTTCGGCCTCTCATCCTCAGCCTCGCATTTCCTCGAGCTCGATGCCACGAGTCTCCGGCACCATCTTGACGACGAACCATATGGATAGAAATGCGCAAAGCGTGTAGAAACCGTACGCACCGGCAAGGCCGATGTCAGACAGCATGATCGGAAAAGTCATCGTGATCGCGAAATTCGAAAGCCATTGCGCTAGACCGCTCACTGCAAGTCCCGAGCCGCGGATCTGATTCGGGAACATCTCACCGAGCATCACCCACATGACCGGTCCCCAGGAGAAGTTGAAAAATACAACGTAGATGTTGGCCGCAACGAGCGCCATCGGACCGTATATACCTTCGAGTGTCAGTGAGCCGGATGGGCCGGTCACGGCGTTGGCAAACGTGTATGTGAGCAATGCAAGGCTAATGGCCATTCCGATGGATCCGGCCAGCAAGATCGGCTTACGGCCGATTCTGTCAATCAACAGAATGGTGGCGGTCACGGCAGCGATGCTGAGACCGCCGCTGAGAATGTTGATCGCTAAGGCATCGCCCTCGATGAAGCCGACCGACTGCCAGAGCACGGCGCCATAGTAGAACACGACATTGATTCCGACGAGCTGCTGCAGCGTAGCGAGACCTAGGCCCACCCAAACTATCCGGCGAATACGTCCACTCGTGCGATCTCTAAGATCGGTCAGGCGCGGCCGATGATGATCTTCGGCGAGAGACGCATCTATTTCCTCCACTTTTTGTATTGCCAGTGCTCGTCCGCTGAGCGTCGTGAGCACTTCGATAGCGATTTCATGTCGGCGAATCAGCACGAGGTAACGCGGACTCTCCGGGATCAGCGCCAAGGCCAGAAGGAAGACCGTCGCCGGTAGGATCTCTACCCAGAACATCCAACGCCATGCTTCGAAGCCGAGCCAGAAGAGAGCTACGGAGGAGCCAGCGGCATCGGCAATCAGGTAGTTGGATAGGAAGGCCATGAAAAGGCCAGAGATGATGGCGACCTGCTGGACCGTGCCGAGCCGCCCCCGATAGCGCGCAGGTGTTACCTCGGAAATGTAAGCCGGCGCCAGGATGCTCGATGCACCCAGGGCTAGCCCGCCGAGCACACGATAAAAGACAAACTCGAGCGAGCTGTCCGCGATGCCGGAGCCCCAGGCACTGACAATGAAGAATACGGCCGCAATGCGCATGATGGAGCGTCGCCCGTATCTGTCGGCCAATCTGCCCGCAAAGAAGGCTCCGACAGCGCAGCCAAGCAACATCGAGGCCACATTAAAGCCGGTGCCGACGCTGTCGGACTCGAACGTCGTCTGCAATCCCTCAACTGTGCCGTTGATGACGCCGGAGTCGTACCCAAACAGGAAGCCGCCGATCGTGGCGATACAGGAGATGAGAATGACGTAAAACGTGCTGCCCTGGCCATCCGACCCGGGCTTCGGTTCGGTGTTCAAAACGTGCAATTCTTTTTTGGCTGGAGCCCTTCGCAGTATAGAACGACGTTGAGCTGCCGTCCCTGTATCTAGTTGGGACAGGCAGTTTCCGGCATTACGGATAGGAGGTTCCTGGTCGCAACAAGGGATGGGGACAGTGGGTGAGTCATCTCGGACATGTCGATCGCGGCATCAATCGTCGTCACGGCTTCGCGGACACAACCTCGGTCAGCGAGCGTCTGCGCCAAGTTATTGAGCGCAATCATATGATTCGGATCTCGCCGTAGGAGATCCCGATACGCGCTTTCGGCCTCAGCCAGATCGCCTCGTGCGTAATGCACGTTACCCAAGCCGAGCAAGGCGAGCGTGCTCGTCGGCCAACGTCGAAGCGCAGTCTGGTACGCTTGCAACGCCGCATCGTGCTGCCTCATCGATTCTAGAGTCGCTACTGTTTTCAGGTAGCGGCTTTCGTCTGCTACGACCGGGAGCTCGTCAGCGCGCAGCACCACCACGCTCCAATAATCCGCTCGCTCCCATGAGCGGATGAATTTGGCCTCGGATATGACGTACCGTTCGACATCACCCGACCGCAGCACGACGCGTCTCTCCTGCGGCAGGTAGCCGACGACCACCGCATAGTGCCACATCGGCGCAATCTTGAAGCCTAAGTTCTGGAGGATGAGGACGGGGCGGCCCGCATGCAGCTCGGCTATCAGTGCAGCCATACTCGGGTCGATTTGATAGGGGATGCGTCCGTATCCACGAACTGCCGCCACCAGCTCGAGCTGCAGGCTGCCCTTGCGCTCGGGTATGTAGACAGCAGATCGCGCTTCATCAATACCGACTTCTACCCCCGATTGTTTCAACACAGTAGCCAGCGCCGCCGGACCGCAAAGATTCTCCGTTTGAGGGAAAAATGGAGTCTCCTCCAACTCGACAGCGTCGAGGGGCGACTCGATAGGATCGCCGGTCAGGAAGTCACTGTTGGTCGCACAGCCACAGACAAGCACCGCCACGGTCGGCAACAGACGCCTACCCCTTGCAGCGCGCGGCATCGTCCCGGTCAGAACGCCGTGAACAGATCGGTTACGTCCAACAGTTCCAGGATCACCAAGACGATCGCCACGATTCCGACGACTCCGACCAAACTACCACCGGCGGGTAATTCATTCAGCTGTTGCTCCAGCAATCGGAGCTCTTCTCCAGTCATCTTCTCGACTCGCGCCGTCGCGTCATCCGGGCTGACGCCAAGATCGATGAGCGTACCCCGAACATCCTCGCGCGCGAGCATGGTGTTGATGTGAGTTATGCGATTTTCTCTGTCATCGAATTCAATTGCCGCCTGGGTGTCGATCACCGCTGCCTGCGACGTTTGCAGGAGGGTGCCCGTGATCAGGCTTACTGACAAAAGAAGAAGTCCGCCCTTCCATGATAAAGAGAACATGTTTGAACCCTCCTTCGCGGCTACACCTAAAGTATACCCAACAGTGGAATTGACTATATAAAAATGTATCCCAGATGCTCAGGAATACAACGTGACCAAGCTCACAGATCCAGCGCCGGCCGGACTCTGGCGCGGTCTCGCCGGCCACACTTTTCCCTCAAGTATTCGGCTGGCGCCCAAGCGTTCGCCCTGCCCAGGGCATCGCTCCGGTGCTGGCCGCTCTCAGCCGACCGGGGACGGTACACTGGTGTAAGCTAGGCTCATGAGATCGTCGACGTCGAATCGCTGGATCGTCTTCCTCTCGTTGAGCTCGCTGGCTGGGGCGCTACTGGCGCAGGTCATCGGTGATGAGGCCATGCAGGACGCGCTTGCGCCGACCGGCACGCTGCGGGCGGTGTTTCTGGCTACGAATCCCATGCAGGCGAGGGTTGATCCCCAAACGCAGGAGGTAACGGGTCCGGCGGCCGATGTCGCTCGGGAGCTCGGGCGCCGGATGGGCGCCTGGGTTTCCATCCAGCCCGTGCCCGGAGTTCCGGCCGTGATAGAGGCCGTGCAGAACGGGTCCGCGGATATCGGATTCCTCGCCTACGACGCGACTCGAGCTGAGCAAGTCGCCTTCACGCAAGCCTACATATTGGGGCACAACAGCTACATCGTGCGCGCGGACTCGCCGATTCGCGCGCTTGCGGACGCCGATCGCGAAGGCGTTCGCATCGGGTCCCGGGAGGGTGTCGCCGTGGACTTGTCCCTCAGTCGTACCCTGGAAAGAGCCGAGCTCGTGCATTTGCCTCGGGCGACCGAGGACGAGGAAGCGGCCCGCATGCTCCTAGCGGACGAAATCGATGCTTACGCTGCAAACACAGAGCGCCTTGCCGTAGTGGCGGCAAACGACTCCCGCATTCGTATCGTCGACGGCAGCTTGATGTTTGCAGAACAATCGATCGTAGTTGCTCAGGGGAATGAGGCCGGCATCGCGCAATTGAACCGTTTCATCGACGAGACGCGCTCCTCCGGCTTTTTGCAGAGTATCGTGGATCGGTACGGCCTTGCCGGTGTGGAGGTCGCGCCGAAAGACACGCGCTAGAGTCCGGCGGTCCGATCCGGACGTTGAGGCTGGAAGGAGAGGGCCGATGGTGGATACAACTAGACGGACCCTGTTGGTGACAGGCGCCGCGGCCGCGGCGGCCGCCGCCGCGCAGCGAGCGTTTGCGCAACAACGTACTGGGCAAGAGGAAGCTGCCATGCCGTTCTACGAAACAGGCGACGTCCGCATCCACTACGAAGAGGCCGGCTCCGGCTTACCGTTGCTGCTGATCCCGGGCGGTGGGCTAAACTCGGTGATCTCCTACTTCGCCACTAGATCGTCATTCGATGCAATAGAGGAGCTCAGCAGCGAGCACCGTTGCATCACGATGGATCTGCGCAATGCCACCGGCGGGCAGTCCACCGGACCGCTCGAGGTCGACCGGCCCTGGGACGCGTACACCGATGACCAACTCGGGCTCATGGATCATTTGGGCATCGATCAGTTCATGGTGATGGGCTTTTGCATCGGCGGCCCGTTCATCTGGAATCTACTGGAGCGCGCCCCCGAGCGTATCGTTGCCGCCGTGCTGGTGCATCCCAGTGGATTCCGTCCCGAGATGCCCGACCTCTTCTACCAAAACAACATGACCGGCTGGGGCCCCGAGCTGAGCGCCCGCCGTCCCGACATCACCATGGAGATGGTCGAGGCTTTTCTGAACAATATGTACCGCGCCAATGCCGACTTCGTCTTCACCGTGACGCGTGATTTCGTGCGCAATTGCGAAACCCCGATACTCATCCTGCCCGACGACATCCCGGCGCATCCCTACGCCGTCGCGATGGAATCCGCGCTGCTCGCGCCGAATTCGGAAGTGAGCCTCTACCCATGGCAGGAGCCCGAAGAACGGATCCCCCTGGCGGTGCGCCACATACGCTCCTTCCTGCGGGCGCATCGGTCTGCAACCGCTTGAGGCCCGATCCGGTAATCAATTGCCGGCTACGGCGCGCTCGGCGAACTGATTGTCGACAAACGCCGTCATATCAACATTGCTGAGATCCGGCATCTGGCGGCGGCCCGGAAAGAGAGCGAGCTAAAGCAACGCGCCCAAGGGGTTGCTTTATGCGACTTGGCGGCCTGTCGAGCGCCTAACGTTTACGCCTGTAAGACCGCCGGCTGACCTACGCGGCGTCTCTCAGTGCGCTACTACCGAGCGGTAGAACCTGATGAGCGCATCCGCAACCTGCGTATCCGCGGAATCGATGCTCATGACATGCGACACGTGGTTGTGACCCTGGAACTGCGCATACATCGGGCAGTCCCGGTACTTGCGACAGAGCTTCGAGTACAGCTCGGCAACGCCCATCTCGATGGATGCAGGGTCGTACTCGGCGCTCCATAGAAAGATCGGGACAGGCTCCCCGGCGTACGTATCGACGAGGCCGAGCGGCTCGCGCTCCGCGGCATTCTCGCCGTAGTACGCGCGGCCATCGTCACTTTGAGCGGCACGGAACCCGCCGGAGCTCAAGATCGCGCCACGTACACGAGGCCCATCGGCGAACTGCGACGCTTCGTGAAAAAGATAGGTCGCGACGTGCGTCGAGCCCGCCGAATTGCCCATGATGAATATGCTGCTCGGATCTCCGCCGTATCGCTCGACGTTCGCTTGCACCCACTCGAGCAGCAGCCGCATGTCTTCAGCGCCAGACGGCCACTGCACCTCCGGGGCCAGCCGATAATTCGCATTGATCCCTACGCCGCCGTTGCGCGCCATGAACTTGGCGATATTGCTATAGATCAGGCCATCCGCTTCCGCGCTCAGCTTGTCGCCGCCCACGAGCCCACCCCCGTGAAAATAGATGAGGACGGGGCCCAACTCGCGTATCTCTTGCTCGGGAGCGTACAGATCGAAGGTCTGCAGCGCATGCCGACCGTAGCTCAAGTCCGCAATGCGTCTGATCCCCTCCGAGTCCGTCCGGCGATGAAGCTCCGTGTAGAGCGCCCGAGTCACCCGACCGACTTCGTCGTTCCACTGCTTGCCGAGCTCAGCCACTCCGGCCCGGGCGACGGCGACCGGATCCGGCGGCGCCACACGGACTCTATTGTCGTTCTCGTCATAGACATAGCGAATCCTTCGGCCGTTCTCGTCCAGAACGACGAGAGACTGTTGAAACATCACGGGTGGCGGAGCTTCCTCGGGAACCGTGCCCTCCAGAACATAGAGGCGCCGGGCGTTCAGATGAACTGCCACAAAGGTGCGAGAGCCGTCAGGGTTGGTTATCTGGAGTTGGTGCCCCGGTACGCCGTCCACTTGAGCGTAGGCATCATATGTAATTTCGCCTTCGGTGGTCCGCCGATAGTTCCAGGCCGCGAAAGCGATTGCGCCTCTCACCTCGATACCGGCTTCCAAGCCGTCGCAATCATGCTCACCCAATTGAGCACATCGCTCGCGATGCACGCGCTCAGCTTGCGTGTAATCTACGACTGTCAGGACGAACCGACTCGGAGACCTTCCAGCCGAGTATCGGCGTGCCGGTAATGTCACGCCGAGCTCCGTCGGGTAGGTCGTGTCCTCTACTATAGGCTCTCCCGGGAAAGCCATGATGAAACGGTCGGTCTCATTGACGTACTCTATCCAACCCTGGGCGTGTACCTGGAGACCAAGCAGGACGAGCACCCACGCGATTATCGACCGCCACATAAGTCCCCCTCGACGCGATCTGGAGCAATCGCTTCAATCGAATTCTCTTTCCGTTCCGTCCGCTAGCGTGATGAAACCGAGCAGGCAGCCGCGAGAACCGTCCTTTAGAGGGTGGCATCTCACGGAAAGAACATCGCCGACCTGAACGCTCTCTTCCATCACGCCGTTTTGGCGTAGAGCCGTGACCCCGGTACCCTCGAGCGCCCATGCGCGAGGCTTGCCGTCGGCATCGAGTACTTGCAGATGTATCCACGTGTGCGGATTCATCCAGTGCACTTCTTGCACCGTCCCTTCGAAGTCGATCCACTCCGTCTCCCAATAGTTGGCGTGAGAGTGGTGAGCTGAGGACCAACCGGCTACCGCGAGTAACACGACTCCTACGATGCTCAGGATCCCTCGTTGCATGTCACTCTCCCAGGCGGATGAATGGCGTCACTCGGATAGAAAACGTCTCGTTGATTCGAGATCGCAGTTGAATGGAGACATGTCGGCATCCGGCGTATAGACAAGCTCCCGAGTGTGAGTCATCGGCGCTGCGATGTAGTCGGGATCTTCGAGCATGAACTCCACAATCATGCCCTTTCGGTCATCCGAGAGGCGGTAGCGTTCGACGACGTGCTTTCGCGGCCCTGAAGGAATACCGTTCTGATAAGGTGAGCGGTGATCGGCGAAGTTGGTCGTATCGACGACCAAAGTCTCCCCTTCCCACCAGCCGATGGAGTGTCCCTCGTGGAAGCGCTCCGCAGCGCCGGGATGCTCTCTGCCGTCCATGTAGACGGTTCGCTCCTCGTCGAAGAACTGGCCCCGGATATAGATGATCTCCTCGGCCTCGTTGAGCTCGATCCCCATCGGGTAGATATCCGTGTAAACGATCATCGCCGGGGTCGGCCGTCCGATGCAGCTCAGCTCGGGATTCTCGGACGAGTTTTCATCGTACGCTGTTTGAGCCGCCTCTCCCGCCTCCGTGAGCGTGAGCAGCGCTCTGGTCAGCCCGTCGATACGGCCAGGATAGCTGACGATCTGCTCGGCGTCGGCCATCCAACGGCCCTCGAGGCTTGAGGCAATCGCCGTCGCCTGTGGCCCCGCCAGGCGCACCTCGCCGGAGCTGTCGAACGACGTGGGAAGCTCGGGGCCACCGTCGCGCTCGATGCTGAGAAACTTCCCGTAGCGCCGTCCGTCTCTCGCAGGATAGGCGCCGACCCTGACTCGGTCGCCGACCTGTAACGAGTCGCGAGCCCACCCCATTCGGGACACCGTGGCCACCGACGCCATCTGCACTGTCCACGCTATCCGTTCGCCCCGCTCGTCCGTGGTCTCCACAGTGAAATAGACGTGCGGATTGCGCCAGCTGAACTCGGTGACGGTACCCTCGATCGTGGCCAGGCTGTCCAGATCCAGCCCCGCGTCGCTGTGGTGTCCTTGCGCCTGGGCGGACAGTATGGCCGTCGCCAGGAGGATTGCTATCGGAGATCTCATGGGAATGACGCCTTCAACGGGGTACGACGAACCGCCGTGTGGTCTCGGGGTCGCATCCGAAACTGGAGATCTCGAGCTCGGGAGAGTAGAGCAGCTCCCTGGAGTGGGTCAGCGGCTCGGCGAGATATTCTGGATCTTCCAGCATGAACTCGACGATGAGCCGGGCGCCGTCGTCGCTGAGCCGGTATCGCTCCACGACGTGCTTCTGTGCGCCCGATGGCACGCCGATCTGGTAAGGCGAACGGTGATCCATGAATAGCCTCGTATCGACCACGAGCACATCGCCTTCCCAGTGACCGATCGAGTGCCCGGTCACAAACCGTTCACCGGTTGCCGGATGGCCTCTCCCATCCACGTAGACCGTTCGTTCCTCGTCGTACAGCTCGGTCCGAATCAGGACGGTTTCTTGTTCCTCATTGAGCTCGATCTGGATCGGGAAGATCGTCGTCGAGACGAGCATTGCCGGGGTAGGCCGTCCTATGCAGGTCGACTCGGGATTCTCCGCGGACAGCTCATCGAAGGATGCTTGAGCGGCCGTCCCCATCTCCGTCAAGACGAGCTGGGCACGGAAGAAGCCGTCGAAGCCGCCAGGGTAGAGCGTCAGCTTCGACCGGTCGGCGATCCAGATCCCTTCGATCGAGTCCGTGCCGGGGTTTTCTCCGATGTCGAAAACGGGATCGACCGTGCCGGAGTCATAGTCGAACGAAGTCGGCAGCCGAGTGCCGTCCGCCTTCTCGGCAACTTCGAGGATCCCATAGGGGCGCCCGTCCACAGCCGCGTGAGTCCAGACGGTGACGCGATCGCCGGCCGACAACGAATCGCGTGACCAGCCCATACGGGTCATCGTCATCGTCGAAGGCATCTGCAGCTCCCATTCGATCTCCTCGCCGCTCGCATCTGCCGTCATGACGTTGAAGTAGACGTGCGGATTACGCCAGTGATACTCGGTCACCGTGCCCTCGAGCTCCACGATCGAAGTCATGTCGACTCCGGCGTCACTGTGGTGACCGAGAGCGGACGGCACGGCCGCAAGGCTCGCAACCAGAATGAACGCAGCGTTCGGCCGCCGACGCGCGGTCGCGAAATTGCAGACGCTTACACGGCTCCCCCGGGTAGATGCCATCTCGGCTCCCCAACCGTTCTTTGGGTCTCATTTTACCGGTTTTGGGACCGTAAATATCTACCGGCAGGTGTCTAGAAAAAATCTACCGCCCTTGACTGTGTTGGCCGACTACCCGAGCATCTCCGCTGGGGCCAATTACCGAAAGTGGCACTTATGCACGCAATCTGGCATGAGCCGGCTCGGATCGTTCTGGCGGTCGCGCTGCTCGCCGCGGGCGCTGCGCAGGCGCAGGTCGAGGTCGATTTCACGGCGTTCACGCGCGTCGACGAGTACGACGCCAAGGCGTATCGGGCGATCTGGGACGAGTACGGGCAGCGCATCGTGGCCGCGCTCGAGACCCGGACCTGCATGCCGTTTCCCGAACCCGCCGTTTCAGCAACGGTAGCCGAGGCGGTCAGCAATTCCGGCGGCCCCGAGCACCCGATGCGCCTGCGCGCGAGCTACATCCGTCCCGTCAAGCAATCCACGCTGGTCCATGAGCTCGGCCACCGCCACCTGTGGCAGCTCGAGGAGAGGCTGGACGACATCGATGGGCACATGACGCTATTCCTGGTTCTGGACCGCGTGTGGGCGGACGTCTGGGGCGAGGAGTTCGCCGGGAACCGCGTGCGGGGGGAATCCGAGTGGGACGAGGACTATGCGGCCGCCTGGGCCTGGGCGCGCTCGCTCGAGCCGGAAGAGCGCGCGCAGCTGTGGAACGAGCTTCTGGTCATGAACGGCTTTCCGAGCAGCTGCGAGGGTCTGCTCGATGCCGCCGGGTGAAGTGGTTCTGACCGAAGACCATGAGCACGCAATCTGCCATATACATCACGACTCGCTGGAGCCTTCGTCTTCACTGGAGATCGCTTGGGCTCATCGGCCTCGATAGTAATCCTTGAAACTCCCGCCACTGCAAGGCGCGATCGGCTCCTGCGCGCGCCACGAGATATTTTTCTATCAGATCCCGGCCGAAACTATAGTTGATGACGTAGCTGCGATAGGTATCGAAGAAGCGGATGCGTTGAGACGCTCGTTCTTCGCTCAGCAATGCGTACTCTCGCAGCCAGACAATCGCCTCGGCTCGCGTCTTATCGCCGTCGAGATAGTCGCGCGCTATGACCACTTCGGCGTACCTCAGATCCTCCAATGCGTCCCGCAGTTCATGATATCGATCGGCCTCCTCGACACCGAGACCAGCGAGCGGAAACAGCACTTCCTTCTCAAAGGCCCCGCGCTCTTGGTCGGAAAAAGCCAGCTCGGTTCCGTAGTTTGCGCTGCCCTCGGAGATCAGCGAAAGAGGTCCGTACAGAGGTGAGAGCGCAAACTCGATCCATCCTCGAGCATCGACGAGCTCCGTCTCCATGAGCACGCCATAGGTATGGTGACCCGGGTAACCTTCGTGACAACCGAGATCGATCGCCCGATCGATGTAGATCGGCAGGTCCGTGTTGATCTGGATGAGACTGTGGCTGCTACCTTGATACCAGTTGTAGCCGCTCCACGGCTGATCCGTCACGTATTCGATCGTGAAGCTCTCGTCAGCCGGCAGCGGCATGTGCTCGAGCGTTCGCCGCCTGCATTCTTCTATGGCGGCATCAAACACGTCTGCGAGGCGTTCTGAAGGAATGATGAAGCGGCTCCGAAACTGGTTGACCCGGTCGCTCAGATCACCTTCTCCCGGAACCAGGCGCTGGATCTCAATGATCAGATCGCTCAGATAGGCTGCATCGACGACAGGCGCTACCGCATCGAACAGCGTCCTGCTCTCATCCTCAAAGGCAAGACGCGATCCGGCGGCCATGTCCATACGCAGCAGCAGGGCCTGCAAGCGCTTCTCCAGCCCGTCTTTTCGAGCGGCGACGATCTCAGGATCCGAACTTATATCGATGGCCTGAAGGGCGGCAAGCTGATTCTCAGCCTCCGCCTTGAGCTCCTCGAGAGTAACAACGCGCGCTTCGGCCTCGTTCGACCACGCGATGGAACCGTAGTACGCATCGACGTAGGAATCATCATACCTGCGAAAAGCCAGAGCCGTCTTGACGTACTGCTCGGCCACGCCATCCAGCGGAGTCGGGACTTCGGACGGCGTATCCGCGGTGTCCACTTCGGCCCCGCAAGAAGCCAGCAGGCATGCCGCGAGCCGGAACGCAGGCACGCGTCGCACGGAAAAGACCTGCAGAGGTCTTATGACGTCGGCGCCGTCAGCTTGAGCAGAGAGCCGTTTCCGCCGCGCCCTTCACGTCCGTCCTCGAGCAGCCATATCGCTCCATCCGGGCCTTGCTCGACTGCCCGAATACGCCGGCCCATCTCAAACCGCTGCGCTTCACGAGCCGACTCGCCGTTGAACTCTATTCGCACGAGCGACTGCGAGGATAAACCGCCGATAAAGGCGTCTCCCTTCCAATCCGGAAACTCGTCACCGCTGTAGAACATCAAGCTCGACGGAGAAATGACCGGGTTCCAGAATACGGCCGGTGCGGAAAATTCGGGGCGCGTGTCGTGATCAGGAATCGGCGTGCCGTCGTAGTGGTCGCCGTTCGATACGATCGGATAACCATAGTTGGCGCCTCGCCGAACGAGATTGAGCTCGTCTCCGCCCATCGGCCCCATTTCCACATCCCAGAGCCGGCCTGCTTGATCGAACGCGAGCCCCAACAGGTTGCGGTGGCCGAGCGACCAAATCTCGGCCGTCACTCCACTGCGCTCGTAAAAGGGATTGTCGCTCGGAATCGTGCCGTCATCGTTGAGCCGCACGACCTTGCCGAGATTCGAATTCATGTCCTGTGCCGGATCGAATTTCTGGCGCTCTCCGGAGCTGATCCAGAGATAACCGTCTCCAAAAGCAATCCTGTGGCTGTAGTGACCTTGCCCGGTAACTTTCGGTACCTGCCTCCATAGGACCTCGATGTCCTGAAGCTGACCTCCAGCGCCTGCCAGCGTCAACCTGCCACGCGCGACGACCGCGCCGCGCGTATCGTCCCCGCCGGCCTCGATGTAGCTGAAATAGAGCAGGTTGTTTTCCACGAAATCGGGATGCAGAACGATGTCGCCGAAGCCACCCTGCCCTCCGTGATCGACTTCCGGCAGGCCGGTGACTTCACCGATGCCCCCGTCGGCGTCGAGCAGCTTGATCGCCCCGACCATTTCGCTGATGAGCAGCCGCCCATCCGGAAGAAACTCCAGCGCCCACGGCTCCTCAAACTGCCCGATTGTGGTTACCGTGAACTCCTCGGCCTGCGCATACAGCGATCCGCTGGTTGCCAGGCAACCGACCAGCCCGAAGATCGAGCAGGCCAATGCTTTGAATTCTCGAGACATCTTCCACACTCCTAGCCGTGAAAGCGGCGAGGGTCCAAGCTTGGAAACCCCATATCCGCCTTGCCGGCAGCCAATTTTCCGGTTCCCCGGTAGTTTACTACCAGTCGCTGCATTCTCCGCACACTCGCTTGCCCGCGGCGCGTAGCTCGGTCCACGCGAGTTCTGCGTCATCCGCCCGTGCATCGATGAGCTCGAGCACCCGATGAGGCGCACTCAGGTTAAGTAAAGCATCGTTCCTTGCATAGGGCTGACCGCACGGTCCCGGATCTGGCGGATCGCCCGGGAAGCGGGCAGTATATCCGGGCTGCCTTTTGATCCGACGGCAACCTCATTTCCAACATCTATGAGCACTGCTGCTTCAAGACCGCGGGTACTCGTCATCGGCCTCGCCGAGGCCACGCTCGATCTGATCCTCCCCTGGGTCGAAGCCGGATTGCTGCCGACCTTCAAGCGCCTGATGGAAGAAGGTATATACGGACCTTTGAGATCCAGGGTTCCGTTCATTACCCCGCAGATGTGGGGAACGATTTATACAGGCACTTCTGCCGGCCAGCATGGCGCCCTCGATTTTTGGCAACGTAGCGAAGACGGAAAGTTCCGGGAAATAAACGGATCTCATCTGAGGAAAAAACCCGTATGGGAGATGTTGGGTGACGCCGGCTATAGCAGCGGCGTCGTCAATATGCCGTTCACCTATCCTCCCCCAGCCATTAATGGCTACGTGATCTCAGGTGAAGACGCACCCGGTGCCCATCGGTCGATTGCGAATCCGCCCGGCCTGTATGACGAATTGACCGCAACGCTTGGACGATATCGCCTGAAGGATATCTTTCCAGGGGGCAGGAAGAAATCGGACTATCTCACGCTGGTCGAAGAGGATGTAACGAAACAGACCGACGTTTTGGAGTACTTGATAAAAACCCATCCGACCGATCTATTCTTTACGTTCTACAGCGCGACCGCGATCTGCCAGCATTACTTCTGGTCGGATATGGAATCGAGCGATGCAGACAATCCATATCGACAGATGGTGGAAACAGCTTACCGTACGTTGGACACATCCATCGATCGACTGATGAAGGCGGCCGGTCCCGATGCGCAGGTATATGTCATTTCCGAATGCGGAGCCGGGCCGCTGCAATCGGGCGTGAATCTCAATGCCTGGCTTGCACAGGAAGGGTTTCTCGTCTACCGCTCGAAAGGACGATCCGGTAACGGATCAGCGGCGGAGAAGAGAATGCGTACCGTGGTGGCTGGCGCGCGGACGCGCGCGCAGGGCCTTTTACAGCAATTACCACAGTCGCTGTACTACGTGGCCAACAGGTATCTCCGGAATGCGAAGGCATTGATACAGTCGTACGTAGTGAATTCAGACATCGATTGGAAGAGAACACGAGCTTTCTCCCGTGGCAAGGAAGGCAACATTTTCGTCAACCTGAGAGGACGTGATCCGCGCGGTATCGTCGAGCAGCAAGACTACGACGCGCTGTGCAAGGACATCGCGGAAAAGTTGTACGCGCTAATAGATCCCGCGACCGGAAAGCCGGCTGTCGAACGAGTCTACCTCTCGAATGAGCTGTATCGGGGACCCTTACAGCGCGTCGCCCCGGATGTGACCGTTTTCTGGAGAGACGGCTTGTACTGCCCGCATGAAGGGCGGCGCGAGGATACTTCAATCTTCGTCAAGCGATGGCGCGAATACATGAACTGGCCGACCACCGGTGGGCACAATCTTCTTGGAATACTGTTTGCGAAGGGACCGGGTATTCGCCGTGGGCGAAGGATCGATGGCGCAAGCATTCTGGATCTCGCCCCAACCATGCTTCGCGCGTTCAGACAACCCGTACCGGCATCTCTCGAGGGCAGGGTCGTTCACGAGATATTTGAGCCGACCGAATGAAGTATAGGAGGCTGGGGCACACAGACATACGAGTTTCGGAAATTGGACTGGGTTGTCAATCCTTGGGTGGAGGCCTCTACCATTACTCCAAGAGCGCATCGATAGCGGTAGTCCACAAGGCCCTCGATGAAGGCATCACCTTCTTTGACACGTCGGATCACTATAGCCAGGGACTGAGCGAGCAATGGCTCGGCGAAGCGCTCAAGGGGCGACGGCACCAAGCGGTTCTGGCAACAAAGGCCGGGACGCGTTACACCTCGCTGGGCGATATGGCCGGTCGAGCCCGTCCAGCGTTGAGGACCGTAAGTCCGCTGCTGCAGCCCCTAAAGCTGGCCTTTCACCGAATGCGCGCCACGCAGAAACGGCAAAGCTTTTCTCCCGCCTACCTTCAGCATGCCGTGGAAGCGAGCCTGAAACGACTAGATACCGACTACCTGGACTTGTTCCAATTGCATAAGCCCACGGCAAGTGAGCTGGTCACGGGCAATTGGCAGGAAGCCGTAGACAAGCTCAAGGAACAGGGAAAAATACGCGGCTACGGGATCTCCTGCAGCAACGTTGAGGATGCCCTGCTCTGTCTCGACCGGCGCGGACTCGCATCGATTCAGATCGGCATTAGCCCGCTGGACTTGGAAGCACTTCCGCAACTCCTCGAACAGGCGCGGCAGCGGTCCGTCAGCGTCATCGCGCGCAACCCGCGCGCTCAGGGCTACCTGACGGCGGACTACGGCGACATCATGGCCGAGACGTATGCAAGAAATAACGCGGAAGTCGAGCGAAAAAGACGGCGCGCTATGCGGCTGTCGTTTCTCATAAGTGAGAGCCGCACACTGACGCAAGCCGCGCTGCAATTTGTGCTCGGCCTGCCGGGCGTTACAACGGCGATCCCGCGCGCAATCAACGTCTCGCAACTATTGGAGAATCTCGGCGCGCTTTCGGCTCAACCACTGACCTCGGAAGAGGTCGATGAGATATTGGCTGCACATCACGAAGACGATCTCGGAGCGCCGTAAGCGATGCGATTCAGAACGCTGGGAACGACGGGACTCGAGGTTTCAGAGCTGGGGCTGGGGTGTCAGTCTCTCGGTGGCGGTTTGTACTACCGCAACGATCGAGAGGCAATCCGTACGTTGCATCGGGCGATTGATCGGGGCGTGAACTTCTTTGATGTCTCGGATCATCATACGCAAGGCGTCGCAGAACGGATTCTAGGTAAAGCGTTCCACGGACGCAGGCGTGAGACGATCATCACGACGAAAGCGGGCTATTACTACACCCCCTTGGGAACCCTGAGCCTCAAGACCAGGCATCTGGTCCGGCCGTTGAGCCCGCTCTTGCGTCCGTTCAAGCGAACGCTCCACATGCTGCGCAGCTCACAGGGACGTTACAACTTCGCCGGCGGCTATATCAAGCAGGCCGTGGAAAGAAGCCTGCGGCGCCTGCAAACGGACTACATCGACCTTTATCAGCTCTATAAGCCGAGTGTCGCCATCATGAAGAGCGCCGAGTTCCTCGACACGCTGGAGACGCTCGAGGATCTGAAGCGGCAGGGAAAGCTTCGGCACTACGGCATTGCCTGCCAGTGGGTGGAAGAAGCCGTTCATTGCCTCACGCTATCCGGGATTTCTACGGTTCAAGTAGCCGTCAATCTGATCGAACCGGAGGCCCTCGACGCGTTGATCCCTCATGCGGTGGAAAGACGAATCGCAGTCATCGCCCGGCACCCAAGGGCCATCGGACTGCTGACCAACGCCGCGAGCGACATCATGGGCGATACGTCGTATTACGATCAGCAGCATGAGGATCGGGAGAAGCAAGCGCAGGCTTTTCGCTTCCTGATCAGGCAAAATAGGACGCTTGCCCAGGCGGCCATTCAATACGCCCTCGGAATCCCGGGCATTGCGACGGTGATTCCTCGCGCCGTCAATCACGAAGAACTCGACGAAAATCTGGGATCACTGAGTGTACCGTCGCTCACTGAGGCCGAGCTGGCGCGCATCGCCGCCCTGCAGTCGGAGGCGGCGGCAGGACGCGATGAATGGAGACGGATTCAGCCGGAAAGCGGAACGTGAACTACCGAATCCTGGGCAAAACCGGTCTGCGTGTCTCCGAGCTGGGGATGGGCTGCTCCGGGATTGGCAGAACCATGCACCGTAGAGATGACGCCGGCGCCGTCAACACACTGAGGAAATCCCTCGAACGGGGGGTGAACTTCTTCGATACCGCACCCGGCTATAGTGCGGGTGAAAGCGAGCGCTTGATCGGCGAGGCTTTCAAGGGGAAACGTGATCAGATCATCATTGCATCCAAGGTCGGAGTCAGCGATACGCTCATCGGTCGCATTGCAAGGCGTCAGAAGCATCTCTTGCGGCCTCTGCGATCGTTGTTCAACCCGCGCAGGACCGTCCTACGACGGCTTTACCAGTCGCAGAGGCGCGTCGACTTTTCCAGGGATTTCGTTGTTGCCAGCTTGGACAGGAGCCTCGCAAGACTGGAGACCGATTACCTGGACATTCTTCTGTTACACCACCCGACCGTAGAGGCGCTCAGACTCCCGGCTTTCAGAGACACATTCATCGATCTCAAGAAGGCCGGCAAGCTGCGTCACTGGGGCGTCTCCGCGGATACGCTCGAGCAGGCGATGATGAGCCTGGAAATTCCCGATATCGAGGTCGTGCAGCTTTCCATCAGCATGCTATCTCGAAAACCACTAGCGGCATTTCTGGCTCATGCCCGAAAAAAGAATGTGGGCGTCGTTTCCAGAAAGGTCCTCGAGCAGGGCGTGTTGACCGGAACGAAGTCACAAACGAAGGCAGACTGGTGGACATACGACAAAGCACACCTGAGCAGGCTAAAGAAATACACGGAACAGCTTCGTTTTCTCGAAACGGACACTCGGACACTAACGCAAACAGCGCTGCTGTTCGTCCGGGGGTTGGAAGAAGTCACAACGAGCGTAGTGGGATACAGCAGCGTCGATCATCTCCACGAGATCGTCGCTGCCTATTCGTTGCCGTTACTGACCGATGAAGAGCGCTCGCGAATATTTTCGCTGCAGTGATCCTACCCGCCGGACGCATGCGAATTCTCACACTAAGCTATGAGTACCCGCCGCTCGGAGGAGGTGGCGCCAAGGTTGTCGACGGCCTCGCGAGGCAACTCGCCAAGCTCGGACACGAAATAGACATATCCACCATGGGCTTTCGAGGCCTGCCGAAGTTCGAAACGGCGGATGGTATCAATGTCTATAGGCATGCATCGATTAGAAAACGCATGGACATCTGCCACATGCATGAGATGGTGCCCTATTTGCTGTTTGCGCTGCCGCGCCTCAAACGAATGGTGGCGGAACGCAAGTACGACATCAATCATACGCACTTCATATTTCCGGATGGCGTTCTCGCGTGGATGCTGAATCGACTCACCGGACTACGGTACGTGATAACTGCCCATGGATCTGACGTCCCGGGTTACAACCCGGATCGATTCCGAGCGCATCACGCCCTACTGTCGCCCTTGTGGCGCCATATCGTTAAGCGTTCAGAGTGCGTAATTTGCCCGAGCGCTCATTTGCAGAGTCTCATTGAGAAAACCGACAACACGGTCAGATCAACGGTCATTCCAAACGGCATGTCCGCGGATCGATTCAGTCCTGATCGTGATAAACAGATGCGCATACTAGTCGTCTCGCGTATGTTCGAAAGAAAGGGCGTTCAATACCTGCTGGAAGCACTGCGAGGCCGAATGCTGGCCTGCGAGATCAACATCGTAGGAGACGGACCTTATCTGGATACACTCAAACGGATGGCCAGGGACACTCCTGCCAATGTTCGGTTTTGGGGCTGGCTCGATAACGAATCGGAGAAGTTGAGAGAACTCTACGAAACGTCGAGAATTTTCGTGTTCACGTCGCAGCAGGAGAATTTTCCCGTAAACCTCTTGGAGGCGATGACCGCCGGGATGGCAATCGTCATTTCCGAAGATCTCGGATCCAGAGAGGTAGTGGGCGACGCCGCACTCATCGTACCGTATAACCAGCCGGCTCAACTCTTCGACACGCTGCAGCAGTTGACGCAAGACCCGGTGCGCTGTGACGAGCTGGGTAGACAGGCCCGCCGACGGCTCGAATCGCGTTTCACCTGGGGAGCGATCGCCGACAGCTATTGCGCGCTGTTTGAGCAAATACTTGGCCGCGGCCAATGACAGATAAAGCGGTGGCCCGACGCCGCTTGCAAACATCTCTCAAATGCCTTCTCAGCGCATCCTTGTTGGCGCTAGTGCTCTGGCGTGTCCCGCTTGATGAGATCGGCAACAACCTGGCGCGAGCACGGCCCGGATGGATAATCAGCGCGTTCGCGCTCTTCTTTGCGATGCGTGTTCCATCAGCATACCGCATGCGCCTGATCACGCAACTACAGCGGATGTCGCTGTCCACTTTCGAAATCTTCAAGATCAGTCTCGTTACGAGTTTCTTCGGCCTGTTTCTCCCGGGGTACATAGCCGGCGGCGCAATTCGTTGGCACATGTTATCCAAGAACAATAAAGGAGTGGAAGCGCTGGCTTCCGTGGCATTCGATCGCGTGAATGACACGATCGTCCTAATGTCTTTCGGCTGTGTAGGCATGCTGGTCGGGTCGGCAGCGTCCGTGCCTCCGGGCGTGCTTTGGATTCTGACCGGGACATTGGCATCGCTGCTCGTCGTATACGCGATGTTGCTGAACGAGTGGACGACTCGCCTGACAATGCGGCTTGCGGAAGCCGTCGGTCTGCACCGGTGGGCGTGGCTACACGGCCTGATCACGCGTCTGATCGATTCAATGCATCGCTTCCGTCAGTTTTCCATGAGAATCCGACTGCAATTGCTCGGATTGTCGCTGCTGAGTCATGCGCTAGGGACTCTGGTATATTTTCTTCTTGCCAATGCTCTCGACTTGGGGCTCACTTACGCAGCCTGCGGTTGGCTGCGTGCGGTTCTCCACCTGTTGTTCCTGTTGCCGTTGACGGTCAGCGGGATTGGCGTGCGTGAAAGTGCATTGATCTTGTTGTTGGCGCCGCTCGGCGTATCGTCGGCTCAGGCCGTTGCCTTTTCGTTTCTGCTGACACTTGGTCTGCTGCTGGTAGCAGGCCTCGGCGGGCTGCTCGCTCCAGGGATGTACATAACACCGAGGAAGGCGTCGGAATGATCGATCCTCGTCCACTCACTCAATCGGCGAAAACCCATCAATGAGGGTGTGTCTCGTTTGTGTGGAGTTATTTGCGTGGGGCAAATATGGAGGGTTCGGCCGGGCAACCCGGATGCTCGGACGGGAACTGGTCAAACAGGGCATCGAGGTCTTCGCGGTAGTGCCGTTGAGATCCGGACAGGGGCCCGAGGAAGACTTGGACGGTATCACCGTCCTCGGGTTTCCACAGTTCCGACCCTGGGAATCACTGCGGCTGTACCGAAAATGCGATGCGGATATCTATCACTCCCAAGAGGCGTCGCTGGGCTCCTACCTGGCCATGCACGCCGTTCCCGACAAGAAGCACTTGATAACTTTCCGTGACCACAAGTTGCTCGGGGACTGGCTAGTCGAGCTGAGGTATCCTTCCCGCGGCCGCCTGCATACGCTACTGGCGTGGATTTACGAGCGCAATCACTTGGTGCGGCGCGCCATAAGGCGAGCAGACAGGCTGGCGGTCAGCGCGCCGCACCTGGCCGATCGGTTGATGCGTCACTATCACCTTCAGCGGGATCCCCTCTTGCTGCCGACTCCCGTGATGGTTCCGCAGCAGCGGCCGAACAAGAGCAGCGATCCGACGATCTGCTTCCTAGCACGCTGGGATAGGCGCAAGCGTCCCGAGCGCTTTCTGTCGCTCGCAAAGGATTTCCCCGGAGTGAGGTTCATCGCCATTGGCAGCGGACAAGATAGCCGATGGGATGCGTCGTTACGCCTGCGCTATGGCCGGCTGCCGAATTTGGAGCTGGTGGGTTTCATCAACCAGTTCGATACGGAGGCGCTATCCGGCCTTCTGGACCAGAGCTGGATACTGGTCAACACATCGATCCGCGAAGGCCTACCGACATCATTCCTCGAGGCGATGGCACATCGTTGCGCACTGTTGAGTCGGGTTGACCCCGACAACGTGGCGACGCGTTTCGGCTACCATGTCGAGGATGACGATTTCACCGCCGGCCTTGCTCACCTGCTGGAAGGGGACACCTGGAAGGACAAAGGCGAGGCCGGTTACGACTACGTGAAAGATCTGTTCGAGCTCGGCAACGTCATGGAGAAGCACCTCGAGGCTTATCGGGATCTCCTTCGGGGCTGACCCTGCGGCGATTTCAAGACAACTGGCGCGATTCCTTGATGAGCTCGTAGGCCACGTTGATCTCGCGCGACCGCTCCTCCGCGATCTCACGCATGCTCTCAGGCAAGCCGTTGGCGGTCAGCTTGTCCGGGTGGTTCTGGCTCATGAGCCGGCGGTAAGCTCGCTTGATCTCGGCAACGCTTGCGTCCCGGCTCAGACCGAGAGCCGTGTAGGCGTCATCGAGCCGCGCCTCGGTCGGTGGAGGCGCACCACGGGCGGATCCGGCGGCGGCCCGCAATAACGCCTCGAGCTGGTAAACGTGGCGCTCACTCAGGCCAAGGCGCCGAGCGAACCGCACGAGCATCTCATGCTCGGCACGATGCACTTCTCCGTCGGCCGCAATGGCCATGCACTGAATCTGCAAGAACAGGTTGAGCAGCGCGGTTCGACCAAACCGGATGCCCGCCAGCTTGGCGGCATCGGCGTCGAGATCGAAATCGGGCGACTTTCCACGGTTGAAGGCCGCTTTCGCGTCTTCACGCTGCGCAGCAGACAGGTGCAGTTGATCGAAGATGTGTTGCGCGACTCCGATCTCGTTTCGAGTGACGACACCGTCTGCTTTGCAGAGCGCGCCCATCACGGCAAAGGTGGATTCGAGGAACTGCGACTGGACGGTGCCGGCTTGATTGACGATAAACTGCCGCAAGAGCCAGTTGGCCGCCCAACCGAGAGCCGCACCCAACAGGATCCCCCGCGTGCCTCCCGCCAGAAGGCCGAGCACGGCGCCGATCAGCACTAGCGTCATGTGGAGAGTCTAGTTCGTCTCCCCTTCCGAAGAGAGACCCGTGGACGCTTGCGGATAGTGCGTATAAGAGGCCTTATGTGAGCCGGCGACCCCGGCGTGGCGGGTCGTCGACCGGCCGGTGGGAAATCATGAGCAGCGCTCCAATGCTTCAGGGGCACCGTGGATCGCTGGAGGTTCATCGGGGGTGCGACGGCTTTCCATGACACCGGGCGATGAAGTCCGCCGAAAAGGCGTGCTTACCGGCCTACCTGAATGGATAGTAGAGGAAGTGTTCGCTAGGGAACAATAGTTCATAAATGTTGTGCGGTATCGAACATAATTGCGTGTTTTTATTATAGTAAAGTAAAATTTCGTCGTTTCTAGAGTCTTCGGTTCGGCCCCGTTCGTGATCGACCCTTCGAAGTTCGAAGAATGGCTCTCCAAAGGAGTTGGGCGCGCTTAATGCGTGGCGCAAGAAAACGAGTATCGATTCCGAATCGCCTGCTTGCCGCATTGCCCAGCAGCGATTACCGGAAACTGCAGCCCGTCCTCGAACCGGTCGCGCTTGCCTTTGGGGAGGTTCTCTATGAATCCCAGGCCCAGATTCGGCACGTGTACTTTCCCAACGACTGCTTCGTCTCAATGCTGACTACCGTGGATGGCGACCGGGCGGCGGAGGTCGGACTCATCGGCTCTGAAGGCATGATCGGGGTTCCGATGGCGCTGGGAATCGCTGTCTCGCCTTTTCGGGCCGTGGTGCAAGGCGGAGGCACGGCAATGCGGATGGCGACAGCGAACTTTCGCCGCAATTTCAGCAGCAGCGCTGCGTTGAAGAGAGAGGTGTTTCTCTTTACCCACTTGTTGATGATCCAGATCGCACAGACCGCGGCGTGCAACCGCTTCCATGTGGTCACACAGCGCATGGCCCGCTGGCTGTTGATGACCTGCGACCGCGTCAACTCCAGCGAGTTTCGTATTACGCAGGAATTTCTTGCGCTCATGCTGGGCGTGCGACGGGTCGGCGTCAGTGTGGCAATGAGCGGTCTGCGGGAACGCAAGGTCATCGCTTACCGCCGCGGCACCATCACCATTCTCAACCATGGAGGCCTCGTAGCAGCTGCCTGCGGGTGCTACAAAACTGTCAAAGACACCTATACCCACGCACACGCTCAGAAGGGAACTTCCCTGCCAGCCCCACGCAAGTAACACGGGGGGTTACAAATACACCCAAATATAGCTTGAAAGCCCCCCAGAAGTGTCGGAAGGGCAACAGGCTAGACCTTAGGCCGCCGCAGGCTGAAACGACCGCACGCTCGTCATCCCGCGTACACATGGGGTCTTAGATATACGGCCGATATGGGTCCGG
>Ga0302046_10000672_pt1 | contig 33458 bp, 28 predicted proteins | sample RVTome_11_FD_200261 | JGI IMG/M metagenome (GOLD analysis project Ga0302046, IMG submission 200261) | Soil microbial communities from uranium-contaminated site in the Upper Colorado River Basin, Wyoming, United States - RVT147D111 (version 2) ...
GTCGTCATCCACGCTATCGAACCTCTTCCGCTCGCGCAACCGGTTCAGCCCCTCGTTGATGGCAATGCGGGTCACCCACGTGGAAAACTTCGACGCCCCTCGGAACTTGCCGAGGCGCTCTAAGGCTCTGAGAAGCACGTTCTGCGTGCCGTCTTCAGAGTCCTCGGCGTTTCCCGTTATGCCCATGAGGACCCGGTAGATCCGGCGGTGGTGGCGGCGGGCCAACTCCTCGAAGGCCTGCAGGTCGCCACCTTGCACGCGGGCCACCACATCCCCATCCGGATCATCCGGCACCATCTCCAGGAAAACCTCAGCCGTTTCCTCCTCCATTAGACCAGCCAGGGGGGGTAAAGGATGCACGGTTTCGCCTGCGGCGCTCCGAGCAGGCTCTGGGGCGGCCGTCCTCGGCGACGGCTGGGCCGCAAAGACATGCCTCGGCTCGAAGTCCGGTACGGTGCCCAAACCCATCTGGAGGGTGTTGAGGAAGTCCGTCAGGGCGGTCATCACGATCGATTCGAGGATCTGCGCGTCCGTGAACCCGTGCATGCGGAGGTCATCCACGTCCGATCGTCCGAATGCCGTGGGCCGCTGGCTGAGTTTGAGAGCAAAATCCAACAAGGCGACGTCGGATCGGGAAAGGCCGGCATCGCGATGATTCAGGGCAATCTGATCCGATTTGTCCTCAGAGATCCCGAGACCGCGCAACAGCTCACAATGGACCGCCACGCAATAGGTGTTCAGATTGGCGGCCGACACGACGAGGAGAATGCTTTCCTTTTGAACCCGGGGGAGCACGTCGTTGGCCAACAGCACGGTGCGGACTACCTCTGCCTCGGCCTCGATGATATCCGGCCGCAGCGTCTGAGCGCGAAAGATATTCGGCACGAATCCGAATTGTTCCCGAAAGAAGACAAAGGGCCCAAAGGTTTCCGGCGGCAGATCCACGGCCCGCAGGTAGGGCCCTGGCTCTGCATGTGCGTGCACGTCCCTGGGGCTGGCGCGACGGCGTAGGATCACACCCTTTGAAGAAAGCTTCCTGGGCGTAAAATCCGGCGCGACACCCAATCCCACCGAGAGCACGCAGAGAAAGTCGGCCAAAGCCGCTACCAGCACCGCTTCAAGGATAGCCTCGTCGCCAAACCCGTGCCGGCGCAGCGCCTCGAAATCTTGCCGCCGCACCCAGGTGGGTCGCTGGGTCAACCGGAGGCCGAAATCCAATAGCGCCACGTCGGCCTTGGAAAGACCCGACCGGCGGTGGTCGATCGACATCTCGCGGAGCTGGCGATCGGCCATACCGAGGGAGCGAAGTATCTCGCAGTGCGCCGTGACGCAATACGTGTTCCGATTCGCCGCCGCGACGGCGAGCAGCAGGCGTTCCTTCTGTTTACGAGGAAGGACTCTCTCCTTGAACAGGATGGGTTCGGCGATCCTTGCTTCAGCCTCGATCACACGGGGGAGCATGGTCTGGGCGCGAAAGAGGTTGGGAATGAATCCGAGGTTTTCCCGTAAGAAGGCAAAAGGCGCAAAATTTTCGCCAAGTTCCACGAGAGGCAGGAAACTCAACGGTGCCCCTTTCACGGGCGATACCCCTGAGATTTAGAGGAACGGCCGGCAAGACCACGGGGTGCAGGAGAAACGCTAGTAGACGAAAAAGCACCTGTCAAGGAGAAAGGAATAGGCGTGTCAAATTCACAGGGCGCGCAAGCGGGTCTCTCCGAACCCTTGCATCCTTTTTCCCCTCCCCGCGTCCAATCAAGTAAATGGCGCCGAGGAAATACCACATCTAAAGGAGAATGCGATGAATTCTGGAAACCGAGAATTCCCCCAGCACGGCCCGGCGTGGTCTATCGGTCTTTTCCGCATAATGTTCGGCATGCTTTGGCTCGATCTTGCCTTACAAAAAGCCCCGTGGGTCATCCAGGACGGGCAGCGGTTCGGATGGCTCTATGGGTGGATCTGGCAAGAGATAAACCATCCCACGTTCGACTTCTATAAGGCGTTTCTCGAAGGCATCGTCCTGCCAAACTTCACGTTATTCGGATATCTGACCTTCTTTACCGAGATCGCCTTAGGGCTTTCGCTTTTCCTTGGCCTCTTTACGGTCCTCGGAGGCCTTGGCGGAGCGCTGTGGCAACTGAATATCGCCCTGGGAAGCTACTCGGTCCCGGGAGAATGGTATTGGATCTGGTTCCTCCTGATTTTTCCCCACCTGGTGTTCGCCCAAAGCCGGGCAGGACGCACCTTGGGGATAGACCGCTTCCTCTCGGATCGGCTCGCTCGACCTGAAGAAAAAGCGGAGGGAATCCGCCGATTGATCCCCCGCCTCGTTTAAGAATCATCCCTCGGGTAAAGGGATCGAGAGAAGCACCTCCATCATGAGCGCAGGTGGCCAAAACCAAGGACAGAATCCGAGACGTCGAACTTCCGCTGTGGTGGCGAGGAGGACAGCATGACCGTGACCGGGGCGACTCAGCAGGTAGCCGGCCGGGTGCTGGCGCGGCCGTCCACCTCACTCGCCCCCCGCATCGTAATCCTGGGGGGGGGCTTCGGCGGGGTGACCACCGCGCTGGAGCTGGCCAAGCGATGCGCGGGGGTGCTGCCCGTGCACATCATCCTCGTGAGCGCGCATAATTTCCTCCTCTTTACGCCGATGCTGGCCGAGGCCGCCACCGGGGCGGTCGAGACCCGGCACGTCCTGTACCCGATCCGCCCCCTGTGCGGACAATGGGGGATCGAGTTTGCGGAGATGATGGTGGAGGCCGTCGAGCTCGACCGGCGACGGGTGCTCGTGCGCCACCAGCGGTCCCAGGTGCGCCAGCACGTCTACTACGATAAACTGGTCCTCGCCCTCGGGGCCACCCCCAACGTGGCCATCGCCCCGGGGGCCGCAGAACACGCCCTGCCGTTTAAGGCGGCGGGGGACGCCGTGCGCATCCGCAACCATGTGATCGGCCTCTTTGAAATGGCCGCCTTGACCGACGACCCGTGGGTGCAGCGGCAACTCCTGACCTTCGTCGTGGTCGGGGCGGGCCACGCCGGGACCGAGTTGATGGCCGCCCTGGAGGAACTGACCCGCGGCATCCTGCTACGGCACTATCCCTCCATTCCCTCGGACCGGATTCGCCTGGTCCTGGTCGGCAGCACGGTGCTACCCCAGACCGCGACCAACCTGGCCACCTACGCCCGGGAGCAACTGCTGGCCCGGGGGATCGAACTGGAGACGAGCCGGGCCGCCGCCGTGACCGCCGACGGGCTGGCCCTGAGGGATGGCCGCACGATCCCGAGTCGGTGTGTGATTTGGACGGCCGGCACCCGCGTGAGCCCGGTGGTGGCCGCGCTGCCCCTCGCGAAAACGCGGGATGACCGGTTGCCGGTAAACGGATTCTTCGAGGTCGAGGGGACCCGGGATGTCTACGCGTTGGGGGATAACGCCGCGCAGAGCGATCCCCATACCGGCATGTCGTACGTGGCGACGGCGCAGGTGGCCATCCGGCAGGCCCGGGCCCTCGCGGCCGTGATCGAGGCGGAACTGACCGGCCGAGACAAGCAGCCCTTCCGCTTTCGGCTCCTGGGCGAGATGGTCCCCCTCAGCCGACGAACGGCGGTCGCCGACCTGCGGGGGCTCAAGCTCGTCGGGTTTCCGGCCTGGTTCATATGGAAGACCGTGTACATGCTGAAGCTGCCCACCTTGGTGGCCCGCGTGCGCGTCGTGCTCGACTGGACGGTCGAGCTGTTCTTCGAGAGGGACGTCGCGGAGCTGCCCATGGACGGGCACTGAGGAGCCTGCACATGCACGATGCAACCGTCAAAAAATCCAGGAAGGCATCCTTGCCGGTCTGGCGCCGGCTGGGGTGGCGCCTCGCCGCCAGCTTTCTGCTGCTCACGGCCCTCGGGATCCTCCTGAGCGGCCTTTTGCAGTACCGTGCCCAAGACCGATGGCTACGCGAGTCGCTCGGGTCTCTGCTGCTCAACATCGCGCGGACCGGCGCGCTCGTGCTGGACGGAGACCTCCACGAGCGCGTGGTACACGAGGGACGCAACGACACGGCGGCGTATGAGCATCTCCGCGCTCAACTCCAGCAGATCAAAGAAACCAACGAGCTGGGCGACCCGGTCTACACCCTCTCGGACGTCGAGGGGGACATGGCCCGCTTCGCCGTCATCAGCCATGGGCAGGAGCCGGTCGGGAAACAGTACCGGCTGGCGCCGGCCATTCAACCGATCCTGGCCCGGGTCTTCTCCGAGGGCATTCCTGCCTTCACGGACATTTATACAAACCAGCACGGGACCTGGATCACCGCCTTCGCCCCCATCCGGAATGCGGCGGGGGAAACCGTGGCGGCACTCGACGTCGATTTCCGGGCCGATGTATACCTCGAACAGCTCGCCGGGGTGCAGCGGCGGCTGTACCTCCATTCGCTGGCGGGGGCGATACTGGCGCTCATCGCGGGTGTCATCCTGGCCCGCCAAATCACCCGCCCCATAGGACAGTTGGCGGCAATGGCCCGGCGGGTCGTGGAAGGCGACCTGACCCCGCAGGAACGGATCACGGCCCAGGACGAGATCGGCCTGCTGGGCAACGTGTTTCACCTGATGGTTGACCGCGTCCACGTCTCGCACCGGCATGTGGTCGATGTCTTGGTTCGGGTGTTACAGGCGCAGGGGAAACAGACCGGTTCCCTTACCCAGCTGGCTCAGGCAGCACGGGTCCTGGGGGACCCCCTGGGCCTATCCCCGACCCAACGGGAGGCGCTCGAGCTGGGCGCGCTGCTGCATGACATCGGCGAGATCCGTATTCCCGAGGCGGTACTGGAAAAGCCTGGTCCATTGACCCCTGAGGAGCGGGATCTCGTCCAGCAGCACCCGGCGTGGGGCGTCGAGCTGCTCGAGCCGGTTCCGGTGCTAACGCCCGCCCTCGACGTGGTGGGCGCGCACCACGAGCGCTACGACGGGGGGGGCTATCCGCAGGGGTTGCGCGGTGATGAGATCCCGTTGCCGGCCCGAATCTTTGCCGTCGTGGACGCGCTTGACGCTATGACCCACGAGCGCCCGTACCGGCGCGCCGGTTCCGTGGCCGAGGCGCTCGAGGAACTCCGCCGTGAAGCGGGGAAGCAGTTCGACCCCCGGATCGTGGAGGCCGCCCTGGCAATTCCACCCGAGCAGTGGGCGGACCTTTTGAAGTTTCAGGGTGCACGAGAAGGAACCAATCCAACCCCTAATGCGGAGGAATCCCTGCATCCTCTTTCCATTATGCGGAATCTAACTTGATGAACCGCCAAACTCCGCAATCACGGCAGTCTCAACTGAACAGGCTGCGGAAGCACTGTATGCCCGGCTCCCCGCGATCAATTTCTCGCAGCAGGTACCGGTCAACTGCCCGGAGGAAGTCGCGGTGCTCCCTGTGCGCGGGGTGCCGTGGAGTGACTTAGGGGACCCCAAGCGGGGTCCTGGACGTTTTAGCCCGGCGGGCCATGCGGACGGACCTGCCCATGGCACCATTCTGGCGGGGGCAGTACCCGAGGGGGAAGTCGCCCGTCCATAACGGTAAAACCCCGCATCGTTTTCTCCTCTCCGGGAGTCTAACCAGACAAACGGAACAGCGGGGCCGGCCCCGAACGATATGTTCAACCAAGTCATGTCCGGCCGAAGTCCAGTCATCACCCTGACAATTCATACGGGTACATGGAGGCATCAGATATGAACAAGCGGATTATCGGCATAGCCGGATTGGTCGTCATCGGGATCGCCTGGTACCTTTTTCGCCCGGAACTGCTCTTTATCAGCAGGACTGTTCAGGAAGACTTCCCGAAAATTGTGACCGCACAGCAGACTGTCCCTCATGGCGGCACCCCCATAGCGCTGGCGAAGGGAACGTTCCGCGGCATCGCCCACGAAACCAAGGGTGGCGCGACCATTTACGATCTTCCCACCGGGCAGCGGATCCTTCGCCTCAGTGACTTCACCACCTCCAACGGGCCCGACCTTCGCGTTTACCTAGTCGTCGCGGGCGATGCCCATGACAGTGCCGAGGTCACCCGGGCCGGCTTTGTCGATCTCGGTGCCTTGAAGGGAAACATCGGTAACCAAAACTACGATCTGCCGGCGGACCTCGATCTCGGCAAGTATCAGGCGGTCACGATCTGGTGCCGCCGCTTCAGCGTGAACTTTGGCACGGCCCCGTTGGCACAATCCCACTTATAGGGGGAGAGCTATGTCCCGAGGGAGCCATTTCGACGTGATCATCATCGGAACGGGAGCCGGGGGCGGGACGCTGGCCCACAAGCTGGCACCTTCGGGAAAGCGCATCCTTTTGCTCGAGCGGGGCGGCTACGTCCCTCGCGAGAAAGACAACTGGAGCACGAAAGCCGTTAACCTGCAGGGCAAGTACCAGACCAAGGAAGTCTGGCGGGACGCGGACGGCAATCCCCTCCATCCGCACACGAATTACTATGTCGGCGGCAACACCAAGTTCTACGGCGCCGCCTTGTTCCGGCTGCGCAAGGAGGATTTCGGCGAGATCAAGCACTACGGCGGCATCTCGCCCGCATGGCCCGTCTCCTACAAGGATATAGAGCCGTACTACACCCAGGCCGAGCAGCTCTATCTCGTGCACGGCCAGCGTGGAGAGGACCCCACCGATCCCTCGGCTTCTGCGCCCTATCCGTACCCGGCGGTCAGCCACGAACCCCGCATCCAGCACCTCAGCGACGACTTCGCGCGCCTGGGCTTACGGCCGTTTCACACGCCGCTCGGCGTCATGTTGGACGAACAGAACCCGCACACGAGCCGGTGCATCAGGTGCGAGACGTGCGACGGGCATCCCTGCTTGGTCTATGCGAAATCCGATGCGCAGGTGTTGTGCGTGGACCCGGCCCTCGAGCATTCTAACGTGACGCTGTTGACCAACGCCTACGTGCCGCGACTCGAAACCAATTCCTCGGGCCGCGAAGTCACCACAGTGATCGTCGAGCGCAACGGGGCGGTTGAAGCATATTCCGCGAACATCGTGGTCGTGGCGTGCGGCGCCATCAATTCCGCCGCGCTCTTGCTCCGCTCGGCCAACGACAAACATCCGCGGGGTCTCGCGAACGGGTCCGACGTCGTCGGCCGCCACTACATGGGCCACGTCAACTCGGTCCTGATGGCGATCTCGAAGTGCCCAAACCCCACCGTGTTTCAAAAGACCCTCTCGGTGAACGATTTCTACTTCGGCTCGAAGGAATGGGACTACCCCATGGGCCACATCTCGTTTGTCGGCAAGCTGGACAGGGACACATTGCGGGCGGGTGCCCCCGCCATCGCGCCGGGCTTTACGCTCGAGCTGATGGCACAACACTCGCTGGACTTCTGGTTGACGTCCGAGGACCTGCCCGATCCGGACAACCGCGTCACGCTCGATCGCGAGGGCAACATCGTGCTCGCGTACCGGCCGAATAACGAGGAAGCCCACCGTTGGCTGACTGCGACACTCAAGGATCTGATGCAGCACCAGAGTAAATGCGTGGTGCATGGCCACGAGTGTCACGTAGGCTTGTTCGCCCGGAACCTGTTTGCCGGGCAGCGTATCCCGCTGGCAGGCGTCGCGCACCAGAACGGCACCATCCGCTTCGGGCACGACCCGAAGACCTCGGCGCTCGACGTGAACTGCAAGGCCCACGAGCTGGACAACCTGTACGTGGTGGACGCGAGCTTTTTCCCCTCGAGCGGCGCAGTGAACCCGGCACTCACCATCATCGCCAACGCCCTCAGAGTCGGCGACCACTTGCTTGGGCGCTTGCGGTGAGGGAGCGGCCGATGCGCTCAACGCCGTCATTACACCGAAGGTCCACGGCCACACTGCTCGTCCTCTGGGTTCTGTTCACCTTCGGGCTGAGCCAGCCGGCAACCTGGGCAGAGCAGCCCCTGCCGCAGCCCCTGGTGGCCGCCGTCGACGCCGTAGGAATGACCGTCTCGGATATCGACCGGGCCGTCGAGTTCTACGGAAAGATTCTGACCTTCGAAAAAGTCTCTGATGCGGAGGTGACGGGCAGCGAGTATGAGCACCTCCAAGGTGTATTCGGGCTCCGCATGCGGATCGTGCGCATGCGCCTCGGCGAGGAGTTCATCGAGTTGACCGAATACCTTGCGCCGAAGGGACGACCGATCCCCGTTGACTCGCGGAGCAACGACCACTGGTTTCAACACATCGCCATCATCGTCAACGATATGGACCAGGCGTATACCTGGCTTCGCCGGCACAAGGTCCAGCACGCATCCTCGGGGCCGCAGCGCCTTCCCGATTGGAACAAGAATGCGGCGGGGATCCGCGCCTTCTATTTCAGGGACCCGGACGGCCACTCGCTCGAAATTCTCCAGTTCCCCCCCGACAAGGGGGATCCCAAATGGCATCGCCCGGCGAATAAACTGTTCCTCGGGATCGACCACACCGCCATCGTCGTGGCCGACACGGACGCCAGCCTGGCGTTTTACCGTGACGTCCTGGGGCTGCAGGTTGCCGGGGAGAGTGAAAACTACGGCCCGGAACAAGAACGCCTGAACAACGTTTTCGGCGCGCGACTCCGCATTACGACCCTCAAAGCCGCTGCCGGACCGGGCATCGAGTTGCTCGAGTACCTGGCGCCGCACGACGGTCGCCCCATGCCGGCGGATGAGCGGGCCAACGATCTGATGCATTGGCAAACGACATTGGTCACCGGCAACGTGGAGACAGCCGCCCGGCTTTTGCGCGCCGGGAAATTCGCCTTTGTGTCCCCGGGGACCGTCACCGTCCCGAGGGGAACGCTGGGATTCACCAAAGGATTGCTGGTCCGTGACCCCGACGGCCACGTCATGCAGCTGACGGAAAAATGAACGAGGATCATCAGAAGAATGAGTGGCTCGAACCGGATGGCTTGGGGGGCTTCGCCTCGGGTACGGTCGCCGGCATCCGCACCCGACGTTACCACGGTCTTCTCCTCACGGCGACGACACCACCCACCGGTCGCGTGCTCCTGGTCAACGGATTCGATGCCTGGGTAGAGACGCCGGCAGGCACCTTTGCCCTGTCTTCCCAGGGATACTCCCCGGACGTCGTTTACCCCGACGGCGCGCGGCGGATCGAGGACTTCAAGGCAGAGCCGTGGCCGCGCTGGCGCTTTCGGCTCGAAGACGGCACCCAGATCGAGCAAGAAATCTTCGTTCGGAACGGTGCCCCCGTTACGGCTCTTTCCTGGCGTTGTCTTTCGTCCAAGAAAAACATCACCCTTTCGGTCCGACCCTTTCTCTCGGGCCGTGACTATCATGCCCTCCATCACGAGAATGCGAATTACCGGTTTGACGTGGAGACACGTGACGGGCGAATCCTCTGGCGACCTTACCCCGGCCTGCCAGGAATCGTCGCCTTTGTCAACGGAGAATATGCACACCAACCGGATTGGTACCGCAATTTCCTCTACGAAGAGGAACGGGCCCGAGGTCTCGATTTCACCGAAGACTGCGCTTCGCCCGGGATCTTTCAATGGGACCTTTCCCGAAGCGAGGCCGTGCTGATCCTGGCCGCTGAAGGGCACGAGACTGCAGCCCTTCCGCCGGATCTTCCGCCTGAGGCGTGCCTCAAGAAATTCCGGGCGGTTGAACGCCGGCGGCGAAGCTTCCCGTCTCGCCTCCACCGGGCGGCGGATGCGTATCTCGTCCGCCGGGGCTCCGGCAAGACGATTGTGGCAGGGTACCCTTGGTTTACCGATTGGGGCCGTGATACCTTTATCGCGCTGCGGGGGCTTTGCCTTGCCACGGGAAGATTTGCGGATGCCCGCCAGATCCTTCTCGAATGGGCGGGTGCCGTCTCCGAGGGGATGCTCCCCAATCGTTTTCCCGACCGGGGAGAGACGCCGGAGTATAACTCGGTAGACGCCTCTCTCTGGTACGTCATCGCGGTGCACGATTTCCTCCGAACGATGGAGGCCACAGGGAGCAATGTCTCGACGAGCAACCGGAAAGTCCTCCAGGACGCGACGGAGGCGATTCTCATGGGATACGCCAAGGGAACCCGCTACGGGATCGGGATGGACGATGATGGTTTACTGGCCGCGGGCGAGCCCGGCGTGCAACTGACCTGGATGGACGCCAAGGTGGGTGACTGGGTCGTCACGCCCCGGATCGGCAAGCCGGTCGAGGTCGAGACCCTATGGCTGAACGCGCTCTGGATCGGAAGCCAGTTTTCGGAGCAATGGAAGGCTCCCTTTGCACGCGGCTCCGCGGCCTTTCGCGCTCGCTTTTGGAACGAGGCCGATGGGTATCTCTATGACGTTGTCGATCTTAATCACGAACCGGGGACGGTCGATCCCGCCTTTCGCCCGAACCAAATCTTTGCCGTGGGCGGCCTGCCCATTTCCCTGCTGGCGGGTGATCAAGCCCGCCGCGTGGTGGAGGCGGTGGAGGCCCGCCTGTTGACGCCCCTCGGCCTCCGCTCCCTGGCCCCCGGACAGCCGGCGTATATCCCACGCTACCAGGGGGGCGTCCGCGAGCGTGATGGAGCCTACCATCAGGGCACAGTCTGGCCGTGGCTCATCGGACCCTTTGTAGAGGGCTGGGTTCGCGTGCGCGGGGGAACTGCCGAGGCCAGACGAGAGGCCCGGTCGACGTTTCTGGTTCCGCTGCTTCAACATCTTGACGAGGCCGGGCTCGGGCACATCTCGGAGATCGCGGACGCCGACCCGCCGCACACCCCGCGCGGGTGTCCGTTTCAGGCCTGGTCCGTCGGCGAGGCCCTTCGCCTCGCGGCATTCGTCCTCGCAGAGAATAAGGCAAGTCCTCGAAAGATCGAACCGACACTCGACCCGAACCGCTGATCGGCCATGGGAGCAGGAGAAGGAATCATGAACAGGGAAGAGCAAAGACTGCAGGAATCGCGCGAGCGCAAGGCACACTGGAAGCGCTGGGGCCCCTATCTCAGCGAGCGGGCGTGGGGAACGGTGCGGGAGGATTACAGTCCCTATGGCACGGCCTGGGACTACCTCCCCCATGATCATGCCCGCTCCAAGGCGTATCGCTGGAATGAGGACGGCATTGCGGGCATCTCCGACCGGCACCAGTTGATCTGCTTTGCCATCGCGCTATGGAATGGGCAGGATCCCATCCTGAAAGAGCGGATTTTCGGACTCACCGGCAGCGAGGGCAACCACGGTGAGGATGTGAAGGAGTACTATTTCTATCTCGATTCGACACCCACCCACTCGTATATGAAATACCTCTACAAATACCCGCAGTCCGCTTTTCCCTACGGGGGGCTCGTCGAGGAGAACCGGCGCCGTGGACGGGGCGGCTTGGAATTCGAGCTTCTCGACACCGGGGTGTTCGACGAGGACCGGTACTTCGACGTTTTTGTCGAGTACGCCAAGGCGGGCGCCGAGGACATCCTGATCCGTATCACGGCGGTCAATCACGGGCCGGAGCCTGCGCAGCTCCACCTGCTCCCGACGCTCTGGTTCCGCAACATCTGGTCGTGGAGCCAGAACACGCCGCGCCCAAGCCTTCGCAAAGCGGAAAATCACACGCCCGATGCCCTGATCGAGATGCATCACCAATATTACGGGAAGCGATGGCTCTATTGCGAAGGCTCGCCGGAGCTGCTGTTCACTGAGAATGAAACCAACGCCCAACGTCTCTTCGGGGTCCCAAACGGCTCGTCCTACGTAAAGGACGCCATCAACGACTACGTCGTCCATGGGGTGAAGGAGGCGGTCAATCCCGAACAGGCCGGCACGAAGATGGCCGCCCTGTATCCGTTGACCATAGATCCAGGGGAGACCACGACCGTGCGGCTGCGCCTCACCGACAAAAAAGGGCGAGGCACGGGCGAGCCGCCTTTCGGCCCTGCATTCGACCAAATCTTCATGGATCGCCAGCGGGAAGCGGATGAATTCTACGGTACCGTCATTCCCCTAACCCTGTCGGCCGACGCCCGAAACGTCATGCGCCAATCCTTTGCCGGGATGCTCTGGTCCAAGCAGTTTTACCATTACGTGGTGCAGGACTGGGTCGAGGGAGATCCCGCATTTCCTCCGCCCCCGCCGGAGCGGAAGCTCGGGAGAAATCGGGAGTGGACGCATTTGTACAACGCTGACGTGATCTCCATGCCGGACAAGTGGGAGTACCCCTGGTACGCCGCCTGGGATCTCGCCTTCCACTGTTTGCCGCTGGCACTGGTGGATTCGGATTTTGCCAAGGAGCAACTCGTGCTGATGCTGCGCGAGTGGTACATGCATCCCAATGGGCAACTGCCCGCGTACGAATGGGCCTTGGGGGATGTAAACCCGCCGGTGCACGCCTGGGGAGCATGGCGGGTCTACAAGATCGAGAAGAAGCGGCGGGGCAAGGGCGACCGCGATTTCCTCCAGAAACTTTTCCACAAGCTGCTGCTGAACTTCACCTGGTGGGTCAATCGCAAGGATGCCGAGGGAAAGAACGTTTTTCAGGGCGGCTTCCTGGGACTGGATAACATCGGGGTCTTCGACCGGAGCGCTCCACTACCGACGGGGGGGCACATCGAACAGGCCGACGGGACGAGCTGGATGGGGATGTACTGCCTGAACCTGCTGGCGATCGCCCTGGAGCTGGCGCGGGAGGACCCGGCCTACGAAGACGTGGCCAGCAAATTCTGGGAGCATTTCGTGTACATCGCCCACGCCATAAACCATATCGGCGGCGAGGAGATCCAGCTCTGGAATGAGGAGGACGGATTCTACTACGATGTCTTGCATCTCCCGGACGGCCAGCACTGCCCCATGAAGGTGCGCTCCATGGTCGGCCTGATACCCCTCTTTGCCGTCGAGACGCTGGAGCCGGAACTCCTCAGCCGCCTGCCCGGCTTCAAGCGGCGGCTCGATTGGTTCATCGAGAATCGACCGGACCTTACCCGAAATCTGGCATGCATGCGGACCCCCGGCCGAGGCGAGCGACGCTTGCTGTCGATTGTTGATCGCGACCGGCTTCGCCGCGTGTTACAATTGATGCTCGATGAGCGGGAATTCTTGTCGCCGTACGGGATCCGGGCCGTGTCGCGCTTCCATCGCGATCATCCCTACACGCTGACGGTCAACGGGGTGGAGCACCGGGTGGATTACGAGCCGGCCGAATCGAGCACCGGCCTCTTTGGCGGCAACTCGAACTGGCGCGGGCCGATCTGGTTCCCGGTCAACTACCTCATCATCGAATCCCTCCAGAAGTTTCACCATTATCTGGGTGACGATTATAAGGTAGAATGCCCAACCGGGTCCGGCCGGATGATGACGCTGTGGGAGGTGGCGGCGGAGATCTCCCGCCGGCTGAGCCGCATCTTCCTCCAAGGGCCCGATAGGCGGCGTCCGGTCTATGGGGGATTGACGAAGTTCCAAGAGGACCCGCATTGGCGGGATTTGATCCTGTTCCATGAGTATTTTCACGGCGACAATGGCGCCGGCATCGGCGCCAGCCATCAGACCGGATGGACCGGCCTCGTGGCCAAGCTCTTGCAACAGAGCGGTGAGTGATCCAGAGCATGAAAACGGCGTCGCGCTTATCGATGACGCAGGAGTAGAGAGAACCCGTTGCTGGGCAGGGAGGACGAGCCGTTATGGGTATACCAGCAGAGCGCTACGACGCCATCATCATCGGTACCGGCCAGGCAGGCAAACCACTCGCGCTCGCCCTGGCAGAGGCTGGCCGGAAGACGGCCATCATCGAGCGGGAGCACGTGGGGGGCACCTGCATCAACGTCGGATGCACCCCTACGAAGACGATGGTGGCCAGCGCACGAGTGGCCTATCTCGCCCAACGGGGGGGCGATTACGGTATCCGTCCTACACCCGTGCAGGTAGAGATGCCCAAGGTGCGGCAGCGGAAACAGGCCATTGTGGAGAGTTTCCGGAACAGCAGCCAGCGGCAGATCGAGAACACCAAGGGTATTGATTTGATCTTTGGTGAGGCGAGTTTCACCGGTCCAAACACTGTTGCCGTACGAATGAACGCCGGGGGAACCCGGCACCTGACTGCCGACAGGATCTTCATCAACACCGGCGGCAGACCAGCGGAACCGGCAATAGCCGGGCTCGACAAGTGTGCAGCGCTCGATTCCTCGTCGATTATGGAACTCGACGTCCTTCCGGCCCACCTCCTCGTGCTTGGCGGCGGCTACATCGGCCTGGAGTTTGGCCAGATGTTCTGCCGCTTTGGCAGCCAAGTGACGGTTGTACAGCGGGGCAAGCGGTTGCTGGAGCGGGAAGATGCCGACGTCGGCGAAGAAGTGGCCAAGATCCTGCGTGAAGACGGAGTCGAGGTGCTGCTCGAGACACACACACAACACGCCGAGCAGGCCGGCGACACCATTCGCCTGACGGTGCAGACACAGAGTGGAGAACGGACGCTCAGCGGATCACACCTGTTGGTGGCGGTCGGGCGGGTGCCGAACACCGATGCACTCAACCTGAGTGCCGCCGGGATCAAGACGGACACAAGGGGCTTTGTGGTGGCAAACGAGCGCCTGGAAACGAACGTCCCGGGCATCTACGCCCTGGGGGATGTCAAGGGAGGCCCGGCCTTTACGCACATCTCGTACGACGACTATCGCATCATCCGCACCAATTTGCTGGAGGGAGGGAACGCCACCACGACCGGTCGCCTGGTCCCCTACACCGTGTACATCGATCCCCAACTGGGCCGCGTTGGGATGAGCGAAACGGAGGCGCGCACCGACGGCCGTTCTATTCGCGTGGCCAAGATGCCGATGAGCTGGGTCGCACGCGCTCTCGAAATGGAAGAGTCGCGGGGCTTTATGAAGGCCGTGATCGATGCCGAGACCAACCAGATCTTGGGATACACCGCCTTGGGTGTTGAAGGCGGCGAGCTGATGTCGATGGTGTCGATCGCGATGATGGGAAAAGTGCCGTATACGACGCTGCGGGACGGCATCTTTGCCCACCCCACCCTAGCCGAGGCGCTGAACAACCTCTTCGCCAATCTCTCGGACTAACACAGCCCCTGCCCGTCCCCTCCCGACATCGCAGCACTCAATTTTGGCAAGGGCGGCGATATTTCATTGACTATTCCTCGCTTCGAGGATTTCCTTCAAGACGTGCGGGTAGTCTGTCTCGATCCCATCGACTCCCATGTTGACCAGCCGTCGCATTCTTCCTTCGGTATTGACATCCCACGCATACAGTCCGAACCCCTCGTCGTGTGCCCGGCGGACGAGTGCCTGCGTGGTCGTGAGCCAGTGGGAATGCAAAAAATCGACTTCATAGGTGTAGACCGATCCCCAGCGAACGCCCCGGTCGATGATAATCCGAAAGAAGGGTATGCGGAACACGACCGATTTCCCGATGGGAATATGAGGTGCGCGCCCCCGGATATGTTCGACGACCTGTCGCTCGAAGGACTTGATTTCGACCCGCTCCTCAAATTCATACATCGAGATGGTCCCGAGTATGCGATCCTCGATACCGGGATAGTATGGTGAGCCCCTTTTGATCTCGATAAGCAGTTTCGTCGTCTCGTCCATGATTTCGAACACCTCATCGAGCGCCGGTACTTTCGTGCCCCTAAAAACGGGGTCAAACCATGAACCGGCATCGAGTGACCGGATTTCATCGAATGTCATGTCTTTGATGTATCCGCTCCCGTCGGTCGTTTTGTTGACCTTTTCATCGTGCATAATCACGAGCACGCCATCCTTTGTTTGATGAACGTCGATCTCGATCATATCGACACCGATCTCGAGCGCTTTCCGGATCGCCGGCAGCGTGTTTTCCGGCGCAAACGTCGGTGCACCCCGGTGGGCGATAATCCGTACTTGTGAAACGGCCAGGCGATCTGCGGAATGTGACGGATTGAGACTCAGATAATAGCATCCTGCAATAAGACCGGACAGAAGGGGGAAAAGAACAATCCGAAAAGGCGCAGCCATGAATCTCTGCTCTCCTATGCGGACTATTTTCCCGTCCGCCTGAACGTGCAGTAAAGGATGAGTCGCCCAAATCCGCAGGCACGACAGTGGTGTTTCCTGTTCGGCTGGTGAGATTGTCGTTTGCCTAAACGAATTAATAAAGAAGGATTCAGGAGGTCAGGTGCCGCAACACTTCTTGTATTTTCTGCCGCTGCCGCACGGGCAAGGCTCGTTGCGGCCGATCTTGCTGCTGGGCTTGACGGCGATTGCGGCAGCCGGAGAAGGCCTGAGTGACTGTTTACGGAGAGAACGGATCGATTCCGTGCGGACAGGGCGAGCGGTCTGGCCGTCTCCTGAGGGGACTGCCTCTGCTTTCGACGGAACCTCGGCCGTGGCCTGCGGCTCGCTCACCTGGAGGCGGAACAGATACTGAACGGTCTGCTCCTTGACCCGCTCAATCATGTTATCGAAAACTTCGAATCCTTCTCGCTTATACTCCACCAGTGGATTCCGCTGGCCATAGCCTCGCAGGCCGATACCTTCCTTCAAATGATCCATAGCCAGCAGATGGTCCTTCCACTGGGCATCCACCACCTGGAGCATGATCACCCGTTCCAGGTACCGCAGCATATCCGGCCCAAGCTCCTGTTCCTTCTTGTCGTAGGCCGCACGGACCTTGTCCGAAAGATCTCCCAGAAGCGTGCCGAAGGTGAGTTCCGGAAGCTCATCGGTCGAGACGGCAAATTCTATTCCAAATTGTCGATACATCGCCTCGGACAACCCTGCGACATTCCAGTCTTCGGGGTAGGAATCCTCGTGGGCATACAGGCCTACCAGAGACTCCAAGACCTCATCGGCCATCTCGAGCATCGTCTCCTTCAGATTCTCACCTTCCAGGATCTTCCGTCGCTCGCCATAGATGATCTGGCGCTGGCGGTTCATGACGTCATCGTACTCGAGGAGGTGCTTGCGGATCTCGAAGTTGTGCGCCTCCACCCGCTTTTGGGCTGTTTCGATGGCCTTGGTGACCATCCCATGCTCAATGACTTCTCCCTTTTGCATCCCCAGCTTTCCCATGATCCGCTGGAGGCGTTCGCCCCCGAAAATCCGCAAGAGATCATCCTCCAGAGACAGGTAAAAGCGCGAAGAGCCCGGGTCGCCTTGCCGGCCGGACCGCCCCCGCAACTGGTTGTCGATCCGCCGTGCCTCATGGCGCTCGGTGCCTAGGATGTGGAGTCCCCCTAACTGCACGACGCGCTCATGCTCGGCATTGCAGAGCGGGCGAACTTTGGCCAGGCACCTCGCATACGTCTCAGGATCAATAGCCGGTTCCAAGAGGCCATACTGCTGCATCCGCTTAGCCTCTTCCACAGCCGTTGCCAGCTCGCCAGGATCTACGTCCGCTGGAACGTCCTGCCGCCTGATCATATCCTTGGTGAGGGAGTGGGGATGCCCACCCAAAAGGATGTCTGTCCCGCGGCCGGCCATGTTGGTCGCGATCGTCACCGCCTTGTAGCGGCCGGCCTGCGCAACGATCTCCGCCTCTCGCTCGTGGTACTTGGCATTCAGGACCTGGTGCGGCACCCCACGGCGCTTCAAGAGGACCGAGAACTTTTCCGAGCTTTCAACAGAGGTGGTACCCACCAGGACCGGCTGCCCCTTCTCGTACAGCTCAGCGATCTCATCGACGACGGCCTGAAACTTTTCTTCTTCCGTCCCATAGATCACGTCGGGATAATTCGTCCGCAGGAGAAGCCTGTTGGTCGGAACGATCACGACATCCAGGTTATAGATGCTGGCGAACTCTGACGCCTCGGTGTCGGCCGTTCCCGTCATACCGGCCAATTTCTCGTACATGCGGAAATAGTTCTGAAAGGTGACGGTGGCCAGGGTTTGATTTTCTCGCTCGATCTTGACCTTTTCTTTGGCCTCGACCGCCTGGTGAAGTCCATCAGACCACCGGCGACCGGGCATCAGGCGTCCGGTGAACTCGTCGACGATGATCACCTGACCATCCTTCACCATATAGTCCACGTCCAGCTGGAACAGCGTGTGGGCCCTCAGGGCCTGCTGCATGTGATGGAGGGTGTCGATATTGCTGGGGTCATACAGATTGGAAATGCCCAACAGACGCTCAACCTTGCTCACTCCTTGTTCCGTGATGGTGACCGTCTTGGCCTTTTCGTCAACGATATAATCTCCCTCGCGGACCGCCTCGATTTCCGCCAGCTTCCCCTCGGTGATGGTCGCGGCGCGCTTGAGGCGAGGGATGATCCGGTCAATCTGGTAGTAGAGATCGGTCGATTGTTCGGTAGGACCAGAAATGATCAGGGGCGTCCGGGCTTCGTCTATCAGGATCGAATCGACCTCGTCCACGATGGCGTAATGCAGCGCTCGCTGGACCATCTCGTCGATGGAAAACTTCATATTGTCGCGGAGGTAGTCAAACCCGAATTCATTGTTGGTCCCATACGTGATGTCGGCTGCATACGCGCGCCGCCGGTCCGGGTCACTCATATCATGCTGGATCAGCCCGACGCTCAGGCCCAAGAACTGATAGATGCCGCCCATCCACTGGCTATCACGCTTTGCCAGATAATCGTTCACCGTGACGATATGCACACCACGCCCCTGCAGGGCGTTGAGATAGGCCGGCAGGGTCGCAACGAGGGTCTTTCCCTCACCGGTAGACATTTCGGAGATCTTCCCTTCGTGAAGGACGGCCCCGCCGATGAGCTGGACGTCAAAATGACGCATGTTGAGGACGCGGCGGGCCACTTCCCGGACGGTCGCGAATGCCTCGGGGAGCATCTCGTCGAGCGTTTCCCCCTGTCCGAGTCTTTCCCTGAACTCGCCCGTCTTGGCCCGGAGCGCCGAGTCTGAAAGGCTCTGGATCTCCGGTTCCACGTCGTTGACCCGAACCACGAGGGGCCGGAACCGTTTCAGCTCACGCTGGTTCTTGGTCCCGATGACCTTGCTAATCACTGTGTCCCAGATTGCCATCCCTGTCCTTTTGTGCAGCCAATGCCGGTGGGTGATCTTTAGTCTTTAAGCTAACATAGTCTCCCTGCCTCATCAACTCCCAAGGGATCGGGTGAAAAAAAATCCCCCCGAAACCTCGGGGGGGATTCCCTTTGTGATGTACGGCGGCGCGCCTACCTAATTCCCGCGAATCGCACTCACCCGTCGCCTGTCATCGATAATGTAATTCGTCGGGTCCACCGGCTCGTCCTTCACGAGAACTTCATAGTGGACGTGCGACCCGGTACTGAAGCCGGTGCTGCCCACGAGGGCAATCACTTGTCCTCGCTTTACCCGGTCCCCTTTTTTCACCAAATTTTTCTTATTATGGCTGTAAAAGGTCTTTAAATCGAAGCCGTGGGTGATGACGATGGCTGTCCCATAGCCCGCGAGGTTTCCGGAAAAGGTCACCACCCCATCTGCCGTGGCGACAATAGGTGTCTCCATCGGAGCGGCCACGTCGATGCCACTATGGTGCTGCCGGCGGCCCGTGAAGGGGGAGGTACGGTGGCCGAACCGGGAGCTGACATAGCCTTGTGTCGGCCAGATGGAGGGGGTCGCGGCCAACCGGTCCTTTTGCTCCGTGAGATACCCGGTCAGCTCCTTCAGGCTCTCAACCCGGAGCGCAACCTCGCGCTCCATGCGCTGCAGATCTTGATAGAGGTGATCCACGAAGAGCGCTTGCTGCTCGGCATCCTCCCCCTCGCGAATGGCCCTCCCGAGATCCAAGGTCCCGCCTCCCATCGGGGCGACCTCTTCGGCCTCTCCCTGCTCGATCCCCGCCAGGTAACGGATCTTGTTGTCAAAGGTCCGCAGTTGCCTAAGCTCGTCCTCCACCTCCCTGAGCTTCTCACCCACGACCCGCTGTGCCTCAACGGTCTTCCGCAGCTGCTGCAGCTCGCTCTCTTTGACTTGGTAATTCACGTACTGGACCACAATATAGGCGATGGCTAAGAAGGCGAGACCTCCACACAGAAAAACGGCCTGCAATCCTCGATGGCTGAGATGTATTTTTCGGGTTCGGGAAGGCGGGTCGCCCAGGATCAGGATGCTATATCGCCGCTGCGCCATCGCCTACCTCCAGTCGCGGCAACCACAAAGAGGGCCCCGCGAGCAGCTTGTCGTGTACTGCTTCAAATCCTCAGTCCGCGACTATGTCTCGCTCCCAATCATGGCTTGCAAGGTTAGTGCCGATCTTGGTAATTCGAAAGGAGGAATGGCCGTCCTGGGGGCAAGTGGAAACAAGGTTTTGCAAACGCTATCACCTTTCCGGACAGAGTGTCAAGGCTTTTTTCACATTTGGCCAGTATTTACAACCCCTCCGTTTGACCTGCCGGGTAGTCCGAGGCCCTTGGTCGTGTCTTACTCGTCAATGAGGATAACCGTATAGCCATGGGTAGCCAACTGTAAAGCGACACGTCTCGCGGCTTCCCGATTGTCAAAATTTCCCACCCGGACCCGGTAATAGGTCTGTCCGTCCACTCCAATTTTGCTGATATAGGCCCCAGAAGTTACCCCGTCGAGACGGCTCTTCATCGTGAGGGCGTTTCCCTCCGCCGAAAATGCGCCAACCTGAAGCGTATACGCGCGAGGACTTCCGGCAAGGCGCGAGGGGGGAGCCTGAAGAGGCCAGACACTGACCCGGGCGAGCCCTTGGCGAACCATGCCGAGGGATTGGGCCGCGGCGTAGGACAGATCGATGATTCGCCCCCTCACAAAGGGCCCCCGATCATTTACCCGAACCTGGATCGACCGACCGTTCTCCAGGTTCGTCACTTGGACCCACGAGCCGAGCGGAAGCGTGCGATGCGCAGCGCTGAGCTGATGCATGTCGTACACTTCCCCACTGGCCGTCCGGCGTCCATGAAACTTGGGGCCATACCAGGAGGCAATCCCCACCTGTGGCCCATATGCCTGTGGCCGCACAGGAGCACGCGCACACCCGGCGACCACGATCACTGTCAGTAAGACGGCCCATGCTCGGGTCACAACGATCAATAGGCGTCCTCTCAACGCGAAACCTCCCCCACTTTACCGGCCTACTCCTTGGGAGTCAAGTTGAGTTGCTATTCTCTCTCCTCCCGGGAAGTGGTGTATTTGACACATGAAAACAGTGTTAAACGGGGTTTGAACCATGAAAAAGTTGCACATCAGGACCCGATCATCTCATCGGCTGAGCCCCGGGGGGAGTAAGCATCAAGCCCTCCAGGGTCCCATCCTCCCAGGAATCGAAATCGCCTACTGGATTGGCCTCGCGCCTTGTGTATCAAGCCGCGACCCACCCCTGTCGAATTGTTGCTCGCAACGGTCACGCCAAAGAGACATTTCCCCATTGAACCATTCCTCTCCCTGGGACACCAATCCGCTCATCGGAGCGCAATCCCTTCTCTCTCACCAACTGGCCCCCCACGGCGCGGAAACTTGGCGCCAGATTTGCAAACACAGGGACCCGAGACAATGTGTCACCGCGAGCTCTGCCATGATCTCAAACCATCCCGACGGTAATGGTGCGACGGCCTCTTCATCCCTCGCTTTCCTGATGTGTCGCCCCACTCATTACACCATTGCATATGAGATCAACCCATGGATGAACATGTCCAAACAGGTGCACCAGCCCGCCGCCGCACGGCAATGGCAAGCCCTGTATGACCTGTTGACCGGACCCCTGGGTATACAGGTCAGGCTTCTCCGGCCCGTCAAGGGCCTACCCGATCTGGTCTTCACGGCAAACGCAGGTCTCTTGGGTGGAAGGGCATTCATCCGCACGAATTTTCGCCATCCTGAACGCCAAGGGGAAGAGGTGATTTTCGAGCGGTACTTCCGGCGGCGGGGCTATCACATCGTGACACTGCCTCGACCGGTCAATTTCGAAGGCGAGGGCGATGCCTTGTGGGTAGGTGACACGTTGTTCCTCGGCTTCCGCTTCCGCACCGATGCTGCCGTCTGTGGACAGCTCGCAAAAATCCTGGATTGTCGGATCCTGTTGCTCGAGCTCGTCAATAAGAGCTTTTACCATCTTGATACTTGCTTCTGCCCGCTCGATGCGACGTCGGTCCTCTGGTATCCCGGCGCGTTTGACCGTTACGGTTGGAAACTGGTCGAGACACACGTCCCCGATCCCGTATCTGTCTCCTCGGCCGACGCGCTCAGATTCTGCTGCAACGCCATCGTGATCGATCGCACGGTTATCCTCCACCGCGGCGTGTCCAAGTCACTGCGCAAGGAGCTCGAGGGGCGAGGCTTTGATCTCCATGAACTTGACCTTTCCGAATTTCTCAAAGCGGGAGGGTCGGCGAAGTGCCTTGTCCTCCGCATGCCCCACTGACTGCGCCGAGCACCCCGGATAATCTCCGCTTCCGGTATACATATAGAAAGCCTTGCCGTTCTACAAGACCACCCGTCGATTATCCGCTGCCCAACCGAGCAATCACCTTCGGAATGATGAGGGTGGCCAGATCGGTCCGCGAGCCTCCCCCCAACACGGCGAGGAGCTTGCCCCCGGAGGCCTCCCGAGCCTCTCCAACCATGAAATCGGCGAGCCCCACAAACACCCGAAGGGAGAGCCCCATGTCGCCGTAGTCTCCCTGGTGCCCGTCAAAGCCGAAATACCAGATGGTAAGATCGGGACGGAACGCGCGTACCCTCGAGGCAAAGGCGGACTCCGCGGTCTTCAGATATGCCTCGTCCGGATCACGACCTCCCCAGGGCGCGGGAACATCTACCTTGGTTCCGTCTGGTGAGACATAGTTCATCCCACAGATGCAGACGTGCAGGACGTCCGCATCCTCTCGAAAAATGTCTCGCGTTCCGTCGCCGTGGTGCGCATCGGTATCGAGAATGGCAAACCGATTAATTCCGTGGGCCTTCCGCAGATGGGCGATGGCAATGGCCACATCGTTGAAACAGCAGTAGCCGCCGAAAAAGCTCCGTCCCGCATGGTGTCCCCCGGCTCCGATGAAGGCAAACGCTCGATCAACCTCGCCAAGACAGATCTTCTCCGCAGCCTCTACCACGCCTCCCACGGAGGCCCTGGCCGTGCTGCACAGAGGGTCTGCCTCCACTCCCGGAATCATCTCGGGGGTGTGGACCAGAAGGATGAGAGCGTCGGCCACCTCAGGACACCGGTACAGGCGAAACCCGTCCTCCCGCAGAAGGTCATCGAGCGCAGCGGGGAAATCGGCTAACCGCCGGCCTACGGTCAGATAGCTCCGCCGGCTGAAACTTTCATGATAAAAGATGCCTACACGGACCATGGTTGGTTCACCGTTCACAGTTCAGGGTTCACAGAAGAAAAACGCAAAACCGATAAACCGGTGAGGGTCCACCAATGAGACATAAACCTGCTTCGTCCATGCTTCAGGGTCCACCATCCACACGTGAAGTACTGAGTCAGATGGCCGCTGGCGACGCAAAGTTCTCCGGCTGGGGCTTTGTTCACGTCCTCTCTGTGAACTATGAACTGTGAACCAGCTTTGTGTCTCCTTACGAGATGCGTGTACCAGGGCAATCCCCGCAAGTCAAGTATTTCCGGCACTTGTCTTTTGCCGGTCGCACAACGTGCATCGAGAAAAGTCTTGACAAAATCAGACGCAAAGGTATGCAGGGGAAGAAAGCATTGCCCATAAACCTGCCGGCTTACGAGGGGAGCGATGAACATACAACAGATGGAAGCGCTCGCAGATCGTCTAGACCGTCTCGAGCGAGAGAATCGTCTCTTGAAAAGGGCCGGGGGTGGCGGCCCTGGGTTCGATCGCTGACCTGACCTTGATGGGATAGGCCCTGCCGCCTAACGCCACAAGGATGATGAAGGCGGAACGGCAACAAGGATGGGAAGGTCCTCTGGAAGGCCCCATAAAAGAAGAAAGGAGGAGGTGATGAGCGAGAATCCCGACCTGCCGGAGCAGAAGAATCGTGTCCTGAAGCGGATACGCCTCATGGAATTTCTCGGGGTCACCGCCGCCAGGCTCACGACCATTCGAAGGTACACCCGGCCAATACCCGGCCCGGACGTCATACAGATCGACCCACAGCAACATGCACACCTCCGCCGGATCGCCTCCGAGCGCCAGACCAGCGTCAGCGCCCTCGTCGCGATCGCGATCCACGATTGGATCGCACGGGAGGCCAAGCCAACCAGGCGCAAGACCGCCAGGGGGGAAACACCACGGCGGACATCACCACGACAACGCAAACAAACGCAAAAAGGACGAAGCAAAGCTCCAAAAACTGGCGCTCCCGCTGAATCGACCGAAACGAAAGAGTAGAAACCGTCGCCAGCCACCATTTACCAGTCCTTCCTATCGGTCACCGGTCGTCGGTCATCGAACGTCGGCGAGCGCAGGCGAGCCGTAACCGGTCATCCCGTCGTCACGAGTCCCGGCTCTGCGCGACCTCCGTCAATCCTTACCCGGCCTGGCAGAAATTGCTCTATGACCCAGCCGTTGGTGAGGAGATGCTCTGTCACCGCCGTCGTGGCGAGGGAAGAGGAACCGGGGGCAAGAGCCATGGGGAGCAAAAGCTGATCGGCCAGATGCGGATCAGCGACCCCCTCCGCCTGCAGATAGGCGAAAACCTGATCACAGGCCTCGTCCGCCACGCGCTCTGCCGGCTTACCGCGCTCCCCAAGGCTGCTGAACCCGGCCCGCCCCCCCGCACACTGAACGAGGAGGAAGAGGATCGTCCCGGGATTTCGGGCTTCCACCTGGCAGATGTCGATTCGACAGGGCATCCCGAGCGGCTCGAGCCGCGCGAGCGCGCGGTCCCGTTGTCGCTGGGCGACGTGCGGCGGGACGCCCGCGACGGCAGAGAAACCCACGATCTCGAGGGGGCGCCCGCGCGCCGTCAGGACCACGGGGCGGAGCGTCGACGGCTCGACTGTTCCTTCAATGAGCCCTCCTCCCTTCGGGTAAAAACCCCATCGCTCGAGCGTGAGCGAGGCATGAAGGCCCATGCCATCCAGAACAGGCAGAAGGACCTGTGCAATGTACGGAAAGGGTGGACTCCAGGGAACGTGCGTCCCCCCGGTAATGGAGATGCGAGAAGCCCCTGGAGCTAAGGCTAGCGGGACTAGAATCGCCTGCAACACTAACGAGATGGCCCCGGCCGTGCCGACGTCCCACCGATACGCTCCCGCCGCGAGTCGGCTCGGAGTGAACCGGATCGAAACGGAGCCGACCGTCGCCCCCACCACTTCGGCGCCCGCGATCTCGACCAGCGCCTTCACGCCTGCCAGGTGTTGGGCTTGAAGTCCCGGATTCCTGCGCTGGGCACGGATCTTTTCGATCATCACCGGCCGCTCGAGCACGGCACTCAAGGCCAGGGCGGTTCGGAGGATTTGCCCTCCACCTTCCCCGTACGAACCGTCGATGGTCAGCATCTATCCTGTCAGAGAGGGGAGATTAAAAACCCACGATGACGATACCGGGAGGCGGACGCTACCCTTTCGCCTTTTCGGCAACCTTTTGCAGAAAGCGGCTCTTATTCACGATGAACCGTTCATGGACGCATTCGCTGATCTTCTCTCTTTCGTCATGGGCTTCGACGTCGAAGATGAGCTTCCGGTCCTGGATCTCTTTTAACGTCGCCGTCACTCTGACACGCATGCCGATGGGGGTCGCCGCCAGATGTTTCAGGTCAATCCGTATGCCAAGCGTAATCATCCCGGAATCCAGATGATCCTGTACCGCCAGGACCGCCGCCTCCTCGCTCCACTCGCACAGGACGGGTGTGGTGAAGACATTCACCCCGGGGTTCCCATGTGTGTCGGCGGAATGTGCTTGCTCAACACGGCGCTCGATGGTATAGCTCGTCCCGACCTGCAGTGCCATCCCTTTCTCCCTCGACTCGTTCAGACCTGTAAACAACTCAGGCCGTTTCTACCATCCGCCCCCGAAGGATGTCAAGACTGCCCGATGAGCGACTCCCGACGACCGCAAGAGCTTTTCCACCGATTACGGTCTTCGCTCCTCTACCCCCGGTCATTGCGACATCGCCATCAGTCGAGGGGGACGCGAATGGTAATGCTGATCGGTTGCCCATCGTGCTCGCCCAGGAACGTCAAGATCTCGAGGCCGGTCACACCCGGCTCAACACGCGGGTTCGATGAAGCCATACGCGCCTCGACCGGAATTTCCGCCTCATCCCCTCCCGTTATGCGAAGATTCAAGGGTTGATCTCCGGGCCAGGTGTCCCCCCACAGGTTCTGCACGGTCATGCGCAGGTGGTCGAAGGTGACCGGGGTCGCCGTAGGATTGGCAATCAGGACCCGGTACTCCCACAAGAATCCCCCCGTGGTTGGCGGTACCAGCTCTTCGGGCCGCAGCGGGCGCTTTTGCATGCCGGTCACCATGACGATCAGTGGATCCGCCCCTCTCACCTCGACCTCAGCCGGCTTCACGACGGAAGGAACCCTCCCCCGCGGTGCGGCGCACTGAACACCCAGCAGGGCGAAAAGCATCACCACACCGAAAATCTTCCGCGCAGGATGTCGCATGTCTAGCCTCCTCTTCTTCTCCTTTTCGAAAGACGGCCTTTCACCTCCGGGCCCGATTCAAGACCGGTACGCTTATCGCTCGTTGATCACAACGGAAGCACCCGTGGCTGCGGACCGGCGGCATGCATCGACCACCTCCAGTGCCCTGAGCCCATCGGCCAGGGATACCGGAGGTGGGATGTTATCCGTCACCCACGTGACAAAGGCTTTGAGACACTCAAGAACGGTCGGAGAGGGCCGGGGAAGTAGTAACGGACGTATTTCCCGCCCCTGAATGAGATGGAGCACGTGATGGACATGGTCGCCAACCAAGACCCCGCTTTCTCCAACCACCTCGATCCGCCCAACCCGTCCCAACGTGGTTCGGATGTTGGACACGACGGCCTGAACCGTCCCGGGTTCCAACTGAAGGACGGCGTTGAAGCCGTCCTCGGTGTTTCGGGTGAAGCGGGCAAAAGACGTACAGTACACCTGAACTACCTCTGCCCCGCTCAGAAGGCGGAGGAGGTCAAAGCCGTGAACCCCGGTGTGTAGGATCATGCCGCCCCGATCCGCCTCATCCAGCCAAGCCAGGGGCGACGGCTCAAAATGCTGCTCAATCAGAATAGCATGAAGCTCCCCGAGCATAGGGAGATGGGTCTTGAGCGTCCGAACCACACTATCGAACCGCAGCGTCTGGGCCACCAATCCCTTCACACACGCTGCCTCTGTTTCCTTGAGAATCCGCTGCGCATCGGCCAGGGTATGCGCCAGCGGCTTTTCCACAACAAAAGAGAGCCCGCGCCGCACCGCCCCCGCGCAGACCTCCGCGTTAAGGTCGGGGGGGACCACGACCGCGACCGCATCCAGTCGCGTATCCCGCAGCAGGTCACGATAGTCCGGATAGAAGGCGAGACCCTTTGCCGCGGCGAACTCTTGGCCCCCCTGCCTATCCTGCCGGCAGACGGCAACGAGCTCTGCTTCGGGGATATCCTCGATCAGATGACGGGCGTATCGGGACCCGTGACGCCCGAGCCCGACCAATCCAAATCGGATCCGCTTCCCTGTCATGATTCGCCCATGCGAGAATCGGGATAGCCTGAATCGCTCCACTCGGATACAATCCGGTGGTCCTCACACGACAGGAGGGAACATGAAACTTCGGGAAAAAATTCTCCGACGACGGGTCGTGTATACGGGGAATTATCTCACCACACACCAATATCTGGTCCGGCTGCCCAATGGGAAAACGGCCATACGCGATATCGTCCGGCCGCCGGACGCCGTCGCAGTCGTCCCCATCGACGATGCGGGCCATATCTATCTCGTCCGCCAGTACCGGCCCGCCATCGGCCGCGTGCTCTACGAGCTCCCGGCCGGGGTCATCGACCATGACGAGACTCCTGTCCGGACGGCCCGGCGCGAATGCGAGGAAGAGATCGGCATGCGCCCCAAGCGTCTCAAAAAGCTCTGTACGGCCTACCACGCGACCGGCTTTTCCACGGGGTGTGTCCATATCTATTTGGCGACGGGGCTTTCCCCGGCAAGACGTGAGACACCCGATGCCACAGAATTTCTCGCGCCGGTCCGCCTCTCGTTTGCGCGCGCCTTTCGTATGGCCCTGACGAATCGGATCGTGGACGCCCAAAGCCTCATCGGGCTCTTGTGGGCAAAACGACTTCTCACCTGAGGGCACATCCCCACCTCATTACCGCACACGCTGGCCCACCCGATGTTCCGTCCCTGCCCAGATGCGCCTGATGTTGTCTTGGTGGCGGATAAAGATGAGGAGAGCGGCGAGGAGAGAGAAGATGAAATAGGGACCGGACCCGATAGAAAAAAAGATGGCGGGGGGAATGCAGACGCTGGCGGCCAGGGCGGAGAGCGACGTGTAGTGAGAGACGCGGAGAACGGCAAGCCAAACCACGAGGCCCAAGAGTGCGGGAAGAGGGGTCATGGCGAGGAGAGCGCCGAAGGACGTCGCGACTCCTTTTCCACCGGTAAACCGGAGATAGATCGACCAATTGTGGCCCACCACCGCCGCCATGCCGACACCGCTCACCAGGAGTTCCGTGCCTTCCAAGAGGCGGGCTGCCAGCACGGGGAGCAGTCCCTTGAGCAGGTCCCCGATCAAGGTGAGAGCCGCCGCGCGCTTCCCCACAATTCGCAAGACATTGGCCGTCCCGATATTGCCACTTCCGCACCGCCGGATGTCTACTTGCCCGACGGCCTTTGAGACCAGGAGGCCGAAGGGTATCGAACCGATGAGGTAGGCGAAGACGACGAGGCTGATGTCCCGAAGCCCTGGCACCTTCATATCCTCCCTGAAGCGGGACCTGGGAGCGGCTGCTTGACGTGTCCCGACTTTGTATACCACGTAACCATTCGGGTAACCATCTCGCGCATAGGGGTAAAAGAGACTTCAAGCTCTCGTGCCGCTTTGGAACTGTCGTATCTTCCCCCGTGGAAAATTGTACGGGCCATCTCCCGGCAGAACCTGGGGCGTCGTCCGCTGAGCCGGGCCCCCCATTCCATGGCTCCCCCGAGGACGAGAGCGACATTACGGCCCACCTGCCATGGCCGCCTGCGAAATCCGGTCACGGCCTCCAGGGTTTGCAAGAGCTCGCCGGTGGTCACCGATGCACCGCCCAGCAAGTATCGTTCTCCGACCCGCCCCCGATCCGCCGCTCTGACGTGGGCCTCGACACAGTCATCGATATAGAGAAAGCTGAACCGGTTTCCGCAGACCATCGGCAAGCGCCCGTTTAAATAGTCCAGGAAGATGCGGGCGGTTCCGTGCAGGCGACCTGGGCCCTGAACCGAAGAGGGGTTGAGAATTATCACGGGTAGGCCCTGACTCGCAAATGCCAGGGCCACTTGCTCGGCCTCGTACTTGGCCTGTTCGTAGTGGGAGAGAAAGTAGCCCCGGTGGGGTGTCGTCTCTTGCGCGATTTGGCCGAACGGTTCGCCGATCGTCAGTGCCGAACTGGTGTAGACGATTCGCTTGACGCCCGCCTCACCGGCCGCCTGCAGTAGGGCGCGGGTCCCTCCAACGTTCACCTCGTAAAGCGGCCGCACATCGCTCAAGCAGAACGCGTTGAACCCGGCGGCATGGACCAGAAGATCGCAACCCCGCAGGGCATTCCGATAGCTGTCAGGCTTCAGCAGGTCACCGACAACCGGATCCGCCCCCTTGGCCGCGACCACCGAGGCCGTCTCCTCATGTCGAATCAGGGCCAGCACCCGCCGCCCGTCTCGGAGCATGCGATCGAGGATCGCTCCTCCGATAAAGCCTGTGGCACCCGTCAGAAAGACACCCATCCCCATTCCTCGGCAGAACATTACCAGAGCCGGGCATGCGAGACAACGCGAAAACCCTCTCCTGTCGGAGAAGGTCCCGGCGCGATCGAATCAGTCGAGAGTGATGGAGAGCAGCGCGCAGGAGTTCCCGAAGGACTCAAACAAGACTTTCGGCCTGCAGCATGTGAACGGCCTTCTCGAAGGCATGAACGGTGAGCGCGACATCTTCTTCACTGTGGACAGCCGAGATCCATCCGTGCACGGGGGGAATGTCCACCCCATTCAGAATCATGGCGGCACGCAGCGTGTGATGAAGTTTCATGTTGTGGGCTTGCAAGAGCTGGGGATCCGTCCGGGACGAGACCTCGGCCGCGCTGAGGCCATGCCGGGCCGGACCGACGAAATAGTTGAAGACCGATCCTTCTCCGTAGACCAGGATGTCGGCACCCGCCTTGGCCACGACTTCCTTCATGCCCCCGCGCAACATTTCCCCCATCCGGTTGGCCCGCCGCTGGGGCTCGCCATCCCCGATTCGCTCCAGGGTGGCAATACCCGCCGCCGCCGTCAGCGGATTTGCATTGAAAGTCCCCGCATGGGCGACTCGCTCGTGACGGTCCCATTCGTGCTCGCCCCGGAAGGCGAGGAGATCCATGATCTCTGCCCGGCCCGTCACGGCCCCTCCCGGCATGCCTCCCGCCAGGATCTTGGCCAGCGTCGTCAGGTCCGGCGTCACGCCATAATACTCTTGGGCGCCGCCCGGCGCGAAGCGAAAGCCGGAGATCACCTCGTCAAAGATCAGCACCACGCCATGCTTCCGCGTCAGCGCCCTGAGTTCCTTGAGAAACGCCGGATCGGTGGGAATGGTCCCGGACGTCCCCCCTGCGGGCTCGAGAATGACCGTCCCGATTTCTTCCCCCATCGCCTTTTCCAAGGCCTGGATGTCGTTCGGGGGGCAGACGAGCACCTGGCCCAATGCCTCTTCCGGAACGCCACGAGACGAGGGGACCTTGTAGGGGGGCTTGACCCCGGCCGTGGCATAGTCGTGCCAGCCGTGAAAATGGCCTTCGAACTTCAAGATCTTGCTTTTCCCGGAATAGGCCCGGGCCAGGCGCAGGGCGAGCTGGGTCGACTCGGTCCCCGAGCCGGTGAATCGAACCCGTTCGGCGGAACGGACCAGTTGATGAACCAGTTCAGCCCAGCGAATTTCCAGTGGATGGCAAGCGCCCGGATGAGTCCCCTTGTCCAACTGGGCCCTGATGGCTTGCACCACCTCGGGATGCAGATGGCCGAGGAAGAGGGCTCCGTGCCCCATCCAATAATCAACGAGCTCTTGCCCGTCTACCGCCCACTTTCGCGTCCCGCGTGCTCGCTCGATGTATACGGGGAAGGGGGTGAGATATCGGATGTCGTGGGTGATACCCCCGGGAATGAGTTGTCGCGCCCGCTCAAAGAGCTTCAAGGAGGTCGCATGCGCTTTCCGATACCGCATCTCGATGGCGGACGACTCGTGCTCCATTTCTGTCCTCATGCGGATGGGGAATCGCCAAAGCCCCCTGTTCCCAAAAGGGCGTTGTCCAGTCGCTTTCGAAGCTCAGGTTCCGTTGCCCGATACTTGAAGGCCTTTCGACCCTCGATAAAAAGCACGGGGACCTCATGGCTCCATCGCGCCTCAAGGTCCCGATGCAGGTCGATATCCACCTCGGCCAGATCCAAAGGATAGTCCCTGCTCACCTGACACAGGAGGTGCTTGAACGCTTCGCAGAGGCAGCACGCGCGCCGGGTATATAGGACGACCTGAATCCGCTCTTTTTTTTGCTTCATGGCGACACGGAAACCAATGTGACGAACGCTAACACACGGAACCCACGCTGTCAACGAACCGTCCTGCAGGTCTCACGAGATTCGCAAGATTCGGGCATCTTCCTGACACTGCATGTCCTCAGGTACATAGTCCGCCGCCAGGGGGGCTTCAAGGACCTGTAACCGCCGCTGGTGGGCGAAGTTGACCTTGCCTTGTCTTGCGTAAGCAACGGCGAGATAGAAATGGTTGCACAGCAGCGCGGGAGCGACATCTACGGCTTCGAGAAGGAATTTTTCCGCCTCGCGAGGATCCGGAAATGGTTTTTCCAAGTAGTACACGCCGAGGGCCCTGTAGGCGCCACCACCTTCAAAGGCCGGATCGAGGCGGATCACCGTGTGCATCTCACGCCGGAAGTCACCGACCAAGGAGAGCCTGCGAGGCAATACCCATGGCCACAACCCAAGCACTTCGGCGAGCGCCCCAGAATTCACGCCCAGCCAGAAGCGCCCGCCCGCCGCCTGAGGTCGCAGTACAACGGCTTGCTTCGCCAGGGCAATCCCCTTTTCGAAATGATTCTTCCGCCGGGACGACGGCCCATGTCTCCCGACCCAAAAGTATATTCGGGACAGCTTCCAGTGCGCCTCGACGTTCTCGGGATCTTCGGCCAAGATTCTTTCGTAAAGATCTGCCGCTTTTTTCGCTTGCGCGATATCCGCTCTTTCGGCCCAGTACCGTTCTGCCATGTGACCAAGATCGAGCGCATCCTGCGCCAGGAGCACGTTCGTGAGGAAAAGCAAGAGCATCGTGGCGGGCCATAATGCCCTTCTGCCGCCATGGATTGCGACCGTGCGCATGAGATGTACCCGCGACGCTTCACGACTCCGGCAGCCATGGCGGCGTCAGATCCGTGAATCCGGCCCTGTGACGTGAGTACGAAAAGCCATGGAAGGGGACTTACCGGTCAGAAACCGATCCATATACATGAAACAGGCTGATGCGTAAGTATGGCGGGCCAACGTGCGGGTGTCAAGGGTGGTGAGCAGGTGTGAGGGCCACGATAAGGTCTCGAAAATCAGGATACGACTCGACTAATGTATCCCTGTGACCAGAGTCGTAGTCAGCAAATTCAAAGCCGGGCGACACTGTCGTACCCAACAGGGCAAACCGTCCACCGGGGCAAAGCCGTGCTCCCTGCCAGACTCCCCTTGGCACAATCACTTGGGGAGTCATGCCCTTCAGGATTTCAGGCCCGAGGGTCAGTATCCTCCCGGATCCATCGGGCAACAGGTGAAGCATTTCGACCGGGTCGCCCAGATAAAAGTGGAAAATCTCATCCGCCAAAAGACGATGCATCGCCGAAAAGGTGTCCGGCGTGAGCAGGTAATAGATCGCGGTTGCCAGGGGGCGCTGGCCATCAAAACGACCCGGCAGCGCGACGGTGGGAATGTGTTCATCGGACCGATAGGTCTCCACGTAGTATCCACCCTCTTTCGGGTGCGGGAGGAGATTGAGCACGGACTTTATGTCATCCACGGGATCCATCGGGACCTCCATAGGGAAGGCATTGATCACCGCCGGATGCGACGCTGCACATGTGAGCGGGAAAACGACCTGTCCCGGTTCTGAGGTAGGGCGCAATGATGCTCTGCGACGAGTCATCCAGCGGCTATCCGCTATCCCCGACTGTCCCCGGGAGTGTCGAGCACCAGGACGGAGAGACTGCAGCGAACCGGCGAGCAGTCCATTGCAAGGAATCGTCGAGTGCAGTGAAAAGCCTGTTCCTGTCGAAAAATGGGGGCTCACTTGGCGTCAGGGGTCCGCACAGCTTTCAGAGTGCTCTCGATCACTTGCCTGAATACGTCATAAGGCTGTGCCCCGATAACGACCGTACCCGTGATCGTTTCCCCGGAACCGGTGGGACCGATGACGAACGACGGCGTCCCGCTTACCCTGACCTTTATGCCATCGGC
>Ga0302046_10000673_pt1 | contig 33447 bp, 30 predicted proteins | sample RVTome_11_FD_200261 | JGI IMG/M metagenome (GOLD analysis project Ga0302046, IMG submission 200261) | Soil microbial communities from uranium-contaminated site in the Upper Colorado River Basin, Wyoming, United States - RVT147D111 (version 2) ...
ACGGGGAAAAGTCAACGAATGTTGATGAAGCGTACTCGAAGATGCGAAAACAGGCGGACATCTGCGCACCATGGCGGTTCCCTCTGTCCAAGTTCAATCTAAATGCGCATTAAAATACAGACTCTAATTAATGAAGTAGTTAAATTCTTGCCTGATTTTTTTGAAAATTGCTCAAAAATAGCCAAAAAGTTGACTGCTGCGTTTAAATTTTAAAATGAAAAAATGTTCGTGATTTGCGGGTGGATAAAATATTTTGACCGGCCGAATCATTCCCCATCCCCCAAAATGGTGCAGACCACTTTCCTTTCTTTTCGTGGCCCGTCAAATTCACAGAAAAAAATCCCCTGCCATTGGGAAAGACCCAGAACCCCGTCGATTAAAGGGATGGTCTCCGATGGACCCACCAACCCGGCTTTGATATGGGCATCCCCATTATTGTCCTGCTGGTCATGAAGCCATACACCCGGGGGAACCAATTTTTTAAGACATTTAATCACATCGGTCGGAACGCTCTCGTCCCAATTCTCCTGAATCATAATCGCCGCCGTGGCCCCGTGGGCGTACAGTCCCAACAAGCCGTTCTGAATCCCGCTCGCTTTAACGATCGACCTCACCTTTTCCGTAATGTCCACCAGTTCATTATGGTGGTGGGTTTTCAATTGAATGATCTGCCGCATCTTTCCATTCCATTTTTTCCGGGTTATTTCTGAAGATTTTTACTTCACATTGGTCTTGAAGCGAAACGCACCCGTTGTGTTCCAAATGATCTTGAATTTTCACGACCAATTCTATGTTTCCAACTAATGCAATTGGAAAAATCCAACATCAGACGGAAATCCTGTTATAACTTCAAACTCACTTTATGGTCGGAATTCCTAAATCCTTACATATTTTCTTAGTAAGAAAGTCATTGATTTCACGATGGCGGGGTATCGTTGAAGTTTGGTGGGTCATTGGGTTTAAGTAAACGGAGTGTCTGCCTCCTTCCCTAACAAACACACAACCATGTTTGCTCAGAGGAGCCAGAAGTTCTTTTCTCTTCATTCAGACTCAGAGATTGACGGCGATGGGTTCCTTTACCACCTTTTGTCCGGACAGGCGTTTTTCAGAAAGTTTACGGTTTGTTTTGAGAATGAGGGCTAACGCTTCTTTAAGGTTCTTCCGGGCCTCTGCCAGAGTGCGGCCCTGAGTATTGACACCCGGAACTTCTTCAACATACCCAATATACCATTTTCCATGCTTCTCAAACACCGCAGTGAACTCACCTTTCATTCGTAATCCCCTCTATTGGAATTTAATATATCATGACACCGCTTAAGGTACAAGAAGCATTAAGTGGTCGGTAATCCTATGACTCATGTGAATCCCTCTTTTCCCGGACAAAGGCATTGGGTCCAACTCAGCAGTCGAGTCCAGCCCACTTGGGTTGTTCGCGGTAAGATAAGGAATGATAGGGACAAGGATTCGCAAATGAGTGATTGCAGGAAGCAACCTTCAACTCACAATCCGCATTCATCTAATTTCCAGGCGTGCCGCTAATTCGAATTCGCCCGGGCTGAATAACCACAAAACACCCAGGAAGTTTTGCTCCCCGCTGTTTCACTAGCGTGACAACCTCTTTAGCAATCTTAAGACGAGCTGAAGGCTGGTATCGGAGAAAAATCACACCATGTGTGTCCTTACCATGGGCAAACACAAGTTGGCCGAAGTCTTTATCTTCTGTAATGAGGATTCTTTCTTGTTGAGAGGCAAAATTGAGTATTTGAGCATCATCTGCTCGGGGGGAAATTTCGGAAACGGCCAAGACATCATGGCCTGCGTTTCGGAGAGCTCGAACCACCGCAAAGTCGCAGCTTTCGTCCGCAAGAAAACGCACAATTTATTTCCTGATCGACCTCTTCGTTGATTCCAAAATCACCGTCTCTTCGTGGGCCAAAGTATCCGCCGCGTATCCAATTGCAGCCTGAATATCCTCGCGTGTGAGTCTGGGATAAGCATCAAGAAGATCTGTTAGGGTGGCTCCCTCGCTGAGCTTTCGTAGAATCAACTCCACCGTAATCCGTGTTCCCCGAATGACGGGCTTTCCCATCATCACCTTAGGATTAACCTCGATTCGATCTGTGATGGTCATGCAAACCTCCGAAAAACTCTTTAATCGTAATGCTTTTAGAATACATTCTCATAAGGGTATTTGCAAGCCATTATCCTCCAAATACATTTAAGCACTTTCCAATGGCGCGCGCAGGGCAAGAGTTAGGGCGGTGTTGAGAAAATAAATCTGTCCCCGGATTAAGAAGCGACCGTGATATATCCCACAGACGTGGAAGGTTTAGGAACAGGCAGGTTGTCTTCTCTAAGTCCTTCAATGTGAAGCATGATTGCCTTCTTCATTCTCTTCATGGTTTCTGCTGGCGTCCGTCCTGTTGGGATTTCAAGAAAACCAAGTACGGACAGCATAGCTGAAAGATAAGCTCGACCCGCCCCCCCCAGCCCAAAGGTCCATGTTCCATACTTTTCCTTTCCCGAACAGAGGATAGGATTCAACAAAGCAAGAAGGCAGGTACAGAATGGTACAGTCCCGGCAATTTTTCTATGATTACGACGATCCACAGAAGGAAATTTGATCTGATATCGGATGCGCTAAGACTGGTACTCTAGTTCAGAAAGGTGCCTTCAACCAATTTCGGCGTTCGAGGCGCAAAAGTCGGGCAGGTGTTGAGAAAATAAGCTGGATTCAGGGTCAACGATAAACGTCCCTGCGGTGCCGGACACCCAGGATGCTGACAACGCCGGCCTTGCGATCCACGGTGTAGACAATTCGGTAATCCCCTTGACGCACGCGATAGAGATTCTCTTCACCGACCAGTTTTTTAACGCTCACAGGGTGCGGCTGGTGGGCCAACGATTGAATGGTTTTGTCGATTCTGACGAGATCTTTTTTGGGGATTCGGTCCAGATCCTTGAGCACCCGCTTTTCATAGCGGAGGACATACCTCATTTTTTTCCGAGGCGTCGTCGGATATAGCGGTCGTATTCCTCTCGCGAGATGAACTCGGCATCGGCCAATCGCTCATGGGCCATCGCAATGTCCTTGATCTCTTCCTCCATCTCACCCAATTTATCCTGAAGCGCACTTTTCACAAAATGGCTCATCTTTAGCCCATGCTCCAGGCAGAAACGATTCATGCGATCTTTGAGTTCCTTTGGAATTCGGGCCCCGAGGGCCACTTTCCCTTCTTTTACCTTGGCCTTCATCTCATTCTCTTCCGCTTAGAATCAAACGATATCACATGATATCATTTGGTGTCAAGTATATCCAGGACAATAAACTCATTCATACCCCCTTTAGGCTTACCCGCCGCGTTTATTCTCATTTCGACAGAGTCCCCCAACTCATGTCACGCACCTGGAAAGAACCGGGCAGGTGTTGAGAAAATAAATCTGTCCCCGGATTAAGAAGCGACCGTGATATATCCCACAGACGTGGAAGGTTTAGGAACAGGCAGGTGGTCTTCTCTAAGTCCTTCAATGTGAAGAATGATTGCCTTCTTCATTCTCTTCATGGTTTCTGCTGGCGTCCGTCCTGTTGCAACACAACCGGGAATATCCGGACTATAGGCTGAGTAATTCCCTTTAGCTTTTTCGATGACGATAGGGTACTTCATCATTTTCTCTCCTTCAACCCGGCTTGTTTTAAGATGCTGTTTTTTGTAAAAGTGTTTCGACAGCCTGTTTCAACTTAGGCAATCGATTTTCGATCACATCCCAGACAATGGGCAAATCCACACCAAGGTAATCGTGGATAAGTACATCCCTCATTCCTGCAATTTTCCCCCATTCTATTTCCGGATGCTGGGTACGTAGAGCGGAGGAGAGCCTCTTTACCGCTTCGCCGATAATTTCGAGATTTCGCAGGACAGCATCCTGAATGATGCGTTGACGGAAAAATGCCTCGCGGCCTCCTGTTGTATAGGATTGGATTTGCAGAATGGCGTCAAGGATGTGCTGAAGGTAGACACACGGTCATCTTTCATAGAGGTACCGCATCGTGGAGAATCCGTTCCCGGAGGTAGGGGCTTAAGGCTCTTTCAGTAACAATATCGACCTTCCGAGCCAGCAACGTCTCCAATTCCTGCTTAAGGCCGATCAGATCAAGGAGATCCCTTCCGGGTTCAAATTCCACGAGCAGGTCCAGGTCACTTTTCTCAGTGGCCTTGCCATGAGCAAAAGAACCAAAGACCTTCAACCGCACCGCACCATTTTTACGCGCGATACGGTGTATCTCTTCTGCTTTCTCTCGTAGGAGATTGTTAGTATCCATGGTTACTCCTTGTTATTGTTTACTTTATCAGGAGACAGATTACCTTGCAAGAACTATCCTGGCACACCTCACCTCCAGGGTAGGTCTTCCAAATAATCTATATATAATCTTATGAAAGATAAGCTCGACCCGACCCCCCAGCCCGAAGGTTGATGTTCCAGGTAAGAAATCCTGGGATCAGAGAAATCTCAAATCCCATGGAGACCATTCTGAAACAAAGTCTTAACATCCGAGCTAGGGCGGTGCCCATTGCTCTCGAAACTCGATTCAACAGCCAGGTCAATCGGTTAGTTCTATTGTTCATAGAAATCCCTCCTTTCCCGGACTGAGGAATCGGGTCCGACTCGGGGGTCGAATCCAGCCCACTTCTTATTTATTTCATTTTGCTTGTTTACTCCAGTTGTTTTCGGTTAATTATGACCCTATCAACTTTTGAGGACCTGCTGATTATCAATTGAAAACATAATTTGGTTTATAAGCATCATGATACACTCGATTTCATAAACCGGTCTATCGCGTAAATTATGCATTTCATCGTTGCGTGCCCAGGCATATAAACCCTTTGCAATATCGCGAAAACCCCCTTGCTTATCCTTTTCCGTGTGCACACGAATAAGCCCTGAGTTATTATCAAATAATTTCTGCATTAGATTTATACCGTCGATTTGGGAACCTTCAAGTAGTGGGAAACGACGTTTAGCAAGTTCACGGATTATTACAAAACCTTTCCGAATTACCGAATCAAATTCCCCAACGGCAATGAGATCTCCACACTCTTCTCTGAATCTCGGGTGAATAGATGGATTGGCCATTATATGATTTTTAAACTCATTCCGAATAATCGGTATATCAAACTCAACAATATCTCTAAGGTTATGAGGTACAAGCTTATGCCTGTCTGTACCGATATACCTCTTAACAAACCACAAATGACGATTGAAAGCTTCAACTCTTTCAATCACAGTTTTATTTTGTGGAAAGTATTTAATTATTGGCAAAAAGGTCTTTTCCAATAGATCTATCTTAGGTATTGCATCATTGAATCGTTTCTTGCGCCTCTTTGTAATATTTAAAAGCTCTTTTGCCAAGCCCCAACTATGTTCTAACGCGTCAAGTACTATGATTTCTGTATAAGTCATTGCAGGCTCCCAAAGGTATGGCTATCCCAAAAGTGTCTCTCTTAATCTACTAAATTTATTAATTTCGAGACTGGTCACATTACTAATTCCCCACTAAAGGCCTTTTGCATCATGGATTGGAAGAGGGTTTCCAATTCCTGTTCGCTCTGGCGCTGTGTTTCGCGGAGGGTTTCGATCTTTTCCATCATGGAAGCGAATTTTCGTTGTTCGGAAAGTGGAGGAACCAGTATTTTTAAATCAAGAATATCATTGTCGCTCACAGCAGGATAACTGGCACCCTTTGCAATTTTCGATAATTTCTGAACAAAGAGATTGCTCTTACAAATTTCAGATAAATACTCCTTCACCGCGGCCTTTTTGTTCACACGAAGCACACAAAAGCCCGTGGACCCTATTGGGTTGTTTAATCCTGCAGGAACAATCGCAACCGCATTTAAATTCGGCCGCACTGTTGAAACGAGTATATCTCCCTCCTGGATTATCTGTCTTGCTCTACTCGGTATTTCGTTGCCGGAAAGCCTGCTCAAACGTTTTACTCTCTTATGGACATTATCGATTGAAGATATGTCAACATAAGTGATTTCTTTGGTAGGAAATGAACTTGAACTAATGTTTTGAACCTTTTCCACAACGCTTCGGATTGTATCAACTCGCCACCCCTTTCGGTTCGTGACTAGCTCGCCGAACATTTGGAGGAAGGCGGCTTGGAGGAATTGGTCGGTGAGGCGGAGAGTTTCCCGGCGTTTGCGGCGGGCATGGTCTGCTTTTTCCAGAATGGCCGCGATTTCTTTTTGGGCCAATATCGGAGGGACAGGAACCTTTAAAGCTTTTAGTCGAGTTTGTGTAATTAGAGGTTGGGAGGTCCCTGATCTTAACAAATCAAAATTTACCGATCTTAAGTAGAACAGCAAATATTCCTGAGCAATTTGGGGATTTGGAGTAGCGATGAGTGCGTTATCAGTGATCCAGCTTTTGCCAGTGTAATAATTTATTGCGCCACAAGCGCCAACCCTACCAATGGTTATAACTGGCCCTTCATGGTTAAATTCATTTGTACGACCAATTTCTCCATTTGAACCTAATACAGGATATAGTCCATCTTTATTGAACCTCTGCTTCGGCAAAAATTCTCCACTCGAAAGAGACACTAATTCCTCTAAACGGGCAACATTCACTCCACCATCCCCCGAATATCTTTAATATCCTTGGCAATCTCTTCCTCCAACTTCAATATCCGGTCCATGATGACTTTGGGGTCTTCGTATTCCACTTCTTCATACTCAATCGGTTTGTAGCGGCTGATGGAGAGGTCGTGTTTGTTGGCGACGATTTCTTTTTTATCCACCCATAACCATTTTGGTTTGTTGGAGGTCGGAGGTTTGAGGTTGGAGGTTTTAGACAAGTGGTCTTTCACTGATTTCTCATCAGAAGTTGAACCCTTAATACTGTATCTCCGGTTCCACGAATCGATAATGTCCGGGATGTCGTTTTCTTTGATCCGATTGCGTTTGTCGTCCAGGCTGAACCCGTCGGCGTCCATGTCATAAAACCAGACCTTATCCGTCTCCCCGCCTTTGGTGAAAACCATCACCGCCGTGGAAACCCCTGCATAGGGTTTGAACACCCCCGAAGGCATGGAGATCACTCCTTCGAGCTGGCATTCTTCGATGATTTTTTTCCTCACGGCCTGATGGGCGTTGCTCGTTCCAAAGAGGACCCCTTCGGGAACGATGACCGCACACCGTCCCCCGTTGACCAAGAGCCGCATCATCTGGACCACAAAAAGCAGTTCGGTCTTGGTGGTCTTGACGATTCTCGTCAATGCCTCGTGGATATCTCCCTTGTCGATGCTTCCCTTGAACGGCGGATTGGCCAGGACGATATCGTATTTTTCGGACTCCTGATAACTTTTGGACAGGGTATCTTTATATTCAATATTGGGGTGCTCGATTCCATGCAATACCATGTTCATGCATGCGATCCGCAGCATGGTGGTATCGAAGTCGAACCCATAGAACGTTCTCCTTTGCAAAAAATCCCAAACCTTCTCATCGGTGATCCGGTCCGCGACCAAACCGTGCTCGGTCCCGTCCTCTTCCACTTTGATATTTTCGGGGCTGGTGTGCTCCCGGAGGATATGCTGATAGGCACCGATTAAGAACCCTCCCGTACCGCAGGCGGGATCGCAGACGGTCTGGCCCAGCTTGGGGTTAACGAGGGCCACCATCATTTTGATGATATGCCGGGGCGTTCGGAACTGTCCGTTCTTCCCGGAGGTCTGAAGTTCGGAGAGGAGATACTCATAGATATCCCCTTGGGTATCCATGTTCTGCTCCATAATCTTCAAACCGTCCAGAACCTCCACTGCTTCGACCAAGAGACTGGGTTTCGGAATGATAAAAACCGCGTCCTTCATCTGCTTGGCAAACGAGTGGGCCCCGTCCCCTTCCCCATTTCCCTTAAAATTCTGAATAAAGGGAAAGGCCTTATCCCCAACGTGCTTGAGCATCTCCCCCGCTTCAAAATGTTTCCAATGGGACCAGCGACAGTCCTCATGATCTTTGTAAATCGAAGTATAGGGTTTATTGAGCCATTCGGCATCGGCTTTCCGTTTCAGGTCCGCTTCATCCAAACGCTTCATGAAGATGAGATACGAAATCTGCTCAATGGCCGTTAAGGGGTTGGCGATTCCCCCGGACCAAAAAAGGTCCCAGAGTTTGTCGATTTTGGATTTTAGTTCTTCAGCGAGCATGTCACCCTTTCTATTAATAGGGTAAATCAATTTCGTATTACCCTATTTCTTCTATAAACTCAATAATTTCAGTTAGTTCAGAATTGCTGAACAGGCCCCGAATGCCTTTGGGATGTAAATTGGTAAAGGGCCGGTCAATCAGATTCTCCTTTTCGACCTTTCCCTGTTCCAGGATAAAGGTCTTCAAAATCTGCATAAATTGAATCTGATCGGCGGTATAGTCATTATGACGGGCGATGAACGTATCAAAGGACCGGGTAATCTGTTCCGTTCGGGTTTGAAGTTTTTGAAGCCCGAGAATGTGCCGGATGAAGTCGATAAACTTTGCCGTCCGGTTGTCATAGGCACTTTGTAAAAGCTCTTCCGTAATATAAGGATCTTCACTTCGAAGGGCTTCGGTAAGGGAGAAAATGTCATAATCATCCAACGCTTCACCCTGTTTGATTTTTTGAAGCACCTCATTTTCCGCCAGAAGAGTCTTGATTTTCTCTTCAACCTTCCTCCGGTATTCAGCCACGGTGGCCCGTTCCATTTCCGGACCAAAATCGACCCACTCCTTGACCAGCGTGATGTCTTCAAGGTCGAGCTTTTCTATTGCACGGCTTTCTTTTCTGCGATGCTTCATCAAACCCCGCAGCTTCAACCGTAAATCCTCCAGGCTCTTATCGAAAATCGCGCTCCAAAACGGCTCTCCATTTACTTTGCGAATGAAGCGCTCTTGTGATCTGACCTGATTTAAGGTCAGAGGCAGCTCCCCGATTCTTTTTACAATCCGTTCCCGGCTGCGTTTCAGTGTCTGCTCGTCCTGGTCAAGAAGGGCCGTCTGAGCGACTACGATGTCAATATCGAAGCGAAGGGCGTCGAAATCCTCGGAGGAACGGGTTCGCATCAAGGGAAGAATGCTTCTCCGCAAATGCTCGATCTCGCTTAAACCGGTATAATGCCAATAGGTCTCCTCCGCTACCATCGAAACGTCTTCGGCTTTTTCCTTCACATTCACCGTATTTTTCGGAAGGGCCGCGATATCCTCCCGAATGGCTTGGGTGATCTCCTTCAAAACCCTTTGATTTCCCACCGTCAAGGCGGCCGTGGCTTTATCCAACCGCACGCCAAAAAGTCGCTCGGGGACCGAAAGGGTCGGCGTGGGTTCTTTCCCCGGAGGGTCTATCTGAAAATAGGCGAAGTTTTTCCAATGATCGATGATCAGAAAATATTCTTTGTCTTTTCCCGGCCCAAACAGATCGGGACAGAGCCGTGTTCCTCTTCCGATCATCTGCCAAAATTTCGCGCGGGAAAAAACCGGCTTTGCAAACACCAAATTGACGATTTCCGGAACGTCTATTCCCGTATCCAGCATATCGATCGAAATCGCAACCTTGAGGGGATCTTTCGGGTCTTTGAACTGGTCCAGCAGTCCCCCTTCCGTCCCCGCACGGGGGTCATGGGAATCGATCACGCGCGCCAGACGGCCTTTATACTCCGGATACAGTTCATCAAAATGCCGTTCAAGACGAAGGGCGTGTTTATGGGAAATGGCGAAGATAATGGATTTGCCCGGCCGCGTTCCCGTTTCATCCTTGATGCATTGCTCCATAAATTCCCGAACCATCAACTCATTGGTTCCCGAATTGGTCACCCTTTTTTCAAGATCGGTCCCCTCGAAATCAATCTCCTCGATATCCTTTCCTTCCTCGATGAGCTTTTTTTGAATGGGCAAGGGCAATTGGCCCGCCTTAATTCCCTCAAGTTGAAAGCGGGATTGGATCGAAAGAACTTTGAAATTGACCAGATAGAGGGGATTGCTTTGCACGGCTTCTTCCAGGGTGAAATTGTAGGTCGGGTTCCCCGTTTCGGTCTCGAATAACCGGAACGTATTCCGGTCGATATATTCGACGGGCGTTGCGGTGAGGCCTAACTGGTAGGCGTCGAAATGGTCCAGAATCTCTTTATATCTTTTATAAATGGAGCGGTGGGATTCATCGGCAACGACCATGTCGAAAAATCCGGGCGAGATCGTCGGATAAAGCCCGTGCATGGCCGGGTAAGTGGCAAGGTAAACCCGTTTGTTATTCGGTCGGTCATTCCGGGTGATGCGAACCCAGGTGGCATTGGGTAAATGCTCTTTAAAGGCATCCCTCGCCTGTTTCAATAACTCATTCCGGTCGGCCAAAAATAAAACCCGCTTTACCCAATTGCATCGCATCAGCACATCGATGAGTCCCACCGCAACGCGGGTTTTTCCCGTTCCCGTAGCCATGACCAACAAGGCTTTTCGATGCCTTCGGGTAAATGTTTCAAGGACCCTCCGAATCGCTTCAATCTGATAAGGCCGGCCGCATATTTTGGAATCGATGAGGGTCGTGGAAAGGAGTTTCCGTTCCTTATTCTGGAACCGCAGCCGTTCCAAATCGTCCTGACTGTAAAAACCGTAAATCTTTCTTGGAGGATAGCGGGTATCGTCCCAAAAGAAAATTTCATAACCGTTGGTATAAAAAATAAAAGGTCTTTGAAAACCCATCCGCTCGATTCCGGCTGCATACTGCTTAGCCTGTTCCCGTCCGATCTCGGCTTCGACCGATGTTTTCTTAGCTTCCACCACTGCTATGGGCGACCCGTCCTGTGCAAATAAAACATAATCCGAAAACCCGATTCCTGTCGAAGACCCTGTTTGGTGCAGAATCGGATGCTCCGATGTAACCATGGAAGGATCGGACAGTCTCCATCCCGCCGACTCCAGTCGCTTATCGATGATTTCTTGGCGTGTTTGCTTTTCCGACATTGGACCAAACAAAAAGCCCTCCACAGTGGAGGGCTTTTAAATCGATTATAAAGGATTTTTGGGGGTCATTTTGTGATCCCTATTTCCAGGTTTAATCAAACTTTACTTTCATCCCAAAAAGGGATAACTCCTGCACTCATCCGGTGATCGCCCCCTCGGATGCCGACGATACCAATTTGGCATATTTGGCCATCACGCCCCGGGTATACCGTGGGGCCGGGGGGGTCCACGTTTTAAACCGCTCGGCCATCTCTTCCTTGGATAATTTCACTTCCAATTGCCGGGATGGGATATCAAACGCAATGGTATCTCCATTTTTGACAATGGCAATAGGGCCGCCTTTGGATGCTTCGGGGGCCACGTGGCCCGCCATTAAACCGTGGGTGGCTCCGGAAAAACGGCCGTCGGTGATTAACGCCACCGAATCCCCAAGACCCGCCCCCACCAGGGCACTGGTCACACCCAGCATCTCCCGCATGCCGGGTCCGCCCACAGGCCCTTCATACCGGATGACGACCACATCCCCCGGCTGGATCGAACCATTTTGAACCGCTTGAAAAGCATCCTCTTCGCAATCGAAAACCTTTGCAGGGCCTTCGTGAGTCATCCGCTCGTGGCCGGCCACTTTGATCACACATCCCTCGGGGGCCAGGTTCCCCTTAAGGATGACCAACCCTCCCGTTTTTTTGATGGGGTTGGATAAGGGCCGTAATACTTCCTGACCGGGGGTCTCAGTGGCACGGCTGGCTTCTTCACCGATACGCTTTCCGGTCACCGTCATTTCGTCTTTGTTCAAAAGGCCCGCATCTAAAAGTCTTTTCGCCACCAGGGTAATCCCTCCGGCACGGTAAAGGTCCGGTGCCACAAATCGTCCTCCGGGTTTTAAGTCCGCCAACAGGGGCGTTCGAGAGCTGATGGCATCGAAATCTTCGATCTTGAGTGGAATGCCGGCCTCACGGGCAATGGCCAAAAAATGAAGAACCCCGTTGGTGGATCCCCCCGTTGCGGCGATGGAGGCAATGGCGTTTTCAATAGCCCCTCGGGTGACAATCTGACTGGGTTTCAGACCGCGCTTGACCATTTCCATGACGATCAACCCGGCATTAAAGGCCACCTCATCCTTCTTGGGATCCATGGCGGGAACGGAACCGCTTCCCATTGGGGCCATCCCTAAAATCTCGATGGCGGTGGCCATGGTGTTGGCCGTGAACTGTCCACCACAGGCCCCCGCTCCCGGACAGGCTGCATCTTCAATGCCTTTAAATTGTGTATCGTCCATTTTACCCGCCCCATGGGCACCCACTGCTTCGAATACGTCCTGAATGGTTAAATCCTTCTCCTGGTAATGCCCGGCCATGATGGATCCCCCATAAAGCATTAACGAGGGAACATTCAATCGGATCAGGGCCATGACCGTCCCGGGAATGGTTTTATCGCACCCCGATAAGGCCACCATGGCATCAAACATATTTCCCCGGCCCTCCAGCTCAATGGAATCCGCCACCACCTCCCGGCTGATCAGGGAGGTCTTCATGCCTTCGGTTCCCATGGTAATTCCATCGGAAATGGTCACGGTATTAAATTCCATGGGGGTTCCTCCCGCGGCACGAACCCCCTCTTTCACCTTTTCGGCCAGTCTCCTGAGGTGGAAATTACAAGGCCCCACCTCGGTCCAGGTATTGGCAATGCCCACGATGGGCTTTGAAAGATCTTTGTCGGTAAACCCCACGGCTTTCAACATGGCGCGAGCAGGTGCCCGGTCATCCCCTTCCATAATGACCCGGCTCCCCTTTTTGTTTGGCTTCATCATTGAAAACACCTTTCCTTTTGAAAATAAACGGGTAAACTCCTACCCCAAAATGAAAGAACATATTAACATGGAGCGAAAAGGGGATTCAACTTCGATCAAACGTAGGGGATCAATAGAAATTTTTTAAAGAAGGCTTCATTCAGGCGGGGTTCCCCTCTCGCGGAGTCAGAGGAGCTTCTCGGACCAGAAAAATTGACACCCGTTCTCCCCCACCTTGGCGGAATGCTCCATATTTCCGGGAATCAACAACCGGTCACCGGGGGAACAGGAAAACCCCTCTCCCTGTATGTTCACTTCCATATTCCCGGAAAGGATGACCAACAGTTTCGTTTCACGGTGGGAATGGGGAGGATAGGTGGCACCTGGGGGATCTGAAATGAGATAGGGATCAAACCCCTCTCTCTGGACCTCCGCGGCTATTTTTTTTCGGTCAATATCCTTATAAAATCCTGCCTCGTGCATGAAAAAGTTCTCCAGGTATCATTTCAAAACATGTGGGGGTTAACACCTTCAGGTCGAATGGACCGGGAGTGCATAGAAGAGCTTTTTTTATTCGAACCCCCGTTAGTGACCCATCACTCGTCTACCCCGGAATACCCTCCCGGCCAAAAGGCTTCAGCCAAACAATGAGCTGGGGTAACAGGGTCAAGGCAGAAATTAATGCAATGATCATTGCCAAACCGGTGAGGAGACCAAAATAAATGGTAGGAATAAAATTTGAAAAAATTAGAATTGAAAACCCAATGATGATGGTAATAGATGTATAAAACATGGCATAGCCGATACTCCCATGACATCGGTTCATGGTTTGTGAATAGTTTTTATCCTTTTGAAACTCTTTTCTGAATCGGTGAATATAATGAATGGTATCATCCACTGCAATGCCTACGCTTATGGCGGCAATGGTAATCGTCATCATATCCAGGGGAATTTTCATCCACCCCATAAACCCTAAAACCACACCGATGGACAATACATTGGGGAAAATGGCAATCAATGAAAGGATAAAGGAACGGAATAGAATTAAAAACATGATCATCAAAGCGCCCAACGTGACACCCAGGGTAAGAATTTGAGAACCGAACAAACTCTGGAGCATGTTATTGTACAAAACCAAGAGCCCTGCCAGGTGAACATTTTCTTTTTTTAAACCCAGATCTTCGGTCAAACCTTTTTCAATTTTTTTTAAAAACTCATTCCTGCGGAGATCTTTCTCCGAATCTTTAACACGGGTAAAAAACCGCAACTGGTTATATTCGACAGAAACATAAGGCGTCAAAATCAAATCACGGTACCTCTCCGGCAGCTCATGGTAGACCAGTGCCAATTGAAAATTATCCAAAGGCTTCCCATCATTCAGGTTTTCTCCCACTTTGAGCATGGTACCCAGGGATAAAACTTTCCCCGTTTCGGGAATACTGTCCAAATAATTGTGAATGTTCATTACCTGTTCCATTTTATCGGAGGTAAACCAATATTTTGCTTCGTCCTTCACGGCTTCAAATTCTTCCTCAAATTCAGAAAACAGGTCATCCTCGATTCCATTGCCATTCATCTGCTGATGATCCGAAATTACCCCTGGAGATTCCCCTGGAGGTTTTTGCAAATCCACGACGACTTCTAACGGGGTGGTTCCTCCGAGCTGTTGATCGATTGTTTTTAACCCCTGAAAAATCTCTGTGGACTCTTTAAAATAATTAATAAAACTATTCTCTACAATGAGTCGCGAAATCCCAATCCCACTCAAAATTAAAGTTACCGCGCTGACCAAAAGGATAAGGGTTCCATGTTGCTGGGTGAATTGAGCAAGATAATTTGTTAGCCTGAAATGAGATTCAAAAGACACATTAGGGGTCCGTTTTTTAAGGAGCACCATCACGGTTGGAAAAATTAGAAATGTTAATAAAAGGGAAATTGAAATTCCTGCACTCATCATCCACCCAAAGTTAATCACAGGGAGAATATCAGAAAAAATCAATGAACCAAAACCAGCAATGGTGGTTAAAATTGCAAACGTACAAGGTTGTGCCATGGAACGGACTGTATCCAGGACCAATTGCTTCTGCTCCCAATCGGGATTTTTCTGGGCCAGTTCACGGTATCGAACAATTAGATGAATCGTTAACGCCATCGTTATTATGAGTTGCAAAGAAATAAAATTGGATGAAATCACGGTGACTTCCCAACCAAACAACCCCAGCAATCCAAGCATGGCCACCGCAGAGAATACCACACAGATTAGAGGTAAAAAGACCCACCGGATTTGTCCAAATATAATCATTAAGGTAATGATAAGAAAAACCGTCACTCCAAACCCGAAAACCTTTAAATCATTCTTGACAAAGGAAATTAAATCATCCGCAATCATATTAACACCACCCAAAAACAATTCCGCGTCTTCCCGATAACGATCCATAACCGATCGAGTGTTAAGAATCAATTGATGCTGTTGGACCCTATTCCGGGTTCGATGGTCCTTAAAATCCTGTAACACCTTTTGGTACGCCCTTTTTTCTTCTGTATTGAGGTTTTCTTTTTTCCTTTTTGCATTAAAATGATTCCGGCGGTCCAAAAGTTCGAAATAGACTTCATCCGTCGGTAAGTTCAAAAGAAGCGCAGAGGTTTTTAAATCAGGACTGACAATCAGGTTTCTGTATATAGGGCTCCTGGCCAATTCCTGACGAGCTAGGTCCTTATCCACCATGGGCGATTCTATGGTCTGAATATTCTTCACCAGTTCTTTCACCGGCCTGGGGGGGCTTTCAAGGAGAGGAACATCCAATAAAGAGGTAATGGATTCCACCCCATCCAGGTGAGTAAGGTCCTCTTTTAATTTTTTAAGGTTTTTAAGAGATTTCTCAGAAAGGAGATCATCCTTTGGCTGGTACGTCACAATAAGAAAATCACGGACCCCAAATCGGGAATAAACCAAACGGGTAAAATCCAGGTCTTTGTCACCCTCAAGCACTAAGGTTTCAGCAGACGCATCAATAATCAGGTTTTTGGCTTGAAAGCCTAGAAATAAAATGGAAAGGCAAATCAGAAGGAAGATTATTTTTGGATAGGCTAGGATGACCTTATCGTAAAAACGGATCAGCATCGATCATCACTTTACCACATCCTCATTTTTTTTTACGGTATTAATACTAAATTCCTCAGGAGATTTTAACTTTTTAAGAAGATCTGCTATGGTCCCTTTCCTCAGTTCCCCGTCAAATTGGGAACGATAGGTTTTAATGATACTGACCCCTTGGATTTCAATATCATATATTTTCCAGTTATTTTTTAAATTGTGTAATTTGTAAAGCATGGAATACCGAGTATCTTTGGAAATCAAATAAGTGGGTAATTGACCCTTTTTACCCTTAAAAATCGCAGGCTCGTATTCCACCTTTTCATCGGTGTAAAGGTCTAATTTATCCACATAAGATTTTTGCAATTGTTCCCTAAATAAATGGATAAATTCCTGCTGTTGATCCCGACTGAACCCCAACCAATACTTTTTCCCAAGACTCAATTTAGCCATCGATACAAAATCAAAGGTGGCGTTAACAATAGGAATGATTTTCTCATTCCGTTCCTGTTTCCCTAAGCTCTTGTCCCGTAAAATGGAAACCACTTGGTCCACCTTACCCTTGATCAACTGCTCAACCTCAGTTGCATCATCGGCCAAAGCGGAAACCCCTAAAAAAAGAAAAAAGATTAGGGGATAAACCCAGTATTTTAAGATCATTCCTTTATCTCCTTTTCTCTCTTTTGTTCATAGGCATCTCTAATAAAAATATAGAGATCCAAAGCATCTTTTTTAATACTTTCATATTCCCCTATATGAAGGGATGAATAATTGATGGTTTTATAAGACCGAATCCCTAAAACCACCTCCCAATAACCCGCATAACAGGTGCCTATATAACAAACCGGATCTAAATAAAAATCCCCAATCAATCCAATAAAATCACGAAGATTGGAGGGACCCAGGATCGGAAGAACCAGATGAAAACCCCCTCCAATACCATAAAAACCTAGAGTCTGGCCAAAATCTTCCGGATAGGGATTCAGATCAAACCAATGGTCTGCTGGGTCCCAAAATCCGCCCACTCCAACCGTTGAATTTACCCCAAACCGTACTAATTCAACCCCGGCCTGTTTGAATTTTAATTGTAAAATATTATTTACAAAATGCATAGGAAATAGGAGGTTATTAAAAAACCGGCTGATGGATATCCTAAACATTTCCGGGAATACAAAACGGTAACCCCGGGCGATGGGTTTTAAAAGGTAAAAATAAAACGTGTCATTGACCTGAGTCATAAAACGGTTATACCCACTGAGAGGATCAAAAGCCCCGGAATTGGCCCCAATTTCAAATTCTTTTTCAAACTCCGCGCCAAAATCCTCATCAAAGAAACCATCCTGATCTTCCTGACTAAAAGGAAGGTCACTCGACACAGGTGCTTCAGGATCCGAACCCACCTGAGCGGAAAGAGGAAACCTTCCAGGGGAAAGGTCGAGAAATTCAAAATCTTGCGGTTCCCTAAAATAGTGTAAAAATAAATTAGAAGGGGGGCCCAATTGATGATCACTAAAACTCAGATGTACCCGTGCATCGGGGGCCGGAACCCAAATCCATTGAAGGCTTAAAATTAAAAAAAGGCATTGAACAATTTTTCTCACAACATTTTTCTCCCCCCTTTACAGAAAACCGCAATGATCCGGGTCTCCTTACCAAAGCCAATTTTTAAGGTGGGTCGGATTTTGAAAAGTTTTTAAAAGAAACTTACTATCCCCTATTTTCGCCCCGTTCCACTATCCCATTAACGCTTTAATAGATCCCTTCTTCTCTTAGAGGGATGGCCCCTGAGGGGGTTTCCCCCAGAAATTCCTTACCATCAGTCGAAAAGAAAAATTTTTTTAAAGAAACTCCTTTTCATTTTACCACGTTCAATCAAAAGGGGCGATTTTCTTAAAAAAGAAAAAAACTAACCAGAATTCCCACAACTTTTCCTCCCCTATAAAAAAGGGGCGGGGGCCGGCTAACTTTAAGTAAGGTCGAAGGTTAAATTGGATCAATCAAAAAGGAACTGGAAAGGTAATGAATCCATTTCAAGAAGGGTTTCAAAACAATAAGAGAAAAAGGGAATTGGTGGTCCCAACGGGGATCGAACCCGTGTTTCCGGCGTGAGAGGCCAGCGTCCTAGGCCGCTAGACGATGGGACCCTTTTATTATTGATTTGCATTTCCAACTCTTTCTTCCATCATTTCAACCGTGGGAAGAAAGCGTTAAGTTATTCCCCCCTCAAAAAATTCTTCCCGGCTTTGTAGATTAGAAAACATTTCAATGAGGTCGTTATTTTTCAAAATTTTTTGAAGCGTTCTCCGGAGAACCTCCTCTTCTTCCTGAACCAATTGTATCCGTTCAGGGCGGGAAATATCGAAATAGGTCATATCCCCGTGAGTCAACCGAGCCTTAAAATTCATCATCTCGAACGTTTTCTCCGTTAAAAGATCTCTTTCTTTTTTATCTTTTCCAAGAAAATGGGATAACCTTTGAGCCATCACCCGTGTAATTTTTCCCCTACTTGGTTTATATAAAACCTCTAAAGCAATGGTAAAATAAATGACCCTGGAATCAACATTGGCACTGCGGTAACCTAGGTCAAAATAACGCAGCGTATTGAAAATTCGCCTGTACTTATATTCATTTTTCAGTAAATGGAGAAGTTTATTAAAAAACTCTTTTGCCGCAAAGATATCTTCTTCAACAAAACGGTGGATGGCTTTAGAGGTCCGAATCTGAAACCCTATCATCCGATACTCTGCAAAATCAAACGGAAATTTTTCTTTTAAAGAAGGGGTATGAAATATCATTTTAAAACCTGCACTACAAGATTGAACCACTCGAAGGGCAATTAAAAAGGTAATGGCAGGATCCTCCGCTTTATAGATCATTTCCTGAATAGAACGAAACCCCTCGCCAGGCCAATCATATCTCAAGCAATAGGCATCCTTTGCCTCCTTTATAAATTGGTCTCCATAATGGCGCTTGAAATAGCTATGTCCGAAGGTCCTATAATCCACATCAAATTTTTTAGGGAATTTGACAAGACTAAACCCCTCACCGAGTTCATATTCCTTCGAAAGTCGGTGGTTAAAGTTGACGATTGGAATATAAATAAGGTTATCTGCCAACCGATGACCACTCCATTCGGTTTAGGTCCTGCGGCTCTTTGGGGTTTACCCCAACAGGGAAAATCCCATGGGTCTTTCTGTTAAAGAGGAAAAGAGAAAAAACCATTGAGGGATCATCTCCCGTTAGGTGGGAAAACTTGATAAAAAAAGAAAGCCGAAAGAAAAAAATAAATTCCACACTGAACAAGCAATGAGAAGCCTATTTCATTTTTAAAAAAGGTTTTCTTTTTCACGATTGGAAATTCTAACCCGATCTTCCTCTCAACGAAAAAAGAAATGGATTAAAATAAAGACAGTATACTATAACAAAGACGAGAGAGAAACTCAAAACAAAATTACCCGGCATTTTCTGATATCACTCTTCCAGGGGAAAAAGAAGCCCTTTTCAACCACCTTCAAACCGTAGTATATTGCCTATTGAATCTAGAATTTAAAAGATTGAAAGTATTAACCGATGATTCCCTCTGAAAGCATAAAATTCCTCGGCTTGGAAACGGGTTTTGACCTGGTGGGAATAACCACTGCTGATCCCTTAGAAACCGATGAAAATTATTTGTTGAAATGGATTCAAAAGGGGTTCTCAGGGGATATGGCTTACATGTCTCGGATCCCTCAAAAAAGGGCAAGGCCCACACAAATCCTCCCGTCAGCAAAAAGCACCATCGTATTGGGGTTAAACTATTATTCCTATTCGGAAAAAGAGCCGCCTCCTTCGCAGGAAAAATTGGACGGGTTGAAAGGACAGGTCTCAAGATACGCCTGGGGAAAGGATTATCACTTAATTTTTGAGGCCCGTCTAAAACAATTTGAGAGTTCCCTCCGAAAACAGTGGGGAAATGGATTGGAAACCCGATGGTATGTGGATTATGGGCCCGTTTTGGAAAAAGCGTTGGCTCAGAGGGCGGGATTGGGTTTTATCGGGAAAAATACTTTATTGATCTCAAACGCGTTTGGGTCATGGATCTTTTTGGCGGTACTCTTGACGAATCTCGAGATTGAAGACAATCAACCCGAGATTAATCGTTGCGGTAATTGCAGACTTTGCTTGGATGCTTGTCCCACGGGTGCCCTTGTAGCCCCTTACGCACTGGACGCCCGCCGATGTATTTCCTATCTGACCATTGAGAATAAGGGACTCATAGACCCAAATATTCGGCCTTATATGGAAAATTGGGTTTTTGGATGTGACATCTGTCAAGAGGTTTGCCCATTTAATTCCCAACCGGTTCAGACAAAAGAAAAAGCTTTTCAACCCTCCGAAGGGGTCGGACCCTTCTTATCCTTGAAGGCCCTTTTCTCCATTAAAACAGAGGCCGACTTCAAAAAACAACTCCATCGGACCCCTTTACTACGGCCAAAACGCAAGGGATTGCTCCGAAATGGGGCAGTGGTTCTTCAAAATCAACATGAGGCAGGAGGAGCCCATTCCTTTGCACAGGAAGCCTTAGAACAAGAATCCGATCCATTGGTCAAAGCGCATTTGCATTGGGCCAAGGACCCCATTGAAAAAACAATCAATCCCGTCTTCCAACAAGGAAAAAAGAAATGACCCCAAAAGAAGTCGCGGAGGTACTAGAAGAAATTGCAATTCTCCTGGAGTTGAAAGGGGAGAATCCGTTTAAGTATAGAGCTTACCTCAATGCCGCCCGGACCATTGGTCTTTTAGGCGAAGACCTAAACGCTATGATCACACGTGGGGAGATTCAAAAAGTCAAGGGAATTGGAGAGGCATTGGCAAAAAAAATTACCGAATTGGTTCAAACGGGAAAACTTTCCTACTATGATGAACTGAAGAATTCAATCCCGCACGGGCTTTTTGATATTCTTAAAATTCCAGGACTTGGTCCCAAAAAGGTGAAAACCTTTTACGAAAAATTGGGAATTAAAAACCTGGGAGAGCTGGAATACGCCTGTATTGAAAATCGATTGGTGGGTTTGGAGGGGTTTGGGAAAATAATGCAGGAAAAAATTAAAGACGGCATCCGATTCCTCCAAAAAAATTTAGGCCAACACCTTTTTGCAGAGGCGGAGGCAGACGCCCTTGCCATTCTAGATGAAATGCAAAAACAAAAACATGTTCAGGAAATCAGTTTAGCCGGAAGTCTGAGGCGTAGGAAAGAAATCGTTAAAGATATTGATATTATCATCGGAACAGATCATTCCTCCCAGGTCATGGAATATTTCACCCATTTGCCCCAAGTGGAAAAAATCACTGCTCACGGAGAAACCAAATCCGTTGTTCAATTAAAGTCCGGAATTTCTGTGGATTGCAGGACAGTAAGCCTTTCCGAATTTCCCTTTGCGCTTCACCATTCCACCGGAAGTAAGGAACACAATACTGCTCTCCGGGGGAGGGCAAAAAGCATGGGCATTCTAATGAATGAATATGGCCTCTTTAGAAACGAAACCAAAATCGAATGTAAAGATGAGCCTTCCATTTTCTCGGCATTGGGACTCCCTTTTATTCCCCCGGAACTTCGAGAGGGAATGGGAGAAATTGAAGCCGCGGCTTCGGGAACCCTTCCTAAACTGGTCCAGGTACGAGATATCCGAGGAATTTTTCACAATCATACCAGGGAAAGTGATGGCAGCGGATCACTTCGCGAGATGGTAGAGGGAGCTCAAGCTTTGGGATATGAGTATATTGGGATTTCCGATCACAGCCGTACAGCATTTTATGCTCATGGGCTGGAAATTGAAAGAATCAAAAGGCAACACCAGGAAATTGAAGCGCTACAACAAAAAGTACGTGGAATTCGAATTTTTAAAGGAATTGAATCAGACATTTTACCCGATGGCTCACTGGATTATCCCGATGAAGTCTTGGAAACCTTCGATTTTGTTATTGGCTCCGTCCACAGCCGTTTCAATATGAACGAATCAGAAATGACTGCCCGGGTTCTAAGGGGAATGCAAAATCCATATATCACTATCCTGGGTCACCCCACCGGTCGATTGCTTTTATCCCGGAACCCTTTTCCCCTCAATATGAATAAGATCTTAGACGCCGCGAATGAATATGGGGTTGCCATTGAAATGAATGCGAATCCTCACCGCCTGGACTTGGATTGGCGTTTTGGGAGGCAGGTCAAACAAAAAGGAGTTCAAATTTGTATTAACCCCGATGCTCATAGCTTGGAGGGATTAAAAGTGATTCCCATCGGGGTGGGAATTGCAAGGAAGGGATGGCTTTCCAAAGAAAATGTCTTGAACACCCGATCCAAAACTCAAATGGAACGATACCTCAATGAAAGAAAAAAAAGGGAAAGGGTTTAAAAAAAACTGAAATTTAAATTTAAGCAAAATCCAAGACAACCCCGGGTCCTTCTCAAACCAATATTTTCACGCTCAAAGGTTTTTTAAACTCGATGGAAGGTTTTTCACGCGGGAAACCGTCGCCTCAAATAAAAAATGATAAACCTCCGCATGACGCTTGGCTTCCCAAATATTGTCTCCCCATATATAAGCCCCATGATCTCTTACCAAAATGGCAAAAATATCTTGGTAAGCTTCATTTTTTAAAATGTCATGAATCTGTTGGAGGAGCTCGGATTCTTGGGGGGTGTTAAAAATGACTGGAACCAAATGTTTGTCATGGTTGTTGACCCCTTTAATTCCCTTTAACATTTCAAACCCTTCTATCACCACGTGAGCATTTCCCAAAGCCAAATCCCCGGCTAGAACAGCAGATAATGCATGGCTATGCATAACAGAACCGGCATTCCGATTTTTGACCAAAGAACAGAAGATGGGACTACATTCAGATAATCTCAGGGATTTGTCTTTTGGAAAACGAAGAATATCTCCACTGGAAGGATGCACCGTAAAAAGGTGGTGAGGTTCCACACGTTCCTTGTGGACACCCGTTGGGGCCATTATAATTTCTCCTCCCTTTCCAACAGTGCAAATGCCTCCCCCCGTTCCCGAAACCCACCCTTTTTCGTAAAACAGGCGGAGAAACTCGCAAAGGAGTTTTCTTTGATTGGGTTGAGAAGATAATTTCCCCACGAAACATCACCATGATATAAATTTGGAAAAGAAAAATCCAAATAGAAGGTTTTTAACCTGAATGACCAATTTCAATGGATCGGATTTGGTTTTTAGAAACCGCCATAAAATTATATCTTTCACTGGTTCCTTTAATGGATGCATTTTTTACATTCAGAAAATAGGGGGTTAGGCTCAAAAATTCAGCAGGGTCCTCCCCGATAATATGGGCGGGCAAGAAAACCTCTCCGCCTATTTGATATTCAACAGCACGGACTTTGACCCCAACAAACCGGCCGGTGTGAACGACGCTATAATTTCGCTTAAATTCTTCCATTGCCTGGACATAAGAAATAAGGTTTTTATTAATAACCAACAAGGCCCCTTTTTCAATGGGTTCCATGGAATCTACTTCCAAAAGTGTCATAAATTGTTTCTTTTCGTTTAATACATCGGATATCCGGGTTTTGGGTGAGTAAACCCGAACGTAACCAACATAACGACTTCCAGAAAGATTGACACGCACCTTAACTTTTTTATAAGAAGTTTGCTCTTCTTGAATTTCCATTCTCGTCCTCCATCGAATTGCTTGACCGGTTCTTACCCTGGTTGACCGGAACAGTATGGGCAGATCTTCCAATGACTTCGCAATGTTTTTCCACAAATCCTACAACTAAAATTTAAAGAGAGACCACACAAAGGGCAGGAACGAAAATGAGAAGACAACGTCTCCCCACAACCTTGGCAATAAACCGGCATATGATTTTCAACATCAATCACACGGTAAAGCTCGGACAACGAGGTTTGACCGGTCTTTACTTTTTTTAAACCCTCTTCCCCCAAGTTGGACATGCCTTGTGAGATGGCTTCCTCCCGAAGTTCTACACCCGAACATCCTTTCAGGATCAAATCCCTAATCCTTGGGCCAAGTTCCATGATTTCAAACAAACCCAAGCGTCCTTTATATCCCTGTTCTCCGCACCCTTGACATCCCTGGCCCCTATAAAAAGAATAATTCTCAAGGTTTTTTTCCTGAAGACCGAGCCTCAGTAATAATGATGGACCGGGAACATCCTCAATTCGACAAAAAGAACATAAAGAGCGAACCAAGCGTTGGGCAATGACTCCCACCAGAAGGCTTGAAACCAAATAAGGAGGAACTCCCAAATCGATCAAGCGGATGACCGATGAAGCCGCATCCCGAGTGTGTAGAGTAGAAAGAACCAAATGCCCGGTCATCGCTGCCCGGAACGCAACTTCGGCGGTTTCTAAATCTCGAATTTCCCCTAACAAAATAATATTAGGATCTTGCCGAAGGATAGAACGAAGGCAGGTGGCAAAACTGAGACCAATTTCAGGATTCACCTGGGTTTGATTGATCCCCTCAAAACAATACTCAATAGGGTCCTCTACGGTAACAATGTTATTGGATTCATCCCGCAAAGCGTTGATCATGGCATACAACGTTGTGGTTTTACCACAGCCAGTAGGCCCGGTAACCAAAATGATTCCACTTCTATGGCTTAATTGGCGTTTAATTTTTTCCAATGCATTATCGGAAAAACCCAACCCATCAAGAGAAGGAGAAGATTGAGATGAATCCAGGATTCTCATTACCACCTTTTCTCCATACTGTGTGGGAAGGGTCGCCACCCGAATATCGATTCCTTGCCCTTTTAAAGGTACACGGAATGTTCCATCCTGTGGCAGTCTCTTTTCAGCAATATCCAGCTTGGACAAGACCTTAATCCGAGAGGTGAGGGGTCCATGAGACCATTTGGGGAGAGTGATCACACGTTGGAGCAAACCATCTACTCGAAACCGAACCACCATATGTTGGTCACGGGGCTCTAAATGAATATCACTGGCTTTGGAATGGATCGCCCGGTCCAAAATTCCGTTAACCATTCGGACCACCGGGGCATGTTGAATAGACCTGGCGAGTTCATCCGCTTGGTTATTATCCAGTCTGTTCGGGGAATCAAAACCAAACTCCCCTTCTCTCTGAATTTTGGCGATGTCATCTGAAAAACCCTCAACATGATAAAATCGATTAATGGTCCGAAGAATATCTCGCGGGGTAGAAATCACAGGACGAACCGAATACCCGCAACAGAAAACCAAATCATTGATGGCTTCGTAAGACAGGGGATCCACCATGGCAACGGTTAAATGTTTTCGTTCCACCTGAACGGGAACCACCAGGTATTTCCTAGCTAGAGATTCGGGAACCAGGAGTAAAGCCTCCGGAGAAATCTCGGTTTGGTCCAAATTTAAAAAAGGAAACCCTAATTGGGATGACAACCCCTGTGCCAATTCGCTTTCGGAAAGAAAATTCAAGATGACCATCGTTTCCCCAATCCGTTTTCCTGTTCGCTTTTGTTCGCCTAGGGCTCTTTCTAATTCCGTGCTCCCGATGATCCCTTGATCTGCCAAAAGCTCTCCAATTCTCCGCTTTCGAATGAATCCCTGGGGTTGCATGGTTCCTCCTCGGCCACACTATAATCATCCCCCCTAAAGTTGTCAAGAAAACAGAAACCCGAATTAAAACATAAAAAACATTATGAACCTCATGAGAAACAGAGAGGGGAATATTGTACAAGGTTATTTTGACGCCCTCATTAATAATCCAACCCTCTTACACGAGGACAAACCGTTAAGGGGTCAGACCCCTCTGAAACCCTTTAAATATCACACTTGATTGATACTTTGGAGGGGAAGACTTTCCGGGGGGGGGGAAATTTTGATGAATCAAACACATCTTTGGAACCCGTGATGGCCCATCAGGGTTTGGAAAAAGAAGGGGACTATCCCTACCGGGGAAAAGCCTCTTTCACACCCCCATCCACTGGGAAAATAGTCCCTGTGGTTTTGGACGCACGTTTGGAGGCTAAAAATAAGACGGCCTCGGCCACATCCCGAGGGAAAACTTTTTCTTTTAGGAGATTGCGTTTGGCATAAAAATTTTCCACCTCCGAAAGAGAAATGCCGTGGGCTCGGGCACGCTCTTTTCGAATCGCTTGATTCCAAAGACCTGAGTCTAAAAATACTCCATCGGGATTGATCATATTTACCCGGACTCCAAACTCCCCGTTTTCAATTGCCAGAATTCGGGCCAATTGGGCCTCCGCGGCTTTTGAAGCGGAATAGGCGCCAAAATCTTTTCCAGGAGCCAAAACATTTTTCGTTGAAATAAAAACAATATTACCCCCAATCCCTTGTGCTTTAAAAATACGAACCGCTTGTTGGGCTACCAAAAAATGACCGGTGGCATTGACTTCGAGGCTCAATTCCCAATCCTCCAGCGAAAGTCGGTCGATGGGACAGGATCGGGCAATCCCTGCATTGGAAACCAAAAGGTCGATTCCCCCGTAGGCTTGAATGATTTTTTCAAAACCCCCTTGGACATCCTTTGGTTCGGTGACATCCATTTTAAGGGCCAACACTTGGGACCGGCCAAACCGGGAGGAAAACTCCTCATCTGCCTGTTTTAACCGGCGGGCATCTAAATCGGTCAGGGCCACCACGGCCCCTTCCTCAAGAAGCCGTTCGGCAATTACTTTTCCAATTCCTCGGGCCGCCCCCGTGACCATGGCCACTTGACGTGAAAACGCTTTTTCAGGAGGCAATAGGGTTAATTTAAAATTCTCCATGGGCCAATACTCAAAATCACAAATTTCCCTAGGCGTTATTGAGACAAAACTGTCCAAAGCAGTTGCCGCTTTAATGACCCCTATGGTATGAAGATATATATCCCGAGTAATGGTTGCAGACTTAGGGTCTTTCCCAATGCTGGCCATTCCAACCCCAGGAATTAAAATCACCCGTGGGTTTGGGTCCAACATGGTAACCCCAGGACTCCTGTACCGCTGGAAATAGGCTTCATAACTTTTTCGATATTGGGAAAGGGCACGTCGAAGAAGTGTACGGAAACGATTATAATTTTTGGAGTTGGGCACCTCGGAAAGGTCCAAAAAAAGGGGCTTGGGTTTAATATGCATCAAGTGATCCGGCGTAAAAGGACCAATTTGAGACAACTGCTTAGAATGCTTTGAATTGACAAATTCCATCACTGAAGGGGAATGGTCCCAAAAAAGAATCATTCGTTGGTTGTGACTGATTTCTCCTCGAATTGTTGGGGCCAGAGCAACCACCGCTTCGGAACGCTGAGCGGAAGAAACACTCTTGAATTTACTTCCCCAAAAAGAACTTTTACGTTTTTGCCGGCCCTGGATGAACCTTTCGGCCCTTGTCACCAAATGGATTGTGCCCAAATAGGCTTCCTTGGCAGTATCTCCCCAGGTAATGAGGCCATGCTTATCCAGAATAAGCCCCTCCAGGTGAGGGTTGGATTGAACCGCTTGGCCAACCCACTTGGATAGGCTAAATCCTGGCCGAATATAACGAACCATTCCCACCCTATCGCCGAAAACTTTTTTAATCATTTCTCGACTCTTGGGTGTATCCGTCAGAGAACAAATGGCATCTGCATGGGTATGATAAATATGAGGTGAAGGAATAAAGGCATGAAGCAAGGTTTCAATGGAAGCCTTTGGAGCCGTGGGATCCAAGGAACACTTGGCTTGATAGGCCACCATTTCCTCATCGGAAAGGTGATCCAAACGCATCAAAGGGAGCAATTCATCCAAACGAAGGGGAGCAAACTGCTTTGCGGTCATGCTTTTCATATCAGACCCACTCCCTTTGATCCAAAGAATTCGCAGAGAACGGCCTGTGTGGTCCTTGCCCGTCACCTTCATGGATGAATTTCCTCCACCCCACACCACGAGGTTTGTGTTTTTTCCAATTAACCGCGTAGTATACAATAGTAGATCTAAACCCTTCAGGCGGTTTGCTTCTTTATCCGACCAGAAACTTTTCATTCCACCTCCTTATAAAAATTTTAAAACCCCTTCTTATTTTTTTTGTTTTTCACGGAACTGTTTCAAACATTCCTGACCGCAAAAATAATAATCTTCTTTTCCAAGGCTTTCATGAATAGCCCGCTCTTTCGGAAGGTAGGTTTGGCATACCGGATCTAACACCATATCAGATCCCTTAATTTGGCTAACATCCTTTTTCCTTTGATGGGAAGTCTTTAGAGACGAAAACAAAACTCGCCATATTCCCCACAAAATGAGGAATCCTAAAGAGAAGATAATGGGAATGATCAAAAAACGGATCATTAGAATATCTTTATGGACTTTCCTTTTTTAGCTGGTTGATTTTTTGGTTTAGCCCTGCACTCATTGCACTTTGAGGATATTCCCGGGCAAAAGCTTCCCAAAATCGAATGGCTTCCGTGGGATCTTTTTTATCATTAAGAAAAATAACCCCCAAATTATAAAGCGCAGTTGCGTGAGAAGGCTCAATTTCAATCACTTTCATTAATTCACGGATGGCTCGATCACTCTCTCCAAGGTTGCGAAAACAACTGGCCAAATCGGTTCGCACATGCGCGTTATTTGGATCCACTTCCAGGGCTTTCAAATACAGATCCCTGGCCTGATCAAACCGTTGAATATCAAAATTGGCATTTCCAAGATAAACCAATGCCTCTAGATCTTTTGGGTCCTTCCTAAAACGCTTCCGCATGTCATCAATTTGGCCCACAAGAAGGGATGTTCCTTTTGAATGAACCGGGGAAGTGGAATGGGGGGATAGATTTCTAAATTCTGGAGAGGTGTGCGTATCCCTATCCTGACGTTGATATGGAACCACCTTACTTTCAAGCCCGGTGGGGACCTCTGCCTGAAAACAAAACCAAAGAATTACTCCTCCTAAAACCAAAGATAAGAGGTGTCCTAGGATTAAAATCCGCAATTTTTCTCCCCTGGCAAAATTCATCCCGATGCCACCTGGGCTTTTAAGCGTTCGGATTCCTGATACATCTTCCGCAAAAATTGCCCCGTGTAGGAATGGTTCATGCGGCTGATCGCTTCCGGGGTACCCTGTGCAATCACTTCTCCTCCCCGCTCACCTCCCTCTGGCCCCAAATCAATAATGTAATCCGCATTTTTTATTACATCCAGATTGTGTTCAATCACCACCACCGTATTACCTGCTTCCACCAAGCGGTTGAGAACATCCAACAACTTTTGAATATCCGCAAAATGTAATCCCGTGGTTGGCTCATCCAAAATGTAAAGGGTCATGCCGGTTTCACGTTTTGAAAGCTCTTTGGCGAGTTTGACCCGTTGGGCTTCCCCCCCTGATAAGGTGGTTGCGGACTGTCCCAACGTGATATACCCCAAACCAACCTCCCAAAGGGTATCCAATTTGTTTCGGATCATTGGAATGTGTTGGAAAAAAAATCGGTTTTGATCAACCGTCATCTCCAAAACCTCAGCAATATTCTTACCTTTATATCGAATATCCAACGTTTCACGGTTATACCGCTTTCCTTTACACACTTCACAGGTTACATAAAGATCAGGCAAAAAATGCATTTCAATTTTAATGAGCCCATCCCCCTGACAAGCCTCACACCGCCCTCCTTTAACATTAAAACTGTAACGCCCAGGAAGGTAGCCACGCATTTTCGATTCTTGAAGTTGAGAAAAAAGATCCCGGATATGGTTAAATAAACCTGTATAAGTGGCAGGATTGGATCGCGGGGTCCGTCCGAGAGGGGATTGATCAATATTAATGACCTTATCAATTTCCTCAATACCTTGAATCTCCCTGCACTCTCCGGGTTTATCAGAGGACCGATAGAATTTTTGCGCTAAATGTTTGTAAAGAACCTCAAAAATTAACGTACTTTTCCCAGACCCCGAAACCCCCGTGACCGTTGTTAATAGACCCAATGGGATTTTGACATCGATATTTTTCAAGTTATTCTCTCGAGCCCCCAGGAGGTTAAGAAAACGCCTTGGGGACCGATGCCGTTTCGGTACCGAAATAACCAATTCCCTACGAAGGTATTTTCCCGTTAAGGACTTTGGATTCGCCATAATCTCTGAGGGCTTCCCTTGGGCCACGATTTGTCCCCCATGAATTCCGGCACCAGGCCCCATATCAATCACGTAATCGCAGGATTGAATGGTTTCTTCATCATGTTCCACCACCAAAACCGTATTCCCCAAATCCTGGAGTTTTTTCAAAGTTTTCAAAAGTCGAACATTATCCCTTTGATGGAGCCCAATGCTGGGTTCATCTAATATATAAAGCACTCCAACCAGGCTGGATCCGATCTGTGTGGCCAAACGAATCCGTTGACCTTCACCCCCAGAAAGCGTTGCTGCGGTCCGATCCAGTGTCAAATATTCCAGTCCCACATTTTTTAAAAAACCCAAACGCTCTTTAATTTCTTTTAGGATAGGAGAGGCAATCACCCTTTCCCTCTCATTTAAATTAAGATCCAGAAAAAAGACATGGGCTTCTTGAATCGATAAGCGGGAAACCTCTGCAATGGATTTCCCGGAAATTTTTACCGAAAGACTTTCTTTTTTGAGTCGATTTCCGTGGCAATGAGGACAGGGATGGCGACCCATAAATTCAGAAATTTCTTCGCGGATATAGGCCGAATCCGTTTCCCGGTACCGGCGGGCAAGGTTTCCGATAATGCCTTCAAAAGGTTTGTTGTAGAAATGTCGTCGTCCTTCCCGCTCATAATAAAATTTAATTTCCTCCTTTCCAGATCCAAAAAGCAGGACTTGGCGATGCTCCTCCGTCAGCCGGTTAAAGGGGACCTTTAAATCAAACCCATAATGCTGGGCAAGCGATTCTAACATTTGATAGTAAAAGACCGAACTTCTTTTTTCCCAGGGACGAATAGCCCCTTCACGAATGGAGAGATCGGGGTTGGAAACGATTAATCCGGGATCCAAATCCATTTTAGTTCCCAAACCATCACACTCCGGACAGGCCCCATGAGGGCTATTAAAAGAAAAGATCCTGGGGGTTAATTCCGGGTAGCTGACCCCGCAATCAATGCAGGCCAAACGCTCGCTGTAAAGGGAATCCCCAACCCCTTCCTGGTTGATCAGAACCACCCCTTGGGTAAGCTTCAGAGCCAGTTCCAGGGAATCCGCCAAGCGTTTTTCCACTCCATCTTTAATCGTTAAGCGGTCCACAATTATTTCAATGGTGTGTTTTTTATTTTTTTGAAGTTGAATTTCCTGGGATAGGTCATAAAGGGTTCCGTCAATCCGGGCTCGGATAAACCCGCTTTTTTGCATCTGTTGGAGCTCTTTTTTATATTCCCCCTTTCTTCCCCTAACAATGGGGGCCATAATTTGAATTCGAATTCCCGGTTTTAAAAGCATTAATGAATCCACCATTTGCTCAATGGTTTGGGCCGTAATTTCTTTTCCACAGGTATAGCAGTAAGGTCTCCCCACTCTTGCAAAAAGGAGTCTAAGATAATCATAAACTTCGGTAACGGTTCCCACTGTTGACCGGGGATTTTTACTGGTGGTTTTCTGTTCGATGGAAATTGCAGGTGAAAGGCCTTCGATGGAATCCACATCCGGTTTATCCATCTGCTCGAGGAATTGCCGGGCATAAGCGGAAAGGGATTCTACATACCGTCTCTGCCCCTCCGCATAAATCGTGTCAAAAGCTAAGGAAGATTTTCCCGAACCGCTCATTCCGGTAATTACCACGAATTGGTTTCGGGGAATCTCTACATCAAGATTTTTTAGATTATGTTCTCGGGCCCCTTTAACCAGGATGGTTTTTTTTTCCATATCATTCACAAAAAAACACCTTAAATGCTTCCCATTTTAATAGGTAAACGAGAAGCATAACATGCAATAGAGAATACAGTAAAGGAGATTGTCGTTCCGAAAGTGAGGGTAAAGGAAACCCCTAAGACCTATATACTCAACTTTTCAAAGAAGTTTTAAATGCTCCAAAAAGACAAAACAAAAAAGGAAACATCTCCGCTGACAACATCACCGGAAACCCAAATGGAAAAGGAGGGTCAATCCAAAATCAGAAAATGCTCAAAAGAAAAAAAGGGGGGGTAAAACAAAGACGGGACCTTTCAACAATACAATCTGGGTTGAAACAGTTCAGAAGGGTAAGGGATCCAGATTCTCCCCTTCAACAATAACGACACCCTTCATGCCGTGTTGTTGAAAATGGAAAAAACACTGAAAGGGAAATTTCCCAGGCCGCAAGAAAGTGTGCTGGGTCATATCTCCCGGTTCAAGGGTTTTGGACCCGATTTCGGGTTGGGTTCCGGGGATGGAAAGAAAATCATCAATGAGAAAATGGACTTCAACCTTATCCCCATTAACCCACTCAACGGTTTCACCTGTTTGGATGCGAATAGAATCCGGTGAAAATTGAAAGCTTCCAGGTTGAATTCGGATGGTATGAACTTTTTGGGACTCTCCATGGACCACACCCAGAAAAACCCCAAAAAAGAAAAGGAAGAGCAGGCTAACTTTCATGATTAAAATTGAGGTGTTAAGCATAATCACTAAAAAAATACACCTCCCAATTAACGTTGTCAAGACCGAGACTTTTAACTTTTTTTGCGCCTTCTAGGCTAAGGGAGAGGGATTGGAATGCAAGAATATAAAGACATTTTTCAAGATTTTACAAAAAAAAACCCTAACAATAACATTAAGTTACTAAATTCCCCCTGCATTATTTCAAATTTAAACAATCCCCTTAAAAAGGTTTATCAAACCTTTATCATTTCTTTAAATGGGTCACTTAATGTCATCGGTAAGAAAAAGACAATTTGTGAGATCTGGCCTTCAATTCAATTCCTGGAATTTTTTTCAAATCCTAAATTAAGTTTAACGTGTAAATTAAGGAGGGCAGGGCAATGAATGGGTTGAATGATACAAAAAATCAAATTTTGTTGGTCATGCTTTCCTTTATGACGATGTTTGCATTGATTGTTGGTGTTGCAAAAAACGCTCATCCTGCCTCAGGTTGCACTGGAAAAATAACCTGGATTTTTGCAGATATTGATGGAAAACAGATTTTCACTCTTAAACCAAACGGCCCCTGTTCCTGCCAATTTAACTTCTTAGGAGATAAAGGTTTTATTAACCCTCCGGCAAATGAGCACCACCAACAAAATTATACCCAAGCAGTGGAAGCGCTTTTGTCTGGCAAAATGGTTACCGTTTGGCATGAAAAATCTAATTCAAAAAAAAATCCACGATATTGTAAAATTTCTGGTATTGGACCTGAATCCTTTACTGAAGCCAAACTTGATCATTAAAATTCACTAAACTAAATTTGTAAAATAACCCCAATTAAGCGGAAACCTCCAAAGCCTGCTTTTCTTTTCCCCCTATTTATTTAATGGGGGAGTAAGAAGGACTTCAAAAAATCTCTTCTTATGGAGTTATCTCAATCGTTGTCCCCGCCAAGGCGTTATTGGTCTCATCACTCTCAGGCTGACGATTATCAAAATCGGCAATCGCCCCGATATAGTACGTTCCCGGAGCCATATTCGTCGGGATCGTCATCGTGCTATTCCCGCTGCTGCTAACCCCG
>Ga0302046_10000675_pt1 | contig 33411 bp, 32 predicted proteins | sample RVTome_11_FD_200261 | JGI IMG/M metagenome (GOLD analysis project Ga0302046, IMG submission 200261) | Soil microbial communities from uranium-contaminated site in the Upper Colorado River Basin, Wyoming, United States - RVT147D111 (version 2) ...
CGGCGGTGATGTGGTGCAGGGGCGAGACCCACGACGACATCGTGAGCGTGGTCTGGGCCAGGGCGGGCGGCGCGGCGCCGAGCGCGACGGCCGCCGTGACGGCGATCAGGACGGTTCTCGGGTTGGTCATGCTGTCCTCCGATCCGACGGGTGACGGTGCGTCAACAGGCCGGTAGTGTAACGGGTTCCGGGCGCCGGGGGCAGAGGAAGCGGGTGGACGGGCCGGCCGGCCCTCACCCGGTCACCGGGCGACACCAGCCGTCGACCTCCGCCTGCACGTCGCCGGCGGCGGGGTGGCTCGATTCCACCTCGCCGATGAAGCGCGCGGCCTCGGCCGGCGTCGGCAGCAGGTCGGGCGCCGGGATGCAGAAGTCGTAGGCGGACGCGCCGGCCACCGGCAGGCGCGTGGTGACGTGGATCGTCTCGACGTGGCGGCGGGCGAGCAGCCGCTCGTAGACCTGCCGGTAGACGTCGGGATCGTAGGCGCCGCCCGCCCGTGAGGTGGTATCGACCAGGCCGAGCGTCGCGGCCGCGCCGGCCACCTCGGCCCACAGCGTGCGCAGCACGTGGGGCGGGGCGTCCTCCCGCTCGCGCGGATGGACGGGCGCGCCGGCGCGGCGCGCGCGCTCGGCCTCGAGGTGCCCGCGCAGCTCGCGGGACGGCACCGGGATCACGAAGCGCGTGGGGGCGGCGGCCAGCAAGGGCTCGGCCGCGTCCGGCGCCGGCCGCGCCAGCGCGATGAACCGGTGGCCGATGAACGGGGTCTCGCCGATCAGCAGATGCTCGGCCCCGGGGTGGTCGGCGTGCCAGCGGGCGATGGCGACACGGGCCCAGCGGCCGGCGGCCAGGCGGATCAGCCCGTGCGTGATGCCGTCCACTTGCGGGTAGGGCCGGCCCGCCTCGCTGGCCTCGAAGGCGGGCCGGGCCACGTCCCACTGGAGCAGGTGGATCGAGCGCCCGCGCCCGTGGGCGAGATGCGCCAGCTCGCGGATCAGCAGGCTCTTGCCGGTGCCGGGCAGGCCGGCGAAGAAGACCATCCGCGCATCGCGGGCCAGCGCGGCCAGCGGCGCGAACAGCGGGGAGCCCTCGCCGATCAGCACGGGCGAATTCTAGCCCCGCGCGTTCCAGCTGGAACGCCCCGGGCCCCAGGGCCGCGGGTGCGCCCGTGTGGTACACTGCCGTCGCTGCCACCTCGGCCTTCATGGCTGACGCGCCTGGCGTCGAGACCCCGGTGACGTGGCTTTTGCACGAACTCATCACCGGGGAGCACCATGGGTCATTCGACCGCAGTCGACTTCTGGAGCGAGCTCGACGCTGACGTCCTCCGCTGCCTGGCCGAGCGATCCGGCGAGATGACGCCGGCGGAGATCGGCCGGAGCCTCGGCATGTCGGAGCAGGCGGTTTGCTCGATCATCGGCATGCTCGCCGAGGCGGGCAAGGTCCGGATCGGCTCCGTGGAGCGGATCGTGTAAGCGCGGTTGTCCAACGTCTGCGGAAAGGCCGCATGCTGATCGCCCCCCGGTCCTTCGAAAGCCCGATCCGCGCCGAGCTCTTCGGCATCGAGCGGCTCGAGCAGCACGCCGAGAGCCTCGCGGTCGCCCAGCGCGTCATGGCGCGGTCGAGCCGGGGCGGGCGACTGCTGGCGCGGGTCGAGGACAACGGCCGCGTGCTCCGCGAGTCGTACCGCGTGATCGCCAACGCCATCCGCGAGGAGCGCGCGATCACGCCGGCCGCCGAGTGGCTCGTCGACAACTTCCACGTCGTCGACGAGCAGCTGCGCGAGATCCGTGACGACCTGCCGCCCGGGTTCTATCGGGAGCTGCCCAAGCTGGCCGCGGGGCCGCTGGCCGGCTTCCCGCGCGTCTACGGGATCGCCTGGGCCTTCGTGGCCCATACCGACAGCCGGTTCGACCCCGACGCGCTCCGGCGCTTCGTGCACGCCTACCAGCGGGTGCAGCCGCTGACCATTGGCGAGCTGTGGGCGGTGGCGATCACCCTGCGGGTCGTGCTGGTGGAGAATCTCCGCCGCCTGGCGGAGAGCATCGTCCGCGGGCGCGCCGCGCGCCAGGAGGCCGACGCCCTGGCGGACGAGCTCCTCGGGGTCGGCGACGACGGGGCGGTGGCGCCGACCGCCCGGGGCCTCGCGCGATTCGAGAGCGGCCCCCTGATGACCGCCTTCGCGGTGCAGCTGGTCCAGCGGCTGCGCGAGCAGGACCGCGCCGTCACCCCGGCGCTGCTGTGGCTCGACCAGCGGCTGGAGGCGCAGGGGACGACCTCCGACGACATCGTCCGCGTCGAGCATCAGCGGCAGGCGGCGATGAACGTGACCGTCCGCAACGTGATCCTGAGCATGAGCCTGATGTCCGCGCTGGACTGGACGGAGTTCTTCGAGGCCGTCAGCCTCGTCGACGGGGTGCTGGGGGCCGGCCCCAGCCATGCCGCCAGCGATTTCGCCACCCGCGACGCCTACCGGCACGCGGTCGAAGAGCTCGCGCGGGGCTCGGGCCGGTCCGAGGTGGACGTCGCGCGCGAGGCCATGGCCCACGCGCAGCGCGCCGGCGGCGCCGGGGACGACCGGCGGACGGACCCCGGCTTCCATCTCGTCGGCAACGGGCGGGTGCCCTTCGAGGCGGCGCTCGGCTACCGGCTGCCGCCGCTGCGCCGCTTGCTGCGCCTGTACGTCGGGCTCGCGACGCCTGGCTACTTGGGAACAATCGCCGCGCTCAGCGGGGCCCTGCTCGTCCCGCCCCTCCTCGCCGAGTGGGCGGCCGGCGCGGGACCGACGAGCCTCGTGGTCCTGGCGCTCCTGGCCGTCGTCCCCGCGTCGGACCTGGCGATCGCGCTGCTGAATCGAAGCGTCACCGCGCTCGTCAGGCCGGCGGTGCTGCCGAGGCTCGAGCTGCCCGAGGGCGTGCCACCGCCTCTGCGGACGCTCGTCGTCGTGCCGATGCTGCTGACCGACGTCGCCGAGGTCGAGGCGCAGATCGAGCGGCTCGAGGTGCACTATTTGGCCAATCCCGACGGCGCGGTTCACTTCGCGATCCTGTCCGACTGGACCGACGCCCCCGCCGCCCGCATGCCGGGCGACGACCGGACGCTGGCCGCGGCCGGCGAGGGGATCGCGCGCCTGAACCGCCGTCACGGGGGCGCGCCCGATGGCGGCACCCGATTCTTCCTCTTCCACCGGCGGCGGCTCTGGAACGGCGGCGAGCAGGCGTGGATGGGATGGGAGCGGAAGCGGGGCAAGCTCCACGAGCTGAACCGCCTCCTGCGGGGGGCGACCGACACGAGCTTCCTGCCCACGGGCGGCGCCGCCGCCCCCGCCGTGGTCCGCTACGTCGTCACGCTCGACGCCGATACGCGGCTGCCCCGCGGCGCGGTCGAGCGGCTGGTCGGCACGATGGCGCATCCGCTCAACGGGCCGCGTCTCGATCCCGGACGGCGGCGCGTCGTCGAGGGCTATGCCGTGCTGCAGCCGCGGGTGACGCCGCCGCTGCCCGGGCGCGACGGCTCGTGGTTCCAGCGCGTGTCGTCGGGCCCGGCCGGCGTCGACCCCTACGCGGCGGCGGTGTCCGACGTCTACCAGGATCTCTGGGGCGAGGGCTCGTACACCGGCAAGGGGATCTACGAGGTAGACGCGTTCGAGGCCGCGCTGGCCGGCCGGGTGCCCGAGAACGCGCTGCTGAGCCACGATCTGTTCGAGGGCGTGTTCGCGCGGGCCGGCCTCGTGACCGACGTCGAGCTGTTCGAGAGCGCGCCGACGCACTACGGCGTGGCGGCGACTCGCCAGCACCGATGGGCGCGCGGCGACTGGCAGCTGCTGCCGTGGATCCTGGGGCGCCGGGTCCCGGTGATCGGGCGCTGGAAGATGCTGGACAACCTGCGGCGCACGCTGTCGGCGCCGGCGGCCTTCCTGACGCTGGCCGTCGCGTGGCTGGTGCCGGGCACGTCGCCCGCGACGTGGAGCGCCTTCGTCCTCGCGACCATCGCCGTGCCCGCGTTCCTGCCGGTGCTGGGCGGCGCGATGCCCCGCCGGCGCGGCATCTCGAAACGCAGCCACGCCCGCGCGGTGGGCCGGGACGCCGTCCTGGCCGCCTCGCAGATCGGCCTGTCGGTCACGATGCTGGCGTACCAGGCCTGGCTGATGAGTGACGCGATCGTGCGGACGTTCGTCCGCGTGTACGTGACGCGTCGCCTGATGCTGGAATGGGTGACGGCGGCGCAGGCGAAGGCCGGGCTCCTTCTCGATCTCCGCGGCTTCTACCGTCGCATGGCCGGCGGCATCGCGCTCGCCGCCGCCGCGGCCGCCGCGGTGGCGTGGGGGCGGCCGGAGGCGTGGCCGGCCGCGGCGCCCTTCCTCGTGCTGTGGGCCGCGGCGCCCGCGGTCGCGCGCTGGATCAGCCTGCCCCGGGGTCCCGCGCCCGTCCAGCCCCTGTCGCCGGCGGATGCGGCGGCGCTCCGGCTGGCCGCGCGGCGGACGTGGCGGTACTTCGCGACGTTCGTCGGTCCCGAGGACCATGCGCTGCCGCCCGACAACTTCCAGGAAACGCCCAGCCCGGTCGTCGCCCACCGCACGTCGCCCACGAACATCGGCCTCTATCTGCTGGCCACGGTGGCCGCGCGCGACTTCGGCTGGCTCGGCACGCTCGACACCCTCGAGCGTCTGGAAGCCACGCTCGACACGATGCAGCGCCTCGAGCGCTTCCGCGGCCACTTCTACAACTGGTACGACACGCGGCGCTGCGAGCCTCTCGATCCCAGGTACGTCTCGTCGGTCGACAGCGGCAATCTCGCCGGCCATCTGATCGCGCTCGCGCACGCCGCCGAGGAGATGGCCGCCCGCCCGCGCCGGCCCCGGGCGGCGCTGGCCGGGATCGACGACACCGTCCAGCTCGTCCGCCTGGCCGGCCCCGGGCGCCTGGAGGAGGCTCTCGACGCCGTCACGACCGCCGTCCAGGCGTCCCCGCCGGACCCGGCCGGGTGGGGCTCGTGGCTCGCGGAGCTGCGGGCACGCGCACAGACCGTGCTCGACCTCGCGCGCGCGGGAGCGGACGAGGATCCCGGCGGCGCGCCGGCCGAGGCGGTGGTCTGGGCGGAGGCGCTCGGCGCGCTCGTCGAGAGCCACGGGCGCGACGTCGCCCCGCCCGACACGCTGGGGCCTCGCCTCGGCCTCCTCGCTCAGCGGGCGCGGGCGCTGGTCGCCGCCATGGACTTCAGCTTCCTGTTCGACCCGATGCGAAAGCTGTTCGCGATCGGGTACCGCGTCGCCGACGGCACCCTGGATCCCGGCCGCTACGACCTGCTCGCCTCGGAGGCCCGCCTCGCGAGCTTCGTCGCCATCGCCAAGGGCGACGTGCCCGTCTCGCACTGGTTCCGGCTGGGCCGGGCCCTCACCCCGGTCGAGCTCGACTCGGCCCTCGTGTCCTGGTCGGGCTCGATGTTCGAGTACCTGATGCCGGCCCTCGTCATGCGGGCGCCGGCGGGAAGCCTGCTCGACCAGACCGCCCGGCTCGTCGTGGGCCGGCAGATCACGTATGGCGCCGAGCGCGGGGTGCCGTGGGGGGTCTCGGAGTCGGCCTACAACGTGCGGGATCTCGAGATGACCTACCAGTACTCGAACTTCGGCGTGCCCGGGCTGGGGCTGCGGCGCGGACTCGGCGAGGACGTCGTCATCGCCCCCTATGCGACGGGACTGGCTGCCATGGTCGATCCCGCGGCCGCCGTGCGGAATCTCCGGCGGCTGGCGGCGGCCGGGGCCAGCGGCGCCTATGGCTTCTACGAGGCGCTCGACTACACCGCGACCCGACTTCCGGATGGCGCCGGGCTCGAGGTGGTGCGCGCCTACATGGCCCACCACCAGGGCATGGTCGTCGTGGCGATCGCCAACGCCCTCCACGACGGCTCGATGCGCGCGCGCTTCCATGCCGCGCCCATGGTGCAGGCGACCGAGCTGCTCCTGCAGGAGCGGACGCCGCGTGACGTGGCCGTCGCCCGGCCCCGCGCCGACGAGGTGCACGCCGTCGGCGACGTGCGCGAGTTCCTGCCGCCCGTCGAGCGGCGCTTCGGCTCGCCGCACGGCGCCATGCCGCGGACCCAGCTGCTCTCGAACGGACGCTATGCCGTGATGCTGACGACGGCCGGGTCCGGATACAGCCGCTGGCGCGATCTCGCCGTCACGCGCTGGCGGGAGGACGTCACTCGCGACGCGTGGGGAACCTACGTGTTCCTTCGCGACGCCGCCAGCGGCGACTGCTGGTCGGCCGGCTACCAGCCGCGGGGCGGCGAGCCGGACGGCTATGCGGCCACGTTCTCCGAGGATCGGGCGGAGATCGCCCGGCGCGACCACGCCATCGGGACCACGCTCCAGGTCATCGTGTCGCCCGAGGACGACGGCGAGATGCGGCGCGTGTCGCTGACGAACCTCGGGACCCGGAGCCGGGAGCTCGAGCTGACGTCGTACGCGGAGATCGTGCTGGCGACGCCGGCGGCGGACCTGGCCCACCCGGCGTTCTCGAACCTGAGCGTCGAGACGGAGTGCCTGCCCGAGCTCGACACGCTGCTGGCGACCCGCCGGCCGCGGTCGCGCGGCGAGCCCCGGGTGTGGCTGGTCCACGTGGCGGCCGTCCAGGGCGAGACGGTGGGCGAGCTGCAGTGGGAGACCGATCGCGCCCGGTTCCTCGGGCGCGGGCGCGGGATCCGGACGCCGGCGGCGGTGGTGGACGGCCGGCCGCTCTCCAACACGACCGGGGCGGTGCTCGATCCGGTCGTCAGCCTGCGGCGCCGGGTGCGGATTCCCCCCGGCGAGACCGTCCGCGTCGCGTTCTCGACGCTCGTCGCCGCGTCGCGCGCGGAGGCCCTCGACCTCGCCGAGAAGTACCGCGACGCGGCCACGTTCGACCGCGCGGCGACGCTGGCGTGGACGCAGGCGCAGGTCCAGCAGCACCACCTCGGCATCGGCCCCGACGAGGCGCACGTGTTCCAGAGCCTGGCCAGCCGCGTGCTGTACTCGGACCGGACGTTGCGGCCGCCGCCGGACGTGCTCGCGCATCAGATGGGCGCGCCCGACGCGCTGTGGGCGCACGGGATCTCGGGCGACCTGCCGATCGTGCTGGTGCGGATCGACGAGCCGGAGGACGTCGGCATCGTGCGGCAGCTCCTCCGCGCCCACGAGTACTGGCGGATGAAGCGGCTGGCGGTCGACCTGGTGATCCTGAACGAGCGCGCGCCATCCTACGTGCAGGATCTCCAGGCCGCGCTGGAGACGCTGATCCGCACGAGCCAGTCGGCGGGCCCGCATGACGGACCCGGGCCGCACGGCCACGTGTACATCGTGCGGGCGGACCTCGTGACGGCTCCGCGCCGTGACGTGCTCGAGTCGGTGGCGCGGGTCGTGCTGTCGAGCCGGCGCGGGACGCTGGCCGAGCAGGTCGCGCGCGCGCACCGGCCGGAGGCGGTTCCGCCAGCTCGACCGCGGTGGCCGGCGGCGACGACGGCGGCGCCCGAGGTGCCGACCCCGCCGCCGGATCTGGAGCTCTTCAACGGCCTCGGCGGCTTCGCGGAGGAGGGACGCGAGTACGTGACCGTCCTCCGCCCGGGCTGCTGGACGCCGGCGCCGTGGATCAACGTCATCGCGAATCCGGAGTTCGGGTTCCAGGTCTCCGAGTCGGGTTCCGGCTACACGTGGTCGGTCAACAGCCGCGAGAACCAGCTGACGCCCTGGTCGAACGATCCGGTCAGCGATCCCCCGGGCGAGACCTTCTACGTCCGGGACGACGAGACGGGAGACCTGTGGGGCCCGACGGCGCTGCCGATCCGGGACGAGACCGCGCCCTACGTCATCCGGCACGGACAGGGCTACACGCGGCTCGGCCACGTCGCGCACGGCGTCGCGCTCGAGCTGTTGCAGCTGGTGCCGCTCGACGATCCCATCAAGATCTCGCGGCTCACGCTGACGAACGAGTCCGGACGGCCGCGGCGGCTGTCGGTGACCGCCTACGTCGAGTGGGCCCTGGGCGCGACGCGGAGCGTCGCCGCGCCGTTCGTCGTCACCGCGATCGACACCGAGACCGGCGCGATGTTCGCGCGCAACGCGTGGCGGCGCGAGTTCGGCGGGCGCGTCGCCTTCGCCGACCTCGGCGGCCGGCACACGGCGTGGACCGCCGACCGGACGGAGCTCCTCGGACGGAACGGGTCGCCGGATCAGCCGGCCGGGCTCGCGTCACGACACCGGCTCTCCGGGCGGGTCGGCGCCGGCCTCGATCCGTGCGGCGCGCTGCAGGCGACGATCGAGCTGCCCGCGGGCGGCCGCGCCGACGTCGTGTTCTTCCTCGGCGAGGCGGCGAGCGCCGAGCAGGCCCGGGCGCTGATCGTTCGCTACCGGGCCCGGGACGTGGGGCACGTTCTGCGGGCGGTCGTCGAGCACTGGGACCAGGTGCTCGGCACGGTGCAGGTCAGGACGCCGGACCGCGCCCTGGACCTCGTGCTCAACCGCTGGCTGCTGTACCAGACGCTCGCGTGCCGGGTGTGGGCGCGGTCGGCGTTCTACCAGGCCGGCGGCGCCTACGGATTTCGCGACCAGCTGCAGGACGTGGTGGCGCTGGCGGTGGCCGCGCCCGCGCTGGCGCGGCAGCACGTGCTGCGCGCCGCGGCGCGCCAGTTCGGCGACGGCGACGTCCAGCACTGGTGGCACCCGCCCGGCGGGCGCGGCGTGCGCACGCGGATCTCCGACGACCGCGTCTGGCTGCCGTACGCCGTCGCCCGGTACGTCGAGGTCGCCGGCGAGGACCGCGTCCTCGACGAGGTCGTGCCGTTCCTCGACGGCCCGACGCTCGCCGCCGGACAGCCCGAGTCCTACTTCGAGCCCCGCGTCTCCGACGAACGCGGCACGCTCTTCGAGCACTGCGCGCGGGCGCTCGACCACAGCCTGACGGCCGGACCGCACGGCCTGCCGCTGATGGGGACGGGCGACTGGAACGACGGGATGAACGAGGTGGGGGCCGGGGGCCGGGGCGAGAGCGTCTGGCTCGGCTGGTTCCTGCACGCCACCCTCTCCGAGTGGGCGCTGCTGGCGGACGCGCGCGGAGAGGGCAAGCGGGCCGAGCGCTGGCGGGGGTACGTGGACGCGCTGACGGAGTCGCTCGATCGGGAGGCCTGGGACGGCCACTGGTATCGGCGCGCGTACTTCGACGACGGGACGCCGCTGGGCTCCGCCGTCAACGACGCCTGCCGCATCGATTCGATCGCGCAGTCCTGGAGCGTGATCTCGGCGGCCGCCGACCCGACGCGCCGGGCGCGCGCCATGGCGGCGGTGGACGCATACCTCGTGCGTCGCGCCGACGGCCTCGTGCTGCTCTTCACGCCGCCCTTCGACGCGACGGCGCTGGAGCCCGGCTACGTCAAGGGGTACGTACCCGGCGTCCGCGAGAACGGCGGCCAGTACACGCACGCGGCGGTCTGGGCGGTGATCGCCTTCGCCGCGCTCGGCGACGGGGACACCGCCACCGAGCTCTTCGCGATGCTGAACCCGATCAACCACGCCCGCACCGACGCGGCCGTCCAGCGCTACGCGGTCGAGCCGTACGTCGTCGCCGGTGACGTCTACGCCGAGCCGCCGCACGTCGGCCGCGGGGGCTGGACCTGGTACACCGGATCGGCGGGCTGGATGTATCGGGCCGGGCTGGAATCGATTCTCGGGTTCCGGCTCCGCGGCCCGCGGCTCGTGGTCGATCCCTGCATCCCGAGGGCGTGGCCGCGCTTCGAGCTGGTGTTCCGCTATCGCTCCGCGCGGTACGACATCGTCGTGGAGAACCCCCGGGGGGTGTCGCGGGGGGTCGCGGGGGTGGAGGTCGACGGCATCGCGCCTGCCGGCGATTCCGGCATCGAGCTCGCCGACGATGGCAACACGCATCGCGTCCGGATCGTCCTCGGCTGAGGCGCGGCGATCTCCTAGGTCGCGGGACCTGGCGCGGCCGCCGATCCCGGGTCTCCGGCCTTCACGATCCGGTAGAGCACCCACCCGCTGGGATCCTGCCCCTCGACGCGCTGGGCCTCCCTGAACGAGCCCGGCCGGCCTCTCGTCGGGGCCGACGGATATTCCGCGAGCAGCGCGCTCCGGCCGAGCCGGACGGCGGCGGCGGGCAGCGGTGCGTCGATGGCGTACCGGGCGAGGATCGCCCGGCGCTCGTGGTAGAACTCCATCAGCCATTTCATGTCGCGCGCCAGAGGCGACGCTGCGCGACGATCGCCAGCGCGGCGCCGGCGCACCCGATCAGAAACATCCCCGGCATGCCGGCGTCGCTGGAGACGAAGACCCAGACCGTCGTGCCGGTGACGACACTGCCCATGAGACCGACGGCCATGTCCCACGTCAATCCGTGGCCGCCCGCACGGGAGACCGCCTCGGCGATCCACCCGGCCACGAGCCCGGCCAGGATCAGCATCGGCCCCATCTGCGTGATGTGTTCGGACACGACGCGCTCCCCGGCTCTCGGCGCTCAGCGGGACTCGGGCAACGTCACGTCCGGCTTCGGTGTCCAGGTCCCCGCGGCATACTCGCGCAACCCCTGCAGGAGCACCGAGCGTAGCGTGGTCCCCTCGCTCAGGGCGCGGGCGCGCGCGGCCCGCTGGAGTTCGCGGGGAAGGCCGCGCAACAGGTAGATCCCCGAGGTCGCCATCCGAATGAGCACGCGACTCCGGCCCGCCCGCACGTACATGTCGATGGGCAATGCCATGACTACTCCCTCCTGTTCAAGCCTCACCGCCGTCGTCGTGATGCCGATCAGGCTCCCGGCTCGAGACGTTGCCGCTGAGCGACTCGCCGTCGACGGTGATGAACACCACGGCCTGTGGCCACAGCAGCCGATTCACCCAGATCGCCGACGCCACCGCTCCCGTACGGGGATTGATGCCCTGCCATACGCCCCCGGCCGGCCGGCTGTCACGCCGGCTGGTCGTCACCTCCCGCTTGCACTCCTCGAAACCATCACTCGCGAGTGCGTTCACGATCTCCTCGGGAGCCGCGGCCCAGCCCTGCTCCGCCTCGCTCCAGGTCATCCTGCCGTGCCCACGCAGCTCGTCGAGCCCGTTCATCTCGTGCGTCCTTTCTCGATCGGCCGTGGCTGGTCGCCGCCGGCGACGGGCTATGGGGCCTTGGTGTTCGGCGCCGGCTGGTCCAGCGGCTTCTGGTGCTCGGCAATCACGTGATTCCAGCGCTCGCGCCGCTCGGCAGCGTCGGCCTTGAGCCGGTCATTGCGATGCAGCAGCGCCGAGACCCGCTGGCGGACAAACGACACAGGAGAGCAGATGGCCTGGAGCATGATGGACCTCGTTACGGCAGCGATGTGGTGTGCGCGGTACCGTTCCCACCATCGCGATCCTCCGCTGCCCGTCGAGGTTGTCACGGGTGAGATGTACAGTCTCTCTGAAGCGCCGATCTGCGGACACGTCTCAATCTACTCGCTGTCGCGGGGCTTGCGTATTGCACCTTGGTCTACGGCGCGCGCGGGCGCACCTGGACCGTCGCCTCACGCGTCGAGGACCTGCGAGGTCGCGCCGCTCCAGTGCGGCCCGCCACTCGGTCCCGGGCTGGATTTCGCGAGGTCGAGCATCGGCGGCAGATTGGGTCCCCCGGCGGCGAGCTCGAGCCGTGTGATGCGCCCCAGCCGGCGGATCTGTTCCTTGATTTCCGCGGCGGCGGCCAGGGCCACTCCCAGGCGCGCGTGCCCGTACGCATCGAGTGTCTGGGTTCTCTCGAGGAGCTCCAGGCTGGCGACGAGGGCCATCAACGGATTGTTGATCTCGTGGCCGGCGGCGGCGGCCAGCGTGGCGACGACGCGCAGAGTCTCGGACGGCCCTTCGGGGCCTCCGCGGCCCACGGGGACACTCATGACTCTTCCTCTTTCTTCGTCGGTTGTGGCTCCGCCACGGCGACATCGAGCGCGCCAGCCCGTTCGCCGGACGGATCGTCGTCCACGCGGACCGCTCGCCGGATCGCCTCCAGGATGCTCTGTTCGCCAAAGGGCTTGCGCAGGTGACCGGAGGCGCCTGACTTCTCGATGCGCTGGCGGGTCACGGCATCGTCATGAGCCGTGATGAAGACGATCGGGACGGCCAACCTCTCCTGGAGATCGAAACCGCTCATCTCGGTCAAGTGGACGTCGAGGACGAGGCAGGCCGCCCGACCGCGGGGGAGCCAGTCGAGGAACTCGCGGGCCGATCCGAAGCCCTCGGCCGCATAACCGGCCGACTGGACGACGCGGAGGAGCGAGCGACGGACCGAGTCGTCGTCGTCCACGATCGCGATCACGGGCGCATCATTCACGCAGCATCCTCCCCGCCAGCAACTCTACGCGGCCGGGACGGGGTGGGCTATTGCACCTTGGTCTCTGGCGACATCAGGTCTTCGGCACGACGACGCCGACGGCGTCGGCCAGCCGAACGAGCTCGGCCAGCGATCCCGCGCGCATCTTCTCCATGACCCGCGCGCGATGCACCTTCACCGTCCCCTCGCCGACGCCGAGCGCCGACGCGACCTGCTTGTTCAACAGTCCCGTCACGACGAGGGCGAAGACCTCGGTCTCGCGCGGCGTCAGGAGCTTGACACGCTGCAGGATCTCCTCGACGCGGGTCTCGACGCCCAGATCGCGCCTGTCCCTGGCGAGGGCCCGCTGAATGGCGTCGAGCAGGGCCGTGCGGGCGAACGGCTTGGTGAGGAAATCGACGGCCCCGGCCTTCATCGCCTCGACGCTCGTCGCGATGTCTCCGTGGGCGGTGATGAAGACGATGGCCGCCCGGTGCTGCGCCTCGCCCAGCGCTTTCTGGAGGTCGAGCCCGGTGAGACCGGGCATGCGCACGTCGAGCACGAGGCAGGACGGGCCGGCCGACGGTTGGCGGCCGAGAAACTCCTGGGCCGAGGCGAAGGCGTGGACCTCGTATCCGGCTGCGGCCACGAGTCGAGTCAGGCTCTTCCGCACGGAGGGATCGTCGTCCACGACGAAGACCGTCGGCGCGGCCTCGGTCATGGCCGCGGGGGCGCCGCCACCGGCAACGTGAACTCGCACGTCGCGCCGCCGCCGGCGTTGTTCAACGCCCGCAGCTGGCCACCGTGCGCGTGGACGATCGTGCGCGCGATGGCGAGGCCCATGCCCAGGCCGTCGCGCTTCGTCGTGTACAGCGGCTCGAAGATCCGCTCGAGGTCTCGCAGCTCGATGCCCGTCCCCGAGTCCTCGATCGCGACGGTGACGGAGCGGGCGCCGGCCCGGGAGGTCCGGATCACGATGGCGGGGTCCCGGCCGCTGGCCTCGCGCATCGCCTCGATGCCGTTGAGGACCATGTTGAGGACCACCTGTTGCAGCTGCACTCTATCACCGCGCACCCTGGGCAGGCCGGTGGCCAGAGCCAGGCTCATCGGCACGTTGCGGATGACCGTGTCGTTCTTGACGAGCTGGGCCACCTCCCCGACGACATCGTTGATGTCGAGGGAGACGTGGTCGAGCTCGCCCTTCGTGAGCAGGACGCGCACCCGGCGGATCACGTCGGCGGCACGGGTATCGTCGGCGACGATGTCCTTCAGGATCTCGCGCAGCTCCGCGACCTTCGGGACGTCGGCATCGAGCAACCCCTGCGCGACTTCCGCGTTGTTGAGAATCGCGGTCAACGGCTGGTTCAGCTCGTGCGCCAGGGACGCGGTGAGCTCCCCCATGGCGGAGACCCGGCCGATGTGGGTCAGCTCCTGTCGCAGGCGCCCGGTCTCGCGGAGACGCTGGGCGAGCGACAGCTCCATGCGCTTCCGCTCCAGGGCGCTGGCGAACGCCTCGCTCAGGAGATGGAGCCGGTCGACCAGCTCGCCGGGCCAGGCGTGTTCTCCGCGCACCGAGTCGAACGACAGCACGCCGAGCATCGGCCCGCCGCCGCGCAGGGGAATCGACAGGTGCGAGCGTGTCCCGACGCGATCGTAGCTGGCGCGGTCGAGCGAGGCCTCCTCCGGGAGCTCGGCGCTCCGGGAGAATCGCACGACGCCCCCCCGCCGGAGCGTGTCCGCGGTCCAGGGGAACTGCCCGGCCGCCAGGATCGACGGAAGCTCCGTGATGCCGGGCCGGGCGCACGACACGCGGGTGCCGGGCGCGCCGTCGAGGTACTCGTCGAGGTTGCCGCGATCCATGCCGAGGAACGCGAGCATCCGCCTGAGGGCGCCCTCGAGCGCCGCGTCGATGCCGCCGGCCTCGACGTGAATCAGCGTCGCCGACAGCTCGGCGAGCAGCGTCTCGAACCGCAGGCGGCCTTCGAGCAGGCGCTGCGCGCGCCGGCCGGCCGCGCGGTGGAGCAGCAGCCACACGACGAGCGCCGTCTCCACGACGATCAGCAGCACCGCGGCCACCCCGTAGGCCGTCAGGCCCATGTCGCGATCATGTCCTCCCGGCGCGGGCGACTGCGCAGGGCTGCCTGCGCTTCACCGCACCGCGGCAGGCCTCGCGTCCCGCCGCGGTGGGCGTCCGGCGGATGAATGCGGAGGCTGGCCCCGCTGAGCGGATGGACTCGCGGCCGCGCCGTCGCCGTTCTGGCCAACGAGGATGGCCGAGAGCATTTCGATCGCCCGCCGGTCGAGCGCTCGATCGTCGATCAGCACGCGCACGGCCGGAGCCGCCAGCTGTCGCACCCGCTCGGCCGCCGAGGTGGAGCAGACGACGACGTCCACGCGGCGGACCAGGCGACCGAGGGCCGGACTCTCGGCGGGGCACGCCCCGACCAGCACGATGTTGGGCAGGGCGGCGTTCGCGATCGAATGCTCCAGGTTGTGGGCCGTCTCGACGGCCGCCGAGGCCACCCCGACCCGTGTGCCCGCCGGGAGCTGGGCCAGGCGGTGGAGGGTCTCGAGATGCGCCTCGGCGAGCAGCGCGATCACCGGGACGCCCCGGCCGCTCAGCAGCCGCTCCACCTCCGGGAGATGACAGAAGCTCGTGACCGCCGCCCTCCAGCGCGTGGTGTGCCGGGGGCGCCGCGCGAGTGCCGCCAGCTCGCCGAGGAGCACCTTGTCGACGCGGATCGGCAGGTGGGCCTCGAGCTGCCCGGCGAAGAAGTCGAGCTCCGGCGGGCTGCACTCCACGAGGAGGACCTCGACGGACCCCTGGATGGCGGTCGGGCGGACGCCGGCCACGCTCAGCACCCCGACCGCGAGGTCGTCGGCGGTCATCCCGAGGGCCGCCGCCCGGATCACCGTCTCCTGGAGGAAGCGCTCCCGCAGGAGCGGGGAGGGGCGGGCGGGGGGCGCCGAGGCCACGAACACGCCCCGGCCCCGGCGGGCTTCCACGTAACCGCTCCGCTTGAGATCGTCGATGACGCGGGCGACGGTGTTGGTATTGATGCCGAGGAAGCCGGCCAGCTCCCGGATGCTGGGCAGGGTCTGGTCCGGCGGGACGCCGCCGCTCTCGATGACGTGCTTGAGCTGCTCCGTCAGTTGCCGGCGGATCGGGATCGGGCTCTGCGCGTCCACCTTCAGGTTCATCGCGAGCTTCATGGGTGTACCGGTGAGATAGTACACCAGATCTAATATGAACTAGTGTACTATTTCTGTGGTACAGTAGCCGACGAAGGTCGAACGCTCACTCCACCTGGAAGAGAGAAGGACCGCGCCATGGCTCAGGCAACCACCACGAGGAAGCTCCGCCCGCTCCACGACCGCGTGCTCGTCCAGCGTCTCGAGGAACGGGAGGAAAAGCACGGCAGCATCCTCATCCCCGACAGCGCCAAGGAGAAGCCGCAGGAGGGCAAGGTGATCGCGGTCGGGACCGGCCGGATGACCGAGGACGGCAAGAACGTGCCCCTCGTCGTCAAGCAGGGTGACCGGATCCTCTTCGGCAAGTATTCCGGCAGCGAGGTGAAGCTCGACGGCGAGGAGTACCTCATCATGAAAGAGGAAGACGTCCTCGGCGTCCTGGGCTCGTGAACGAGCGACACGGCCGCTGTCCCCCACGCACGCACACTCGAGAGGAAGGTCGTCATGCCTAAGCAGCTCCTGTTCGACGAGGAAGCCCGCGCGGCGCTCATGCGCGGCGTCAACATCATGTCGCACGCCGTGAAGGTCACGCTCGGGCCGAAGGGGCGGAACGTCGTCATCGGCCGGAAGTTCGGCAGCCCCACGATCACCAAGGACGGCGTGACGGTCGCCAAGGAAGTCGCGCTGAAGGATGCGGCCCGGGACCTGGGGGCCCAGATGATCAAGGAGGTCGCCGCCAAGACCTCGGACGTGGCCGGCGACGGGACGACCACCGCGACCGTCCTGGCGCAGGCGATGGTGCGCGAGGGCCTCAAGAACGTCACCGCGGGCGCGAACCCGATGGGCGTGAAGCGGGGGATCGACCAGGCGGTCGGCGCGGTGGTCGAGGAGCTGAAGCACCTGTCCAAGCCCACCAAGGACAAGAAGGAGATCGCCCAGGTCGCCACGATCGCCGCCAACAACGACAAGACGATCGGCCACCTGATCGCCGAGGCCATGGAGAAGGTCGGCAAGGACGGCGTCATCACCGTCGAGGAGGCCCGGGCGATGGAGACCACCCTCGAGGTGGTCGAGGGGATGCAGTTCGACCGCGGGTACCTCTCGCCCTACTTCGTGACCGACGCGGAGCGGATGGAGGTCGTGCTGGAGGACGCCCTCGTCCTGATCCACGAAAAGAAGCTGAGCGTGATGAAGGACATGCTGCCGCTCCTCGAGCAGGTCGCCCGGGCCGGCAAGCCGTTGCTGATCATCGCCGAGGACCTGGAGGGCGAGGCGCTGGCGACCCTCGTGGTCAACAAGCTGCGGGGGACGCTCACCTGCTGCGCCGTCAAGGCGCCGGGCTTCGGCGACCGCCGCAAGGCCATGCTCGAGGACGTCGCGACCCTGACCGGCGGCAAGGCCATCACGGAGGACCTCGGCATCAAGCTCGAAAGCCTCACCCTCGACGACCTCGGTCGGGCCAAGAAGGTGGTCGTGACCAAGGACACCACCACCCTCATCGAGGGCGCCGGCACCCCCAAGGAGATCGAGGGCCGCATCAAGCAGCTCCGGGCGCAGATCGAGGAGACGACCTCCGACTACGACCGGGAGAAGCTCCAGGAGCGGCTCGCCAAGCTCGCGGGCGGCGTCGCCGTCATCAAGGTCGGGGCGGCCACCGAGACCGAGATGAAGGAGAAGAAGGCACGGGTCGAGGACGCCCTCAACGCCACGCGGGCGGCCGTCGAGGAGGGGATCGTCCCGGGGGGCGGCGTCGCGCTGCTCCGGGCGTCGGAGGCCCTCGACAGCCTCAAGCTCTCGGGTGACGAGGGCACCGGGGTCCGCATCGTGCAGCGCGCCCTCGAGGAGCCGATCCGGCAGATCGTTGAGAATGCCGGGCTCGAGGGCTCCGTCGTGGTCGAGAAGGTCAAGGCCATGGTCCCGTTCACACGGGGCTTCGACGCCGAGACCAACGAGTACGTCGACATGCTCCAGGCGGGGATCATCGACCCCACCAAGGTCGAGCGCGTCGCGCTGCAGAATGCGGCCTCGATCGCCTCGCTGCTGCTCACCACCGAGGTGCTCGTCACGGACATTCCGGACGCCGGGCGGGCCGACCCGTCCTCGGCGCCCGGCGAGGAGTACTAGCCGTGCCGCGGGTCCCCGGGCGCCGGACGTCACCCGGCGCCCGGGGGCCTGGCCGGTGACGTGACGCCCGTGGTGGGACGTCGCGGCTCGCGCTCGAAGTCGCAGCCGGCGCGGCCGCTGTCCGCCGTCGCGGTCGCTCGATCGCCATCGCCGGCCGTCGCCGTGGCGCTGCCGGCGCCCCGGACCGAGCCCGCTCGCGACTGGATCGGGCTGGCCGTCGGCCTGGCGGCCGGGCTCCTGCTCGGCCGCCTCGTGCTCGGGACGCTCCGGCACGGCCAGGCCTGGGGCGTCGAGCAGATCGTGTTCGGCGTCGTCGCCGCGGTCGCCGCCGCCTGGCTGCTGCGGCGCCGGCAGGCGCGGGCTCGGCCGCCGGCGCCGCCGGACACGACGCCTGTCACCTGGACCGAGCCGGCCCCCGTTCGCCTCACGGATCTCGAACGAGGCATCCAGGACATTTGCCGGACGGATCGCGGATTCGACGCGGCCAGGTTCGCCGGCTACGCCGGGATGACGTTCCGCGACGTGCAGCAGGCCCGGATGGCCCGGGACGCCGGTGGACTCCGCGATCGGCTCACCCCGGCGATGTACGTCGAGCTGCAGGCGCGCTGCGAGCGGTTGCGGAGCAGCGCTCGATCGGCCCGCGTCGCCGCGGTGGAGGTGGGTGCCGAGGTGACGGAGGCGTGGCAGGACGGGACGCGCGACTACGTGACGGCCTACGTCGCCGGGTCGATGCTCAGCCACACGGTCGACGACGCGACGGGCAGGGCCGTCGACGGCTCGCCGGCGAGGCCCGTGGCGGTCGAGGCGTTCCTGACGTTCACCCGTCCGGCCGGCCTGAACTTCTGGATGCTGTCCCTCATCCAGGGGGAGGCGGGGTTGACCGGCTGATCGGATACCCGGCGCAGCGTACCGGTCCGGGTGCGTTGATTCGAGCGGGAGAACGGGCTAGGGTGCTCAGCGAGCCCATGAAGATGTCGCCGCTTCACTACCGTCGCTGGACCCGCGCGGAGTACGAACGCCTCGTCGATCGGGGTGTCTTCTCCACCGACGACCGGATCGAGCTGCTCGACGGCCTGCTGGTCGTCCGCGAGCCCCAGGGCGATCGGCACGCGTCGGCGCTGGCGGCCCTTCACCTGGCCCTCCAGCGGGCTTTCGGACGGGGGTACCACGTTCGCGTCGGCTCCCCCGTCGCGCTCGACGATGCCTCCGAGCCCGAGCCGGATCTTGCGGTCGTCCCCGGCCGTCCGTGGGACTACGGCACGGGGCATCCGTCCAGGCCGGTCCTCGTGGCCGAGGTCTCGGACACGTCCCTGGCGAAGGATCGGCTGAGGAAGGGCGGCCTCTACGCGCGCGCGGGCATCGCCGACTACTGGGTCGTCAACCTGATCGACGGCGTGCTCGAGGTGTACCGCCAGCCCGTCCGGGCTCCCTCGCGCCGTTACGGCTGGAAGTACGCCGGCGTGCGCCTGCTCGAGCGGGACGCGGTCGTTTCGCCCCTGGCCAGGCCACGCGCCCGCATCCGTGTCGCCGACGTCTTGCTCACGCGGACGGGCGCTCCGCCTTCGGCCCGAACGGCTCCGGCCGGAACCCGCCGTCGCGCGCCTCCAGGAACGCCCGGAGCCCGCCCGTCCGCATCAGCTCCAGCAGCTCGCCCCGCCGGGCGTCGTGGGAGGCGTGAGCCATGGCGGAAAAGGGGACGTTCATGAGCAGGCCGGCGCCGAGGCCCATGGCGAGCAGGCCGTAGCAGGTGATCGCCTTGTTCAGCCGCACCGAGGGCTCGGGCACTCGCGCGATCCGCTCGGCGAGCGCGCGCGCCCGGGGGAGGAGCTGGCCGAGCGGCACCACCTCGTTGACGAGGCCCAGCCGAAGGGCCTCGGCGGCGTCCAGGTGGTCGCCGGTCAGCGAGTAGCGGTGGGCCGCCTTCCAGCCGGCCAGGGCGGCAGCGTGATGGTGGCCACCGGGCCCTTCGTGTCGTACAGGATCGTGTCGTAGGGCATCCGCCGCCTCCTATTCGAGCTCGATCAGCCAGTCGACGGCGACGGCGCCGCGCCCCTCGTCGAGGACGACGAGCGGGTTGAGGTCGAGCGCTCGCAGCGACCCCCGGTGAGCCTCGGCCAGCCGCCCCACGCGCACGAGCGTGTCGGCGAGCGCCGCGAGGTCCGCCGGCGGGCGGCCGCGGACCCCGCGCAGCAGCGCGGCCCCCCGCAGCTCCGCGAGCATCGCCAGCGCCTCCGCGTGGTCGATCGGCGGCACCCGCACGGCCACGTCGCGCAGCAGCTCGACGAAGACGCCGCCGAAGCCGCAGACGATCGCGGGGCCGAAGAGGGGATCGCGCTTGACGCCGGCGATCATCTCGGTGCCGCCGGCGAGCATGCGCTGCACGAGCACGCCGTCGAGGCGGGCGGCCGGTGCCCGCCGGCGCACCTCGTCGAGCATCGCGCGCACGCCCTCGCGCACCGCCCGGGCGTCGGGGCAGCCGAGGCGCACGCCGCCCACGTCCGTCTTGTGGGCGAAGTCGGGCGAGTCGATCTTCAGCGCCACCGGGTAGCCGAGGGCCTCGGCCGCCTGCACCGCCTGCTCGGCGTCCTTGGCGGGATGGGTCTCGGCCAGCGGGATGCCGAACTCCCGGAGCAACCGCATCGCCTCGGCGCCGGCCAGCACGCCGGCGGTGCCGGGCGCCACCGCTCGGGCGGGGGCCGCCTCGATCCGCGGCGAGGGCCGCGCCAGGAAGGCGCGATGCGCGCGCAGGTTGCGCAGCGCCAGCAGCGCGGTCTCGGAGCCTTCGAGGAAGGGGATGCCGCACTCGGCCAGCGGGCCGACCACCTCCTGGTCGAGGTCCCCGCCGGCGAACGAGCTGAAGCACAGGACGAGCCGGTCGGTGCCCTTCCGCACGGCCTCGGCCATCGTCCGGGCGAACTCTCGCGACGGCGCCCACCCGCCCGGCGCCGGGACGTTGGCGCGGGTGTTGAACGCCACCACGTCGATCGTGTCGTCGTGGAGCAGGACGTCGATCAGGCGCGGGAACAGCGCGGGGTTCTCGTACATGGCGCCGGTGCCGTCGAGCGGGTTGCGGGGATTGGCGAAGTCAGGCATGAAGCCCCGCAGCGTCTCGACGGTCGGCGCCGTCAGCGCCGGCAAGTCGATCCCGACGCGGTCAGCGACGTCCGAGAGGTTGCCGCACTCGCCCCCGAGGCCGCTCAGGACGGCGACCCGCCAGCCCGTGCGCGAGAAGCTGGCGGCCATCGACATGAGGGCGAGCGTGTCGATCATCTCGTTGAGGCTCGTGACCTGGACGATCCCGCTCTGCTTGAGGACCGCCTCGACGATCTCGGGGGTGCCGGCCAGCGAGCCGGTGTGGGCGAGCATGGCCTGGCGGGCGCTCTCCGATCGGCCGACCTTCAGCGCGACGATGGGCTTGCGCCTCGCCCGGGCCCGCACCGCCACCTCGCGCAGCTTGTCCGGCTGCTTGAACCCTTCCACGAACAGGCCGACGACCGCAGTGTCCTCGTCGTCGACGAGGAACTCGACGTAGTCCTCCACGCTGACCCCGGCCTGGTTGCCACAGGAGACGATGTAGCTCAGGCCGACCGCGCGCTGGCGCATCAGATGCTCGGCGATGGCGTGACTGAAGCCGCCGCTCTGGGAGACGACCGCGACGGCGCCGGGCCGCGGCTCCGCGATGTCGGCGCTGAACGCCGCCGCCCCCAGGCGGATGTTGAAGACGCCGTAACAGTTGGGCCCGCAGATCAGCAGGCCCCGCTCGGCGGCCAGGCGCTCGAGCGCCGCCTGCCGCTGCTGGCCGGCGGGGCCGGCCTCCGCGAAGCCGCTCGACAGGACGACCGCGCCGCGCACGCCGCTGTCGACCGCCGCCGTCAGGATGCCGGGGACCTGCTCGGCCGGGATCGCCACCACGACCGTGTCGGCGGGCTCCGGCGTCGAGGCGAGGTCCGGATAGCAGCGCAGGCCCAGGATGTCGTCGTACTTCGGGTTGATGGGGAAGATGCGGCCTGCGTAACCGAAGCGCTGGAGGTTACCGATCACCCGGGTGGCGCGCGTCATCCGCTGCGAGGCGCCGACGACGGCGATGCGGCGGGGCCGCATCAGGGGGGCGAGGTCCATGGCCTCTCTTATGGGGGAGCGGCTGCCGGCTGTCAACGCCCGCCCCGGGTCAGAGCAGGCCCATCGCGCGCCACGCCGGCACGCTGGCGCAGAGCGCCAGCAGCGTCACGACCCCGTAGGCGATGGCGGCGAGTCGAGCCTGGCGGTGGGTGAACAGCCGCCCGCCCGTCCCGTGGTAGAGGGCCAGGTACGTCGTGCTCTGGTAGGGCAGGAAGAAGCCGTTGCAGGCGATCACCGCGACGAGGCCCACCACGAAGGGGTTGATGCCGGCGGCTGCAGCGACAGGGGAGAGCGCGATCGTGAGGAGGGGGGCGGCCGCCTGCCAGCGGAGGACGAGGCTGACGGCGAAGCAGAGCATGGTCAGCGCGGCGATGAAAACGACCGGCGTCCCGGCCAGGTCGGTCACCGTAGCGGCCGCGAGCGTGGCGACCCAGCGGTCCACCGAGGCACCGGTGAACACGGCGGACAGACTCGCCAGGATCCCGAACAGCAGCGCGAAGCTCCAGTTGACCGCACGCAGCGTGTCCGCGGTCACCACGCCGGTCAGGGCCAGTGCCGTCATGGCGAGCACGGCGACCCAGGCCGGCTGCACGCCGTGCACCGGCTGGGTCACGAAGCCGAGCAAGAGCCCGACGCCGACGACGAACGAGATGCGCTCGGCCGCCGACGGCGGTCCCAGCAGCGCGCGCTGCAGCGCCAGCGCGCGCCGCCGCTGCCCGCCTCTGGCGTCGACACCCGTTCGCGGTCGATAGAGACATATCACTGCGGCGAGCAGACCGGCGAAGAGCAGGAGATTGGCCGGCGCCGCCCGCACCGCCCACGAGACCCAGCCGAGGTCACCCCGGCTTTCGGCCGGCAGCACCGCGAACACGAGGACGGCCGTGGTGGAGCTGGTGAGGAACACGCTGGCCATCTGACCGAAACCGACGAGGACGGCCATCGCGAGGCCGGCGGCCGGCCGCGAGCCGGCGGCGTACCCCAGCGCCTCGACCAGCTCGGCGACCGCGGGGGCGATCAGCGTCACCCGCCCCGTCGCGTTCGGCACGGCCGGTCCCATCAGCACGCCGCCGACGCTGATGGCGAGCGCCTGGCCTGCGAAGCCGCCGCGCGTGTGGGCGACGAGCCAGAGGGCCAGGCGGTAGAGGAGACCGGACGACGCGATCGCGGCGCCGACCGTGAGCACGCTCACGAGGAGAAGCCAGCTCGTCGACGCGAAGCCGCTCAGCGCGACCGACACCGGTGCGATCCCGCCGAGCACCCACGTGGCGGCCAGGGCGAGGGCCAGGACACCCTCGGGCAGTGCCTCGAGCGCCAGCGCGGGCACGACGGCGATCAGCGTGCCGAGCGCCAGCCAGCCGCCCGGCGTCAGGCCGGCCGGAGGTGGCGTGAGCCACGTCGCCCCGAGGATTGCGATCGAGACCAGGGCGCCGAGGGTGGGGAAGCCCGGCCGCCAGTCCAGGCGGGCCGTGGCGACGGCCGGGTCATGCGGGCGCCGGTGCTGGCCGAGCGCGAGAAGGAGTACATCGAGGCGGTGCGCGCGCTGGGCGCCTCCCGGCTGGCGGTGGCCGTCAAGCACCTGCTGCCCAACGTGATGTCGCCGTTCGTGGTGCAGGGGACGGTCGCCTTCTCGCAGGCGATCCTCATCGAGGCGTCGCTGAGCTACCTCGGGCTCTCGGCGCAGCCGCCCACGCCGTCGTGGGGCAACATGCTCAACGAGGGCCGGACGTACCTGGAGACCGCGCCGTGGATCTCGGTGTTTCCGGGCGTCGCCATCATGGTGGCCGTGCTCGCGTTCAACCTGATCGGCGACGGGCTGCGGGACATCCTCGACCCGAACGCGTAAGGAGAAGACCCATGATTGAGCACCTGACCCGTCGGCAGCTCCTCCGGGCGAGCGGTCTCGCGCTGGGCGCGCTCGCGGTCGGCCGCGGCGCGCCGGCCCAGACGCCGAAGGCCGGCGGCACCTTCGTCTCGGCGCGGACGACCGAGGCGACCGGGCTCGACCCCCAGCTGGTGCCGGCGTTCTCGCGGAGCGCCCGCTCGCCGCTGATGTACAACCAGCTCGTCCGCTACGAGCCCGACATGACGCCGGTGCCGGAGCTGGCGGAGTCGTGGCAGGTCAGCCCCGACGGGCTGACGTGGACGTTCAAGCTCAGGCAGAACGTGAAGTTCCACGACGGCCAGGAGCTGACCTCCGCCGACGTGAAGTTCACGTTCGACCGCCTCTTCGAGAAGTCGCCCGGCAAGTCGGACTTCATCGCGGTCGACAAGGTGGAGCCCGCCGGCAGGCACGCGGTCAAGTTCATCACGAAAGAGCCGTTCGCCGGCCTGCTGGCGGCGCTGGGCGGGTTCTGGGGCTTCATCATCAACGAGGCCGACGTCAAGAAGCACGGCGACCTCAACAAGGCCGCCGTCGGCACCGGGCCGTTCATGCTGGACGACTGGAAGGTCGAGCAGCAGATGACGCTCCGGAAGAACCCGCACTACTTCAAGAAGGGCCTGCCCCACGTGGACCAGGTCCTGCTGCGGGTCATCCCCGACGAGGCCAACATCGTGGCCGCCCTGCGCACGGGCCAGATCCACCACGCCTTCATCGAGGACAACAAGAACTTCAACCTGCTCAAGGACGAGAAGTCGCTGACCGGCTACCGCTCCTCGCGCCTGGGCTACGACTTCCTCAACATCAACGCCAGCCGCGGCCCGCTCAAGGACGTGCGGGTGCGGCAGGCGATCTCGTGGGCGGTCGACCGGGCCCAGGTGATGCGGGTCGCGGCCTCCGGCTTCGGCCGCCTCACGCCGCCGGCCACCGCCCCCATGAAGCAGTGGCAGCTGCCCGAGGCGCAGTGGATGCGTTACTACAAGCCGGACGTCGCGAAGGCGAAGAAGCTGCTGGCCGCCGCCGGCCACGGCGGCGGCTTCACCGTCAAGCTGAGCGTGATCCCGACGTTCCCCACGATGGTGTCGGGAGCGCCGGTCGTGGCCGCCCAGCTCAAGCGCATCGGCATCACCGTCGAGATCGAGAACGTCGAGTACGCGGTGTGGATCAAGCGGTGGCTGGCCAAGGACTTCGACATGACGATGAACACGACCCCGGGCTACGCCGACCCCGACACGGCGTTCTTCCGCGCGCTGCACTCCACCAAGGGCCAGAACTGGAACTCGTGGAGCGTGCCGGACCTGGACGCGCTGATGGAGGAGGGCCGCCGCACGATGGACCCCTCCAAGCGCAAGGAGATCTACGACCGGGTGCAGCTCATGATCCTGGAGAACGTGCCGCACCTCTGGCTCTTCTCGGCGGATACGATCGACTTCACCCAGGGGTTCGTGAAGGGGTTCCGGCAGCATCCGACGACGTTGCTGTACGGCTTCGAGGGCGTGTGGCTCGACAAGGCGTAGGACGCTCGCTGGCGTGCGTCGGACGGGTGGCGCCGGGCGCGGCTCGCGGCCGGGGAACCCCGGGCGCGCCACGACGGCTCGCCGGTCGCCGTAACTCGCTCCGGGGCTCGGCGAGTGCGGGCCCCCCATCCCCCAGAGGGGGCTGGGTGGCCGGCAAGTCGAATCGCCGGCGGCGCACTCGCCGAGCCCCTGCGCTCGAACGGCGACGACGGCTCGCCGTCAAGTGGCGCTCCCGGGGTTCCCCGGCCGCGAGCCGCGCCCGGCGCCACCCGACCGGGAACGCCTGTCGGCTCATGAATTGGGGAGGGAGAGGGTTCGGGGGAACCCGTTCGAGGGTTCCCCCGATCGGTAGACGGCTTGGCTAGGTATGTCGTCGTCCGGTTGTACTCGATGGCCCTCACGCTGCTGGGGCTGTCGGTGCTCGTGTTTCTCATGCTGCGTCTCGTGCCCGGGACCGTCGTGGAGCAGATGATCGGGGCGGACGCGATCGTGAGCCCGGCGATGGTGGCGGAGCTGACGCGGTTCTTCGGGCTGGACCAGCCGTGGTGGGTGCAGTACGGACGGTGGGTGGGCGATCTCCTCCGGGGCGACCTCGGCACCTCGTGGCGGACGGGCAAGCCGGTGGTCGCGCTGATCCTCGAGCGGCTGCCGGTGACCGTCGAGCTGACGGGGCTGGCGGTGGCGTTCGCGCTGCTCCTGGGCATCCCGGCCGGCATCGTGTCCGCCACCCGGCGCGATCAGGCGCTCGACAACGTCACCCGCGTGGCCACGCTGCTCGGCCTGTCGGTCCCCGTCTTCTGGCAGGGGACGATGCTGATCCTGTTCTTCTCGATCTACCTGCGCTGGATGCCGCCGGTGGTCTGGGTCGACTTCTTCACCGACCCGCGGCGCAACCTCACCATCATGGTGCTGCCGGCGCTCTGCCTGGGCACGGCGAGCGCCGCCAACATCGCGCGCACCACGCGGGCCTGCATGCTCGACGTGCTGCGCTCGGAGTACATCCGCACGGCGGCGGCCAAGGGATTGACCGGCCGCCTGGTCGTGCTCAAGCACGCGCTCAAGAACGCGCTGATCCCGATCGTGACGGTGGCCGGCCTGCAGGTGGGGATCCTGCTCGGCGGCACCGTCGTCGTGGAGGAGGTCTTCACCCTGCCGGGCGTCGGCCGGCTGGTGCTGTGGTCGATCTACCAGCGCGACTACCCGCTCACCCAGTCCACGATCCTCTTCATCGCGGTGCTGTTCATGACCATCAACCTGGCCGTCGACGTGCTGTACGGCTACCTGGACCCGCGCATCCGGTACAGCGCCTGAGAGGTGACGTCATGCGAGCCTCCGTCCTGTTCGAGCCGGGCAAGCCCCTGTCGATCGAGGACCTCGCCCGGCGTGGACGGCCTCCTCTCGTGGGCGCCGACGTGCGGGCGCTGCCACTACTGCGTGATCGGCCGGCCCAACCTGTGCGAGCGCCGGCAGCCGGGGCGCGGCGTCCTGCCCGACGGCACCACCCGGATGTCGCTGCGCGGCCGGCCCGTCCACCACTACGGCCACGTGGCCACCTACGCCTCGCAGACGGTCGTGCACGAGTCGTGCGCGATCCGGATCGACAAGAACATGCCGCTCGACCGGGCGGCGCTGATCGGCTGCTCGGTGATGACCGGCGTGGGCGCCGTCCTCAACACCGCCGCGGTGCCGGCCGGCGCCAGCATGGCCGTCCTCGGCGCGGGCGGCGTGGGGCTCAACGTGGTGCAGGGAGGGGCGCTGGTCGCCGCCCATCCGGTCATCGCGGTGGACGTCAAGCCGGCCCGGCTCGAGCACGCGCGGGCGCTGGGGGCCACCCACACCGTCGACGCCTCGCGCGAGGACGCGCCGGCGGCGATCCGCCGCCTCACGCGGCGGGGCGCCGACTACACGTTCGTCGCGGTCGGCGACACGCGCGCTGTCGCCCAGGCGATCGACGCGCTGGCGCCCGGCGGCACCTGCGTGTTGATCGGCGTGCCGCCGACCGGCGCCACGCTGCCGCTCGACGTGAGGCCGCTGGTGACGGCCGAGCGCGTCGTCCGCGGCTGCAGCTACGGCAGCGCCCGCACCCGCGAGGACCTGCCCCGGCTGGTGAGCCTCTACCTCGCCGGCAAGCTGAAGATCGACCAGCTCATCACCCACCGCTACGGGCTGGACGAGGCCAACGAGGCGTTCCGCGCGGCAACGCCGGCGAGGTGATCGACCACCACTTCGCCCGCCTGTACCTGCCGTAGCCCGGACGCCGGCGTGCTACCGGAGGCTGTTGCCCCGCGAGTGGTACGTCGACCGGTAGGGCGCGCGCGGCGCCGAGCGGTCGACGTCGAGCTGCAGGAGGCGCTTGCGGCCGTCGGCCATGGCCAGGGCGATCGTCGCGAAGCTCACGGGAGACTCCTCGATCGTTTCCCCCGCGTAGTTCACGATGCGCCAGCGCCAGTCCGGGGTCCCCGGCGTCGAGAACGCTCCGACCTGCATCCTAGCGCCACCCCCCGCGCCCGCCGCCGCCGGCAGCCCCACCGCGCCGGCCGAACCCGCCGCGTCCGCCCTCGCGCCCGCCCCCCTCGCCCTTGGGCTTCGCCGCCTCGACCTTGACCTGGCGGCCGTCCAGCTCACGCCCGTCGAGCTGGGACACGGCCTTCTGCGCCTCCTCGCTCGTCGACATCTCCACGAACCCGAAGCCCTTCGAGCGCCCCGTCATCTGATCGGTGATGACGGTGGCCGAGGCCACCGTTCCGGCCTGGGCGAAGAACCGCTCGAGACTGTCGTTCGTGGTGCTGAAGCTGAGTCCGCCGACGAAGAGCTTCTGGGCCATGGCCTGTCTCCCGTGGATCTGCCGTGGGTTGAGGGGCGTGGGTAGGGCCGACACCAGCAGCGTATGCGCGCGGGGGAAACGGCGCAAGGAGTAGTTCGGCCGCGGCTAGGAGGTGTTGGAGACCACGGCGACGAGCCGCAGGGCGGCCAGTGCGCGGATCACCACCCAGCTCGGGTCGAACTCCCACGCCGACATGCTGAATTTCGCGGCCCGCGGCTGCGCGTGGTGATTGTTGTGCAGGCTCTCGCCGCCGGTCACCCAGGTCAGCAGACGGGAGTTGTACGCGGAGTTGCGGAAGGTCTGGCGCCCCCGCCAGTGTCCCAGGCCGTTGATGAGCGGGGCGAGCACGAACACGTAGAGCACGGCGTGCAGCAGGAGCGCCGCCACCCCGGCCCACACGCCCAGCGCCAGACAGAGCAGGGCGAGGCCGAGCCCCACCCCCGTCCAGCCGTGGGAGAAGACCAGCCGGTCCAGGCGGTCCTCGGGGATGTCGGGGGCGAAGCGGCGCAGCGTCTCGGGCTTCCGGGCTTCGCGGGCGTAGTAGTAGACGTTGAAGAGCTGCACGCGCCAGAAGCCGAGCAGCCGGGGGCTGTGCGGATCGCCCTCGCGGTCGGTGAAGGTGTGGTGCTTGCGATGGACGGCCACCCACTCCTGCCGGCGCTGGCCGGTGGTGAGCCAGAGGAAGACGCGGCAGATCAGCTCGACTGCGGGATGCAGCACGAGCGAGCGATGGGCCAGACCGCGATGGAGATAGATCGAGGTGAGGACCACGGCCGCCTGGGTCAGCAGCACGGCCACGAGGACGGTGATCAGGATTTGCAAGAACATCACGATAACACGGCGATCGCGCCGGCGCCTACGGATCGTGGCCGGGCGCCGGCGGCATCGAGGCGAGGTCTCCGGTCGTCGAGGCGCTTGACACGGGTCCTTTTTGGATAATCATTATCAATAGTGTCGCGTGCGTGAATCCCTCGACCACCCCGGTGGCATCCCAACGGAGACGAAACAGCCGCGAGCGATTCCGACGACGGAGGAGACGATGAGCTTGATCGGACGGAAAGAGCCCGAGTGGTCGGGCGTGGCCTATCACAAGGGCGAGCAGCGCACGCTGAGCAGCCGGGACTTCGCCGGCAAGTGGCACGTGCTGTACTGGTACCCGCTCGACTTCACGTTCGTCTGCCCCACCGAGATCCGGGGCTTCCAGGACCACTTGCAAGATTTCGCCGACGACAAGATCGACGTCATCGGGGTCAGCACCGATTCGTTCTACAGCCACCAGGCCTGGTTCGCCGACCGCACGACGTTCCCCCGCGAGATCACGCACCCGGTGCTGGCCGACACGAACCACTCGGTCAGCCGCGCCTTCGGCGTGCTCAAGGAGGACGCCGGCGTCGCCTACCGGGCCTCGGTGATCGTCGACGACCAGGGCATCATCCGCGCCTACCACGTGAACGACACCGCGGTGGGCCGCAGCCCCCGCGAGGTGCTGCGCACGGCCCAGGCGCTCCAGAGCGGCGGCCTGTGCGGCGCCGACTGGAAGAAGGGCGAGAAGTTCGTGGCGTGATGCGGCGGCTGGAAGCGATCGACGGGACGAACTGGGAAGCGTTCCTAGGGGCGGCGTGGGCGGTGCTCATGCTGGGCAAGAGCGACTGCGAGCACTGCGCGGAGTTCACCGAGGAGCTCCACGCGTTCCTGGCGGCGGACCGGACCTACGGCGACGTCCGCTTCGGCAAGATGCTCCTCGACCGCGGCGGCCTCGCCGCCTTCAAGCGGGCCAACCCCTGGCTCGCCGAGGCCGACGTCCTGCCCTACACGCTGATCTACCGGCGAGGCGAGAAGGTCGCGGAATTCGCCGGCGGCGGCATCGCCCGGCTGGAGTCGCGCCTGCAACGGGTCCGGTCCGAGGCCGGCTGACCGGGCGGGCCGTCACGGCCGCTCGTACGATTCACGCCGGGCCGCCGCCGACAGCCTGACGAGGTAGCGGTCGGGGTCGCACCAGAACAGCCGGCGCAGCTCCGCCAGGCTCTCGGCGCCGCCGTAGCTGATCGCCGAGCACAGGTGCCTGAGCATGTCCTGGATGACCGGGCGGACCGAGCCGCGCGCCGGAACGCTCGTCTCCAGGCCCTCGGCCCCGATCGCCTGGAGGTCGATCTCGGCGGCGTCCTCGACGTCGAGGCGGTCTTTCACCGCGCCGATCGAGGCCATGCCCCGCAGCACCTTGAACGGCACCCTGACGGTGCGCTGCGTCTCCGGCAGGAACACCGGTTTCTGGACGATCTCCCCGGGGGTCTCCAGCGTGCCGGCGAACGCGCTGCCCAGCATCGCGGTGTCGCCGCCGAAGACGAGGGCCTGGGCCAGCGCCCCGTCCCGGGTGATGCCACCGTCGGCGATGATCGGCACCCGGTCGCCGGCGGCGAGGCGGCACTCGACCAGCGCCTGGACCTGGGGCACGCCGAAGCTCGTCGTGATGCGCGTCGTGCAGCCGCCCCCCGGCCCGATGCCGACCTTGATGGCGTCCACGTCACGCTCGGCCAGGAACCGGGCGCCCTCGGCAGTGCCCACGTTGCCGGCGATCAGCTCGAAGGCCCCGAACCGCTTCCGGAACTGCTCGAGGGCGTCGGCCATCACGGCCGAGTGGCCGTGGGCGATGTCGATGACGATCACGTCGACGCCGGCGCGGATCAGCTCGGCCGCCCGCTCCAGGTAGTCGCCGGTGGCCCCGATCGCCGCGCCGACGCGCAACCGGCCCTGCGCGTCACGCGTCGCGAACGGCTGGCGCCGGTGCTGGCCGATGTCCCGGGCGGTGATCAACCCGAGGAGGTGGCCCTGGGGATCGACGAGCGGCAGCTTCTTGATCTTGTGCTCGACCATGACGCGCTCGGCCTCCTCGATCCCGATCGGCCCCTGGTGGACCATGAGCTGCCGGGCGGGCGTCATCCGTTCGGCCACCCGCGCGGCGCCCGACACGAAGCGGACGTCGCGTTCGGTCAGCAGCCCGATCAGCCGCCGCGCGGCGTCGACGACGACGAGCGTCCCCACGCCCGAGCGCTCCATGAGGTGGATCGCCTGCTCGAGGCTCGCCTCGGGCGGGATCGTGTAGGGGTCGGGGATGACCCCGTGCTGGGTCCGCTTCACGATCTGGATCTCGCGGACCTGCCCCTCGATCTCGCCGGGCCGGAAGCCGCGATCGATGATGCCGAGGCCGCCTTCCTCGGCCTGCACGATCGCCATCGGCGCCCGGGTCACCGTGTCCATGTTGGCGGACACGATCGGCCGCCTGAGCACGATGTTCCTCGACAGCCGGGAGGTCAGATCGATGCGGCCGGGGTCACGCCGGGCCACCACGCTGAACTGCGGCGCGAACAGGAAATCGTCGAAGGTACACCCGTGGACGCGGGACAGCAGGTCCGACGCCGTCATGCGGACAGTGTACGTGAGCCGGCCGGGACCCGGGTGGCCGCTGGCGGCTGCCTTGCCGCGCCAGGGGCGGCATGGGTAGCGGCGATGGAGCCGGTCGCCTGACCGTCGTCCTGAGCGTCAACGGCAGCGGGCATCCGCTGGCCGTCGAGCCGCGCCGGACGCTGCTGGACGCCCTGCGCGACGACCTGGCGCTGACCGGGACGAAGAAGGTGTGCGACACCGGCGACTGCGGCGCGTGCACGGTCCTGCTCGACGGCCGCGCCGTCTACGCCTGCCTCGTGCTGGCCGTCGACTGCACGGGCCGGCCGGTCACCACGATCGAGGGCCTCGGCAACGGCCGGCTCGATCCCGTGCAGGAGGCCTTCATCCGCACCGACGCCTTCCAGTGCGGGTTCTGCACGCCCGGCCAGATCCTGAGCCTGCGCGCCCTCCTCGACGAGACGGCCGCGCCCTCGGACGCGGAGATCCTGCGCGCGGTCAGCGGCAACCTCTGCCGCTGCGGCGCCTACGTGAACATCCTGCGCGCCGGCCGCCTCGCTGCCGAGCTGCTGGCCGCGCCGGACCGGCGCCGCGATGCCGCGGTTTCACGTCGATAGGCTCCGGACGGGCGACGGCGGGGAGGACGAGTACCGCGTCCTCGACGTCGCCGGCCCGCCCGCCTGGGGCGCGGATGCGGCGCTGCGCATCGTCGGCCGCGCCCTGCCCCGGGTGGAGGGGCCCGAGAAGGTCACCGGCCGCGCCCGCTACGCGTACGACGTCCGGCTGCCCGGACAGATCTACGCGCGCGTGCTGCGCAGCCCGCTGCCCCACGCGCGCATCCGGGCGCTCCGCACCGCGCGCGCCGCCGCCCGGCCGGGCGTGCGGGCCGTGCTCAGCTCGGCCGACGCCCCGGCGATCGAGTGGTACGACGGCAGCGCGCTCTTCGACCGCACGGTGCGCTTCGCCGGCGACGAGGTGGCCGCGGTGGCCGCCGACAGCGAGGAGGTCGCCGGCGACGCGCTCGAGCTGATCGAGGTCGACTACGAGCCGCTGCCGTTCGCGCTGACCCTCGAGGAGGCGCAGGGGCCGGGCGCCCCCCGCGTCCGCGAGGGCGGCAACCTCGCCGGCGAGCCGAAAGTCTACCGGCGCGGCGATGCGGAGGCCGCCCTGGCCCGGGCCGACGCGGTGATCGACGAGGTCTACACGACGCAGACGGCGCTGCACAACTGCCTGGAGCCCCACGGGTGCACGGCGGCCTGGGACGGCGACCACCTGACCCTCTGGGATTCGACCCAGGCGGTCTTCGACGTGCGCGAGGAAGTCGCCGCGAAGCTCGGCCTGCCCGAGCACCGCGTGCGGGTGATCAAGCAGCACATGGGCGGGGGATTCGGCAGCAAGCAGGTGGCCTGGAAGCACACCGTGATCGCGGCCCTGCTGGCGCGCCGGGCGGGCCGGCCGGTGCAGCTCATGCTCGACCGCGAGGCCGAGAACCTGGCCGCCGGCAACCGCAACGCCAGCCGCCAGCGCGTCCGGCTGGGCGCCAGGCGCGACGGCACGCTCACCGCGATCACCGCGCGCATCGAGCAGGCCGCGGGCGCCTACATGGTCGGTGGCGAGGGCAGCAACACCAGCGCGATCTTCCAGACGCTCTACCGCTGCCCCAACGTCCACACCGAGCAGCTGACCGTCTACACCAACACCGGCCCGGCCGTGGCGTTCCGCGCGCCGGGCCACGTCGAGGGCGCGTTCGCGCTCGAGTCGGCCATGGACGAGCTGGCGCGGGCGCTGAGCCTCGACCCGCTCGAGCTGCGCCGCCGCACCTACGCGGCGGACGACCAGCGGCGCGGCCGGCCCTACACGTCGCCCGACAGCCTGCGGCTCTGCTACGACCGTGTCGCCGAGGCCTTCGGCTGGCCGCGGCGCCGCGAGGACGGGGCCGCCGGCCCGCGCTACCGGGGATACGGGGTGGCGGCGCACGACTGGGGTGGCGCCGGCTACCCGCCCGGCTATGCCTGGGTCAAGCTCAACGCCGACGGCACGGCGGAGGTCGTGACGGGCA
>Ga0302046_10000676_pt1 | contig 33408 bp, 27 predicted proteins | sample RVTome_11_FD_200261 | JGI IMG/M metagenome (GOLD analysis project Ga0302046, IMG submission 200261) | Soil microbial communities from uranium-contaminated site in the Upper Colorado River Basin, Wyoming, United States - RVT147D111 (version 2) ...
GCGGCTGGTGCGCGAATCGGGAGACGACCTTCCCGTGCTGCTCGTTCACGCCGCGTGCGATGCCCGAGCGTCGGGGGCCCCCGACGCGCGACGACGCTGGAGCCGGCTGCGCGAGGTGCTCGTCGAGCTCGACGCGGCGTGGCAGCGGGTGCGCCTGCGGCCACAGGCTCGGCTCCTCGGCGGTCGCGACGTCATGCGGGTCCTCGGGATTCCGTCGGGACCCGGGGTCGGACGCGTGCTCGAGCGCCTCCGCGATCTGCAGGACGACGGACGGGTCACGACGCGCGAGCAGGCTCTGGAGTGGCTCGCGCGTCAGGGTTACGACGCGCGGTAGGCCCGCACCGCGGCTTCGAGCGAAGCCAGCTCGAGGCGGGCCTGGGCCGGGCGGTTGTGGATCTCTCTCGCCGCGCTCGCCCCCCGCCGTCCCATCTCGCGCAGCTCGCCGGCGTCCCCGGACAGGCGGCGCACCTGCGCCGCCATGGCCTCGGCGTCTCCCGAGGGAATGCACACGCCGCAGCCCGCCTGCTCGACGATCTCGGCGCTCTCGCCCTCGACCGCCATCAGGATCGGGACGCCCATCGCCATGAACTCGAAGATCTTGGAGGGAATCGCGGTCCGGAACACGGGATCCGGTCGCAGATGGACGATGGCGAGGTCCATCGCCGCGAGGTAGCTCGGGATGTGATCGTGAGGCACGACGTCCTCGAAGATCAGGTTCGTCAGCCCCCGTCTCCGGGCGTCCTCTTCCAGCGTCTCCCGCCGGGCCCCATCGCCCATGATCAGGAAACGGACACGCGGGAGGTCGCGGCATCGCTCGGCCGCCTCCACGATGGTCTCGAGGCCGTGGGCCATGCCCGTGGTCCCGACGTAGCCGGCCAGAAAGTCATCGCGGTCGACACCGATCCGCGCACGGGCGTCGAGCGTGACGCGAGCGGGGTTGAACTGCTCGAGGTCGACGCCGTTTCGCACGACGTCGATCTTGCCGTCCGCGACCTCCCGCGACACCAGATCGCGCTTGATGGCGTGGCTCACCGCGACGATGCGGTGCGCCCTGCGGTACAGGTACAGCTCGAGCTTCTCCACCCAGTCGAGGAACCGACTGTCGGAAGCGCCGACCGCCCGGATCGACGCAGGCCACAGATCCCGCACTTCGAAGACCCAGGGCCTGCGCCGGAGGATCGAGATCGCGAATCCGGCCACGGCCGTGAAGAACGTCGGCGAGCTGGCGAGCACCACGTCGAACTTCGGGAAGCGCCAGCACAGGGCGGTGGCCGAGAGCATGAAGCTCATGTAGTCCAGGGTGCGCTTCACGAGCCCCTCGTTGGGAGTCATGTAGGACCAGACGCGAATCACCGCCACGCCGTCCATCTCTTCGGTCTGGTACAGCCGGTTGCGGTAACCGTCGAAGATCCGGCCCCGAGGCGAGTTCGGGGCGCACGTCACGACCGTGACCTCGTGACCCTGCCCGATCCACGTGCGCGCGTGCTCCATGGCGCGGAAGCACGGCGCCGAGATCTCCGGCAGGAAGCGGTCGGTCAGGATCAGGATTCTCATCGCGAGGGTCCGGGCCGACCTAATATCCGATATTCGGTAGATTCTTCAAGGGCTGGTGTCGTGCGCGCCGGGTTACACTCCGCGAGGAGCGTATTCCATGATGGGCGAGAACGAGACCATCTTCGTGGCCGGGCACAAGGGTCTGGTCGGCTCGGCGATCGTCCGTGCGCTGGCGTCCGCCGGACACCGCGAGGTCGTCACGCGGACCCGAGAGGAGCTCGACCTCACCGATCAGGGATCGGTGAACCGGTTCTTCGAGGGCACGCGCCCGGACTACGTCTTCTTGGCCGCCGCCCGCGTGGGCGGCATTCTCGCGAACACCTCCTACCCTGCCGACTTCATCCGTGACAACCTGCTGATCCAGACCCACGTCATCGACGCCGCTCAGCGTCACGGGGCGAAGAAGCTGCTGTTCCTCGGCTCGTCCAGCGTCTACCCCCGGGACTGCCCGCAGCCGATGCGCGAAGATTATCTCCTCACGGCTCCGCTCGAGCCGACTCACGAGCCGTACGCCATTGCCAAGATCGCCGGAATCAAGATGATCGCTTCGTATCGGCGTCAATTCGGATTCGCGGGCATCTCCCTGCTGCCGACGAATCTGTACGGCCCTGGGGATCGCTTCGATCCCCAGGACGGTCATCTCGTCCCGGCCCTCATTCGGAAGCTCCACGAAGCCAGGGTATCGGGATCTTCCTCCGTGACGCTGTGGGGCACGGGCACGCCTCGCCGCGAGCTCTTGCACGTCGACGATCTCGCGGACGCCGCGGTCTTCCTGATGAAGGCCTACGACGACGATTCCGCGGTCAACGTCGGTTGCGGCCACGACCTGAGCATCGCGGAGCTGGCCGACCTGATTCGCGAGATCGTGGGGTTCACCGGAGAGCTGCGGTTCGACGCCTCGAAGCCGGACGGCACGCCGCGAAAACTGCTGGACGTCACGAGGCTCACGGCACTCGGCTGGAGTCCGAAGATCTCGCTCGAGGACGGCCTCCGCGCCACCTACGCCTGGTACTGCGAGCACGGGCCCACGGCCGGAGCTCGTTAGGGCTGCTGGGGCGCGCCGCCCTGGAGCTGGCGTTGCGCCTCGAAGGTGGCGCGGGTCACGGCCAGGAGGACGGGCAGCGCGATGGGAGGCGGACCTCCGGAGCGCACGGCCGAGAGGAGCGCTTCGACCTCCTCGGCGTGTCCCTTGCCCGCCTTCGCCAGCTTGGTCGTCTTTCCCCCGCGGTGAATCGTGCCCGCGCGGTAGTCCTCGATGATCGCCGAGACGCCGCCGGCGTGCACCTCCACCCGTTCCTTTCCGAGCCGCGGGTCCCCTTTCGCGGTGTACAGGATCTGCGCCACGCTGCCGTCGGCGAACGACAGCTGGACCACGAAGTCCTCGGCCGGGCCGCGCGACCGCCCCGCGGCGCGGGCCTGGACCTCGACGATGCCCGCGTCGTCGGTCAGATAGGAGCACAGGTCGAAGAAGTGGCAGCCTTCCCCGATCAGGCGTCCGCCGCCGGTCCCGGGATCGTTGGCCCAATGACCGGACGGCAGCGTTCCGGCGTTCACGCGGTACGTCACGAGGATCGGTCCCAGCCCGGCCACGGCCTCTCGAACGCGGACGGCGAGCGGCGAGAAGCGGCGATTGAAGCCGACCATGACGATCCGCGAGGACCCGTCCGCCGACCGCTCGACGGTGCGGAGCTGCTCGTCGTCGAGTGCCAGGGGCTTCTCCACGAACACGTGCTTGTCGGCCCGCAGGGCCTTGACCACCAGGGATGCGTGCAGGTCGTGACGCGTGGCGATGCACACCAGGCCGATCGCGGAATCCCGGAACACCTCGTCGAAATCGGTGCCGGATTCCTGGAACCCGAAGCGCTGCTGAACGTCGCGCGCGCTCAATCCGCGCGAGGTGACGACACGGCGCAGCGCGACGTTCTTGTGCTTTCGGAACTCGGGAAGGAGCACGCCCTTCGCGAAGGCGCCCGCGCCCACGAACGCCACGCCGATCTCGCCCCTCGAGGGCTTCGCGCCCACGGCGGGGGCGCTCGGCCGAGGCCGAGACTCGTCCACCTCCGGGTACCGGATGACCATCCCCAGGGGCCGCTCCCCTTGTCCCGAAACGAGCGCCTCGTAGGCCCGCGGCGCCTCGTGGAGCGCGATGCGATGGGTCACGAGCGCCTCGAGATCGACGCGCCGCTCCGCAATCAAGTGCAGGAACGCTTCGAGGTTGCGGGTCTCGGTCCAGCGCACGTAGCCGACGGGATAGTCGTTGCCTCGTTCCTCGAAATCGGGGTCGTAGCGGCCCGGACCGTAGGAGCGCGAGATTCGCAGCTCCAACTCCTTCTCGTACGCCACGTGGCGCGGGAGCCCGAACGGCACCGCACCGACCGCGACGACCCTCCCGCGGTCCCTGCACATCTCCGCCGCCGCCACCATCGGCGCGTCGGAGGCGCTGGCCGCCGTGACCACGACACCGTCGACCCCCAGCTTGTCGGTCCACGCCATCGCGTTCGCGACCTGCTCCGCGGTCGGCCCGGCGACCCCCGTCTCGGCGCCCAGCTTGCGGGCACGGTCGACGAGGCTCGGATCGAGATCGTAGACCGCCACTCGCGCGCCGTGGACCCGCAGCAGCTGCGCCGCGAGCTGGCCGACGATGCCGAGCCCGATCACGGCGAAGCGCTCGCCCAGCGCCGGAGCGGCCTGGCGCACGCCATGGAGCGCGATCGCGCCCAGCGTCGCGAACGCCGCCTGCTCGAAGGGCACGCCGTCCGGAATGGACGCCGCGAGATTCACCGGCACCGAGACCACCTCGGCGTGGCTGGCGTACCCGATGCCCGCGCACGCCACTCGATCGCCGACGGCGAAGCGGCCTCCGGCCCCGTCGCCGACGCCCACGACGACCCCCGCGCACGAGTATCCGAGGGCCTTCGGCTCCGAGAGCCTCGCCTGGACCTTCCGATAGGCCGCCAGGACGCCATCGCGCCGCGCGATATCCGCGACGCGCCGCACCAGGTCCGGACGGGCGCGGGCCGTCTTCAGGTACGAGCTCTTCGCGACGGAGACCGCGCTGCGCTCCGTGCCCGGCGAGATGACCGAGCAGGCGTTTCGAACCCGGAGCGCACCCTGGAGCAACGCCGGCTCGGGAACGTCGACGAGCTCGATGGCCCCGCTCTTGGGATCCTGACAGAGCTGGCGCATGGCGGGTCAGAATATCAGAACAGCTTGAAGACGGTCAGGAGGAACTCCTGCTGTCCCTCGAGGTCCGCGATGTCGGCCTGCAAGGCACGACCGTAGCTCAGGGCGATCACGGTTTTCCAGGGACCCACGAGGTTCCCCGAGACGCCGAGGCCGGTGAAGCTCTGCGCCCCGGCGGGCGCCTCCCGTTCCTCGACCCGCGCGCGTTCCACGGTGGCGTTGAGCTGGATGACGTCGAAGACGTTGAACGAGTAACCCGCGCGCACGATCGCCCCGCTGTCGAAGCGCAGGCCGCTTCCGGCGAAGCCGCTCAACCGGGCGCCGCCGAAGAACGAGAACTGGTAGCGGCTGAAGCGATCCATATCGCCGCCATCGAGGTAGCTCGCGCTGCCACGGACCTTCTGGAACTTCGCGAGAAACCACTCCTTGGAGGCGCCGATCTGCCAGCGATGGAAGCTGTTGTGCGACGGATCGTAATCCGGGTTCAGGATCTGCCCCGAGGTCTCGTCCCTCAACCCCCACTCGTGCCACTCGGATCGGCTCGACCACGACGCTTCGGCGCGCGTCGAGTACCCCTTGCGATCGTGGGTGAGCTGCACGGTCCCGGTGAGCACCGTGGGGTCCGGCGGGAGGACATAGTCGAGCCCCAGGGCCTCGCGCGCGTTCTTGCCGTCCTTCTCCTCGGAGTAGCGCGCGAACGTGAGATCGGCGATCAGGTTCAGCTTGAGGAAATCCCCCAGCGGAAACCCGACGCGCCCCGAGACGTCCTCGTCCCGGGTCTGGAGGCGCTCGACGAGGATCTCGTCGTCTCCGAGGTAGACCTTGTCGTTCCCTTCGAACAGGCTCAGCGTGGTCTCGAACGCGGCGTCCATCCGGCCGCCGAGGATCTCCGGATCGGTGATGTTGGCGAAGGCGAACGCCCCGGCGAAGAACACCTCCGTCTGCAGCCCCTTGCCCCACAGGTCGTAGTTGAAGTAGTTCACCCCGGCGAGCGGCAGGACGCTGTCCACCGAGTTGTCCTTGAACACGCCGCCGGCCACGAACAGCTGGCTCGACTCGATCTTGTCCTTGACGACGCGCGTTCCGTCGGTCTGGCGATCCAGGTACCGGAAGCCCTCGCGGGTGTCCCGCAGCATCTGGTTGTCGGAGGCGTAGGCGGCGGAGCGCCGGCTCTCGAACACCTCGGGATCGGGGTTGATGTGGAACGAGGTGAACACGAGCTCGCGCTCCACGACGAAGCTGCGCCCGGCGACGGTCCACAGCTGCTGGCCGTCGACGTTCCCGAGCAGCCAGTAGGTGTCTCCGTCGGGTCCGGCCACCGGTGTGTAGAAATCGCTCTCCTCGTTGGACAGCACGGGCGCCTCGAGCTGGGTCTGCACGACGGAGGCCTTCAAGCGGACGAAGGTCTCCTGGTCGATCCACACCCGACCGCGATACAGGCTGTGGCCGACGTCGGGATCGGTCGGCTCGAAGCTCAAGATGTAGGCCGGGCGGTCCCCGACCTTCCCCTCGCCGTCGAGGCGGTAGGAGTAGGTCCGGTCGAGCGTGAGGTCGAGCGGTACGGTGATGACCTTCTCCGGCTGGATCAGCGGGAGCTTCGGGAACTTCTTCCAGCGGGCGCGGTTGCCGTTGATGTAGTAGTCGGTCTGCTCCCACTCCAGCTCTCCACCGCGCTCCCAGAAGTAGTTGCTCTCGATGGCCACGTCGACACCCGTCCCGGCCTGGGACAGGCGGTAATGGAACTCCACGCGCCCGCGAGCCATCAGGCGTTCGAGGCGGCCGTCCTGCTCCTTCTGGACTTCCTGGTAACGGGCGATGATCTCCTCCGCGGTGAGGCCCCGGCGGCGCGCCACCTCGAGCTCCTCGAGCGGAATCTCGAATCCCGGCGCCGAGGTCGGGCGCAGGAACGAGACGGCCACCGGATAGGCTCGCGCCGGAACCCGAATCGTGCGGCCCCGGGGAGCCTTGTTCGACGCGATGTGGGTGCGTCGCCCCGTCACCGGGTCGAGGGTCCGTACGTCGCGCACCTCGGGAGACGCGACGACCAAGTTCGCCGTGTCGCCATCGCCGAAGGCGCTCAGGTCGAGCACCACCAGATCCTCGAAGCTCTCGTCGCTGAGAAAGCGACCGAGAACCCCGCCGCCTTGCTGTTGCTCCGCATCCCGGCCCTCGATCGTCGCGCCGCCGAGGGGAGCCGGGGCGAATCCTCCGGACAACACTTCGTGCAACCCGAGCGCCCACCGCACCTGCTCCTCGCCGCTCGGCCCGTCGCCGACCTGCAGGAGTCCGACGGCCGACGACGACGCCACGGCCCGCACCGCGATCGCGGCCCCGTCCTCCCAGGATGCGGACCCCGAATCGACCACGGCCCACAGCTCGGGAGCCGGCGGATGGCCGAGGGACTCCGCGAACACGGTGGCGAGGGTCTCGGCAGGAGTCGCGTCGGCGTCCGGGGACAGACGAACGGGGAGAACGTCGACGTAGGGTGCGCTGTCGGCGTCCCAAACGGCGCGCTGCCAATCGATCCGCGACGGCTCGAAGTCGCCCTGCGCGATGCGCACGTCGCGATCGTCGGCGCGCGCTTCGGCGCGCAAGGCGAGCGCCGAGCTCTTCAGGAAGAACGCGTAGATCCGCGGGTCGAGGGGCGACGAGCCCTCCGGAGCAGAACCGCCCCGACGATCGGGGGCGTCCCAGATCTGGTAGACGACGACCCGTCCGCCGAACACCTCCCAGGAATCGCGGACGAACCGGATCCATGCCTCGAGGCTCGCCCCGTCGAGCGGCGGTGCCCCGTCGGTCGCGTACAGCGGGTTCCCGCCCGTCAGGCACAGCACGGGCTCGTGCCCGAGCGCGATGACTCGCGAGACGGCTTCGTCGAGGGCCGTCCAATCGTACGTTCCGGGCGTCGTCTCGATCTCGGACCATCGGACCACGAACCGGACCCGGAACGACGTGGCGGACGATGGGGCGGTGCGAGCGGGCAACAGGTCGAGCCGGCTCGCGGGGAGCGTCAGACCCAGAGACCGGCCCGGGACCGCCGGCCTGCTGGCCTCCTGAGCCTGCGCGGCGAACACGGGAAGCGCGAAGACCCCCAGCCATGCGGCGGCGAACCGCAGCGCATCCGCGGGGTTGAGGCAGGAGGTTCGGCGGCCGAGTCGCACGGGAGCGCATTGTTCGGCAGACGACAAGGCCTGTCAAACCCATGCCTCCGGGCGCCAGGGGCTACTTCGACGCCGAAGTCCTGCCCAAGCTCAACGCGCCGTTTCGTCGTCCCGGGTCGGCACCCTCGTCGCGCTCCGGTCTCCGTCGAGCCAACCGACTACTGCCTGCAACAGAAGTCCACGGTCTGCCCCGGCGCGTCCACATCACCTCCTGCGTTGTAGATCCGCACGTTGAGCGTGCCAGGGCCCGCATTGCAGTACTTCATGACCAGGTCTTCGCCCCAGTCAGCCGCAGGTGAGCAGGCGCACGCATTGCCCGCCGCCAGGCCCGACGCCGACGCCGAGCCGTCTCCCGATTGGCCCGAGAGGATTAGCGGGGGATTGATGAACACGCTCCCGCATACCTCAGGACGTGTGGAGTTCAGCAGGACCGTGCCGCTGGCATCCGGAAGCGACACGACCCGTCCTGCCGTCGCGGTCACGGCGTTGAGCTGGGTCGTCTGGGCCGCAGGGTCGTTCTTGAACGTTATCGCACCCGCCGTATTGAAGAACTGCAGCCTGGCGTTCGGCTTGTACAGGATGAGCTTGCCGCTTTTCTCCCAGAGAGAGAAGAGGCCGGTGTGGTCAGCGATCAGGAATCCGGGCTCACTGACACCTGTCGGGTTGTCGTTGGCAAGAACGGAGACCTCGCCAAAGTCAGGGGGCTCCGGGAAAGGCGGCACCGGCGGGAAGAGCATCTTCACGCCGGGGTTCAAACGACGGTCGTAGAAATTGCCCACCGATGCGACTTGCACCCGCTTGCCGACCGGCGGAGCGACGTAGATGAACCCATTCTGTCCCTGGTTGATTAGCTCGAAAGAGCAACCGATGAGATTCAATGACCCTGCGTGGCGGTAATCGATGATGTTCCCCGACACCGTCGAGCGAACTCGAACGCCGATGAACGACGTGGGGAATACTCGCCACTCACCCTGCTCGTCGATAGAGTCGCCGGCCACACAATTGGGGCCGTCACAGAATATGTAGGCGGGATTGTTGCTCTCGTGGTAGTTGTTCTGAAACACGGCCTCCAGCGCGAGGTTCCCTGTTGAACTCTCGCTGGAGCGGACCCGGACGTCGGCTTTCGCAGTTCCCTGATTGACAAAGGTGCAGCCCGTCATCTTGACGGGGCCACCTCTGAAGTCCATGCCGTACTCGCTGAAGTCGTGGACGTCCACGCTTCGATAGTGGATATTCGCCGTTTGCAAGTTCACCTGCAGGACTCCCGTCTTGACGTCATCGAAGTAGATCTTCTCGATTACGGCCTCACTGACTTGATATGACGGTCCGGGATCCGGCGGACCGACACGAAGTCCGATGCCATCGATGTGTACGATGCTGATGTTCCTCAGGATGTTGTTCTTGCTCTGCTTAGTGTCAACCGCCGTGAGGTCGATGCCAATAGTCGCCGTGTCCACTCCGTCTTTCTCTCCGTTTATCTGGAAGTTCTCGAAAACCGACCAAGAGGTGCCTTGGATTCGCAGGACCGTGTCGGCGCCTCCTTCCCACTTCAGCGTGGTCCCGGGGAATACCTCGTGGCCTGCACTCTGTGCCGTAAACCCAGTCCGTGTCCCCGAATCACCAGTCCGTATTGGGCTTCGTCGCTCCCATCTTCTCGGTCAGGACCGGTACTGTGCCAAGCAACTCTGATCGTATCAGTGACCTTGACGAAACCTTTCGGAAGGACGACAGTGCAACCGTCACTATTCGTCGCTGGACCGGAGCCATTGATAGCCTTGTTCGCACAAGCATTCACCGCCGCTTCGATGCAACCGCTGCCGTCATCTGACTTCCAGGGGTTGCTCGGCGTGCCGTCGCCAATACCATCACAGTAGTCCTCGGCGTAAACGACTTCATGGTCCGATTGGGCGACAGCCTCGGAGGCGCCGAGAGCAAGCACAGTGATTACAAGCACAGTGATCACCACGCGCAGAAAACAAGCTGGTTTCATGGCGGTTCCTCCCGAGAATTACCGGGTTGATGAGGGTCGAATCGATGCTACCAATCTGGCAGAGGCGATTCAATCCGAATCACATCGATTACCAGCTCGGCGCAACGTTGTCGTACGCCCCATCGCTTTCGCCGTCAGCGCTCGCATCACTCACATGAACGAGACAGTTTGTGACACGAGCAATGCAGTTTGCTGTTGTCACAAGGTGAAACGCCAAGCATCGCGAGGCTACCTGAGCCTGATCTCTGGAGCCAATGCTCGAGAGCGACTTGCCGACGCCAGTGTGGATCGGTGTCGTGAAGTCGGGTCGGATGCTGGAGCTGTGATGCTGCTCGACCACCTTGGCCATGCGTTGACACGAATCGCGACCCGCTCTTACCCTTCCAAGCGACCGGGAAGTTGCCGATTCCCGGAATCGGAGAGGGCATGGCCCCCCCGCGGCGCATCGTCACGCTCACGACGGATTTCGGGCTCGAGGACGGTTACGTCGGCCAGATGAAGGGAGCGGCGCTCTCGATCTGCTCCAACCTGCAGTTCGTCGACATCACGCACCACGTGCCCCCTCACGACGTGCTCTCCGGAGCGCTGCACCTCAAGGCGGCGTACTCCTCCTTCCCTCCCGGGACGGTGCACGTCGCGGTGGTGGACCCCGGGGTCGGTACGGCCCGCCGCGGCGTGGTCGTCCGAACCGCGCGCTACGTGTTCGTGGCGCCCGACAACGGCTTGTTGTCGCTGGCGCTCGAGGACGAGCCCGTCGGCGCTGCACACCTCCTCGAGGCCCGCCACCTGCGGCGTTCCAACGTCTCCGCCACCTTCGAGGGACGCGACGTCTTCGCACCGGCGGCGGCGTGGGTCGCGCGCGGAATCGAGGTCGAGCGTTTCGGGCCCGAGGCCGGCGATCTCGCGCGCCTCGAGCTGCCCGCCTTCCGCGCGGAGGCGGGCCGGCCGGTTTCCGTGCGGGCGCTGCTCGTCGATCGTTTCGGAAACGTGACGCTCAACGTGCCGCGCCGCGCCGTGCAGCGGGACGACGGATCGGCCCCGCTTCCGCGGATTCGCGTACAGACGCCCCGGGCGACGATCGACGAACTGCACCGCACCTACGGCGACGCGGACCCCGGCAAGCCCTTCCTGCTGTTCAACTCTGCCGACTTTCTCGAGATCGCGGTTCGCGAGGGCCGGGCGTGCGAACGGCTGGGCCTCAGAGCCGGTGACGAGGTCGTGGTGACGGTGGGATAGCCCGCGCGGTGCTATAACTCCTCGCGTCCTTCGGAGCCCACGTCGTGGAAGTCTATCTCGCCGCCGCCGCGCGCACGCCCATCGGGAAGTTCGGCGGAGCCCTCTCGGAGCTCTCCGCCGTCGAACTCGGAACGGCCGCCTGCCGTGCCGCCCTCGCGCGCGCCGGCGTCGCGGCCGACGTCGTCGACCAGTCGATCCTGGGGCACGCGCGCCAGGCGGGCTGCGGCCCGAACCCCGCGCGGCAGGTCGCTCTCGCGAGCGGCGTGCCGGTCGAGCGTCCCGCCTACACCGTCAATCAGGCCTGTCTTTCCGGAATGCAGGCGATCCTCGCGGCCGTGCGTGCGATTCGCGTGGGCGAGGCCAGGGTCGTGCTGGCGGGCGGGATGGAGTCCATGAGCCGCGTCCCCTATCTCCTGGACGGGCGGTGGGGACTGCGGATGGGCAACCGCGAGCTCGTCGACGGCATGTACCGTGACGGGTTCCTCGATCCCACCTCGGGAAAAGTCATGGGGGAGACGGCGGAGACCCTCGCGCGGCAGTACGGCATCTCGCGGGACGAGCAAGACGTCTTCGCCGCCGTCTCGCAGGATCGCTGCGAGAAGGCGATGCGCGCCGGGAGATTTCGCGACGAGACGGTACCGGTCACCGCACCGGGGCGCACGAGCCCGACCGTCGTTTCCGAGGACGAGCATCCGCGCGCGGGAACCACGATCGCGTCGCTCGCCGGGCTGCGTCCGGTGTTCGACGCCGCCGGTAGCGTGACGGCCGGAAACAGCAGCGGGATCACCGACGGGGCCGCCGCGATGCTCGTGCTGTCGGACGGCGCCGCCCGGCGGCACGGTGTGGAGCCCATGGCCCGGGTCGCGGGCTGGCGCATCGAGGGGGTCGACCCGGCCATCATGGGGATCGGCCCCGTCCCCGCGGTCCGGGGGCTCGAGAGCGAGACCGGGGTACGGCTCGCGGACATCGATCTCGTGGAGCTCAACGAGGCGTTCGCGGCCCAGGTTCTCGCGGTCGACCGCGAGCTGCTCTTCGACCGCGAGCGCCTGAACGTCAACGGCGGGGCCATCGCCCTCGGGCACCCCATCGGGTGCTCGGGCGCGCGCATCGTCGTGACCCTGCTGCACGAAATGGCCCGTCGCAAGAGCCGCCGGGGCCTGGCGACCCTGTGCGTCTCGGGCGGGATGGGCGGGGCGCTCCTGGTCGAGCGCCCGGGGAGCTGAGTCCATGTCGAACGAGATCGGCGTCGCGCTCGACGGTCCGCTGGCGCGCATCACGATCCGGCGCCCGCCCCTGAACATCCTGACGACCGCGATGCTCCGCGAGATCGCCCGGGCCTTCGACGCCGCGGCTTCGTCCCCCGGGATCCGCGCGGTGCGTCTCGATGCCGAGGGCAAGGCGTTCTCGGCGGGTGTCGACGTGGCGGACCACGCAGGCTCCGCGATCGAGCCCATGATGGACGCGCTGGTCGAGCTGTTCGACGCGGCCGGGCGCGTTCCGGTCCCGACGATCGCGGTGGTCCACGGCGCCGCCCTCGGGGGTGGGTGCGAGATCGCTCTCGCGACGGACCTGTGCCTTGCAGCCGAGCGCGCGTCGTTCGGACAGCCCGAGATACGCCTGGGCGTGTTCGCGCCACCGGCATCGGTGCTGCTTCCGCGGCTGGTCGGCGAGCGACGGGCGATGGGGTTGCTGCTCACGGGAGAGACCATCCCCGCCTCCGAGGCCGCGAGCATGGGACTCGTCAATCGCGTCTTCCCCGACGCCACCTTCTCCGCCGAGGTCGACGGGTTCATCGACAGGCTGCTCGCGCTGTCGGGCGAGGCGCTGCGCCAAGCCAAGCGAGCGATCCTCGCCGCTCGGGCTCGTCCCGCGGGAGAGGCGCACCGCGAATTGCGTCGCATCTACCTCGACGAGCTCATGAGCACGCACGATGCCCAGGAGGGGATTCGGTCGTTCATGGAGAAGCGCAGCCCGCGGTGGGAGCATCGCTGAGCCCGCTCCGTCCGGGGGCCCGGAGGCGCGGCGCGGTCAGGTGGGGCTGCGTACGGCGACGATGTAGTTGCGCTGCACCAGGGTGACGCGATCCGGACCGAACAGCGGCACGAACCGCTCGGCGGCATTCAGGAAATCGATGACGCGCGAGCGCTCCGGAGGCATCGAGATCTGAAAGCGCCCCACGAGGTTGATGCCGCCCGCCAGTGAAAGGCGCACGGCTCGCTCGATGCCCGTGGCGTGGCTCAGCGCCGCGATCTCGTCGGGCTGGGTGATCTGCACCGTGACGATCCCCGACTTGTTGACCAGGAATCGATCGTCGCGGCACGACACCGGAACGAACTCCTCGTCCGCCTCGTTGAGGCGGTCGATGACGCGCTGCGGCCCGCCGTCGGGCGCCGTCACCGCCGTGAACACGAGACAGTCCAGGATCCTGCCGTCGTCCAGCAGGATTCGGGCGCGAACCTCGCGGCGCGGAACCTGATACTCGAGCACGGGAGACTCCCTGGGTTGCGGCGCGGGACGCGTATGGTAGCGCGTTTTTCCCCGCCGGCGGTGCCCGGACCGTCGATTCCTTGCGGTCCGCAACGGCGGGACTAGATTCTCAGTTGGAACTCTCTTTCGGGGCGCACACGATCGCTCGCCGAGGCGACGGCGGGAGTCTCGGGGGCGCCGAGACCCGGCGCGGGAGCCGGGCTCCCGAGTCCGTGGATCGCCATCCGGGGACCGCGCATGCCGCTGGTCGGAACGCTTTCGACGATGCCGGTCGCAGACCTCCTGCAATGGCTCGGGAGCTCCGGGTCCACCGGCACTCTGACCGTCGAGCGCAACAAGGCCTCGAAACGAATCGTGTTCCGCGACGGCCACGTGATCGCCTGCTCGACGACCGAGCCGAGCGAGTTGCTCGGACACTTCCTGGTGTCGCGCGGCAAGATCAGCGAGGACACGCTCCGGGCGGCGCTGGCGCGCCAGGAACAATCCGGCGGTCACCTCGGCGGAATCCTGGTCGAGATCGGCGCCTTGAGCGGCGCGGATCTCACGGCGAGCCTGGCCGCCAAGGCCGAGGAGACGATCTTCAGCCTGTTCGATATCGAAGAGGCGGTGTTCCGCTTCGAGAACGGCGACATCTCCCGGGAGAGCGTCTCGTTTCCGGTGAACCTGCGCGTCGAGGACATCCTGCTGCGCGGGATGCAGCGCATCGACGAGATGCGCGAGATCCGCACGGTGTTCAACGATCCCGGGATCGTGCTGCGGCGCTCTCAGGCCCCGCCTCCCGACGAGATCCAGCGCAACCGCGTGGCCCGTCGAATCTACGATCTCCTCAACGGCGAGCGCACGGTGGCCGAGATCCTGCTCCACGCCCACGCGTCGGAGTATCTTGTCACGAAGTTCCTCCATCAGCTCCTCCGCAACGGGATGATCGAGATCAAGGAGGCCACGGAGCCGGGGCCCCCGGCGTCGCCTCGCGAGTCGTCCGCTGCGGCGGCGGTCGACGCCCCCGCGTCGATGCCGGCGGGGCGCGCGGGTCGATCCGCGCCCGTAACCGCACCGAGCGCCGCGCCCGTCACCGCTTCGGCGCCCAGGCGCGACGCGCTGCGCCCGGGAGCCCACGCCTCGTCGGCGATCGCCGATCCCCCCGCCGGTCCGCCCGACCCTCGGCCGTCGCTCCAGGAGGATCTCGAAGTGGCGGGGAGCCTCGTGAAGCGAGGAGAGTTCGACGCAGCGATCGAGATCCTGAACGGGACCTACAAGACGCATCCGGGCGACGAGGCGCTCGGCCGCCTCCTGGCGGAAGCCGAGGCTTGCTTTCTCGAGAAGGCCTACCGGCACTTCCTGCCGGCGGCCAAGGTCCCGATCCTGCTGCGTCCCCCCGAGGACCTCGCCCTGGAGCAGATCTCTCCTGAGGAGTACTTCCTGCTCAGCCGCATCGACGGCACGTGGGACGTGAAGTCGATCATCCAGGTCAGTCCCATGCGCGAGGTCGATGTCGTGAGAACCCTGAAGCGAATGCGGGAGAAGGGCTTCATCGAGCTCCGAGACCCCGCTCCCGAGTAGGCGCGGGGCCTCGAAGAGCCGGGCGGAATCCCCCCCGACCGCCCGGCTCGCAGGGAGGCCGGTCTCGAACCAGAGGCCGGCCTCCCTCTTTTTTCATCGTTCGAGCACCACCAGCGCCGCGGCCGTGCCGGGCTGGTGCGTGAGGCTGACGTGGATCGATCGGACCCCGAGCGCCCGCGCCCGGCTTTCGGCATTCGCCAGGAGCCGGATCGACGGACGCCCCCCGGGCTCGGAGACGATCTCGACCTGCCGCAGACTCAATCCGGCGCTCCATCCCGTGCCGAGCGCCTTCAGACAGGCCTCCTTGGCGGCGAAACGGGCCGCCAGCGCCTGGATCCGGTCCGCGCGGCCCGCGCACGCCCGGATCTCCACCGGGGTATAGACCCGCTCTTCGAATCGCGCACCATAGGTGGCCAGCACCCGCTCGACCCGGGCGGTTTCCACGAGATCCAGACCGATGCCGACGACCATCGCGCCTCCGGCGGGATGGTATAATACGGCGTCCCGTGAACGAGGGCTCGAAGCACATAAAGCTTTCCAGTTCAATCCGTTAAGACAAGTCCCGCCATTCCCGAAGCGAGGGTCGCGACACCATGCACACCCCGGTTCCCGAAGAACGGATCTTCGAGCGCCTGGGAACCGGCGGGCTGACCCGCGTCCTCGACGACGTCCTCGATCAGGCGCGGCTCGCGCGCCTCGCGACGGCCTGCGGCGTCACCTATCGCGGCATCCGGACCCGCTCCCAGAAGCGCGAACGAATCCTCGCGGACTTGGTCGACAAGGCCGGGAGGGAGACGGATGCCTGGAAATCGGTTCTCCGGACCCTGAAGAAGGAGACCGCCGCGGCCGCGAGGGCGTGGAGCCGCCTGACACCGGAGGAGCGGGAACGCCGCCTCGCCGACGAGCGGCTCCTTCTGTCCCCCGGAGAGCTCGGCCTGCACCTGTTCCTGCTCGCCGGCTGGGAGAACGATCTCGACGAGGATGCGGCACTCCGGCGTCTGGTTGCGCTCAAGGACCGGCCGAACGCTACCCCCGGCGGCACCGCGGCCTCCGCGGCAACGATCGAGAAGGAGGTCGTGCGCCTCAGGAAGCGCGACACCGAGATCCGCAAGAAGCTCGAGCACCTCGAGAATCAGCTCGCGAAGACGCGTGAGACCGAGAAGCGCCTGAAGACGGACCTGATCGGAAGGAAGGGCGAGCTGGCCGAGTCGCGCATGCTCGCCGAGCGGCTGCAGCGCGAGCTCGACAAGGCGCGGCGGTCGGCCGGAACCCAGGCGCGCGACGGGAGCGGGGCCGGGAGCGCGCTCTCGGCGACCCTCGCGAAGCTGGCCTCCCAGCAGCGGGAATTGACCCACGCCCTGAGGAAGATCGCCGACTCGGCCCCGAATGCGGCACGCGACGAGGCGCCCGCGATCGCGATCACCTTGGGGGAGATTCGCGACGCGATCGCCGCGATCCGCAAGCGGAGCGACACGGACCTGACCGCGCTGCGCGAGCGTCTGGACGGCCTGCGCGACGAGATCCGCGCCGCGCGGTCGGCCGCCGGGAAGGCGCCGCCCAAGGCGATCCCCGCCACGGCGCGGCGGCGGGGCACGCCCGAACGGGTCGGTGCGTTCATCGACGTCCAGAACGTCTACTACGGAGCCCGCCAGCTCAAGGGCAAGCTCGACTTCGACGCGCTCCTGGCCGCCGTGGTCCGGGGGCGCAGGCTGATCCAGGCCACGGCCTACGTCGTGGAATCGAAAGAGATCGATCAGTCGGGGTTCATCGCGAGGCTCGAGCAGCGCGGCATCTCGGTGCGCCGCAAGAACCTCAAGATCCGCGCCGACGGCTCCATGAAGGGCGACTGGGACATGGAGATGGCCCTCGACATCCTCGACGCCGCGCCGAGGCTCAACGTCGTGGTGTTGGTCTCCGGCGACGGGGACTTCACCTCCGTGGTGGAGCGCGTCAAGAGGATGGGACCGCGCGTCGAGGTCATCGGATTCCCCCGCAACACGGCCAAGTCGCTCGTGGGAGCGGCCGACCTGTTCCAGCCGCTCGATCGGAAGTTCATGATCCGCACTCCGATCCCCGAGACCGAGCCCCAACCCGCGGCCGCACACCCCACCACCGGCTGATCCCGGGCTTCCGCGGCAAGGACTTCAGGCCGGCGTGGCGCTCTCGAAGGCGATCCGCCCGTCGGCCCGCACCCGCAGGCTGCGCCGGCGCTCCTTCCACTCCGGGAGCACCAGGATGCGTCCAGGCGGAGACGGCGGCCGCGCGTCGAGGTCCTTCTCGACGTGGAAGTGTCCGAGCACGACGGTGTCGTACCCCTGCGCGAGGAACTGCGCCGCGTAGTCGCGGACCTGGCGCTCGGGAAAGGCCCGTTTGAAGTCGAGGTTGGCGCGCCGCAGGCGGTTCTCCAGTCCTTCGACGAATCGCAGACGCCGGCGTCGCGGAACGAGCCCCAGGCCCAGCCACGCCGCGGGCGACCGCGCCAGCCGCCGCCAGGCGCGGTACAGCCGGTCCTGGGGGTTGGCCAGGTCGCCGTGGATCGCGTAGATCCGCCTGCTCCCGAAGCGCTCCTCCACGCCGTGCTCCACGGCGTCGTCGAGCGCCCACCCGGCGTACGCGGGCGCGAGTCGAAAATCGCGGTTGCCCTCGAGGTAACGGACCACGGTCCCGGCGGAGCGGAGCGAGGCGAGGCGCTCGATGACGGCGCGCTGGTGGGGCTGCTCGAGCTCGCGCCTGCCGACCCACAGGTTGAACAGGTCGCCCATGAAGACGATTCGCGATGCCGTGTCGCCCAGGGAATCGAGGAACGCCAGAAACGCGTCGAGGTGGTCGTCGTCGCGGTCGAGGTGCACGTCCCCGACGAAGATCAGGTCGCGCTCGGCGCTCAAGCCGGCTCCTCGTCGGTTCGATCCGCCTCGAACTCCGTCCGGAAGCTCTGGAAGCATCGCTCGCCGATCGCGCGCCGCATGCGCGCCATGAGGTCGCAGTAGTAGGTCAGATTGTGGAGCGTGTTGAGCCGCGCCCCGAGGATCTCCTTCGCGACGAACAGATGGCGGAGATAAGCTCGACTGTAGTGCCGGCACGCCGGGCACCGGCAGCTTTCGTCGACCGGCGACGGGTCCTCGAGATAGCGCCGCTGCTTGATGTTGATCTTGCCGCGCGACGTGAACAGGGTCCCGTTGCGCGCGTTCCGCGTGGGCAGGACGCAGTCGAACATGTCGAGACCGGCGGCCACCGCCTCGACGAGATCCTCGGGGCGTCCGATGCCCATGAGATAGCGCGGCCGGTCTCGAGGGAGCAGCTCGGCGGTCAGCGCGGCGATCTCGGCGACGGTCTCGATGGGCTCGCCGACGTTCGTGCCTCCGATGGCGTAGCCCGGAAGATCGAGCTCCAAGAGCCCGGAAGCGCTGCGCGCGCGGAGCTCGGGGTAGGTGCCACCCTGCACGATTCCGAAGACGTGCCCGTCACCGCGATAGGCGTCGCGGCACAGTCGGGCCCAGCGGGTCGTGCGCTCGACCGCCTCCGCGACCGCCTCGCGCGTCGCGGGAAGAGCGGGGCACTCGTCGAGCACCATCGCGATGTCGGTGCCCAGAGCGGCCTGGATCTCCATGCTGCCGGCCGGCGTCAACAGGTGCGTCGATCCGTCGAGGTGCGAGCGAAACGACACGCCGCGGTCGTCGAGACTTCTCAGGCCGGACATCGAGAACGCCTGGAAGCCGCCGGAGTCCGAGAGAATCGGACCCTCCCAGTGCATGAAGCGATGCAGGCCCCCGAGCCTGCGGACCACCTCGTGGCCGGGGCGCAGGTAGAGGTGATAGGTGTTCCCCAACACGATCTGGGCCCCGCACTCCAGGAGCTCCTCGGGAGTCACCCCCTTGACGGTGCCGGCGGTTCCCACCGGCATGAAGGCGGGCGTATCGACGTCGCCCCGGGACAGCGACAGGCTGCCGCGCCGTGCCCGGCCGTCCGTGGCGAGGATCTCGAAGCGCAGGGCGCCCATGACTCGCGCGGATTATGCACGATGAACGCCGCCGCGAGCGCTCGCCGTCACACGATGAGCATGGCGTCGCCGTAGGAGTAGAACCGATACCCCTCGCGGATCGCCTCGCGGTACGCCTCGAGCACCGCGGCGCGGCCGGCGAACGCGCTGACCAGCATCAGGAGCGTCGATCGCGGGAGATGGAAGTTCGTGATCATCGCGTCGACGACCTGGAATCGGTAGCCGGGGTAGATGAACAGGTCGCACCGCCCGCTTCCCGCTCGCACCGTGCCCTCTCCGGCCGCCATGGCCTCCAGGCTGCGCACCACCGTCGTGCCGATCGCGACGATCCGAGCCCTCCGACCGCGTGCCGCGCCGACGGCCGCGGAGGTCGATTCCGGGATCCGGAAGGCCTCGGCGTGCATGCGGTGGCGCTCGACGTCCTCGCAGCGCACCGGCTGAAACGTCCCGACGCCGACCTCGAGCGTCAGCGCGGCGCGCTCGATGCCCCGCGCCGCCAGGGCGTCGAGGATCGCGGCCGTGAAATGAAGCCCCGCGGTCGGCGCGGCCACCGCGGCGCCGCGGTCGGCGAACACGGTCTGGTAGCGTTCGCGGTCGAGCGCCTCCCGCGGGTCGCCGGTCGTGCGCCGGATGTAGGGCGGAAGGGGCATGACTCCCCGCCGCTCGAGCGCGGCCGCGACATCGGGCTCGTCGGTATCGACGCGCACGACCCATGCGTCCTCCCGACACTCGACCAGATCCGCGGTGAGCCGCTCGTCGACGATCACGCGCATCCCGGGGCGCAGCCGTCCCGAGGAGCGCACCAGGGCCCGCCACGTCGCCGTGCGAGCCTCCCCGGGGATCGGCTCCAGCATCAACATCTCCACCCGGCCGCCCGTCTCCTTGCGACCCCACAACCTCGCGCGTCGGACCCGCGTGTCGTTGACCACCACCAGGTCGCCCCTTCGCAACACGTCCGGCAGATCGCGGAACCGCCGATGCTCGACCGATCCGGTGGCGCGCTCCAGGACCATGAGACGCGCCCCGTCACGCTCGGGAGACGGCACCTGCGCGACCAGCGAATCTGGGAGGTCGTAATCGAATTCGCTGACCTTCACGGCGATCTCCGGGAACGACGCCAGCCGATCATGGCGCGGAGGACACCGAGGTTGAGCGCGTCCTCGGCGAGATCCTCGCCCTTCGGCGTCTCGAGCACCATCGGACGGTCCCCGAAACGCGGGTCGTTGAGGATGAGGCGGAACGCTTCGAGACCGAGCTTGCCCCTGCCGATGTGCTCGTGACGATCGCGGCGGCTGCCGAGGCCGTGAACGGAGTCGTTGAGGTGGAACGCCCGGACGCGCGCCAGGCCGACGGAACGATCGAGCTCCTCGAAGGTGGCGCGATAGGACCGCCGATCGCGAAGCTCGTGGCCCGCGGCAAACGCGTGGCACGTATCGAAGCACACCCCGAGACGGCCGGCGCTCGCGGCGTGATCGAGGACCCAGGCCAGCTCGTCGAAGCTCGAGCCCAGGGCCCGGCCCTGGCCGGCGGTGGTCTCGAGCAGCACGCTCACGGAGCGGCGTGCGGCCGCCGATCGCGCGGTCGGGCGAAAGACGCGCTCGAGCCCGCGCGCGACTCGCTCCAGCCCCGCCTCCGTCCCGGAGCCGTCGTGAGAGCCGGGATGGAGCACCAGGTAAGGCACGCCAAGCTGTGCGCAGCGGTCGATCTCGATCTCGAGCGCTTCGACCGACTTCCGCCTCAGCTCGCTGCGCGCCGAGGCGAGGTTGATCAGGTAGCAGGCATGGGCCATGAGATGCCGCCCGAGACCGGCCGCCTCGACGGCCGCGCGAAACGCGAGAACGCCGTCGCGAGCCAGAGGAGCGGCGCCCCATTGCCGCGCGGACTTCACGAAGATCTGGAGCGCGGTGGCCCCCACCGCGGCGGCGCGCCCCACGGCACGATGGAGCCCGCCGGCGATCGACATGTGCGCGCCCAGAGGGGGGCCGGGCGCGCGACGGTCGGCGCGTGCATGCCCCAGCGAGAGACCATCGCGGAGTGCCACCCGGGCCTCCTCGGCTCACGGAAGAGGCGGAGCGGTAGCTTAGCGCAGGATCGGGACTCGGATCAGCGCAGGAGCAGCCACAGGACGAGGGCCAGGGCGGCGATCGCCACCGCTCCAACGACCACGCCCAGCTTGCGCAACCGGCGCTCGGCTCGCGGCGTCGCGGCGGGATCGGCACGCGTCCCGATCTCCGCGGGCTCGAGATCTCGGAGTGTGTCGAACCCCGCGACGCGGCGGAAAACCTCGCGGTTGACACGCTGAACGGGTGCGCGTCCGATCCGGCCGTAGAGGACCTTCTCGATCTTGCGGGCTCGATATCCGGGTGGCGGATAGGCGACCGCGACGTCGGCCGCGTTGCGGTCCCCCATCTCCACCGTGCGCTTGATCCGGCGCAGCATGTTCAGCGCGGAGCTCGGCTCGTACCTCAGGGCGAGCATCGCGCGCAGTGCGACGGCATCCGCCTCGATCTCGCTGTGGCGACCGTGTCCCAATCGCGCGATGTCCAGCATGGCCCCGGTCCAGGCGGTGTCGGGCCGCCCCGACTCGTCGTGAGCCAGCACCCCGAGGCTGGCGCGCACGACGCGCGCCGCGGTCTCCCCGCTCGCGATGTGGGCGGTCTCTCGCCCCAGCACGAAGACCAGCTCCGCCTCGTCCTCCAGGAAGCGCAACATCCCCACGCTCATCAGGATCAGTCCCGACGGCAGCGCCACGATCCTGTGCGCGGGCTCGTCGATGAGAACCACGCGGCAGCCGTCTGGAGCCCCCTCGACGCGGGCGGCCACCTGATGCACGATTCCGTCCAGGTAGCGGCCCAGGGCGTCCGAGGTCACGAACCTCCATTCATCCTGCAGGGCGGCGCGGATCTCGGTCTCCATCGCGTGGACGACCTGCGGCTCCGGCGCCTCCGGCGCCGCGGATTCCGCGCGGCACGCGGGACATCGCCTCGGCTCCGGGGAACCGTCGCCGCCGTGGAGAAACGGCAGGCGGCAAGCCTCGCACGTGCTCAGGATTCGCTGGGGAGATCGGTCGCAGGTGGCACGCGTGCCGCATCGCGAGCAGCGCCGGATCCGGTCATCCTGAAGGCCGGAAACCGGTACCGCGGGAAGCGCGCCCCATGGCTCGCCGCAGCTCGGACAGCCCTGCACGGCGGGAGTCCGGGACGGCTCCGAATCGGACGTCAGGACTTGCTGTGCGCCCATCGCAAACCCAGCCATGAGGCGATCAAGCCCACTCCGCTTCCCGCGAGGACCCAGGTGTCGGGCTCCCCGATCAGGCGCGGCGAGACCCACCAACCGGCGACCGCGCCCGCAGCCGTCACCGTCAGCACGCCGAGGGCGGCGCCCAGCCCGGGACGACGGTCGGTGTGGGGCCCAGACAGCGGGGCCGACGGCGTCCGAGGCTCCCGCTTCGGTCCCGGGGCGGCGTCGAGCCGGTAGGTCAACACCGGCGCCGGCGCCCCGGAGGCCTGCTCGTCGAGGGCGGTCCTTCCCAGCCGGGCGGCAATCGACGGGTCGTCCATCCCGATCCCGAGACGGCGGCGGGTCGCGGGTGTGCCGCGAACCGTCCGGGCGCCGGATGAGCCGCCGTCCGCGGCTCGGTCGATCAGGACGTACGCCCGCGCCGCAGGCGCGAGCGCGAAGACGTGCTCGCAGCTTCCGCATCGAGCGCTTCGGGGCGTCTCGGCGGGCGAAGGGTTGTGGCGGTATCGCGTGCCGCACGACGGACAATGGACGATCACGCCGAACACCCCTCCATGGCGCCGCGGCTCCGGTCCCCGAACTCGCTCCAGGACTTCCGGATCGCTGGAATTTTCCACCGGACAACGTAGGTCGGGCTCCAGGGCGGGTCAAGCTCGACGGAGGGGCCGTGCGCATCGCCGCGCAGCGGTCGTCGCGCCGTGGGCAGTCGGTGCCACCTCGTTGCAATGGAGGCACTTCCGGCCACTGTGGTATAGTCCGCGTCTCCCCCGGATTCAGACCTTCGAAGGTCCAGTCCGCGGTGGCCGCATCATTCGCGACACCGTGTTTCGGGTGCGCCCGGCCGGGTCCGGCGAAGGCGTGTAAAGGAGTCTCCGGATGAAGGTCACGGATACTTCGGACATCCGCAACGTCGCGCTCCTCGGCCACGGCGCCTCCGGCAAGACCACGCTGGCGTCCGCGATGCTGTTCGTCTCCGGCGCGGTCAATCGCCTGGGCCGGGTCGACGAGGGCAACACGATCACGGACTTCGACGAGGAGGAGATCGAGCGCAAGATCTCCCTCCAGACGGCCCTGGCGCACAACGAGTGGAAGAAGAAGAAGATCAACATCCTGGACACGCCGGGATACGCGGCCTTCGTCGCCGACGCCAAGGCGGCCCTGACCGTCGCGGACGCGGCGCTGGTCCTCGTCGAGGCCGTGGCCGGCGTCCAGGTCATCACCGAGCGCACCTTCAAGTACGCGGAGGACCTCGGCCTGCCGGTGATCTTCGTGGTCAGCAAGATGGACCGCGAGCGGGCGTCCGCGGACAGGACGGTCGATTCGATCCAATCGAGGTTCGGTCGCACGGCCGTGCCCATCCAGCAGGCGATCGGCGCCGAGCACGACCACGAGGGAGTCATCGACCTCGTGACCATGAAAGCCCTCAAGTTCGACAAGTCCGGCTCGGGCAAGATGACCGTCGCGGACGCGAACGACGAGCAGGCTGCCGCCGCCCGCGCGGCGCTGATCGAGATGGTCGCCGAGACCGACGATTCCCTGATGGAGGCGTATTTCGAGTCCGGGGACCTGGCCGAGGACGCCTTGCGTCGGGGCCTGCGCAAAGCCGTCGGCGCCAGGAAGATCTTCCCGGTCCTGTACACCTCGGCGCTCGGCTCCGTGGGCGTCGAGCCGATCTTGGACGCGATCGTGGATCTCGTTCCGGCCCCGGACGAGCGCGGCAGCTCGGTCGGGACGAACCCCGCGGACGGCTCGGAGCAGCACCGTCCCGTGTCGAGCGACGCGCCGGTCTCCGTGTTCGTGTTCAAGACGATCGCCGACCCCTACGCCGGGAGGTTGTCCCTGTTCCGGGTGCGCTCCGGCGTCCTGAAGGGCGACACGGCGCTCGTCAACGTGAACCGCGGCCATTCCGAGCGCGCGGCCGGGATCTCCTTGATCCAAGGCAAGCAGCTGGAGCCCGTTCCGGAGCTTCGCGCCGGGGACCTCGGCGCGGCGGCCAAGCTCAAGGACACGCACACGGGAGAGACCCTCGCCGACCCCGCGCACCCGATCCTGTTCCCCGAGATCGTGTTCCCGGCGCCCGCGATCTCGTTCGCCATCGAGCCGAAGTCGAAGGGCGACGAGGACAAGATCTCGCAGGCGCTCTCGCGGCTGACCGAGGAGGACCCGTCCCTGAAGGTGGGGCGCGACCCGCAGACGGGCGAGATGCTCGCTTCCGGCACCGGGCAGGTCCACGTGGAAGTCGCATTCGCCAGAATGAAGAAGAAGTTCGGGGTCGAGGCGATCCTGAAGCAACCCAAGGTCCCGTACCTCGAGACGATCAAGAGGAAGGTCGGGCCCACGGAGGGCAAGCACAAGAAGCAGAGCGGCGGGCGCGGTCAATTCGGCGTGTGCGTCATCGAGATGGAGCCGCTGCCGCGTGGATCGGGCTTCGAGTTCGTCGACAAGATCTTCGGGGGCGCCATCCCGAACAACTACCGACCGGCGGTGCGCAAGGGCGTCGAGGAGTCCGCGGCCCGGGGCTACCTCGCCGGATGCCCGGTGGTGGATTTCCGGGTCACGCTGATCGACGGCAAGTACCACAACGTCGACTCCTCCGAGATGGCGTTCAAGATCGCGGGCTCGCTGGCGTTCAAGACCGCCATGGAGTCGGCCAAGCCGACGCTCATGGAGCCGATCATGACGGCCGAGATCACAGCACCCGAGGAAGCCATGGGCGACATCATGGGCGACCTCTCGAGCCGTCGCGGCAAGCCGCAGGGCGTGGAAGCTCAGGGTCATTACCAGGTGATCAAGGCGCTGGTCCCGTTGTCCGAGATGCTGACCTACGCCTCGACGCTGAAGTCGATCACCTCCGATCGCGGCTCGTACACGATGGAATTCGATCACTACGAAGAGGCTCCGGCCCACATTCAGGAGAAGATCGTCAGCGAATTCGCCAAGCACAAGCAGGAGGCCGAGAAATAGAGGGGTCGTGAGCCGCGAGACCGTCTACATTCGAGACCTTGCCGGGCACGTCGGGCAGCGCGTCGAGCTGCAGGGCTGGCTGTTCCACAAGCGGTCGTCGGGCAAGGTCAAATTCCTGGTGCTGCGGGACGGCACGGGCTACCTGCAATGCGTCGCGTTTCGCAACGACGTCAGCCCGGAGCTGTTCGATCGCTGCGATCGTGTCCCGCTCGAGTCCTCGATTCGGGTCGCCGGCGTGGTCCGCAAGGACGACCGCGCACCCGGCGGCCACGAGCTCGGCCTCGACGAGCTGGCCGTGATCCACCAAGCCGAGGAATACCCGATCCAACCCAAGGAGCACGGCGTCGATTTCCTGTTCGATCTCCGGCACCTGTACCTGCGCTCGCGCACGCCCCGCGCCGTGCTGGGCGTGCGGAACGAGGTCGTCCAGGCGTGCCGCGATTTCTTCTACGGGCGCGGTTTCGTGCTGATCGACTCGCCGATCCTGACCCCCGCGGCGTGCGAAGGCACGACCACCCTGTTCGAGACCGACTACTTCGACCAGACCGCCTACCTGGCACAATCCGGACAACTGTACCTCGAGCCGGCGTGCATGGCGTTCGGCAAGGTGTACTGCTTCGGCCCGACCTTCAGGGCGGAGAAATCCAAGACCCGGCGCCACCTGACCGAGTTCTGGATGGTCGAGCCCGAGGTGGCGTTCCTGGAGCTGCCGGGTCTGATGGAGCTCGCCGAGCAGTTCTTGGAGCACCTCGTCGGTCGCGTCCTCGAGCGCTGCCCGGAGGAGCTGAAGTTCCTGGAGCGCGACGTTTCCCGGCTCGAGAGCGTTCGAGCGCCCTTTCCGCGATTGACCTATGACGAGGCCGCGGCGATCCTCCTCGAGGACCGCGCGCAGGAGCGCATGAAGGAGGCCGGCGCGCCGCCGTTCGTGCGCGGCAACGACTTCGGCGGCCTCGACGAGACACTGCTCACCGAGCGCTTCGATCGGCCGGTCATGGTCACCCACTGGCCGACCGCGATCAAGGCGTTCTACATGCAGCCCGATCCCGGGAACCCGAGCCAGGCGCTGTGCCTCGACGTCCTGGCGCCGGAAGGCTACGGGGAGATCATCGGCGGATCGCAGCGCATCCACGACCACGATCTCCTGCTGCGCCGCATCGAGGAGCACGGCCTCCCCGTCGAAGCGTTCCGATGGTATCTCGATATCCGAAGGTACGGCACCGTGCCGCACTCCGGATTCGGCATGGGAATCGAGCGCTTCGTGGCGTGGATGTGCGGCATCCCGCACATTCGCGAGACGATCCCGTACCCGCGCCAGATTCACCGGCTCTATCCGTGAAGCGCTCCGGCTCCACCCCCGGTGCACGAGCCACCCGGGTCGGCTTCGTCTCCCTGGGCTGCGCCAAGAACCTGGTCGACACCGAGGTCATGCTGGGACACCTCGCGAGCGCGGGGTGCGACTTCGTGCAGGAGCCCCGGGATGCGGATGTCCTCGTGGTCAACACTTGCGGGTTCATCGAGCAGGCGCGGGAGGAATCGATCCGCGCGATTCTCGAAGCCTCCGAGCACAAGAAAAACGGCAGCGTGCGGCGCGTCGTGGTCGCCGGATGCATGGTGCAACGCTACCTCGGCGAGCTGCGCGACAGCCTGCCCGAGGTCGACGCGTTCATCGGCCTCGACGAGCTCGATCGCGTCGTCGAGCGCGTCGTTCCCGGGACCTCGGCCGCGCCCCTCCTGACCATCCGCGGACCGGCGGTCGACCGGCGTCCGATCCCCTCCCGCTACCTGTACGACGATCGGACGGCCCGCAGGCTCGCCACCCCGCCCTGGACGGCGTACGTCAAGATCGCCGAGGGCTGCGATCACACCTGCGCGTTCTGCGCCATCCCGTCGTTCCGGGGAGCCTTCCGGTCCCGCACGACCGGCAGCATCGTCGCCGAGGCCCGCGCCCTGGCGCGCGGCGGCGTGCGCGAGGTCAATCTCATAGCCCAGGACTCGAGCCACTTCGGTCGCGACCGCGGCGGCCAGGAGAGCCTGGCGGGTTTGCTGGCTGCGCTCGACGGAGTCGACGATCTGCGCTGGATCCGCTTGCACTACCTGTACCCCAACACCGTGACGGAGCGACTCATCGACGCGATGGCGCGCCTCCCGCGCGTCGTGAAGTACGTCGACCTCCCGCTGCAGCACGCCCATCCGGAGACCCTCCGCCGCATGCGGCGCGGCGGCTCCGCGGAATCCCACCTTCGTCTGCTCGACAGGTTCGCGGGAGCGATGCCCGACGCGGCGAAGCGTACGACGTTCATCGTCGGCTTCCCCGGCGAGACCGAGGACGAGTTCGAGGCGCTGCTCGAGTTCGTCGAGGCGGCGCGCTTCGATCACGTCGGCGTGTTCGCCTATTCGCACGAGCGGGAGACCGCGGCCGCGAAGGTGGACGACGACGTCCCGGCCGCGCTCAAGGACGAGCGCCTCGCGCGCTTGATGGAGCTCCAGCAGCGAATCTCGTTCGAAAGGAGCCGCCGATTCGTGGGACGCAAGGTCGAGGCGGTGGTCGAAGGCGCCCATCCCGAGACCCCGCATCTCCTGGTGGGCCGCACGAGCACTCAGGCGATGGACGTCGATGGCCAGGTCCTGATCAACGACGGCGTCGCGAGCCCCGGCTCGTTCGTGAACCTCGAGATCACCGAGGTCGCGGGATACGACCTCGTCGGGAGAATCGTCGGTGCGGCGTGATTCCGCGCCGGCCGCCGCGGCAGGCCCGCTGCGACGGTGGATCGCCGTCGGGGGCGGCTTGGGCTACGCCCCGCTGGCCTCGGGCACGTTCGGTTCCCTGCCCGGTTTGGCCGTGGCGTGGGGACTCGCGGCCGTCGGGGGCTGGCCGCTGCTGCTCGCGGGGACGGTAGCCGCCTCCGTCGTCGGCCTGTGGGCAGCCGATGCGACCGCCCGATCCCTGGGGCGCGCCGATCCTGGCGAGGTCGTGGTCGACGAGATCGCAGGGCAGATGATGACGCTGCTCTTCCTTCCGCTCACCTGGCAGTCGCTGGCGCTCGGGTTCTTCCTTTTCCGGCTGCTGGACATCGTCAAGCCGTTCCCCGCCGGGCGCCTCGAGGCGTTGCCGGGCGGCTTGGGTATCATGGTGGACGATCTCGTGGCCGGAGCGTATGCGAACGTCGGTCTCCAGGCCGCGGCGTGGCTGGTACCCGGCTTTCTGGGCGTGCGATGAAGATCTGGAACGGAATCGAGAGCTACCCCGCGACCGCGTCGCGCGTGGTCGCCACCATCGGCAACTACGACGGCGTGCACCTCGGACATCAGGCCATCGTGAGGAGCGTGGTGGAAGCCGCGCGACGCGTCGAGAGAGCCTCGGTGCTGATCACCTTCGAGCCCCATCCCCTGACGATCGTCGCCGCGGAGCGGAGGCCGCGGCTCATCCAGACGCGACGCCAGAAGCTGGAGCGCCTGGAGGCGATGGGTCTCGACGTGGTCCTGATCCTGCGATTCGATGCCGAGCTCGCATCGTTGTCCGGCGAGGAGTTCTTCTCGCAGGTGGTGTGCGGCCCGATCGGATTCGAGGCGATTCACGTCGGCAGCAACTTCCGGTTCGGAAAGGGGCGCGGCGGCGACGTCGAGCTCCTGCGCGCGCTCGGCATCCGCCACGGGTTCGCCGTGGTCGCCGTCTCTCCGGTCAGCATCGAGCGGGGTGTCGTGTCGTCGTCCGCGGTCCGCAAGGCCGTCGAGGACGGCGATGTCGGACTCGCGATGGAGATGCTCGGACGCCCGTTCGCGCTCGTGGGCGAGGTCGTGGAAGGCGAGGGGCGCGGGCGCACCCTGGAGTTTCCGACGGCGAACCTGGACACCGACAACGAGCTCCTGCCTCGCCGTGGAGTCTACGTGACCGAGACGGTCGCTCTCGCCACGCGGCAGGCCTCGGTCACGAACGTCGGGATCCGGCCGACGTATGGCGGCGGCGCGATGACGGTCGAGTCCCACCTGCTCGACTACGACGGGGACCTGTACGGCGAGAGCATCGAAGTCCGGTTCCTGGCCCGGCTCAGGAACGAGCGCAAGTTCTCAGGACCGCAAGAGCTCGCGGACCAGATCGCTCGCGATCGGGCGGCGGCGGCGGCCTATTTCGAGAACCTCCCGCTGGCGACTCGATGACCGGCCGCGCTCGGAGTCCGGGCTCGGGTTCGCCCGGTCCCGTCCTCGGAGCGGTGCGCGGGCGGTTCATCACCTTCGAAGGAGTGGAGGGCTCCGGCAAGTCCACACAGCTCGACCGGCTCGCGGTCCGCTGGGTGGCCCTGGGGCTCGATGTCCTGCGGACGCGGGAGCCGGGCGGCACTCCCCTGGGCGAGCGGCTGCGGTCCGCGCTGCTCGACCCCGGGGAGACCGGGATGGATCCGATGGCCGAGCTCTTGCTCTATGCTGCCGACCGTGCTCAGCACGTCCGCGAGGTGATCCGGCCTGCCCTCGATCGCGGGAGCTGGGTGCTGTGCGACCGCTATCTCGACGCCACGCTGGCGTATCAGGGCTACGCCCGCGGGCTCGGGGTGGACGTGGTCCTCGAGCTGCATTCCCGTCCGCCCCTGGACCTCCGCCCGGACCGCACCCTCCTGCTCGACCTCGCGCCCGGAGTGGGTCTCGCGCGCGCACGACGGCGGGACGCGGAGCGCGGGCTGGGCTCGACGCACGGGCGGTTCGAGAACGAGACGCCGGATTTTCATGCACGGGTGCGCGCCGGCTACCTCGCACTCGCCGCACGGGAACCGGGGCGTTTCCGGGTGATCGCCGCGGACGGCGACCCGACGGCCGTGAGCGAGCGCGTCGCGGAGGCCGTGGCCGACCTACTCGCGGTGTCCGGTCCGAGGTGAGCCTGCGATGCGCCACGGCGACATCATCGGCCACCGCTCCCTGATCGAGGGGCTGACCCGCGCGCTGCAATCGGGGCGCCTGCCCCATGCCCTGCTGTTCCACGGCCCGGAAGCCGTGGGCAAGGGCACGGTGGCGCGATGGCTGGCCGCAGCGCTGCTGTGCGAGCGACGCGAGCGCGGAGAAGCATGCGGGGAATGCTCGTCGTGCCACAGGGTCCGGCACGGCACTCATCCGGACCTCCTGTTCGTGCACAAGTTGTCGCGCGAAATCCGCAAGCCGGGTTCGATGGGCGACGTCTCCGCCGAGGATCCCTCGCCCCCGGACCTCAGCCGGTTCATCCGGGTCTTCCAGATCCGGCAGCTCGCGGAGCACGCGACCTACGCGCCCCGCGAGGCGGCCTGCAGGGTGTTCATCGTGGACCCCGCAGACGACATGAACGCCGAGTCCCAGAACGCCTTCCTCAAGACCCTGGAGGAACCGCCGGGGGCTTCGCTCTTGATCCTGATCGCCTCGCGTCCCCACCAACTTCTCAGCACGGTTCGATCGAGGTGTTTCGTGGTCGGCTTCGCTCCCGTCCCCGCCGCGGAGCTCGCCGAGCGGCTCGAGCGCCGGGGCATGCCGCGCGCGGAAGCGCTGGCGCGCGCGGCCCTGGCCGGGGGCCGCCCGGGGCGCGCGCTCGCCCTCGACCTCGATGGCCTTCACCGGCGGCGCGATCTGCTCCTGAAGTCCCTGCTGCGTGTCGCCGCATCGGCTCACGCCCTTTCCGATCTGCCCGATCTAGCCGGCACGATCGTCGGCAAGACGGAAGAGGATCTCGAGCAGGGACTGGACCTCCTGGAGGCTTTGCTCCGCGATGCGGCCCGTGCCTCAGCCGGGATGCCTGCCGCCTCCCAGCTGCACGCCGACCTCGTCGAGCCACTCGATGAGCTCGGGCGTTTGCTGGGGAGCCGGAGAGCCGGAGAGCTGGTCGAGGCGGTCGAGCGCCTCCGCGGCCAGCTGCACTTCAACATCAATCGCACCCTGCTCGCCGAGAGCCTCGTGGCCGCCGTCGCCGGCGCTCCCCTGCCCTGACGCCCGGCTGCCCCCGCTCCCCGGGTCGGGTCAACTTCGTTCCAGAAGGGTCACGGACTCGACGTGCGGAGTCTGCGGGAACAGGTCGAAGGCCACGATCCGCCGCGGCGCGTATCCGCGGTCGGCCAACGCCCGGAGGTCGCGCGCGAGCGTCGCAGGATCGCACGACACGATGACGATCCGCGTGGGACGGAGGGCGGCAATCCCCTCCGCAACGCCTCTCCCGAACCCGGTGCGCGGCGGATTGGCCACGACCACGGACGGATTCGCGGAGCGGGCCTCGGGGGAACGCAGGAACGCGGCAACGTCGGACCGCACCGCCCGATAGCTCGACACCGACGCATCGCGCGCGGCCCGGCGTGCGCATGCGACGGCGTCCCGGTCGGCTTCGCACGCGACCACGTCGGCCCCGAGGGCGGCGAGACCGATCCCGTAGACCCCGACTCCCGCGTACAGGTCCGCGACCTGGGTCCCGGCGCTGTCGCACGCGAAATCGCGAACGCAGGCGACCACCGCTTCCGCGGCGCCCGGGTTGACCTGGAAGAACGTCGCCGCGGGCAAGCGGAAGACGACACCCCCCAGTCGGTCCTCGAGCCACGGACGCCCTATCAGGATCTCCGTTCGCGTCCCCCCTCGTCGACCCGGCCTCCCGAGCAGGCGCACGACCCCCGATACTTCCGGAACCGCGCGCGCCACCCGCTGCGCGAAGGGCCGCGCCGTTTCGAACGGCCCGTCGGCGCCACGGAGCGCGACGAGGACCCGATCCTCGATGCGCGATTGCCGTATCACGAGCCGCAAGGCCGGGTCGCGTAGCGCCGGGTCCTCCCGGCCCGGTCCCGTGAGAAAGAACGAACGCGCCTCCTCGAGAGCACGGTGGCCCGCGCTGCCCTGCAGGAGGCATCGCTCGACGTCGGTCGCGGCCCGGGTCGCCGGACCGTGGAACCCCAGCACGGGTCGTTCGGCGACCCTGCCGAAGGCGAGCTCGACCTTGTTCCTGTAGCCCAGGTCCAGGGGAGATGCCACGATCCGCTCGGGGATGCACTCTGCGAAGCGGCCGATGCGCCGGAGCGCATCGGCCAGAATGCGCAGCTTCCAGGCCCGCTGCTCCTCTTCCGCGAGGATCATCCACGGGCAGCCGCCGCAGCGATCCTGGACCGGACATGCGGGCTCGCGGCGGCCCTCGGCGGGAGCCAGGATCTCGACGGCGCGGGCCTCGACGAGCCGCGGCCGGACCTCCAGGGCCTGGGCGAGAACGACGTCGCCGGGAATTGCCCCCTCGACGAGCCACACGATTCCTCGGTGACGACCCACGCCGCGCCCTCCAGCGGCCAGGCGCCTGATGCTGATCTCGGCCCGCGACTCACCGGATGTCGTCACCACAACATCCTGGGGTGCGAATCGTCAGTGCCCCACGATCTCGTACTTTTGTCTTGACACCGGCGATTCCGGTGGGGTAGGGTCCCCCGTGACTTGAGGCACGTAGGGCATGGTGCCCGGTACCGAACGGGACGTGGGGTTCTGGAAAAGGTCATGCATTCCGCCTTTGGACGCTGCTCGCTCTCCCCGGCCGGTTTGCGCCCCGACCTCGATGCTTCCAGGGCCGACCTGCGACGTTGGCCCTTCCCACCCTACGTTCGGCGGTCGGCTCGACCTCGGTCGAATCGGCCGGCGACCTGCTGTCCGACCCACCGCAACTGTCTCGACCCGTGCCTGGGGAGCGATTGACCGGGGAGAGCGAGCAGCGTCCGAGCGTAGCATCCGGCCGGAACCTTTCCGAGGGGTTCCGGCCGAGCGCTGCGTCTTTCGACTCCCCCGGCCAGAATCGGTCCTACAAAAGTTAAAACGCGTCCTGTTTCACACCTTTACAGTCTCGTGACAGCGTCGTAATTTCCTCCCACCGGCCGGGTAGGCGAACCGGAAAAGCAAGTTTGGGGCGCGCGTGGTCCGGCCCCTGGGGGGGATTCGGGCCGGGCTTGAGCGCCCTCTGGCGCGGCCTCCGAGTTGCCCACCTCCCTAGCGGGAGAACACGGCGGCCGATCCTGGGGGCGGTGGAGAAATCCACCGCCCTATTTTTCTCGCCACATCGAGCCCCAGGTCGT
>Ga0302046_10000677_pt1 | contig 33385 bp, 28 predicted proteins | sample RVTome_11_FD_200261 | JGI IMG/M metagenome (GOLD analysis project Ga0302046, IMG submission 200261) | Soil microbial communities from uranium-contaminated site in the Upper Colorado River Basin, Wyoming, United States - RVT147D111 (version 2) ...
GGGCAGCGAGAGCGCGGTCTGGAGCGCCAGCACCATGCCGGTGAAGGTGGTGGTGATCGCCGCCACCCCGAGCGAGCGCACCCCCATCAGGTAGGCCTGGCGCAGCCACAGCCGCAGCTCGTAGGGCGGCGCCACCAGGGCGCCGAAGGCACGGGCGGTGAGCAGGGCGAGGGCGCCAGCCTCGCGGGCATACCTCACGTCGCCGTCGCTCGCTCTCGGTGGATGGAGGGCCGGTCCGTCCCGTGGGCGCTCCTCCCCGGCACCGGCGCTCGCTCTCGGGGCTTCAGGGGCGTTGCTCGCGCCTGCTCTTCGCTGCGCACGGGTGTCGGCGTCGACCCATGGGACTGCTCGTGCTGCGCTGGCTCAGGGCTGCCTGGGAGGACCGCCCACGGGACGGACCTCCTTGCCAACTTCCTGGGGGACCTCCTCGCCAACTGCCTGGGTTGTAGGGCGGTCATCATCGCAGAGGGCGCCAGAAGGCCGCGAGGCCGAGGCCGAAGGCGGCGTCGGCGGCGGCCAGGGAGTAGAGCGTCGAGAGCTCCGGGCGGCCGAGGGCCGCGAGGGTGAACGCGACCGCGCCGGCGAGCCGGCCGGCGATCGCGACCGCGATGACGGCGCTGTAGCGGCGCGGGTCGTGCGCGGCCTTGAGGTAGAGGGCGGCGAGCATCGCCAGCAGCACCGCGAGCAGCCACAGGTAGAAGCGCTGGCCCGGCAGCGGCAGGCCGAACGCCCGTGCCGCCGCCTCCGGTGCCGCGACCATCAGCGCCGCGAACGCCAGGTCGTAGAGCGCGCCGGCTACCAGCGTCGCCCGCAGCAGCCGGAGCATCCGGAAACGCTGGGCGAAGCGGGTGCGGGCGGGCATGAGGGGATGGATTCTAGCGGACCGTTCGCGACTTTCCTGCACCGGGACTGGGCGCGGCCGCAGCTCGAGCCCTGAGCGGAGGCTCCCAGTGAGCCCAGTCCTCGGGACTGACGCACGCGAGCAGTCCGCGGCCGGGCTAGGATCCGGCCCGTGGACGTTTCAACACAGAGGACGAGATCCACCCGTCGGCCGATACGTATGATCTCTGTGACCGACGCGCAGAGGCGGAACGGACCGTCCGACCAGCGAGTATGTGCGCGCGCGAGGGCCAGCACGTAAGTCCCAGCCAACTGGCAGCACTGTTGATCGAGCGGGGTCTCGAAAGCCTGAAGAAGTCTGCTGACCACTAGCAGAATCCGCCTCCCACCGCGGCCGAAGCCGACCATCCCATCTATCTTGCCCGACTACTTCGCCGCGGTCGGCACGCCGCTCGTCGCCGGCCGTGCGTTCACCGCGGGCGACAGCGCCGCCGCGCCGCCGTTCGCGATCGTCGATCAGTCGCTGGCGGCGTTGCGCGAAGAGTGAGCCGGGACGCGGGGCGGGTCGCCGTGGCGGATATCGGCTAGCGCGCAGCCTCGTCCCGCGGTCGCGGGCGATGGTAGACTCGCGCCGTGGCCGAGCCCCATCCCCGCATGGCGCAGGCGTTCGCCATCCTGCGCTTCCAGAACGCACTTGCAGGCCGCGAGGGACCGCACTTGGAGGAGACGTACCGGCGGGTGATCGACGTCTTCACGCGGGTCGGCGCACGCTGGTCGGTGGTCGGAGCGCACGCGGTGAACTTCTTCGTCGAACCCCGGGCGACGGTGGACATCGACTTCGTGGTCGAGGCCCGCGAGATGAAGCCGCTCCTGCGGGCGCTCGAAGAGGAGTTCGGCGCCCTCGAGACCACCGAGCTCGGCGCAGCGCTGCGGGTCACCAACCTCTCGATCGACCTGATTCGCGGGGACAACCATCCCCTCTTCCACGCCGCGCTCGACGAGGCCGAGGAGCACGAGGGCGTGCGGGTGCCGCCGGTGGAGCTGCTCCTCGTCCTCAAATTCCTGGCGGCGACCAGCCCGTGGCGCGACGTCGCCGATCGCAAGCAGGACGTCGCCGACCTGATCCGGCTCTACCGCGCGGCCGGCGCGGACTTCGACCGCAAGGTCGCGATGCGCCACGCCTCCCGGGTCTACCCCCGAGCGGAGGAGGAGCTCGCCGCCATCCTCGACCGCATCGACCGCGGCGAGGACGTCAGCGTCTGACGCCGCCGGCACTGAGACCCGCGAGCCGGCGCGGGAAGCGCGGGTCCCGGCTGTTCCACCTCAGAGCGTTCCGACGCGCTGGACTCATGGAGCCCACCGGCCCGGTGGCTCCGGCAAACAAGGAGGTGGACCGATGCGACTTCTCCCCCTGCGAGCGCTTTGGCCGTCCTCGCCGTCTGCGCCTTCCTACCCCCGGCCAAACGATCCAGGCGTGGCCGGCGAAGCAGGGCGGAGGAGTTGAGGAACACGCTCCCACGAACCCGCGGGGCGAGCGCTCATCGTTGTGCTGGTGGTGCCAAGGTACTACGATACGACCATGCCCCGAGAGAAAGTCACCCTCACGCTCGACGCGGACCGCCTCCAGGAGCTGCGCGCCCTCGTCGGCGCCCGCAGCCTGTCCGGCGCCGTCGACAGCGCCGTCCTCGCCTACCTGGCGCGGCTGCGTCACCTCGCGGCGGTCGACGATTGGCTCCTCGAACTCGAACGGGAGCACGGGCCCGTGCCACCCGAGACCCTCGAATGGGCGGCGCAGCTGGTCGACCGGTGGGCGGCGGGCGAGGGAACCGGACGGCGGCGGCAGGCCGGCTGATGCTCCTGCTCGACAGCGAAGCGCTCTCGGCGGTAGCCCATGGCCCACCGAACCGGCGCGACAGGCTCCGTGCGCTGGTCGCCGAGATGCGCCGGCGCGCTCTCCCGGTGGGCACCGTGGCGGCGGTCCTCGCGGAGGTCGTGAGAGGGAGGCCTGCGGATGCAGGCGTGTTCTCCGCCCTCCGGCGGGAGCGGGTCGAGGTCCATCCCGTGGACACGCGCGTCGGCGTGCGCGCCGGCCAGTTCCTGGGCCGGGTCGGCGCGGGCTCGGAGATGGCGGTCGATGCCTTCATGGTGGCGGTGGCCGACCTCGCGGGCGGCGCCGTCGTGGCGACCTCCGATCCCCGGGACTTCGAGCGCTTGGCGGCGCACGCTAGGCGGGTCGCGGTGGCGGATATCGGTTAGCGCGCCAGGGGGAGCAGGTCCTGCTGCGCCATCACGCGCGGATTCGCGGGGACCACCACCCCTCTTTCGCGCCGCGCTCGACGAGGCTCAGGAGCGCGGAGGGGTGCGCGTGCCGCCGGTCGAGCTGCTCCTCGTCCTCAAGTTCCTCGCCGCGACCAGCCCCTGGCGCGATGTCGCGGATCGCAAGCAGGACGTCGCCGACCTGATCCGGCTCTACCGCGCGGCCGGCGCGGAGTTCGAACGGGAGGCCGCGTTGCGGCACGCCGCCAGGGTCTACCCCCGGGCGGAGGTGGAGCTCGCCAGGATCCTCGGCCGGATCGACCGCGGCGAAGACGTGAGCATCTGACGGCGGCGCCGGGCAACCACCAGCAGGAGTTCGTAGGAACCCGCCGGCCCGGCGGTACGCGGCGAGCAGCAGCCTCACCTCGCCGCGCAGCTCGGCGTCGCCGTCGGCGGTCCGATCGAGAAACGTCTCCCGCTCACCGTCGGCCAGCTCGAGCGCGGCCTCGAAGACCTCTCGAACCGCCCGCGAGCGCTCGGGGGACAGCTCCTTCATGACGTCAGGCGCGAGAACAGCCAGGCGCGGGCGCTGGCCCAGTCGCGCACCACGGTGGCCTCGCCGACCTCGAGGACCTCGGCGACCTCGCGCACCGCCAGGCCGCCGAAGTAGCGCAGCTCGACGACCCTCACCTGGTGCGGGTCCATGCGGGCCAGGGCGTCGAGCGCCTGGTCGAGCGCCAGAGGCTCCACTTCCCGCGGACCGCTGGCCGCGAGGTCAGGGCCGAGGGTGACGCGGAACGCCCCATCGCCTCGCTTGGCGGCGTCACGGAGCCGGGTGTGGTCGACCAGGATCCGGCGCATAGTCGTGGCGGCGAAGGCGAAGAACTGGGCGCGGTTCTTCCATCGCACCGTGTGGCGCGCGGCGAGTCGCAGGTAGAGCTCGTTGACCAGCGCCGTCGGCACCAGGGTATGCCCCGGCTCGCGGCGGAGGTAGCCCTGAGCGATGCGCCGCAGCGCGTCGACGACCTGCGGCATCAGCTCGGCGAGGGCGTCGTGGTCGCCCGACTACCAGCGCTTGAGGATGCGGGTCAGCTCGGGATGCAGGATCCCGAGGCGGCCGCCCGCCGGGAGATCGAGCCGCAACTGGCTCACGGCGACTATGCGGTCGGGACGGGGGTACGGCAGCGGCCGCAGGGTCATGGCGTGGACCACGCCGTAGATGGCGCTGCTCATGCCGACGCCGAGGGCGAGCGCGAGCACGGCCGCGGTGGCGAAACCGCAATTTACGCGCCAGGGCGCGCACGGCGAAACGCAGGTCGAGACCGAAGCCGCTGATCCGTACGGAGGTCACGAAGTCACCTGCCGCGGGTCCGGTCTCGTTGCCTGGTGTAGTCCCCTGGCATCGGCTGCGAGGTCAAACAACGCCTGGAGGCGCTCGAGCCCGAAACTCTGCCGTCCGGCGCAAGCCCTATCTTGTACGGTTGAGACCTTGCACGGTTGAGACCGCCGTGCCGTTGGGACCCGGACTTCGCCGCGGCTCACTCCTCGCGCAGCAGCGCGAGCGGGTCGGCGCGGGACGGGGCGCGCCGGCGCGGCGGGCAGCGTCGTGGCGGTGGTAGCCTTCGCGCTCGCGACACGCCGCTCCCGAGGAGGCCCGCGATGGACGACCGTCCCCCGCCGCCGCTCGCCACCGGCCTGCTCGCCGCGCTCGCCGTGGCGATGCTGGCGCTGCAGCTCGCGGTGATCGGCGAGTACGGCTGGTTCCGCGACGAGCTGTACTACCTGGCGAGCACGGAGCGCCTCGGCTGGGGCTACGTCGACCATCCGCCGCTGTCGATCGCGCTGCTGGCGCTGGTGCGGGCGGCGTTCGGCGACTCGATCGTCGCGGTGCGGATGGTGCCGGCGCTGGCCGGGGCGGCGACGGTGTTCGTCACCGGGGCGATCGCGCGCCAGCTCGGCGGCGGCCGCTCCGCCCAGGGGCTGGCGGCGCTGTGCGCGCTCGCCTCGCCGGTCTTCCTGGCGCTCTGCCACTACTACTCGATGAACGCGCTCGACCTGCTGGTCTGGGCGATCGCGGCGTGGCTGCTGCTCCGGGCGCTCGAGGACGACGGCGTTCCCGGCGGCGCTCGCAGCGCCGGAGGCTCGGGCCGGATCGGCCGCTGGGCCGCTCTCGGCGCCGTCCTCGGGCTCGGCCTGCTCAACAAGATCAGCGTGCTGTGGCTGGGCGCCGGCATCGCGGCCGGGCTCCTGCTGACGCCGCACCGGCGCGCGCTGCACCGGCCCGGGCCGTACCTGGCGGCGGCGATCGCCGGGCTGATCTTCCTGCCGCACGTCCTGTGGCAGGTGCGCCACGGCTGGCCGACGCTCGAGTTCATGCACAACGCGACGACCCTCAAGATGAGCGCGGACTCGCCGCTCGGCGTCCTCGCCGACCTGGTACTGTCGATGAACCCGTTCGCGGCGCCGGTGTGGCTCACCGGCCTCGCTTTCGGCCTCTTCGCGTGCGCCGGGGCCGCCGGCGGGGCCGACCCGAACCCGGACCGTCGCGGTCGCGTACTCGCCTGGATCTACCTGACGGTGCTGGCGCTGCTGCTCGCCGCCGGCCGCAGCCGCGCCTCCTACCTCGCCCCCGCCTACCCGATGCTGCTGGCGCTCGGGGGGGTGGCGATCGAGCGCTTCTCGGCGGCCGGCGGCCGGCGCTGGCTGCGGCCGGCGGCGCCGGCGGCGGTGGCGCTCGGCGGCGCCGCCGCCCTGCCGTTCGCGCTGCCGGTGCTGCCGGTCGAGACCTTCGTCCGCTACCAGGCGGCGATCGGGCTCGAGCCGGGCACCGACGAGCGCCACGAGATGGGGGCGCTGCCGCAGCAGTACGCCGACATGCACGGCTGGGAGCAGATGGTCGGGCTGGTCGCCGAGGCGTACGGCCGGCTCAGCCCGGCGGAGCGCCGGCGCGCCCGGGTGTTCGGGCAGAACTACGGCGAGGCCGGAGCGGTCGACGTCCTCGGCGAACCGCTCGGCCTGCCGCCGGCGATCTCCGGCCACAACAGCTACTGGCTGTGGGGGCCGGACGCCGGCGAGTGGGACGTGCTGATCATCATCGGCGGCGACCGCGAGGACAACGCCCGCTACTTCGAGGAGGTCGAGATCGTCGGCCGGACGGAGTCGCGGTGGTCGATGCTCTACGAGCGCGGCCTCGACGTCACGATCGCTCGCCGGCCGACGGTGTCGATCGAGGACGCCTGGCCGCGCCTCAAGCACTACGACTGAGCGCGCCCACCGACACGGGCTCAGCCGCCGGTGGCCTCCGCGAAGCGCTTCTCGACCGCGCCCCAGTCGATGACGTTCCACCACGCCTCGACGTAGTCGGGCCGCTTGTTCTGGTACTTGAGGTAGTAGGCGTGCTCCCAGACGTCGATGCCGAGGATCGGCGTCTTGCCCTCCATCAGCGGGCTGTCCTGGTTCGGCCGGCCGAACACCTCGAGGCCGCCGCCGCTTCCGACCACCAGCCAGCCCCAGCCCGAGCCGAACTGCCCGGCCGCGGCCTTGGAGAGCTTGTCCTTGAAGGCGTCGAACCCGCCGAGGTCGCGGTCGATCGCCGACCCCAGCGCGCCGCCCGGCCGGCCGCCGCCGTCCGCGCTCATCACGGTCCAGAACAGGCTGTGATTGGCGTGGCCGCCGCCGTGGTTGCGCACCGCGGTGCGGATCGACTCCGGCACCTGCTGGATCCCGCCCAGCAGGTCCTCGACGCTCTTGGCCGCCAGGTCGGCGTGGCCCTCGAGCGCCTCGTTGAGCTTGTTGACGTAGGCGGCGTGGTGCTTGTCGTGGTGGATCTCCATCGTCCTCGCGTCGATGTGCGGCTCGAGGGCGTCGAAGGCGTAGGGCAGGTCGGGTACCGAGTGCATGGTCTGTCTCTCCTCTCGTTCGCGTCGACTGCTCCAGGGGGTGTCGCAACGGTCGGTGGCCGCCCGATCTTACTCGCAGGAACGATACCCGCCGCGAGCGTCACCGGGCGTCACCGGATTGACTGCCGGCCGGCGCTCGGATAGCATCCCTGTCTCTTGCGGCTGGGAGGTTAGCTCAGTCGGCAGAGCACCTGCTTTACACGCAGGGGGTCGCGGGTTCGAGTCCCTCACCTCCCACCACGTGTAGGACGTTTTGGGGGCCGGGGCCGCGCCCGATCCATCGAGTTCGCAACGCGGGGTCGTAGTTCAGCTGGTTAGAATGCCGGCCTGTCACGCCGGAGGTCGCGGGTTCGAGTCCCGTCGGCCCCGCCAATCTTCGCTGGCGCTCAGATGGTCGGGGCCGACGGGCCTCGGGCAGCTTCAGGCGCCGTGCGGCGCCTGTAGCTGGGCGAGTCCCTCTCATGGGGCGAGTCCCTCCCGGGTGCCTGACGTTGGCAGGGAGGATCACCATGCGCGACAAGATCAAGCTGGTGTCGAGCGCCGGGACCGGCGTCTTCTACACCACGACCAAGAACAAGAAGGCGTCGACCGAGAAGCTGCGGCTGAAGAAGTACGACCCGAAGGTGCGCAAGCACGTCGAGTTCGTCGAGGAGAAGCTCCGCTAGCGCGGCCTCTCCGTCCCCTATCCCCCGGTCTCTCCCGCATCCCCTTTCCGGCCTCCGCGGGCGGCGTTCGGCGCCGTCCCGGGCGGCTGGCTGCCTCCGCCGCCGGCCCGTCCACGATTCAGCGACGGAACCCATGCGGAGGTGGCCGATCCAGTGCTCGCTGGACCGAGCTCCGCCGGTGGCGGGCCGGCATCTGCTCGGGGCTTTGCACTACAACACGTCCGTGCTATAGTCCTGTCACCTCATCGGCGGCCGGCTCCGGCCGCCGCCTTCGCTCGTCCACCCCCGCTCCCCTGCGAAAGGAGCGGAGATGGAAGCGCGAGACCCCGAGACAGAACGAGATCGCCCTGGAGGTTGGGAAGAGCTGGTGCGCCGGTTCGGCGGGCCGCTCGAGCGGATGGCGGCGGAGGCGCTGTGGCGGGTCGGCCAGAGGCCCGAGCGCCACCGGGTCGAGGACCTGGTGCAGGAGGTCTACTGCCGCCTGCTGGCGCAGGGCGGCGGCTTCGATCTGCGCCGCCGCCGCGACCCCCAGGTGGTCGCCTACCTGCGGCGGGCGGTGCGCAGCGCCGCGGTCGACGGCGTGCGGGCGGCGGGAGCGGCCAAGCGGCGCTCCGGCGAGCCGGTCGTCCCCGGCGCGGTCGTCGAGCCGGCCGACCCGGCGCCCGATCCCGAGCAGCGCCTGCTCGCGCGCGACCGCCGCCGGCGGCTGGTCGCCCGCTGGCGCGCCGCCGCCGGCCGCTGTCCGGGGGCGGCGCGCGACACCCGGCTCCTCGCCCTGACCCTGATCGGCGGCTGGACCAGCGGCGAGATCGCCGCCGCCTCCGGCGGCCGCGTCCGTTCGTCGACCGTCGACGCCGCGGTCTGCAGGATGCGCCGGCGGCTGGCCGCCTCCGGGCTCCGGCTGCCGAGGCGCAGCGGCGGCGGCCCTCGGCGGCGGCGTTAGCGCCCGCGCCGGCTATCATCGGCGGGTGAAGGTCTTCACCGATCGGCGCTGTCTGGAGCATCCGGCCCCGCCGGGCTACCCGGAGCAGCCGGAGCGGCTGCGGGGGATCCTCGAGCGGCTACGGGAAGGGCCGTGGCCGGTGGTCGACACCGGGGACGACCCCGCCGCCCGGCCGGAGGGCGATGTGCGGGCGGCGGTCGAGGCGGTCCACGATCCCGCCTACGTCGAGCGCTTCGAGCGCGCCGCGGCGCGCGGCGACGCCCTGCTCGACTCCGCCGACAACCCGCTGGCGCCGGCGACCCCGGAGGCGGCCTGGGGTTCGGTGACCGCGGCGCTGGCGGCCGCCGAGTGGGTGGCCGGGGGCGAGCGGCGGCGGGCGTTCGCGGCCGTCCGCCCGCCCGGGCACCACGCCGAGCGGGCGCTGGCGATGGGCTTCTGCTTCTTCAACAACGCCGCGGTCGCCGCCGAGCACCTGCGGCGCCACGCGGGCGCCGAGCGTGTGGCGGTGTTCGACTTCGACGTCCATCACGGCAACGGCACCCAGCACCTGTTCGAGGAGCGCGCCGACGTCTTCTACGCCAGCACCCACCAGTACCCGTTCTACCCCGGCACCGGGGCGGCGTCGGAGACCGGCCGCGGCGCCGGCGCCGGCGCCACTCTCAACCTGCCGCTGCCCGCCGGTACGGGCGACGACGGCTACGCCGAGGCGATCGAGGGCGCGGTGATCCCGGCGCTGCGCCGGTTCGCGCCCGACGTGCTCGTGATCTCGGCCGGCTTCGACACCTGGCGGGGCGATCCGCTCGGCGGCATGCGGGTGTCCCGCGACGGCTTCGCCGCCTGGGGGCGGGCACTCGCCGCGCTCGCCGGCGAGGTCTCGGGCGGCCGGGTCCTCGCGCTGCTCGAGGGCGGCTACGACCTGGCGGCGCTGCCCGACCTGGTCGCCGCTCACCTCGAGGGGCTGGCCGCGGATTGACTTCTGTCAACGCCAATCGCTAGAATCGGGCGAAAAGTTGAGGTAGTACTTGAAGGTCGGCACCGCAGCAGGACCTGGCCTGTGGATGACCTGTCGGCCTTCCCGTTCGGTGCCTTGGAGTCCGTTGCGCATGAGCTGGGAGTCCTGAGGGCTGAGAGAGCGTCGTTATCGACCGGAGAGGCCGGGGCGCCCGGGAGGCGCCGCCGCGCCGGGTTGGAGGAGCAAGTCATGAGGCGGAACGTCTTCACCCTGGGAATCGCCGCGGCGCTCGCCGTCGCCGCCGCCGGGCCGGCCTGGGCCGACCTACCGTTCGGCTTCTTCGACGGCAAGCAGGGCGGCGGCAACGGCGCCGCCGGGGTAGTCGGGCTGATCGGCTGGGCGCTCGACGACAACGGCGTCGAGGCGGTCGACATCTACGTCGACGGCGTCCTCGCCGGGCGCACCCTCTACGGCTTCAACCGCCCCGGGGTCGGCGACATGTTCCCCGGCTTCCCCGACGGCGACAACGCCGGTTGGGTCTTCAGCCTGAACACCACCCGGTACACCAACGGCCTCCACACGGTGACGCCGCGCGCGATCAGCGCGGTGGGCGAGGTGAGAGATCTCAACTCGCGGGTTTTCGAGGTCCTCAACACCACCCACAACCTGGTGCCGTTCGGCGCCATCGACCAGCCCCGGGCGAACGCCGAGCTGTTCGGAACCTGCGACCCGCTGGCGGTCAACCGCCGCCTCACCGTGGTCAGCGGCTGGGCGCTCGACGTCGGGGTCGAGCAGAACGACACCGGCGTCGGTTACGTCGAGCTGCTGATCGACGGCACGATCTTCGCGAACACCCGCACCGACTGCTTCTTCGAACCGGCGCTCGGCGGGTTCACGCAGTGCTACGGCCTGCGCCGGTTCGACATCGACCGCTCGTTCCCCGACGTCCGCGACGCCCCGCACGCCGGCTTCCGGTTCGTGCTCGACATCGGGGCGCTGATCGAGTTCGGCTACGTCGAGGGCTTCCACGTGCTGTCGATCCGCTCGGGCGACGTCAACGCCAACTCCTCGGAGTTCGCCGAGGTGCCGGTGACGTTCCTGTGCGACGACCATGTGGGCAACGAGGGCTCGTTCGGCCAGATCGACCTGCCGCCGGACGGCCTGCTGTTCACCGGCGTGGTGACGTTCAGCGGCTGGGCGCTCGACTTCGAGGGTGTGAGCCGGGTGCGGATCTTCGTCGACGGCTTCGAGGTCGGCGACGCCGCCTACGGCCTGCCGCGCCCGGTGGTCTCCGCCGCCTTCCCGGGCTTCCCGGACACGGCGGCCCCGGGCTGGTCGTTCACGCTCGACACCACGACGCTGTCGGAGGGCGAGCACCAGTTCCAGGTGTTCGTGATCGACGACGCCGGCTTCGCGACGCTGATCGGGGAGCGGGAGTTCAACGTCGAGAACCCGTAACCGTCCGGCAGCTCTGAAGATCGAAACGGCCGGCGTCGTGCCGGCCGTTTCCGTTTGTGGGACCACCTCCCCCCTCGGGCCGTTGCGGGGACTCCCTCTCCCAGGGGACGGGGCGCGCTTCGAGAGAGCGGGTAGCGTAGGGCGCGCCCCTCGTCAGCCCCGGCGCGGTTCTACGTCGCCTTCCGTACCGGTCCGTTGGGCGCCGGGGCAGGCGCCCCTGGGAGAGGGAGTCCCCGCAACGGCCCTGCCCACCCTCCCAAGTAGCGTGACTTTCCCCCTCCCGCCCCCCTTCGGTCGGCCCGGCGAACGGGATCCGGCTCGCACGAGGTCGATCGACGACTCCGCCACCCCACTTTGTTGGTCGAGTCGAGTCCGTTTCCAGCCTTCACTTCGGCGGCCGAGGCGGCAGAGGGCCGGGGAGCTGCGGTGGCCGGAGTCTCACGGCGCCGACGGCGCCCTCATACGGTCCGACCCCATATGCCGTAGCCAGGCATCACGCCGCTGACCACCGCTCGTTGACCGACATGACCCCGCCGTTGTGCGAAGCCTGAGCATTCCTCCAGAGACCTCGAACCGATGTCTGCCTCGTCGTCCGCCGCGGTGCACGGCAGGAAACGGACTCGACGAAACCAAAGGAGTGGGGAGGGGGCTCCCGGACCCATGCGAGGTCTCCGCGGCTCCCGTGTTGCACCCCGACCAGAGTGGGGCGGGAGGGGGAACTCACACTAGGTGGGTGGGTGGGCTGGGCCGGGGCGTGTGTCCGTCCGCCCAGGGGCGCCAGACCCGGCGCTCAACGGAACGGTTTGGAAGAGCACAGTGGATTGCGCCGGGGCTGACGAAGGGTGCGCCTTCCGCCACCCGCACATTCAAAGCGCACCCTGTCCCCTGGGCGGACGGACACACGCCCCGGCCCGAGGGGGGAGGCGGCCTCAGCCGTCCGAGGACGCTTCCGCCGGCAGCGAGGCCCGCCGCCCCGGCGCCTCCAGCGCCCGCCGCTGCGCCAGCAGGTCACCGGCCTTCTCGAACAGCCCGAGCGCCTCCCGGATCTGGGCGTCGCCGCCCACCAACACGCGGTGCCGCGCCTCCTGCCCGTAGGCCGAGTTGAACACCTCGGCGTGGATCTGGAGGAGCGCGAACTCGCGGGCCGCCTCCGAGGCCATCCCCTCGGCGACCTCCGCCTCCGAGGCCATCCCTTCGGCCACCACCCAGTCCTCGAACTCCTCGAGCATCCCCGCCGGCGGCTGCCAGCTCGGCTCCGGCGTGTCGTGGCCGTTGGTGTACCGGACCGCGAAGCCGAAATAGGCGCTGCGGGCGAGCAGGAACTGCTCGAACGCGCCGATCTCCTCCAGCTCGACCACCACGTCCGGGGTGATGCCGCCGCCGCCGTAGACCTCGCGCCCGAGGTCGGTGTGGAAGACCTCCGAGGGCGGAACGCCCTTGCCCGGGTCGCGGTCCTCGGGTGCCTGCCCCTCGTAGGGCGGCTCGGGCCGCACGTCGTCGGGGGTGTCCGATCGACCGACGTCGGCCAGCGGGTCGTAGTTGTAGTAGTCGTAGAACGAGGAGTAGTCGCGCTGGATCAGCCGGCCCGACGGTGTGTAGTACTTGGCGGTGGTCAGCGCCAGGCCGGCCCCGTAGGAGAGGCTGTAGACGGTCTGCACCAGCCCTTTGCCCCAGGTCGGGGTGCCGATCACCAGGCCGATGTCGTGGTCCTGCACCGCGCCGGAGAGGATCTCCGCCGCCGAGGCGGTGCCGCGGTTGACCAGCATGATCACCGGCAGCCCGAGGTCCTCGTAGCGGCCGGTGGCGCGGAAGGTCTGGTAGGAGTCGCGGGTGCGGCCCTTGGTCTCGACGATCCGGGCGCCGTCGGGCAGGAACTGGTCGGCGACCTCGATCGCCTGGTCGAGCAGCCCGCCGCCGTTGTTGCGCAGGTCGACCAGCAGCCGCTCCATCCCCTGTGCGCGCAGCGCCGCGATCGCCGTCGCCACCTCCTCGCCGGTGCCGCGGCCGAAGTCCGAGATCTGCATGTAGCCGGTCACCGGGTCGAGCATGTAGGTCAGGCGCACCGTGGTCTGCGGGATCTCCTCGCGGATGATCGTCAGCTCGAGCGGCTGCTCGAGGCCGGGGCGGACGAGGCTGATCCGCACCGGCGTGCCCTTGGGGCCCTTGAGGCGGTCGACCGCCTCGTCGAGGGTCATGGTGCCGGTCGGCTCGTCCTCGATGGTCTCGATGACGTCGCCGGCGCGCATCCCCTGGCGCGAGGCCGGGGTGCCCTCGATCGGGCTGATCACGGTCAGCCGGCTGTTGCGCACGCCGACCAGGATGCCGAGGCCGTAGAAGCTCGACTGCTGGCGCTCGCGCATGCCCGAGTAGGCGCGCGGCGGCAGGAAGCTGGTGTGCGGGTCGAGGGTGCGCAGCATCCCCTGGATCGAGGCGTGGACCAGATCCCGGTAGGACACCTCGCCGCCGTAGCGTTGGTGCGCCAGGCTGACCAGGTCGGTGTAGGCGCGCAGCGAGTCGCGGGTGTCGTCGGTGAGCGCGAGGACACGGTCGCCGACCAACCCGCCGCCCGCGAGCGCCGCGATGAAGAGCGCGACCGCGACGGCTTGCCAGGGCTTCTTCATGCCTCGGAGTTTACCATCGCCTTGACTTGAACGCCGGGCGGTGACCAAGATGAGGGGCGATGTTCGGACCGCTCGGCGTCCCGGAAGTGCTTTTCATCCTGGTGCTGGCGCTGCTCGTCTTCGGGCCCCGGCGCCTGCCCGAGCTGGGCCGCACCATCGGCCGCGCGATGGGCGAGTTCCGACGCGCCTCGACCGACCTGCGGCGCACCCTCAACAACGAGCTGGCGCTCGAGGACGAGACGCCGCGCAGGCCGGCGGCGGCGCCGCCGCCCCGGCCGCGGCCGGTCGAGGACGGCTCGGCGATCGTGCCGTCGGCGGCCGCCGGCAGCGCGCCGCGGGAGGCCGACAAGGCTCCCGGTGCGGCCGGCGACAGCGGTGCCGGCGAGGCCTCCTCCGGGGCCGCGGCCGGTCCCGCCGCGCCGGCGCCGGCGCCCGCCGATGCTCCGGAACCCCGGTCCGCCGCGCCCGAACCGGCGAGACCCGAGCCGGCCATGCCCGAGCCCCCGCCCGAACCGATCGAACCCCGCTAGGCGGGCGGCTGCCCCGCCGCCGCGCCCCGAGCTCCGCGATGAGACCGCTCCCCGAGGCCCGCCCGCCGGCGGGCGAGCCGTCCGAGGCCTTGACCCAGATGAGCCTCCTCCAGCACCTCGAGGAGCTGCGCAAGCGGCTCATCCACTCGCTGATCGGCCTGGTGGTGGCGTTCGGGGTCTGCTGGGCCTTCATCGAGCGGATCTTCGAGTTCCTCTCGCGGCCGGTCCAAGCGCTCCTGCCGGAGGGCACGAAGCTGGCCTTCCTCGGCCTCACCGACCCGTTCATCCTGTTCGTCAAGGTGGCGCTGCTGGCGGCCGTGTTCCTCGCCTCGCCGTGGCTGATGGTCCAGGCCTGGCGCTTCATCGCCCCGGGGCTCTACCGGCGCGAGCGGCGCTGGGCACTGCCGTTCGTCCTCGCGGGCACGACGTTCTTCGTCGCCGGCGGCGCGTTCGCGTATTCCATCGCGTTCCCGTTCGCGGCCGAGTTCCTGCTCGGCATGGGCGCGCAGTTCGACCTCCAGCCGGTGCTGACGATCGAGCGCTACATCCGCTTCCTGATGACGGTGATGCTCGGGATGGGGCTGATGTTCGAGCTGCCGATCTTGATCTTCCTGCTGGCCCGGATGGGGCTGGTGACGCCGGGCTTCCTGATCCGCAAGTTCCGCTGGGCGGTGCTGATCATCTTCGTCATCGCGGCGCTGATCACGCCGACGCCGGACATCGTCAACCTCTGCCTGTTCGCGGTACCGACGATCGGGCTCTACCTGCTCGGTGTGGCCGCGGCGGCGCTGTTCCCGCGGCGGCGCGAGCGCCCGGCGGCGGACGAGACAGCCGAGCCGACCCCATAGCGGAACAGCCACCCTCGAATCAAAGATAACCGAGCGAGCGCAGCTGTTCCCGGTCCTCCTCGGAAAGCGGCGCGGCGCGGGCGTCGGGGGCCGGCCGCACGGCTCCGCGCCAGCGCGCGAGCAGCTCCGCGAGCCGGGCTTCGACTTCGAGGCCGCGGCCGGTGAGGTCGACCGTCTCGCCGGGGTCGCGCTCGAGATCGAACAGGGAGGGACCGTCGGGAAGGGCGGGATTGCCCTCGCTGACGATGAACTTCCAGCTCCGGGTCCGGACCATCGCCCCGGAGCGGTTGGCGTGCTCGGCGAAGACGTGGCGGCGGCCGGCGGGGTCGGCGGCGGGCTCGGGGCCGTCGGGCTCGGGGGTCAGCCGGCGCAGGTCGAGCCCGTCGTTGGGCGGGACCTCGAGGCCGGCGGCGGCGAGCAGGGTCGGGAAGAGGTCTATGGTCTGGACCAGGCCGGAGAAGCGGCGCCCGCGCCGCGGCAGCCAGTCGGGACCCTCGAGCAGGCGTTCGGGCCAGCGGACGATCAGCGGCACGTGGGTGGTCTGGTCGTGCAGGCCGGCGTGGCTGCAGAGAATGCCGTGCTCGCCCAGGCTCTCGCCGTGGTCGGCGACCACCGCGACCACGGTGTCCTCGAGCGCCCCGCGGCTGGCCAGGAAGTCGAGCACGCGGCCGAGCTGGCGGTCGAGGTAGGCCACCTCGCCGTCGTACAGCTCCTTGCGGCCGGCGAGGCGGTGCTCGACGTACTCGAGCGGGCCGGGCTGGCGGAACGGCAGCCAGCCGACGACCGGGCCCAGGCCGGCGGCGGCGGCGTGGCGGAAGCCGAGGCCGTAGGGCTGGGGCGGAGTGTGCGGCGTGTGGGGGTCGAAGAAGTGGAGCCAGGCGAACCACGGCTCGGCTCGGCCGGCGAGCCACTCGATGCCGCGGTCGGCGATCAGCTCGCCGGCGTCGATCTGCTCGCTGACCACCACCTCGTCGAAGCCGGCGCCGAGGCCCGACCGGGCCGGCGCCAGGTCGCGTGTGGCGATCGCGGCGAAGGTGCGGTAGCCGGCGTCCGCGAAGCGCTCGGCGAGGGTGACGTGCGCCGGAGGCAGCGGCGTCTGCAAGTCGTAGACGCCGTGGTTCTTGCCGTAGAGGCCGGTCATGATCGACGCGAAGCTCGGGTTGGTCGAGTTGAAGGTGGAGAAGGCGGAATCCCAGACGTCGGCCTCGGCCGCCAGCCCGTCGAGGTTGGGCGTCAGGCTCGGGCCGGGGCCGTGCGCGCCGACCGCGTCGTAGCGCAGAGTGTCGAGGCCGAGCAGCAGGACGTTGACCGGCCGCAACGCGCCGCCCTTGCGCGCGGTCTCGTCACCGGTCGCCCCGGCGCCGGGCTCCCGGCCGTCCCAGGGTGCGGAGTCCTCCCCGCGTGCGAGCCGGCCGTAGACCGCCGGGCTCGCCCACAGGCCCGTCGGCGCGCCGCCGCCGGCGGCCAGGGCGGCGCCGGGCGCCGGGTCGATCTGGAGCAGGACCTCCACCCGGGTGCCGGCGAAGCGGCCGAGGTCGAGCTCGATCGCGGCCGGCGCCAGCCGCGGCACCGGCTCGACCGGGGTCCGGTACAGCTCGTGGATCGCCCCGTCGGCGTCGCGCACGCCGGCGCGAAACACGCACGGGCAGGCGCCGCGGCTGCCCAGCGGGGTCAGCGCCAGGTAGGGTTCGACCGGCGGCAGGTCGAGGCTCCAGGCCAGGCGCGAGCCGGCCCGCTGGGCGAGCACCCGCACCCGCGCGGCCGGGCGGTGCGGGATCGCCCGCAGGGCGGCCGCCGGGACCAGCTCGAGGTTGCGCACCTCGCCGGCGCCCAGCCAGCTCATCTCGGCGGCGAACGGCGCGGTGCCCCGCGGCGTGCCCGGCGGCTGCGCCTCGACCCGCGGCGGCCGGCTCCAGAGGTCGATCCGGACCCACGGGCCGGGCGTGTCCGGTCGCGTGCCGTCGGCGGCGCAGCCGGCGAAGAGCGCCGCCGCGGCGGCGAGGACGGAGAGGCGGGCCGCAGACATCGCGCCGGAGTATAGTCAGGCCCCCGCCGTGCAGCCGCCGCCGGGTCGCGGTAGAATCCCCCCGCCGCTCTTCAATCCGTTGGACTCTCCTGCTTTTCGGCCGCGTGTGAATACCAGCGCAGAAGCGTTATTCTGCCGGAGGCGAGAAACAAATCCGCCGCCCGGCGTCCTAAGGAGCATCGGAAGGGCGGCCGCGAGCCGGCTCCCGCGGGCTCGCCGGAGCCGGCCCTGAGCAAGATCGCGCCCCCCGGGACTCATACCCGTAGCGTCACGGACTCAGTAGCCAGGAGGATGCAGGACATGAACGCCGTTGCCAGCACCGATCAGATCCGCGCCAAGATCAAGGAGGTCATCGCCAGCGTCGCCGACATCGACGCGGCGGGGATCGCCGACGACGCCGACCTGCGGCGGGACCTCAACCTCGACTCGCTGTCGCTGCTCGAGATCGGCGTCGACGTCGACTACGCCTTCCAGCTCGGGATCGAGGATCTTGAGGACCGGCTGGCCAACCTCGAGACCCTCGACGAGGTGGTCGCGCTGGTCGAGCGGCTGCGTGCGGAGCGGCAGCCGGCCGCGGCCGCGGTGGCCTGAGGTGCACCTCCGCGTCGTGGTCACCGGCATCGGCGTGGTGAGCCCGGTGGGGATCGGCCGCGAGCGCTTCTGGAGCCGCCTGCTCGAAGGGGTCTCGGCTGTCGGCCCGGTGCGGTCCTTCGACACCGGGCGCTTCCGCGTCCACAACGGCGCCGAGGTGCGCGACTTCGACCCCGCCGAGCACCTGCCGGCGGGGTCGCCCTCGCGCGGCCGCGCCTCGCAGATGGCGGCGGCGGCGGCCCGGATGGCGCTCCTCGACGCCGGCTTCGAGCCGGCCGCGGTGGCGCCCGAGCGCGCCGGCGTCGCCATGGGCACGACCTCCGGCGAGCCGGTCGAGGTCGAGCGCTTCGACGACCTCTGGCTCGAAGGGGCGTTCGACCGGATCGGCCCTGAGTTCATCGGCCTCTACCCGAGCCACGTGATCGCCGCCGCGGTCGCCGAGGAGGTCGGCTTCGAGGGCGTCAACGCGATGATCCCGGCCGCCTGCGCCGCCGGCAACTACGCGGTCGGCTACGCCCTCGACGCCCTGCGCCGCGGCCGCGCCGACGTGATGCTCGCCGGCGGCGCCGACGCCTTCTCGCGCATCACCTACACCGGCTTCGCCCGCCTCGGCGCGGTCGCGCCCGACGTCTGCCGGCCGTTCGACCGCAACCGCCAGGGGATGATCCCGGGCGAGGGCGCCGCGGTGCTGGTGCTCGAGCGGCTCGAGGACGCCCGCGCGCGGGGTGCCCGGCCCTTCGCCGAGGTCGCCGGCTACGGCCTCTCGTGCGACGCCCACCACATGACCGCCGCCCATCCCGGGGGCGACGGCCTGGCGCGGGCGATGCTCGCCGCGCTCGCCGACGCCGGCGCCGCGCCCGCCGAGGTCGACTACGTCAGCGCCCACGGCACCGGCACGCCGACCAACGACAAGCTCGAGACGCTGTCCATGCGGCGCGTCTTCGGCGACGCGGCGGGCGGCGTTCCGGTCAGCTCGATCAAGTCGATGATCGGCCACACCATGGGCGCCGCCTCGGCGTTCGAAAGCGCGGTCTGCGCGCTGGCGGTGGCCACCGGCCGGGTGCCGCCGACGATCAACTTCGAGGAGCCCGACCCCGAGTGCGCGCTCGACTGCGTGCCCAACGCCGCCCGCGAGCTGCCGGTGCGCCTGGCGCTCAACAACGCCGCCGCGTTCGGCGGCAACAACGCCTCGGTGGCGTTCCGGGAGGTGGTCTGATGGCGGCGCCGGGCGCGGCGCGCAGGGTCGCGGTCACCGGCGCCGGGGTGGTGTCACCGCTCGGCGACTCGCCGGAGGCGCTCCACGCGGCGCTGTGCGCGGGCGAAAGCGGCCTCGGCCCGCTCGCCGCGGTGGCCCCGCCGGAGGGCTTCGGCGGCCGTCTCGGCTGCGCCAGCGCCGGCGAGGTGCGCGGATTCGATCCCCGCGAACAGCTCGGCGACGGCAACCCCCGCCCGCTCGACCGCACCGCCCACCTGACCGTGGCGGCGGCGCGCCGGGCGCTCGCGGCCGCCGGGCTGCTCGAGCCCGCCGGGCCGGCTCCCGGGCTGGGCCTGGTGCTCGGGACGATGTTCGGCAGCGTGCGCACGATTGCCGAGTTCGACCGCCGCGCGCTGACCGCCGGGCCGCTCTACGCCAAGCCGATGGACTTCGCCAACAGCGTGATCAACGCCGCCGCCGGCCAGACCGCGATCTGGTACCGGCTGACCGGCGTCAACGCCACGCTCTCCGGCGGGCCGGTGGCGGGTGCCGCGGCGCTCGCCTACGCCGCCGACCTGGTGCGCGACGGCCGCACCGGGACGCTCTTGGCCGGCGGCGCCGACGAGCTCGCCTTCGAGTCGTTCTTGGGCTTCGAGCGCGCCGGCTTGCTCGCCAGCGAGAACGGCGCCGGCGGCATGCCGCGGCCGTACGACCGCCGGCGCAGCGGCTTCGTCCCTGCCGAGGGCGCCGCCCTCCTGGTGCTCGAGGAGGAGGACGCGGCGCGCGCCCGCGGCGTCCGCATCGTCGCCTGGCTGCTCGGCCACGGCAACGCCTTCGACCCCTCCCGCGGCCGCGATCCCGAGCGCGCCACCGCCGCCGCCGCCCGCTCGATGCGGCTGGCGCTGGCCGACGCCGGGGTCGGGCCGGGCGAGATCGGCGCGGTCAGCGCCGCCGGCAGCGGCAGCGTCGCCGGCGACCGGTGCGAGGCGCGGGCGCTCGCCGCGGTATTCGGGGAGCGCGCCGCCAAGCTGCCGGTGACCGCGGTCAAGTCGATGCTCGGCGAGGCGCTCGGCGCCTCGGCGGCGTTCCAGGCGGTGGTCCTGATCGAGGCGCTCGGTCGCGGCGTGCTGCCGGGCATCCGCGGCCTCGAAGAGCCCGAGGAGGGTCTGCCGCTCTCCGCCGCCCACGCCGCTGCCCGCCCGCTCGAGGGCGCGGCGATCGGCCTGGTCCACGCGGTCGGCCTCGACGGTCACCACGCCAGCCTGGTGCTGGCGCGCGGGGAGGCCTAGATCATGGAGACGCGAGGGATGGGCAAGCGCAAGGCCGGCGGGCGGTACGCCCGCCGATATGACGTCGTGATCCTCGGCGGCGGCCTGGCCGGGCAGACTCTCGCCCGCCACCTGCTGCTCGAGACCTCGCGCACCGTGCTGATGGTCGAGCGGCTCGAGGAGCTGCCGACCTGGCGCCAGAAGTACGGCGAGTCGACGGTCCAGGTCGCCGGCTACTACTACTCGCGAGTGCTCGAGCTGGAGGAGTACCTCCTGCAGCGCCACTACCCGAAGTACAACCTCCGTTTCTACTGGCCGAGCAGCGGGCGCGACAACCGGGGCTTCGAGGACTACACCCAGACCTACATCCGCGAGATGTCCAACGTCCAAAGCTACCAGCTCGACCGCAACGAGTTCGAGCGTGAGCTGCTGCGCCGCAACCTCGCCGACCCGCGCTTCGCCCTCGCCCTCGGCGCCGGCGATGTGGCGGTCGAGCTGGCTGGCGGTGGCGGCACGGGCTCGGCGGAGGCCGACGCCACCGGCACGGCGGGCGCCGACGGCTCGGCGGGTGTGAACGGTTCGGGGGGCGCCGACGGTTCGGGAGACGCGAACGCCTCGACCCGCGCCGCCGGCTCGGTCCGCGCGAACGGCTCGGCCGCCGGCGCCCCCGCCTCCCCCGCCGACCACCGCGTCAGCTTCCGCACCGCCGACGGCTCTCACTCCGTGACCGCCGGCTGGGTGATCGACGCCACCGGCCGCAACCGCCTGCTCGCCCGGCAGATGCAGTCGCTGCGCCGCAACCCGATCCGCCACGGCGCCTTCTTCTGGTGGGTCGACGGCCTGGTCGATTTCGAACTGCTGACCGACCGCACCAAGCTCGAGCGCCTGACCGACCCGGCGCGCGCCCGCTACGGCCACCTGCCGCTGTGGCTGGCGACCAACCACTTCTGCGGCGAGGGCTACTGGTTCTGGGTCATCCCGCTCCAGGGCAAGACCAGCCTCGGCATCGTCTACGAGCACGGCGTAGTCGATCCGGCCGAGGTGCGAACGCCGGAGCTGGCGACCGCCTGGGTGTGTGCGCGCCATCCGCTGTTCGAGCGCGACCTGCCGCACCGCAAGGTCCTCTACAGTGCGATGCTCCGCGACTACGCCCACGATTGCGCGCGCACGATGAGCGCCGATCGCTGGGCGATGGTCGGCGAGGCCGGCCGCTTCACCGACCCGCTCTACAGCCCGGGGAGCGACCTGATCTCGATCTACAACACCCTGATCGTCGACGCGATCGAGACCGGCGACGGCGAGCTGGCGGCCAAGGTCCGCCTCTACGAGCAGGTGATGCGGGCGGTCTACGCCGCCTACGTGCCGTCCTATGCCGACAGCTACGACGCGCTCGGCGACCCGGAGGCGTTCAGCCTCAAGTACATCTGGGAGCTGACGATCTACTTCGCCTTCTACGTCTTCCCATTCATCAACCACCGGTTCACCGACCGGCGGTTCCTGGTCTCGTGGCTCAAGGCTTTCTCGCGCCTGGGGCCGATGAACGCCGGCATGCAGCGGCTGATCTCCGGCTACCACCAGTGGCGCAAGCGCCACGCCTCGCTGCCCGCCGAGCCGTTCTGCTTCGACTTCAGCGACCTCGGGCCGCTGGCGTCGGCGCGCCAGACCTTCTACCGGGTCGGGGTGACGGTCGAGGAGGCACGGCGGGTGCTCGCCGATCAGCTCGACAACGTCGAGGAGCTGGCACGCTTCATCACGGCGCGGACCGCGTCGGTGGTGCTCGGCGAGCCGGAGTTGATCCACGACCGCGATTTCATCGCCGGCATCGACCCCGCCGAGCTGGCGTTCGCGCCCGCGGAGTGGCGGCGGCGGTGGGCGGCATCGTCGCGGTCGGGCAAGCCGTGGAAGTGGCGGTTCGACCCGGCGGTGATGGACGTTTTCCCGGCGGTGGGGCGGAAGGGCAAGGGCCGAGGGGGGCGGAAGGCGGGGGCGCGAAAGCTCGCGAGGCGCCCGGCGGCGGGGGATCCGGCGGCGGAGGCGGGAGCCGAGGCCGCGCAGTGAGCGGCAGGGCAGCCGGCACCACCGACTCGGCCGCGGAGTCTCTGCCTGCCGCGGCGACCGCCGCCGCTCCCGAGGCGCCGCTCGGCGAACCCGTCGAGGCCTTCCCGGATCTCGCCCCCGGCCTCGACGTCCTGTTCACCCGCCTGCCGAAAGAGGCGAGCTACCCGATCGAGCGGATCGAGGGCGCGCTGCCGCCGGGCCTCTCCGGCCGCTATTACCTCAACGGCCCGTCGCGCTTCGCCCGCGGAGCGCTCGCCTACCACCACTGGCTCGACGGCGACGGCATGGTCAGCCGCCTGAGCTTCGACGGCTCGGGCGGCGCCGGCTTCGCCTGCCGCTGGGTCGACAGCACCAAGCGCCGCGACGAGGAGGCCGCCGGCCGCGCCCTCTACCGCACCTTCGGCACCGCCTTCGAGGGCGACCGCCTGCGCCGCGGCATCGGCCTCGAGAACCCGGTCAACGTCAGCGTCTACCCGTGGGCTGGCCAGGTGCTGGCGTTCGGCGAGCAGGGCCTCCCCTGGGCAATCGACCCCGAGACCCTCGAGACCCTCGGCGAGCACACCTTCGGCGGCCGCCTCAACGCGATCAGCCCGCTCTCGGCGCACCCGTCGATCGACCCGGCGACCGGCGAGATGCTCAACTTCGGCGTCTCGCTCGCCAGCCGCCGCCCGTGCCTCCACCTCTACCGCTTCGACCCCGCCGGCGCCATGCTCTACCGCCGCCGGCTCGACCTCCCCTACGCCTGCTCGATGCACGACTTCGGCCTCTCCGCGCGGTACGCCGTCTTCTACCTGGCGCCCTTCGTGATGGAGGTCGAACGCCTGCTCGCCGGCGGCCGTTCGGTGATGGAGTGCCTCGACTGGTGCCCCGAGCTGGGCAGCCGGCTGCTGATCGCGCGGCGCGAAGACGGAGCGCCGACGGCCGAGATCCCCCTCGGCTCGGCCTACTGCCTCCACCTGGTCAACGCTTTCGAGACCGAGCGGCTCCCGGAGGACGGCGAGGTCGTCGCGGCGCCGGAAGCCGGGGAAGCCGGCGACGGCCCGCTGCTCGTCGTCGACGTCGTCGAGCTGGACCGGCCGGTCTACGACCAGTACCAGCCGGTGCCGTACCTCTTCCGCGACGTCGCCCCCGGCCGCCCGGTGCGGTTCGTCATCGACACCCGGACCTGGTCCCTCCTCGCCCGCCGTGAGCTGAGCTACGACCGCGCTCCCGACTTCCCGTCCCCCGATCAGCGCCTGCTCTGCCGCCCCTACGGCGAGTTCTGGATGCTCGGCATCTCCACCACCGGCCGCCGCGGCAGCAAGTTCTTCGACCAGCTCGTTCACTGCGGCTGGGGCCGGCCCGAGCCACTCGGGCTCTATCAGGCGCCGCCGGGGTACTACCTCGGCGGCGAGCCGGTCCTGCTGCCGGAGGCCGGCGCCGCCCCCGGCGAGCCGGCCGGCTGGGTGCTGATCCAGGAGTACGCCGCCGAGCGCGACGCCGGTGCCTTCCTCCTCTTCGACGCCCACCGGGTCGAGGCGGGCCCGATCGCGCGGCTGCCGCTGAGGGAGCCGATCCCGCTCGGGTTCCACGCCCGGTTCGAGTATGGGCGATCCAGGGCGTTCGCTCAGGAAGGTCCGGAGGTGCTGTGATCAGGAAGTACCAGCCGGAGGACTGTGACGAGGTTCTGAGCGTTTGGGCTGCAGCCACCGCGTCGGCCCACCCGTTCCTCCGCGGAGGATTCCTCGAGCTGGAACGTCAGGCGATCCGAAACGTCCACCTGCCAGTCGCTGATACATGGGTTTGGGAGGCTGACGGGCGCGTCGTCGGCTTCATATCACTCCTCGGGAACGAGGTTGGTGCCGTTTTCGTGGAGCCGAGGTGCCAAAGGTCTGGGATCGGGTGGGCACTCATGGACCATGCGCGAGCCTTGCGAGGAGAGCTCGAGGTCGAGGTGTTCCGGGACAATGCGATTGGCAGAGCGTTTTATGCCAAGTATGGCTTCGAGCCGATGCGGCGAGAGGTTCACGAACCGACTGGTTTGCAAGTAGTGCGGCTCCGCTTGGGATAGAAACCATGGGTCGTTCGGCTCGTGCTCGCACCGCAGCCGCGCAGTCGACATCTTCGCCGCGCCATCAACCCGTTTCCCATCCTCGCGCGGCGGTCGTGACCCGCCCCCATTGACACCCTCGCCCCTCCGCGACAAGCTCCCCGCCGTCCCGCGGTCGCCAACCACGTCCGACTTCGCCAGGAGCCGCCGATGGCCATCCCTGTCCGCCCCGTTGCCGCCGTGCTCGCGCTGCTGCTGCTCGTGCCGCCGTCCGTCTTCGCGGCCGCCGGGCCGCCCGGCGCCGAGTCGCCGCAGGCGCTCGTGGAGCGCATGGAGAAGGCGGCCGAGGCCGGGGACCTGGCCGAGATGATGGCGTGCGTCGCACCCGACGCCCGGCGCGAGATGGCGCTGGCGATGGTCGCCGGCGTCGGCATGATCGTGGCCTTCATGGGCATGGGGGGCGCGATGGCCGAGGGGATGGGGGAGGCGGTCGCCGAGGGGATGACCGGCGAGGAGATGACCGCCGAGCAGAAGGCCGAGATGGAGGAGGGCAAGGCCGCGCTCGAGGCCAAGACCGCCGAGCTGCAGAAGAGCTACGAGGCGATCCTCGAGCGCCACAAGGTCACCGCGATGATGGAGGACGACACGCCGGTGCCCGAGGACCCCGCGGCCCGCTCGGCGGCCCTCGCCGAGCTGTTCGCGGGCACCGACGTCGTCGCCCTGGTCGTCGACCTCATGGGCCTGATGGGCGAACTGGGCGAGTCCGAGGGCATGGGCAAGCCCGACGCACCGGTCGACCTTCCCTCCGAGGTGACGGGCTACGAGATCCACGGCGACCGCGCCACCGCCACTGGCGGCGAGGAGACGATCGAGTTCGTCAAGGTCGACGGACGCTGGTATTTCCAGCCCCCGGATGCCGGCCCGCCGGCGGCGACTTCGACCCCCTGAACCGCGCCGATTCGGCGCGGCGCCGGCGGGACCCCTCGGCCGGCGCCCTCGCCCCCCCGATTCGCGCCGGCCGCCGTGGCGCCGCCGGGCGGCGCGTCACCCCTCCGCCCGCCGGAACGTCTCCAACGCCAGCCGGATCACCTCGCTGCGCGCCTGCTTGATCGCCGCCAGGTGGCCGGCGCCGGGGACGAGCAGGCACTCGGCGCCGGCGGCGGCGGCGAGGGCGTGGGCGTCGGCCGCGGGGATGCCGGGGTCGGCGGCTCCGGCGGCGTAGGCGACGGCGCGGGCGCCAAGGTGGGGGGCGTGGAGGCGGAGGTCGAGGAAGCGGTAGCTGGCGCGGAAGACGGTGCGAAAGAAGAGGAAGGCGGGTCGGAACCAGGGGGTCTCGCGCCAGCCCCACTCGAAGAGGTGCGGCGCGACGTCCTCGAACATCGCGCCCGCCACGCCGGCGCCCCGGGCGACTGCCGGGTGCGCCCAGTAGCCGCCCGACGACACCCCCCAGAGGTGGAGCGGCAGGGCGCCGGCGCGGGCGCGGGCGAAGGCGATCGCGTCTTCGGCGTCGAGGTCGTAGAAGCCCGCCGGCGAGCCGCTGGCGCCGAAGCCGGGCAGGTCGACGGTCAGTGCGTGGTAGCCGGCGCGGCGCAACGCCTCGAGGCGACCGCGGCGGTGGAAGTAGGCCTTGCCCCACTCCATCCACGGTGGCAGCAGGAGGACGACGCCGCGCGCCGCGCCGCCGGCCGGGAACCACACCCCGGCCAGGCTGCCGGCGCCCCGCCGGCGCGGGATCGCGACCCGCTCGAAGGGCGTCAGGTGGGGCGGCGTGCGCGGCTGGCGGACGCGCGCGATCCGCGGCGAGGCGAGGCGGAAGAGGCGGCTCGACAGCGCCTCTTCGAGCTGTCCGGGACGCAGCATCGGTCCGGCCGGTTTCGCTGCGCGCCCCTGGTCTCCCACGATTCGTCCTCGGCCGGAAGTCGGCGCAGCCTACACCGTCGGCGCCGATCGCTCAGGCGCCGCGTGGCCGGGGTCGTTACCCGGGCCCCCGCGCGGCCCGGCGAGCGGCTCCCGACCGTGCGGGCGCGGTCGGCGCGGCGCTGGCCGGCGGCCCTCCGCCCGGTCGCCGTCCTAGATCCGTTCGCATTCACTTTCGATCGATCGATTCTCATATGCCTTGATCGAACATGAAGTATAACAACGTGATCTCTGTCGCTCGCGCCGGTGGCCTCTCGCCGTCCGGCCGCCCCCGCGCGTCGACCCACTGAAGCTCTTGAATGCCTTTGATTTATGGCTTTCTGCTCAGGTAGCTACAGGTCGACGTACGAGCCGTATGGGTGTACAATCGAGCCCGTTTCCTGCATTCCCTTTTCGACCGACCTGGAGGGATGGACCATGCGCTGGACGCGTCGCGTCGATTCGCGAACTTCAATTTATTTTACGTTGGCTATCGCGCTCCTCTGCGTGGTCCCGGCCGCGGCCGATCTCGAGTCGCGCGGCAAGTCTCTGCTGGTCGACGACGGCCGCGGCCTGACCTGGATCGCTGACGGCCGCTACGTGGTCAACTCCGGCCTCGCCGACCGCGCGATGCTGCCGCGCGCCGAGGCGCTCGAGGTGATCGAGCGGCTCAACGCCGGCTGGGTCGAGAACTTCGGCCACCGCGACTGGCGGCTGCCGACCGCGCGCGAGGTGGACCATCTGCTCGCCGAGGGCGCCGGCTTCGGCGACCGGACCGGCGACGATCCCGCGCTGGTCCGCGTGATGTTCGAGGCCGACCGGGCGGCGGGCGCCGCGGGCGCCGGCGGCTCCGACCTGGTGGTGGTCTGGCCGGTGCGCGGGTCGCTGATCGAGCCGGGCTTTCCCGACGTCGTCCTGTTCGCCACCAACAGCATGCGGCTCAAGAACCAGGCGGAGGTGATGAGCGGCGACGTGGTGGTCAACGACGCCGGCGCCGGGCCGACCCTGGTCTCCGGCTTCGAACTCGGGTTCGACCCGCGCGCGGAGACCGCCGCCGGCTACGCGGTCAAGGCCGACAGCGTGAGGATCAAGAACAACGCGGAGATCGGCGGCGACGTCCACTACAACGACCTCGACAACAAGGGCGAGGTCCACGGCGCGCTGATCACCCCGCTCGACCTGCCGGTGTTCGACCTGCTGCCGCTGTTCATCGCCCAGCCGCCGGCGCCGGGCTCGCCCGACGTCGAGGTCGACCGCGACGGTTTCGTGATCCTGCCGCCCGGTGACTACGGCGACGTCACCGTCGACCGCGACGGCACGGTCGTGTTCACCGGCGGACACTACAACGTCCGCTCGATCGATGCCGGCCGCGACGTGGCGCTGCTGTTTCAGGGGCCGTCGCAGGTGCGGGTCGAGGGGCGGCTGCTCACCGATCGCGACGTCTTCGTCGGCCCCGAGGAGGGCTCGGGCACGCCGGTCAACGAGCTGGTCTTCTATGTCGCCGGCCTCAACGACGGCCCCGACATCCTCGACTTCCCGATCGCCGCCGAGCTGCACCACGACGTCGACTTCAACGCCAGCATCTACGCGCCCAACGGGACGCTCCGGATCGGCCACGGCACCGAGGCCACCGGCGCCTTCCTCGCCCGCGACGTCCTGGTCGAGAACCAGGCCCTGATCACCCTCGACAGCTACTTCTTCAACCGCCCGCCGTCGGCCGAGGACGACTCGGCGACGGTCGACGAGGGCGGCACGGTGACGGTGCTCGACTCGGGCGAGACCTCGGTGCTCGCCAACGACACCGACCCCGACCTCGACGCACTGACGGTGACCACCACTCCGGTCAGCGGGCCGTCGAACGGCACCCTGATCCTCAACGCCGACGGCACCTTCAGCTACACCCACGACGGCTCGGAGACGACCTCGGACGAGTTCGTCTACGAGGCCTGCGACGAGGGCTTCCCGGTGCTCTGCGACACCGCCACGGTGTCGATCACGGTGGTGCCGGTCAACGATCCGCCGGAGGCCGCCGACGACTCGGCGACGGTCGAGCAGGGCGGCACGGTGGCGGTGCTCGACTCGGGTGAGACCTCGGTGCTCGCCAACGACACCGACGCCGAGAACGACGACCTGACCGTGACCACCCCGGTGTCCGGGCCGATACACGGCACGTTGATCCTCAACGCCGACGGCACCTTCAGCTACCTCCACAACGGCTCGGAGACGGTGTCCGACGCGTTCGTCTACGAGGTCTGCGACGACGGCACGCCGGTCGAGTGCGACACCGCCACGGTGTCGATCACCGTGCTCACCCCGCACACCCTGACCGTGATCCGCTTCGGGCTCGGCGACGGGCGGGTGTTCAGCACTCCGGCGGGGATCGACTGCGGCCCCGTCTGCTCGGCCGAGTTCTCGGCCGCGGTGCCGGTGACCCTGACCGCCGAGGCGTTCGTCGGTTCGACGTTCGGCGGCTTCTCGGGCGATCCCGACTGCGCCGACGGTGTGGTGACGGTCGACGCCGACAAGATCTGCCTCGCCCGCTTCGACCTCGACGTCCCGGACGCGGTGCTGACCGTGAACCTGGCCGGCGCCGGCTCGGGCCGGGTGACCAGCGAGCCGGAGGGGATCGACTGCCCGGGCATCTGCTCGGCCGGCTTCCCGATCCCGACCCGAGTGTTCCTGACCGCGACCCCCGACGAGGGCTCGCAGTTCGCCGGCTGGAGCGGCGATCCGGACTGCGAGGACGGGGTCGTCGACGTCTTCGTCGACACCGCCTGCACGGCGACGTTCGAGCCCGAGGAGGCGCGGATCACGGTCGTCCGCTTCGGGCTCGGCGGCGGGACGGTGACCTCCGACCCGGCCGGGATCGACTGCGGCGAGACCTGCTCGGCGGTCTTCGACCCGCTGGAGACGGTGACGCTGACCGCGGTGGCGGACGAGGGCTCGACGTTCGGCGGCTTCTCGGGCGATCCCGACTGCTTCGACGGCGTGGTCACCGCCGCCGGCCACAAGACCTGCCTCGCCCGCTTCGACCTGGCTGGCGAGACAGGTCTGCTGTCGGTGACCCTGGCCGGCGACGGCGGCGGCACGGTGACCTCCGACCCGGCCGGGATCGACTGCCCGGCGTCGAGCTGCTCGGCGTCCTACGCTATCCCGACCCGGGTGGACCTCTTCCCGGTCGCCGATCCAGGCTCGTCCTTCGCCGGCTGGAGCGGCGATCCGGACTGCGCGGACGGGATCGTCGATGTCGTCGGCGACGTGAGCTGCACCGCCACCTTCGTCGCGGTCGCGCCGCCGGCCACCCACACCCTCACCGTGCTGTTCCTCGGCGAGGGCACCGGTTTCGTCTCCAGCAACCCGCCGAACCTCGGGGTGTGCACCGGCGACTGCAGCGCCGACTTCCCGGACGGCACCGAGGTGATCCTCCAGGCGCGGCCGGACGGCTCGTTCGGCGGCTGGGGAGGGGACTGCAGCGGCGAAGGGTTCTCGACCACGGTGACGCTCGACGCCGACAAGACCTGCACGGCGACGTTCGAGCCGTAGACGGCGGATGACGCGCGCCTTGAGGGCGCGTGTGCGGCGGCCGAAAGGCCGCCGACTCGGGGGAGGGACCCCCGCGGGATTCACTCCCGCGGGGAGGGGGGCTGGAGCAGCCCCCCTCGGAAGAGATAGTGCCCCTGGGCGGCGGTGAAGCCGGCCGCGCGGCAGGCCTCCAGCTCGCCGGCGGTCTCGACCCCCTCGGCGACCGTCGCGATGCCGAGGTCGCGGGCCAGGGCCACCAGGGTCTCGAGCAGCCGCCGCCGCGACACCGGCGCGCGGTCGAGGCCGGTGACGAGCAGGCGGTCGAACTTGAGGTGGTCGGGGGGCGCCTCGGCCAGCTCGAGCAGCCGCGCCTGGCCGGCGCCGAAATCGTCGTAGGCGAGCCCGACGTGGAGCGCGCCGAGCCGCCCCTTGAGCGCCGCCATCGCACCCGGGTCGGTGACAGCGGTCTCGTGGATTTCGAGCACCAGCGGCCGGTCCCCGGCGGCGGCGCGCAGCTCGGCCATCGAGGCGACCAGCGCCTCGGGATCCGCCATCTCGGCCGGGTGGCAGTTGAGAAAGAGCGCCGCGCCGGCCGCCAGCTCGCCGCCCGCCGCCGCCACCGCCAGGGTCCGGCACAGCCGCGACAGCTCGGCGGCCAGCCCGGCCTCCTCGGCGGCCGCGAACAGCCGCACCGGCTCGGGCGGCAGCTCGGCCGAGGTGCCGCGGGCGAGTGCCTCCCAGGCGGTCACCGCGCCGTCGGCGAGGCGGACGATCGGCTCGAAGCGCGCCGCCACCGCCTGGGCCTCGATCAGCCCGCGCACCTCGTCGCGGAAGCCGGCGAACCGGCGCGGCAGGTCGAGGTCGTCGATGCGGATGGTGCCGCGCGGCACCGGCGGGCGCGTCCGCCGCTCGCGCACCACGTGGAGCTCGAGGTCGGCGACGTACAGGACGTCGCCGGGCGCCAGCGCCGCGCTGCCGGCGAGCGGCCGCCGGTTGAGGAAGGTGCCGTTGGTCGAGCCGAGGTCGCGCACCGCCAGGCCGCCGTCGCCGGCGCGCACGATCTCGGCGTGGCGCTGCGAGACCTCCGGCGAGGCGAGGGTGAGGCCGAGCCCGGGCGCGCGGCCGATGACGAACGGGAACTCCTCGATCTCGGTGCGCAGCAGCGCCCCGGTCTCGCCCGCGTAGCGCTCGAGGTACCAGGCCCAGGTCTCCGGTCCGTCGCTCACGCCGCCACCCGCCCCCTTCCCAGGTCGGCGAGGATCTCCGCGGCCACGCGCTCGCCGCTCTCGCAGCCGCCCTCCATGAAGCCCTGGCCGTCGTCTGCGGTGTGCTCGCCGGCGAAGTGGAGGTTGCCCACCCGCTCGCCCTGGACGCCGGCGATCGAGGTCCACTGGCCGGGCAGGTAGCAAGCGTAGCTGCCGCGGGCGAACGGGTGCGAGGGCCAGTGGAAGCGGGCCTGGAGGCCGTTGCGGGCGGCGCCGAGGCCGCGGAAGACCCTCTCGAGATCGGCGACCAGGGCCGCGGCCTGCGCGGCGGCGCTGCCCCGGCCGAGCGCCAACCCGTGCTCGCCGCCGGTGAAGTTGGTCAGGATGCCGGCGCTACCCGGCTGCTCGCGGCTGGTCTCCCAGGTCGACTGGAGCGGCAGGTCGGTGAGCACCGCGCCGTTGCTGCGGTGTTCGCTGCGCCACGGCCGGGAGTCGAAGCCGACCATCAGCTTGGCGTTGGTGCCGTAGCCCAGCTCGGCGATCGCCCGCCGCTTGACCGGCGGCAGCTCGAGGGCGAGCCGCACCTCGCGCAACAGGGTGAACGGCATCGCCAGCACCAGGCGCGGGGCGACCACGGTGGTGCTGCTCCCGCCCCGGCGCACCGAGCACTCGAAGGCGCCGTCGGCGCGCTCGCGCACTGCCTCCAGCCGCGCCCCGTTCGCGATCACGCCGTCGCCCAGCCGGCCGGCCAGCTCGGTGGTGATGCGGTCGTTGCCCCCCTGGACGTGGAAGCGCTCGTCGCTGTCGCCGTAGATGCGGAACGGGTCGGGTTCGGGGTCGATCAGGAACAGCAGGTTGAGCGCCGACTGGCGGCCGGGCTCGAGCCCGTACTCGGTGGTGTAGCCGACCCCGAGCAGCCGGCACAGCCAGCGCTCGCAGCCGGAGCCCTCGAGCCACTCCGCGAGGTTGGTGCGGTCGAGTGTTTCGGCGCCGTTGGGCTCGTGCCAGCTCGCGGTCGGGCCGGCCGGCAGGGAGGCGAGGTCGGCGGCGATCCTCTCGGCGATCGGGTGGAAGGCGGCGACGACCTCGGCGTCGGAGACGCGCCGGCCGTCGAAGTGCCAGACGGTCTCGGCGAGGCCGCGGTCGCCGGCGTGGAGGTCGTCGAGCGGGATCCCCAGCTCGCCGGCGAGCGCGCGGATCCGCCGGTGCCCGGTGTCGATCAGCTCGCCGCCCAGCTCGACCACCTGGCCGTCGGGGAAGCGGCCGCGCAGGCTGAACATCCGCCCCCCGACCCGCTCCTGGGCCTCGAGCACCCGCACCTCCACCCCCTCGCGCACCAGCCGGTAGGCGGCGGTCAGCCCGGCGATGCCGGCGCCGGCGATCACCACCTCGGGCGCGCCGCCGCCGCCGGGCGGGGCGAGGGTGCGGCAGCCGGTCAGCCCGGCGCCCGCCGCCGCCAGCGACGCGGTGCGCAGGAAGTCGCGGCGGCTTTGGGGCGCCGGCGGGCGCCGCCGCGCCTCCCCCTCCAGCTCGGCCGCCGGCCGGCCGGTCGCCAGCTCGAGGCGGGCCAGGCGGAGCGAGCGCTCGAGCGCGCGGAAGAGCGGAGTGCGGGCCATCGGGGCCTCCGGGAGTCGGTCGGGCTGCGGTCGGGGAGTCTACCTTTCTCCGGCTTTCCTCCGCGCCCGCCGGCGGGCCATTGACCCGCCCGAAGCCGCTGGGCGACAATGGGCCGCGTTCGTGACAAGGGTGTGACACACCGCGGGTGAGGAGGTACGAGATGACGCGTCTGTTCGGAAGGACCGTGTTCGTCGCCGTTGCGATGTCGATGATCGTGGCCGTCCCGGCCTTCGGGCAGGAGGGCGAGCCCGAGGAGCCGATGCAGGACCAGGAGGCCGCCGAGCCGGCCCGCGAGGCCGACCAGGATGACCAGGGCGAGGAGGCCGCGGCCGGCTTCGCCGAGGTGCTGACGGTGACCGCCCGCAAGCGCGAGGAGTCGCTGCAGGAGGTGCCGTTCTCGATCGCCGCCCAGAACGAGGAGGAGCTGCGCGACCGCGGAGTCGACAGCCTCGAGGGGGTGGCCGCCAACGTCGGCGGCTTCACGGTACAGAACCTCGGGCCCGGCCAGAGCCAGGTCGCGATGCGCGGCATCTCGGCCGGCCAGGTCGTGCGCGACCAGCCCGGGGTCAAGGAGCAGGTCGGCGTCTACCTCGACGAGTCGACGATCTCGCTGTCACTGTTCACCCCCGAGATCGACCTCTTCGACATGTCCCGGGTCGAGGTGCTGCGCGGTCCCCAGGGCACGCTCTTCGGCTCCGGCTCGCTCTCCGGCACGGTGCGCTACATCACCAACCAGCCGGCGATCGGCGTCCGCGACGGCGTCGGCGAGTTCAGCCTCAGCTCGATCGACGACGGCGACGTCGGCGGCGGCGCCAAGGTGGCGGTCAACGTGCCGATCGGCGACACCTCGGCGATGCGCGTCACCGCCTACTACAACTCGATCGGCGGCTACATGGACGCGGTGCAGCCCGACCTGTCGGTCAGCGAGGACGTCAACAGCGGCTCCCGCACCGGCGCGCGGGTGGC
>Ga0302046_10000679_pt1 | contig 33363 bp, 31 predicted proteins | sample RVTome_11_FD_200261 | JGI IMG/M metagenome (GOLD analysis project Ga0302046, IMG submission 200261) | Soil microbial communities from uranium-contaminated site in the Upper Colorado River Basin, Wyoming, United States - RVT147D111 (version 2) ...
ATCCTCGTCCTCCCTGACTACTTACATGCATGTCGAACTGCCTGTATGATCCCCAACGCGACGGCAGACGTCAATCAAAAAGCGGCGGCACGCAGGAGACTTTTACCACGGGCTGCTAGCAGCCCGTGGCAAAAGTCGGTTTTGCCCCCTCTGACGGGGTCAAAAATGCGGTTTTTTCGACTTTCACCACGGGCTGCTAGCCAGGCCGGTGTCTGCAATTAATTGGAATGATTGTCGCAGTTTTGATTCAATAAACTTCCGCCATCCACTGGCCGTCGTGCTCGGGGTTGCCGACGAGGCGCTGGTTGACCACGTCGATCCAGTAGTCGAGCTTTTCGAGGGGAATCTGGCCCAACAGCACCTGCCGGTCTTCCGGTAGGCCGAGGACTTCATCGGTGACCGCACGCCCTTGAACCTCGATCCGAGCGCCGCGATAGACATTCAGCCGGACAGTGCCGGTGACGGTTCGTGAGTCCTTGGCACGGTCGAACTTCAGGCCCAGTTGCCGAATTACCGATTCCGGCATGGACAGGAAGGTCGCACCGGAATCCACCAGCGCGTCGGTCGTGATTCGACGAACCTGGTCGGCCGGCAGTTCCCCGCGCTCGGCCCGTTCTCGATCTTCAACATTTTCCACCGTGACGGAAACTACGACCCGGCCCATGTCAACTCCCCGCTTGGGTTCGACGATGCTCGGAGACATCATGGCACACTCCCTTTGCGCAAGTATAGCGTATCTGCTGTTTGCGGAACAATTGAATGATGCGGCGGAGAGGATTTCGCCAGCTTCATCCCAAACTGCTCGTGGGTGGCCCGCTTGTTGGATACCGGCGCGACGCCGATGCTCCCCCGATCCCCTGACCGCTTGGTCCCTTCGTCCCTCGGTCCCCCAATCCCTCGGTCCGTTTGCCGCCTACCCGTGCTCCGGCGGCTGGATCTTCGCCGATTCACCGGTGGCAGATGCGAACCCGCGGACCCCACCGTCAAGACTTGTTCTTTCGAGATTTCGACGTGGTTTTTTGTTTCCGTCGTGGACGGTCTTTGACCTGCGGCGCCTTTTCTCGAGACGACTGATCCATGTACGTCGTCGCCGCCTTGGTCAGCAGGCCCGATCGGGTTTCGCCGCTTCGACGGGCGAAGCGGTCGACCGCGTCCAGAACCCGCTCGGGGATGGTGATATTGATGCGTTTGGCGTTGGAGCGCAGCGTCAAAGTATTGACGGACACCACGGCCCACGTCCCGTCGGCGTAATCGCGGTTCTTGCGGTGGTCCTCGATCCGCTTCGGTCGGGGGATGGGCCGGCCGTCTTCAATGAGTCCTTCCAGGTGAAGCTCGATGGCCTCCTCTGCCATCTCCATGGCCTCGTCGAGCGTCCTGCCCGCGGAAAAACATCCGGGCAGGTCGGGAACCGTCACGCCGTAATCACTATGCTTATCCTTGTGGATGACGATCGGAAAGTTCATGATCAGGGGCTCCAACCGGCCTGCTTGAAGATCGAACGAAGCGTACCCGCCGGAAGGTCTCGCTTTGGATGAGGGACCGTGACCAGTCCGGGTCGAGTCGGGTGCCTGAACTGGCGGTGGCTCCCTTTCGAGCGCACGAGCCGCCATCCGTCCCGCTCCAACCGGCGGATGACCTCTCGGCTGCTCATTCGCTAATTATACACACGGTATGTATAACCGGCAAGCCGGTCGGCGTTCCTCATTAAACGTGCTCCGGCGGCTGAATCTTCGCCACTTCGCCGGCAGCCAGCTTACGCTGGTATTCCTTCCAGTTCATCTGCGGCAGGCCGCTGTCGCGCTGCCGCATCGTGATGCACCCTTCCGCCGGGCATACCAGCGAGCACATGTTGCAACCGACGCAGGTGTCCTGATTGATCGTGAACACGCCGACGTAGCCGTCGCCGGAACCGGGGAGCACGTCGAGCCCGCCGCTGTGGGTGAAGGTCATGTGGGGAATGACGAGCCCCGGCGCGCCGGGGTGGCCGTTGCCGTTGGACTTGCCGGCGTGAGGCCTTGGCGAATGGCACGAAATCACGAGCCCGATGGCCGGAGCGAACATTCGCTGCCGCCGGGACAAATCAGCTTTCGCCTCTCAACCGCCGGATCAACTTGTCGATGGGCGTGCCGGTTGCCATGTGCATTCGACGCAGCACACTTCGAAGCGTTCCCTGTGCCACTTCCTTTATGGTCCGGCACGGTCTCGGCCCAAACGCCGCGATCGTTCACCAGTTGAAGCCGGATGTGGCTGCCACGCTGGCGCGTGACGACGTAGCCCGACGATTGCATGAAGGCGACGAACTGGCGCCCGCTAACGACCGGCAGCCGGGGCACCGGCAAACTCCTTTTCCGACAGGATCAACAGGTCAATTGTCTTGCCGGCGGCGAGCTGCTCTTCAAAATGAAGCTGGGTCGCCTCGTCGATGTTGGCAAAGAGTTCGTCCAGGGACTCGCCCTGCGTGTGGATTCCGTGTTCGACGCCGGAGGCGCACCAGGCGCCGTCCTCGTCGCGAAAGACCTTGATCTGCACCAGCATCGGAGACTCCGCTTCAAACGAGCATAGCGTATCTGACGTGGACGGGGCTGTCCATTGCTGCTTCGTGGATGATCGTCGCCAGGTACTTCCCATAATGCTCGTGGGCGGCCGGCTCGTAGGACACCCGCGGGACGCCGATGCTCCTCCCGGAGGCGTTCTGCGGATCGTCACACGTGCCCCGGCGGCTCGATCTTCGCCACTTCGCCGGCGGCGAGTTTCTTCTGGTATTCCTTCCAGTTCATCTTCGGCAGGCCGCTGTCGCGCTGCCGCATCGTGATGCACCCTTCCGCCGGGCATACCAGCGAGCACATGTTGCAACCGACGCAGGTGTCCTGATTGATCGTGAACACGCCGACGTAGCCGTCGCCCGATCCGGGGAGCACGTCGAGCCCGCCGCTGTGGGTGAAGGTCATGTTGGGATTGACGAGGCGCTGGCCGTTGCCGTTGCCGCCGGCGGCGGGGGGGGCGTGACGCGCGGCGTCAAAACCCGCTCCCTTACGGTCGCGGCTCTGAAAATCTGCGGGCGCTGCGCCGTAGCGCTTGACGAACTCCGCCTCCGGCTGGCGCTCCCACTTGATCGACTGGTGACAGCCGTCCTCGCAGGCGATGTAGCACAGGCCGCAGTGGATGCAACTGGCTTGGTCGATCTCGGCGACGACCTTGTACGACAGATCGAGATCGCCCCAATCGACGATGTTGCCCGCCGCCTTGCCCTGAAAGTCGTCGATGCGGGCGAAGCCCTTTTCGCGCATCCAGTTTTTCAAACCGCTCTCGAGCTGTTCGACGATGCGAAAGCCGTAGTGCATCACGGCGGTGCAGACCTGCACGCTGCCGGCGCCGAGCAGCAGAAACTCGACGGCGTCCTGCCACGCCTGAATGCCGCCGATGCCGCTGATGGGAATGTTGACCTGCGGATCGGAAGCGATCGACGAGACCATGTTCAGGGCGATCGGTTTGACGGCCGGGCCGCAGTAGCCGCCGTGCGAGCCGCGCCCGGCGACGTCGGGCTTCGGCGCGAATGAATCGAGATCGACGCCCATGATCGAGTTGATGGTGTTGATCAACGAAACGGCGTCGGCCCCACCCTTGGCCGCGGCGCGGGCGATGGCCCGGACGTCGGTGACGTTCGGCGTGAGCTTGACGATGACGGGGATGGTCGCCGCCTCCTTGACCCACGAGGTGATCATCTCGGTGTAGTCCGGGACCTGACCGACGGCGGCGCCCATGCCGCGCTCGCTCATGCCGTGGGGGCAGCCGAAGTTTAGTTCGAGCCCGTCGCAGCCGGTGTCCTGCGTGCGCTTGACGATGTCGTGCCAGGTCTCGCGCTTCGACTCGACCATGAGCGAGACGAACAGGGCGTGGTGCGGGAAGTCGCGCTTGACCTCGGCGATTTCGCGCAGGTTGACCTCCAGCGGCCGGTCGGTGATCAGCTCGATGTTGTTCAGGCCCATGACCTTTCGCCCGTCGTAGTCGACGGCGCCGTAACGGCTGGACACGTTGACGATCGGCTCGTGGTTCAGCGTCTTCCAGACCGCGCCGCCCCAACCGGCCTCGAAGGCCCGGCGGACCTGGTAGGCGCTGTTGGTCGGCGGAGCCGAAGCGAGCCAGAACGGGTTCGGGGACTTGACGCCGCAGAAATCGATGGACAGATTGGGGGGCATGGCGGGCTCCTGTTCGACTCGGAAGTGCGCTATCATACCTTATATCCGAACCCGATATGGTATCATGAAGAAGCGAGAGCTTGCCCATGCACACGTCGCTGGTGCCCGAGCCGATCAAGCTGACCTATCAGGACTTCTGCGCCTTGCCCGACGACGGCCGGCGCTATGAAATCCTCGACGGAGACCTCTACATGAGCCCGTCGCCGGGACCACAACATCAGAGAATCGCGGGGAGGATTTATGCGATTCTGGACGCTCACGTCCGAAAGGCGGGCCTGGGCGAGGCGTTTCCTGCCCCGCTCGACGTTCTCCTTGAGGAGCATGAGATCGTTGAGCCCGACGTGGTTTTTGTATCAAGGGCTCGCGCATCCATCATTACGGAGGCCAATATCCGGGGTGTACCTGATCTGCTGGTGGAGATTCTTTCGCCATCCACGAAGAGCCGCGATATCCGCGACAAGCGAAACATCTACGCGCGATGCGGCGTGCCGTGGTACTGGATCGTCGATCCCGAGGCCCGAACCCTGCTCGAGCTACAGCTTGTGGGCGGCGCATACGCCCCGGTCGCGCTGCACGAGTCCGGCGCGACCTTTCGCCCCGGCCTCTTTCCCGAATTGGCGATCGATTTGAATGGGCTTTGGGATTAGGAAGCCGAGTGGTAAGACGAGTAGAGTAGAGATTGCCCCATGCACACGTCGCTGGTGCCCGAGCCGATCAAGCTGAACTATCAGGACTTCTGCGCCTTGCCCGACGACGGCCGGCGCTATGAAATCCTCGACGGAGACCTCTACATGAGCCCGTCGCCTGACATCGCGCATCAGCGAATTGCCCGCCGCATGGTCAGGATCCTTCTCGAGCACGTTGAGCGATTCGCCATTGGTGAAGTGTTCTTGCCGCCCTGCGATGTCGTCTTGAACGAGCATGATATCGTCGAGCCCGATTTGATCTTCGTTTCGACGGCGAATGCATCGATCGTCGGTGAGAAGAACATTCAAGGCGCCCCGGACCTGCTGGTCGAGATCGTTTCACCGTCTTCTTCAATTCGCGATCGTCGTGAAAAGCGAAACCTGTACGCACGGTGCGGAGTCGAGTGGTACTGGATCATCGATCCCAAAGCGCGGACGGTGCTTGAACTGCGCCATGTCGACGGGGCATACGCCCCGGTCGCGCTGCACGAGTCCGGCGCGACCTTTCGCCCCGGCCTCTTTCCCCAATTGGCGATCGATTTGAACGGGCTTTGGGATTAGGGAGCCGAGTGGCAAGACGAGTAGAGTAGAGATTGCCCCATGCACACGTCGCTGGTGCCCGAGCCGATCAAGCTGAACTATCAGGACTTCTGCGCCTTGCCCGACGACGGCCGGCGCTATGAAATCCTCGACGGAGACCTCTACATGAGCCCGTCGCCCGCCACGTTGCACCAGCGAGTCGTCGGACGGCTGCTCGTCCTTCTGAGCGAACACGTCCGCCAAATGAATCTCGGGGAGGTTTTCGTCGCCCCCTACGACGTTCTGCTCGACGAGCAGAATATCGTCGAGCCCGACCTCATCTACGTGGCCAACGCCAACGTCTCGATCATCACCGAGAAAAATATTCAGGGCGCCCCCGACCTGCTGGTGGAAATCGTCTCCCCGTCGACCATCGAGCGCGACACTCGCGACAAGCGCAATCTCTACGCCCGCTGCGCCGTGCCGAACTACTGGATCATCGACCCCCGGCGAACAAGCGTGATCGAGTTGAGACACGTCGATAAGGCTTACGGCGCCGTCGCTGAGCTGTCGGGCGACGCGACCTGGACGCCGGTAATCTTCCCGCAGCTTCAGATCAAACTGCAAGACCTCTGGCGATAATTCCCGCGTGTCCGAGTGCGAGATACGATTGGCGCGCAAACCGCCCCCGCGAGCCGATCGTGACGGCGTTTGTCAAAGCTCCAGCCGAACTTTCGCGCAGCTCGTCGCGAAGCCCAGGCCGCGCTTGACCGTCGGAAAGACGCGGCAGGCGGCGATGGCCAGCGATAGTTCGACGAGACCGGCCTCACCGTAGCGCTCGCGAATGTGCTCGCGTAACTCAGCGGCGCGATCGTCGGCGGCGCGGACGACCGCCTCCGTGAACCGATACACCTCCGCCAGATCGGTCGGCAGGTCGTCGGCGCGTCCTTCTACGACGGCGCGGACGATGTCATGGGTCACGCGATCCCGACGGGCAAGATTGACCTCGATTTGCAGACAGGTGCCGCAGTCGGCGTCGCGCGTGGCGACCAGCCGCGCAACATGATACGGCTCGACCGGCAGGGTGCGGCGGTACTCCGCCAGCGGCATGATCTTGGTGAATTTCAAGAACGCCCTCAGCGACGTATCGAGGATGTGGCGGAGGTAGTCGATGTTGACGCCGAGGTCGCGCTCGACCGACGCGAGCTTGGCACGAATGATGGCGCGGATCATGGTCTTCGCTCCTGGGAGTTGTGGCCGGCTCGACGGGGGATGATACCTCAAAGCTCGGCCTAATGACTTGCGTGTGAGGTCATGGGAATGGTAGCTGCGAAGTTCGGCCTACAACGGCCGGGCCGGGGACGGTCACGAATCTCAAAAGCGACCGGTCAACATCGTGCCGATGACCGCGGTGATCGGACGAAGCGTCTGTGACGCGGGATCGGCCTGAACGCAGAAATTCTCGAGGGCCGTTGCGCCCAGCAGGAACAGACTGCCCGGTAGACCGAAAACGACCAGGCAGGGAATGGTATCCGCCAGCGTCTCAACCGCGACGTCCGCGACACCGACCAGTCGTCGATCGCGCCGACCGTCCGCGAGGACGAATCCCCGCGTGAACTTCGGCGACAGCCCGATGGCGTGCAGACGGTCCTCGGGGACGAAGCTATAGAGCGCCCCGGTATCGACCCAGAACGGCTCCTCGAAGAGCTTTGCGGGGTCCTGGGGATTGGCGACCTTGACATTTACCTGAAACATGCCCGCCATGTCCCATTATAGTCCTCGGTGAGATTTGCAACAACCGAAGTTCAGCCGTTCAACCGACAATCAGGGCTGGTGTGAGATTCCAAACTCGCACTTGTCGGGATTCGTCGGCGTCGCCGCGAGTGGGTATGATGCCCCGTCCGGAAATGGGGCGTTTCCTTTTCGGTTGGCTGTCCGCTGTCGTTTGTGAGCCGCGAATTCCATGCAGATCCGCAACGTCGCCATCATCGCCCACGTCGATCACGGCAAGACCTCGCTCGTCGATTGCCTGCTTCAGCAAAGCGGCACCTTCCGCGAGGGACTGATGACCGGCGAATTGATCATGGACTCCAATCCGCAGGAGCGCGAGCGGGGCATCACCATCTTCGCTAAGAATTGCGCCATCCGATACAAGGACTACAAGATCAACATCATCGACACGCCCGGCCACGCCGATTTCGGCGGCGAGGTCGAACGCGTGCTCAAGATGGCCGACGGGTGCCTGCTGATCGTGGACGCCTTCGAAGGCCCGATGCCGCAGACGCGCTTCGTGCTCAAAAAAGCGTTCGAATATCACCTCAAGCCCATCCTGGTCATCAACAAGATCGACCGGCCCGACGCCCGGCCGAAGGAAGTGCTCGACGAGACCCACGACCTGTTCATCGATCTCGGCGCCGACGAGACCTGTCTGGACTGGCCCGTGCTCTACACCAGCGCCAAACTGGGCTTTGCCCGAGTCTCCATGGACGACGGCAACGAGGACATCGCTCCGGTCTTCGAGGAGATCGTGCGCAGCGTGGCGCCGCCCGGCGGCTCGGCCGACGCCCCGGTGCAGATGCTCGTCGCCTCGTTGGACTATTCCGATTACGTCGGCAAGATCGGAATCGGCCGCGTCTTTAACGGCCGCCTGCAAAAGGGCGGCAACATCATGCTCGTCTCGCGCGACGGCCACCGCCGCGAGGCGAAGGTCGATTCGCTGTTCACTTACGAGGGGCTGGCGCGGGTGCCGACCGACGTCGGCGAGACCGGCGACATCGTCGCGGTCACGGGCCTGGACGACGTGGGCATCGGCGATACCCTGACCGACCCCGCCGATCCGAAGCCGATGCCGATCATCCCCGTGGACGAGCCGACCCTGACGATGGTCTTTTCCATCAATACGTCGCCGTTTGCCGGGCGGGATGGAGAGTTTCTCACCACGCGGCACATCCGAGAGCGGCTCATCAAGGAGCTGCAATCCAACGTGGCCCTGCGCGTCGAGGACATGACGCAGAAGGACACGTTTCGCGTATCGGGCCGGGGGCTGCTTCACCTCGGCGTGCTGATCGAGTCGATGCGCCGCGAGGGGTACGAGCTGATGGCCGGCAAGCCGAAGGTGATCTATCGCGAGATCGGCGGGAAGAAGTGCGAGCCGATCGAGTATCTGGTCGTCGACGTGCCGGCGCACCTGTCCGGCAGCGTGATCGAGCTGGCGGGGGGACGTCGCGGCGAGCTGATCAAGATGGAGACAAAGGACACGACCTGTCACTTGGAATTCACGATTCCCGCGCGCGGCCTGATCGGCCTGCGGACGCGCATGCTCAACGCCACGCGGGGGGAGGCGATCATGCACCACTCGTTTTACGAGTACGAGCACCTGCGCGGATCGGTGCCGACCCGGCACCTCGGCGTGATGGTCGCGACGGACGCCGGACGGGTCACGGCGTACGCACTGGAGAACCTGTCCGACCGCGGCGTCATGTTCGTCAAGCCCGGCGACGAGGTCTATCGGGGGCAGGTCGTCGGTGAGAATTGCCGCGACGACGACATCGACGTCAACGTCTGCAAGGCCAAGAAACATACCAACGTACGGGCCGCGTCGGCTGACAAGACAGTCGTCCTCAAGCCGGCGCGCGACTTGTCGCTGGAGAGCATGCTGGAATTCGTCGAGGACGACGAGTGGGTCGAAGTGACTCCGACGGCGTGCCGGATGAGAAAGCGGCAACTCGACGCGACGCAGCGCAAGCGCGAGACGCGGGCCGCCGAGCGCGATTGAATGGCGCTGGCGGTAGCCGCGACCGCAAGCTTTCAGAGCCGCGACCGTCAGGGAGCGGGTTCTTCAGGATTCGCGCGCCTCTCCGTCACGCGCTCTTCTCGTCCGGCGGCGCATTCCGAAAAACCCCGCGGATCAGCAGCACGGCAACGGCCCACCCCGCGACGAATCCCGTGGCCGTGTTGACCGCCATGCAGGCGCCGGCCGTCAGGATCATCAAGAGAAAGTCGGACTTCTTCGTTTGATCGCGGCAGACGCCGGCCAGTTCCAGCCCGCTGAACAGCAGCAGGACGCCGAGCACCGAGGCAGGGTAGGCGGCGATCCAGGCCAGCAGACAGTCGCCCAGGATCAGGGCCAGCGCCATCTTGGCGGCGCCGAGCATGACCACGCTGGCGCCGGTCCGCGCCCCGAAGCGATACTGGCCGGCGAGCCCTCCGGCGCCGTGGCACAACGGCATCGCGCCGAACGGGCACGCGAGCAGGTTCATCAGCGCCACCGAGACGGCCACCTTTCGCGGAGAGGCGGGTCGTCGCGGGAACAGATCGGCGGACAGGGCGCAGACGGCGATAACCGAGTTCAGCGTGGTTAACGGGATCTGCGGCAGCGCGCCGCGCCAGAGCCCTGTCAACCAGTCGTCGGCGCCGCCAAGGTCCGGCAGTCGCCATGTCATGCCGAAATGCAGCCCGGCAAGGTCCGACGCCGGACCGACGACCAGCGCGGCGATTCCGACGGCGAACACGACGAGCGCCGCCGGGATGCGGTTCGACGTGGAGACGACCAGCACGAAAGCGGCGCAGGCGACTCCGAGCGCGATGCTGTCCCAGCCAATGAGCGGCGGCGTGCCGGCGATCATGCCGATTCCGCTGACGAGCAGTTTGAAGCCGATCGCCAGTTGAAGTCCGCGAACGACGCTTTTCGGAATCGCCCGGTTCAGCCAGTCGATCATCCCCGTGACGCCCAGCGTGAGGATGACGGCGCTGGTGACGATGCCGGCCGTGAGGATGGTCGATTCATTCAGGCCTTCGGCGATGGCGACGGCGGCGATGGCCTTCATCGGCTGGACCGGCATGGGGATGCCGAAGGCCAGCCCGGTGATGACGTTCATCACGCCGGCGAGCAGCAGGGCGGGCCCCAGTTGCAGACCGCAACGGTTGACCATGCCGACGAGCAGGGGGATGAAGGTGCCGAGGTCGCCGCACGCGCCGCTGATTTCCTGGCGGTCGACGCGCCAGCGCGGCTGCAATTCATCCGGTGGTTGAGTGAATTCAGAATCCGATGCCACGGATGTTTCGCTCCGATCCGCCGGAATAAGGCGGCGCGGATGGACATCATACGGCATTCGAAGGATGCGTCGGCGCCCATGAACGGCCGACTATGGATTCAGGACCAGGAGGCCGGGGGCTTCGGATGCGATCGGATCGTTGGCGCCGTCGTCGACCGTGGCGAAGACCGTGTAGCTGCCGTCGGGGACGATGTTGCCCCCCTCGTCGAAGAAGGCGAATGTCAAGAGCCCCATGTTGTTGTCGTTGCCGAGGGGGTCGTCGCGCAGGAGGATGATCTCGTTTCCGTTGTCGTGGTCGTCGTCAGTGTCGAGCCCCATCGTGACCAGCGCGTCCGGATTGTTGTTGCCGTTGTCGGTCCAGGTGATGTCGAATGAATCGCCGGTCATGATCTCGGTGTCCGCGGCCGGCTCGTTGAAGGTCAGCGTCGGCGCCGGCAGAGTTGTCGTGACGTTGAAGGCGCCCTGGGTGTTGCGGTCGGGGTCATGAGAATCCACGGTCTCGCTGGTGCCGTCCGGCGCCTCGAGGGTGATCGTGACGAGATAACGACCGACGCGGACCCCTGTCGTGTCCCAAAAGAAAATGTCATTGTCGCCATCGGCCCGGGCGTCACGACCGTTGCCCGGCGTGCCGTCGCCGATCAGATGGATGACCGGGCCCGTGAACGCGTCGGGAAGGGTTGTATTCCCGCTGACCGCCACGCGCTGGACCTGAACCCTGACGCTGGTGCCGGATAGCGTGACGATGTCCGCCCATTGCACGGTCGCATTCTGACCCACCGGCACCTGCACGACCGTCGCCGGCTGCACGACGGAGACGTTGGTGTCGAGCGTCTTTCCGCTGATCGACGTGAGCGGCGCCGTCGATTCCGGCAGCGGACCGAACAGCAGCGCTTCGCCCGTGCATCCCGCGACGATCAACATCGCGCCGCAACGGGCGGCGCGACCGATTCGACCGGACGAAAGGATGGCATGGAATGTCATGGCTACGATCTCACTCATCGCCGGTTCCGCGCCCGAAACCCGCGAGCCGAGGCGCTCCGAACCCTTTCGTCGCCCGCCGGAGGGCGCATCGCCGCCACGCGAGCGAAAGCGCGGCGTGAGCGCTGAACCTGCCGGATTGCAAGGCGGGCAGACCCCCACTGCTGTGTACATTCTTTTTCCCCGCAAGTGGGAAGTCAACCGATGATGAGATTTTCGGTCCCGCGCGGCGTTGACTTGACTTGCGCCGCAACGAACCGGTCGTCGTCCGTACGCGCAAGCGGACAAAAAAATGGGAGCGGTCCGTTGCGGTGATCGGCGCGGCAAAGACCGAATGACCGGCCAAAGGCCGATAAGCCCGAAAGGTCTGCCCGAAGGGCGGCACGGCCCCGGTACAAATTGACCCTCCCGAGCGATGGATCTAAAATTGGTCGCTCCGTTGTCGGGGTTAATGCAGGGGTCCAGGACCCCGGCCGGGCCCGATGGGCTGCCAAGTCGGTACGCCGCGACCTCGCCCGCGAAGATCCCTGAATCACGGTATCCTCGCATCGGGTCACGAAACGAATTTCGCTCATGACGCTGATCCAACTTCATGCAGAACTTCCGGACCTTCATCCGAAACCTCGGTCCGTCCGGCGCCTGGGAATTCGACATCTCAGGATGGCCGTCTGGGGTGCGGCCCTGCTCGTGCCCGCGGCGTTGCCGTGGGGCTGCGACCTGCTCAACATCGGACCCCCGTCGTCACTCACGATCACGGCGACGCCAACCGGTTGCGGCACGAAGGTCTCGTCCACGCGAACCATTAGCTGGTTGATCAGGTTGACAGTCACCGGCGCCGATCCCGCCGCGCCGATCGAATGGTTCTTCTCCGACGGCGGCAGCGCCACGGGCCCGACGGTCGTTCACGACTTCGATACGCGGGCGCTCGAATCGTCCCTCACCGGCGAACATCAGCCCGTTGATTTCGACGTGACGGTGACGGCGGGCGGAGAGACTCTGACGCAGACTATTGAAGTCCCCATGCGCGGCGATCCGGACGGCGGTCCTGATCCAAATGGCGACATCTGCGTCTCCGATGAAGGCCGGACGCACGCCGCCAATGGCACGCTCCTTTGTTACTTGAACAACCCACCGGCCTCGGGTCCCCACTATTCCGCCGCCGGCGTCGCTCCGGTGGGTGCGGGCTTCTTCGACGAAGCGTTGACCCCCGAGCGGTGGGTCCACGATCTGGAGCACGGCGCCGTCATCCTGCTCTATGATTGCGGGGGCCCCTGCTCCGACGAATTGAAGGCCCAGTTGCAGGCGCTGTTTGATTCCGCCCCCGTCTCCCCCCGCTTCAACGAGAGGAAAATGGTGATCACCCGCTACTCCGGCGTCAACCCGGCCTGCGGCGGCACGCCAAGCTTTCCCGCCTCCGGTCCCTATCTGGCCATCGCCTGGAACGTTCAGCGGTCCTTCGCCACCTTGGACACCGCGGGCATCATTGACTTCTACAATCGTCATGTCGATCGCGGACCGGAAGACCAGGCGATCCCTCCGTGATCCGTGCGGCGATGGAGCCGGTGAACCGTCACCACCCGGCTGGCCTCGCTCAAGTGTCGTAACTTCGGCGTGTCGGCGACCACGATGTATTCGCCAATGGCAAAGGGGTCGTCGGATTCCGGTCGGCCGATCCGCTTGGGGGGCATCGATCGCAAGCTCGCGGAAAACCAGCGTCGGACCTTCGGTCATGCCGCTTCGGCGCAAAATCGGCCGACATGGCGCGGCGGGCCGCCGGGTGAGCCGCGCCGGCGCGGCGGTCGTCGCCGCCTGCCTCGCGTGAACATCGTCCGGACCGCGGGTGGTGCGGACCGGTTCGGTGAGGTGCAGGCGTCGGCGCCGGTTGCCGATCCTCTAAGTGTGAGCCGGCGGCCACGGAATGCCGCGCCGCGCGGGGCCCCCCTCGCGCACCCGGTCGGACCCGGGGCCGGGAAGTGATAATGGGCACGACGATGTCGAATCGAATGTCGAGACGGTGGAAACTCGCGGCGGCGGGGGCGTTGACGGCGCTGGCGAGCTGCACGACCACGGCGCTCTTCAGCAATCTCGCCCCGACGGCGAATTTCGTTTCTCCGCTGGGTCAGCCGTCGCCGCGGACGATCCTCGTCGGCTTCATCAATGACACGCCGTTTCGCGCTATTTTCACGTTCGGCTCCTACGCCCCCCTGGACAACGAAACCGTCCCGACCAATTTCGGCCAGCTTCGTCTCGAGGGGAACACCGCCAGCGCACAGATCGCCCAGCCGTGCAACAAGGCGTTCTCGGTCGGCGGCGCAGAACTGATCCGACTGATCGAGGAGAACCGAAACCTGCCGGTAATCGACAACATCCTCAATGACGAGGAAGCGCTGGTGACCGGCGTCAACTTCTCCGGCGCCGCCCTCGGAGATCCGCTCGAGGCGTTTCCGACCGAGGGGACCGCGGAAGGCGCCGTGCGGTTGGCCGGGATCGATTTCACCTGTGAACGCACGGACATCCGGCAACCCATCGGCACGGGCCTGCTGATCTTCACCTTCGTGCAGGACGCCATGGCGCCCGGCGGATTTCGCATCGATTATTCATTCGTTCCGCAGCTCTAGCGGCGGCGACCGACGACGGCGGTGACGAGCGGGCTCGACTCCGAGTATACTATGATATGCCCGACGCGTTGGCCGGCGATCACGCGTGATGGGGTCCGCGTCGCCGCGCCGGTATGGTCTGTCCACCGAGGGCGCACGCCATGCTCTTGAGATACTTCCTTCGCGGGTTTCTCGTCCTGGCCATGATGGCGCTGGGGTTGAGCTATGCCGAACGCGGAGGGGTTCTCGAGGAACATCGCGTGTTCCTGATCCTCGGCGCCGTTGCATTGTCGGCGCTGGTCATCTGGATCGACCTGTCCATTCCGCGAAAATCACTGCAGGCGATATCCGGCGTGTTTTTCGGCTTGGCCGTCGGCCTGCTCATCACCTACGGCATCAACGCCGTGCTGGGGCAACTCGTCGCCAGTTTTTTCCCGGGCATGACCCTGCCCGGCGGCGAGGAAGTGGCCATCCTCAAGATCACCAAGGTCGTCATCGGGATCATCTGCTGTTATTTCTGCGTCAGTTTCATCCTTCAGACCAAGGACGATATTCGCTTCGTCATTCCCTATGTCGAGTTCGCCAAGCAGATCAAAGGGCAGCGGCCGATTATCCTGGACACCTCCGTCATCATCGACGGACGCATCGCCGAAATCGGTGAGACGGGCCTGATCGATCAGCAGCTCATCGTTCCGCGGTTCGTGCTGTTGGAGTTGCAGGCCGTCGCCGATTCACAGGACAAGCTGAAGCGCAACCGGGGTCGGCGGGGCCTGGACGTTCTCAATCGATTGCAATCGAACCCGATGCTCGAAGTGAAGGTCCTGGAGCCGACGCTCAGCGCCGCGGAGGCATCGGAATCCGTCGATCTCAAGCTGCTCTCGGTTGCCCAGCAACTCAACGCCCGCGTGGCGACGAACGACTACAATCTCAACAAGGTGGCCCAGGTCCGCGGCGTGGACATCATCAATCTCAACGATCTGGCCAACGCCATGAAGCCCGTCGTCCTGCCGGGCGAGGCGATGAGCGTCAAGGTCATCAAGCCGGGCGAGGAGCCGGGCCAGGGCGTCGGCTATCTCGACGACGGGACCATGGTGGTCATCGAGCAGGGACGCAACCACATCGGCGACGTCGTGGACATCACCGTCACCAGCGTCCTGCAAACGTCGGCGGGGCGGATGATCTTCGGACGCGTCGAGAACGCCGCGCCGCCGCGCCGCAAGGCGCAGCAGACGGCGTGACCGATGCGCCGTTTGAAGCGGCCGCGGCCCTGACGTCGGCGAGTCACCATGACTGACCATACGCCGCATCAGCGCAAGATCATCGATCGCTACTACGCCCATCGCGACGACATCATGCTGGGCAAGCTTGCGGACCTCGTCTCGGAGCTGTATCTCGCGGATACGGACACGAAGCGGGCGGCGCTGTGGAAGCGCGTCGCAGCGGCCATGAAAAACCTCAAGGTGCCCCCCGCTATTTCGAAGCACATTCTCGATAGCCGCGATCCCCAAATCCTGGCGACCCATCTGGCCGACTGGACACGGAAGTAGTCGTTCGGCTTGCCACGCCGGGCACGTCGGCCGACGGGTGCCGCCGTCGAGACGCATCTTGACATCCCCGCCCCTGCGATTGACGCTAATGCGCCGATCGAAGGCGTCGAACAAAGAGTGTCCGTCCCACTTGTTCCAAAGGAGATTGCCATGAAGAAGTATCTCGCCGCCGGATTGACCCTATGGGCCTCCAGTGCCGTGGCGACGGCGCTGCTCTGGCAGACGCGGGCGCCCCTCGCCGATGCCCACTGCCAGGTGCCGTGCGGCATCTACGACGACCCGGCGCGGATCGCGCAACTTCGCGAAGACGCGACGACGATCGGCAAGGCCGTCGATCAGATTCGCCAGTTGGGGGGCAAGCACGAAGTGCTCGCGATCAATCAGGCGACGCGGTGGATCATGACCAAGGAAGATCATGCCTCGCACATCATCGAGGTCGTGTCGCTCTATTTCCTGACGCAGAAGCTCAAGCCCGTGCCGCACGGCGACGAAGGGCATGACCCCTATTTGCATGCGTTGGCCGATCATCACGCCGTGATGGTCGCGGCGATGAAGACCAAGCAGACCGTCGATCCGGCGGCCGTCGCCGAGTTGAATCATGCGATCGACGCCCTGGCCCGCCATTACATGAAGTAGCGATCGAGCCCGACGGCGTCGGCGGGCGCGTCGGCGCGGGCGAGGGACGATGACCCCATCAGGGCGAGGGACGATGACCCCATCAGGTGCGCTTCGATGAACTGTTCGAAATGTCAGGCCGTGATCGACGTTGACAGCCGGTTCTGCAAAAACTGCGGCGCCGAGATCGGCCAGGGTACTTCGCCCCCAATCACTCAGGCACAGACCGTGCCGTCCACGCCCTTCGCGGCGCCGTCGCCGTCGGGTGACGCCTATCGCGATCCGGCCAACGAGCAGGACGTCTGGCGGGGGCGGCCGTCGTTTCGCGCCCATTACGGCTGGTGGGCCGCCTGGGGCGCGTTGTCCATTCTGCTGCTCGTAGCGGCGTATCGCTGGCTGCCGCCGGGTTCGCTGGGCCCTTCGATGATTTGGCTCCTCGTCGCCGCGTCGGGCATCACCCTGCTGGTCCGCGAGGCGCTGGTCGTCTACGGAAGCCGCTATCGCCTCACGACGCAGCGGCTCTTCTACGACCAGGGCATCCTGACGCGCGTCACCGATCAGCTCGAGCTCATTCGCGTCGACGACGTCCGCCTGCGACAGGGAATCGTCGACCGCATCGTCGACACCGGCGACGTCGAGGTCATGGGCACCGACGCGACCGACACGCGCCTCGTCTTGCAGGCGGTGTCCGAGCCGTCGGTCGTCGCGGAGCACGTCCGGCGTCACGTTCGCAACGCCCGCGGCCGGCAAACGCTGTTCGTCGAGAGCGTCTAAGAGCCGATGATCAGTGACCCGGACGACATATCGTCCGTGACAATCCGCCATTTTCGAGTCCCACCAAAGCAAACGGGAATCTGCCTTCGATGGCTCTTGTCCTTGTCGCGTTGTTGTCGCTCACAGGTCCAACAGGTTGTGTGTTCTTGGGGCGCCGCTGGGTGACATGGAGATCGCATGGCAAGCCGCCGTTTCGTTCGAGGCGTCTCGCTGCAATCGGAAAACCGGACAGCACAGATCGCCGTCTCTTCCAACGTCGCGTGGAAATGATACTTCGTTCGCGCTTGCCGGATCGCCGATCGCGAATCCGGGCGCTGAAAGCGGTGCCGCCGGGGTCCATGGTTTGCAACAACTTCCGCGGGAAACACGACGAGCGCCACCCGGGCGCCGCGGGGGTCCCAATGCAGCCGATCGATATTCACTCCGGCCAGGATGCGATTGAATGGTTGATCGTGGCCGACCTTGAAGGATCGATCTGTGGGGGGCGCATTCGTGTACAGGGGCGTTGCCCCTGCCTATTGACTTTCAGCCCTTCGGGCTGGTGTGTTGGCGAGGTGGTTCTTCATACAGGGGCGTTGCCCCTGCCTACTTGCTTTCAGCCCTTCGGGCTGGGGAAGTCGCGCCGTGTCCTTCAGCCCGGAGGGCTGGGCGTCAGCGTGTCCGTCAGCCCAGAGGGCTGGAGAGTCGCAGCGTGTCCTTCAGCCCGGAGGGCTGGAGAGTCGCAGCGTGTCCGTCAGCCCGGAGGTCTGGGCGTCAGCGTGTCCTTCAGCCCGGAGGGCTGAGCGTCAGTAGCCGGTGGCCAGCGCAGCGCCGCCACCGGTCGCGGGGTCATCCTCTCTATCCACCGACCCCGAAGGGGTCGAATCACATGGCACCGCCGTCACGGCCGGCGGCGCCCAATGACGAATCCGCGGCGTGCGTCATATGCGCTTGCCGGACGGGCGCGCGGTCGTCGATCGGCCGATAGTAGTAGTCCCGCTTCTGCGGCCGCCAGCCGGCGTCGGCGATGAGACGGCGGATTTCCGGCTCGTCGAGCCGATAGGTCGCCCCCGCGGCGCTGACGACGTTTTCTTCCATCATCACTGAGCCCATGTCATTGGCGCCGTAGAACAATGCGAGCTGCCCGATCTTCGGGCCCATTGTCACCCAGCTCGACTGGATGTTGGGAATGTTGTCGAGGTACAGGCGGCTCAGCGCCAGCAGCGTGAGGTACTCGTGGGCGTCGGCGAGAAGCAGGTGTTTGCCGTCGTTGATCGGCCGGCGGCGCTTCGATGATCCATGTCCGCCGGCGACGCGTCCGGCGCCGCCGCCCGCCTCGTCGTCGAAGATGTCGTCCACGTCGACCGGCAACTGTTTCATTCGCCCCAGCGGCGTGTTGGCCGGTTGAAACGGCCAGCAGATAAACGCGCTGAATCCCCCGCCGTTTCCTCGCGCCAGCGACTCGTCCTGCAATTCGCGCAGCAGTCGCAAATGCTCGAAGCGTTCGTCGAGCGTCTCGATATGACCGAACATCATCGTGCAGCTCGTCTGCATGCCGATCCTGTGCGCCGCGCGCATGACGGCCAGCCACTCGCCGGTCATCGTTTTCCCGACGCCGATCTTCGCCCTGACGCGGTCCGACAATATCTCTCCGCCGCCGCCCGGCACGGTGTCCAGCCCCGCCGCCTGCAACCGCGCCAGCACCTCGGCGATCGACATGTCAAAAACTTGATGAAACGCAAATATCTCCGGCGGGCTGAACGCGTGAATGTGAATCGTCGGAAAACGCGACCGGATGAATCGCATCAGGCCGAGGTACCAGTCAAAGGACAACCCCGCCGGGCCGTCCGACGGAACCAGGCCGCCCTGCATGAGTATCTGCGTCCCGCCGATGGCGATGAGTTCGTCGATCTTCCGCCCGATCTCGTCGTAGCTGAGCGTGTAGCCGGCCGGCAGTTCGGGACGGCCGGTCGAGACGCCGGGCACGTCGGCCTTGAAATTACAGAAGATGCACTTCGCGCTGCACCAGTTGGCGTAATTGATGTTGCGGTCGACGACGTAGGTGCGATAGTCCTCCGGGTGCAGCCGGTTCGTCACGTCCAGCGCCCGGCGGCCGAGCCCGTGAATCGTCTCGCCGAAATACAGCTCGCGCAGATCGCCTTCGCAGATGCGGTCGACGGCCTGGGGCGGTGCGGCCACGGAGGTCATGGCAACAATCCATGGCGGCGCGACAGGTCGAAGAACCGCGCCATGCCCCGCTGCATGTCGGGCGTGATCGTGTATTTCATCGTCTCGCAAAGATAACGCTCGGCCACAGCCGTCGGCCAGCCGTGCAGCGGCGCCGCCCGCCGGGCGATCGCCCTCGCCTCGGCCACCCCCTGGTCCCGGGCCGACTCCAACCTGCGGCTCAGCAACGCGTCGGCCCGACTACGTCGGGCGTACCAGGCCGCGAACACGAACGGCAGGCCGGTCAGTTCCTTCCACGCGCGGCCAAGGTCGACGTCGCATTCGAATCCGCGCGGGGCGTCGGTGATGACCTTGTCGCCGATCAGGAGCAGCGCTTCGGCGTCATCGGGCGCTCCCGGCGTCCAGGGGACAATCTCCAGCCGCCGACCGTAGCGCTCCATCCAGATCAACTGCGCCAGGACGACCGACGTATGCGAGTCGCCGTCGACGTGCAGGCGGCGGATCTGCTGCGGCGCGCTCCGCGAAAATACGCGGACCGTCAGCGTCTCACCGTCGCCGGCGATGCAAGCGTCGGACACGAGTTCCAGGGAGCCGCGGTCCCTGGCGAAATCGACGACGGGAAGCAGCGCCGCGTCGCACTGCCCAGCGTCGAGCAGATCGATCAGCTTGGACGGCACCGCCGACTTCATTTCGATGTCCGGCCGACCGGCCAGGTGCTCGCCAAGTGGCCGGGCGTTCAGAAACGAGACGATTCCCAGGGTCGTGGTCCTGACGGATGCGGGTGGGCGGACGACGGCGTTTGGCATGTGGCGGCTCACGACCCGCGGGTGTCGTTCGGTTTCACCCAGCGGCGGGGGATTATACGACTTCGCGACGCATCGACCTATCCCGGCGATCGCCGTTCGATGTTTTCAACGGGATTGAAAACTGAGCGCGACGCCCGCCGTGCAACTCGTCCCGGACAGGGGCGTATCATGGGGCGGGCTCAAGACGCGGCGAGCCGGCCGCCGATGCCATAGGCAAGGCCCCGAGGAGATGTCATGCCCGAAGAAACATCAGAAGACATGTTTCAACTCGCGTTTCTCAACATGCTCTTTGAAGTCCTCGGTTTGTTTCTCAACCTGTTCGTGGCCGTCTTCCAGGGCGTCGGGTCGGCCGCCGTCCAGGCCATTTCCGATGCCCTCGGCGCGGTGGGCACGTAGCCAGGTCGCCGTGCGCCGCTGCCCGTCCGATAGGCCGCCGGCTTCCGGTGGGCCGCCTCGTCCGTCATCATTTTCTGCCTGCAATTGCCGCCCACCCTTTGGGTACAAGAGATCGCACCGCGGATTGGCCGGGCGGCGGACGGCGATATAATCCGTTCTCCAGCGGGCCGTGGAAGCCGATTGACTCATGTAGCTCCTCAGCGGGGCGGGACCCGTTCATGCCCAGCTTCACCTACACCGCGCGAGACACCCGGGGAAAGACCGTCAGCGGCGTATTGACCGCCGACAACCAGCAGCAGGTCCTGCGCTCGCTGGACGAAATGGCGCTGTTCCCGGTCGAGGTCGAGGAGGGCGGCGTCGCCAAGAGCGGGCTGAGCGGGCGCAAGAAGAAGGTCAAGCCGGCCCAGGTCGCCATCTTCTATTCCCAGTTCGCTGACTTGCTGCGGGCCGGCGTTCCGGCGCTGCGGTCCCTGGACGTGCTTCACAAGCAGACGTCCAACGCGGTGTTGAAAGAGATCCTGTCCGAAGTTCGCGAGGATTTGTCCAGCGGCGAAACGCTGGCCGACGCCATGGACAAGCATCCCAACGCGTTCAGCCACCTGCACGTGTCGATGATCCGCGCCGGAGAAAAGGGCGGCTTCCTCGAGGACGTGCTCAGCCGGATCAGCATCTTCACCGAACGCCAGAATGAGCTGCGCAACAAGCTGCTGGGCTCGATGATCTATCCGGCGATCCTCGTCTTCGTCGGCGGCATGGTCATCCTCTTTCTGCTCGTCGTCGTCGTCCCGAAGGTCCGGTCGTTTCTCCGCGGCGACCTGCCGACCATGACCAAGATCGTATTCGCCGCCTGCGACGTCATCGAGGTTTATTGGAAGCCGATGCTCGGCATCCTCTTTGTCGCCATCATGCTGATCGCGGCCGCCTTCCGCAGCGAGCGAGGGCGCATGACGCTTGACGTGATCAAGCTCAAGACCCCGCGCCTGGGGCGGTTGATCAAGCTGGTCGCCATCTGCCGCTTCTGCCGAATCCTGGGGACGCTGTTGCACAATGGCGTGCCGATCTTGCAGGCGCTGAAAATATCCCGCGACTCGGCGGGCAATCGCCTGTTGATGGAAGTCGTGGACACCGCCATCGACAACGTGCGAAAAGGCGCCCACCTCGCGGCCCCTCTGGGCAAGAGCGGCCTGTTTCCCCTGGACATCGTCGACATGATCGCCGTCGGGGAGGAAAGCAATAACCTGGAGCACGTGCTGGTGACGATCGCCGATTCCTACGAGGCCCGCACCGGCCGGGAAATTGACCTGGCGGTCCGGCTCCTGGAGCCCATTTTGCTGGTTTGCATGGCGATGGTCGTCGCCGTGATCGCCGTGGCCCTGCTGCTGCCGATCCTGACCATGAGCAGCACCGGCGCCTAAGACATATAATCCTCGCGTGAGGGCGGGGGTGTGATGTCGTTTGGAGTGCCGAGTCCCGCGACTCGCATAATCGAAAAAAGGAGATGCCCGTGATGGCCCGCAACCGACAACGAAGACCTTCCGCGAAGAGGAAGCCCGGTTTTACGCTGCTCGAAATCCTGCTGGTGGTGGGGCTGCTCGCCCTGCTGGCGGCGTTCGCCATCCCCAATCTCATCGGGCAGGGTGAGCGGGCCAAGGCCGACATGGTCCGGGCCGCCATCGGTTCAAACGGCACGATTTCACAAACCATCGACCTGTTCAAGTTCAACACCGGCATCTATCCCGAGGAACTCAAGGACCTGATAGAAAAGCCGAACGACGACGCGATCGCCAAAAAATGGGCGGGACCGTATCTCAAGGACCCCAAGATGCTCAGGGATCCCTGGGACAACGACTATCAATATCAGACGCCGGGTCAGCGCAATGAGGACGACTACGACCTCTGGAGCAACGGCCCGGACGGCCGGGACGGCACCGAAGACGACATCGTCAACTGGGAAGACGATCGCTAGCGTGACGGCCTGGCCGGTATTTCGGGTCGGGGAGCATCGGCGTCTCGCCGGTGCGAATGCCAAAGGCGCCTGACACTCAAAATATCGAGCGCCACGCCGCGCGGCGCCGTCCCTAGTGATCGCCCGTTGACCATATGATCGGCCGCGAGATGAACCACGCCGCGAAGATTTCACCGCTCGCACGCCGGGCCGGCCCCGCCGGTGCCGCGCGCCGGGGTTTTACGCTGATCGAGGTCCTCGTGGCCCTCGCGCTGCTGGTGGCCCTGACCGGCCTGGCTTGGCCCATGTTGGATCGGCAGATTCGCGCCGCCGAGTTGCCGGAGTCGGCGTCGCGCGTGCAGTCGCTTCTCTACATGACCCGCTCGTCGGCGATGCTTGAGCACCGCCGCCACCGTATCCGCTTCGAGCCCGGCGTTCAGCAGCCGTTCATCGAGTACGAGCCCGACCCCATTCGCGCGCCGGGCGAATTCTTCACGGTTCCCGCGGCTTGGGCGCGGGAGCAGGTTCTCCTCGGCGAAGTTCAGGTGCACCACATTCAGCCCGGCCGCCCGATCTATCTGCGCTCCCTCGGCATCGACGAAGACCCCGAGACCGTTCAGCAACAGATCGAAGAAGAGCGACAGGCCCAGCTCGAAGCCGGCCGAACCGACGACGAGACCGTCGACGCCTTTACGGACCTGGCCAGCGGAGACGACGTCGAGCTCGACGAGAATCGACCGATCATCTTCTTCGAGTCGGACGGGACCGCGGACTGGGCGACGATCGTCCTGGCCCGGATCGATCCCAATGAAGCGTTGGAAGAGGAGGAAGTGCAGTCCTGGGTCGTGCTCGACGGCCGCACCGGACTGACCACCATCCGCGAACAGGTCACGCAGGAACAGTTGAACGACCCCGAGTTCTACGTCCAGAGGGAGAAGCTGGAGATTCCCGACACCACCTCACTCGATGAATTGACGCTGAACGTCGCGGCGGGCGACGCGCAAACGCTTCCCGGCGGAGGCCTGTCGTCCGGCGCCGGCTCGCGACTCGGCCCGGCCGCCGGCGCTGCGTCGGCCGGCGTCGATGGCAACGGCGACCTGCCGCCGGGCGGGGCCAACCCGCAGAATCCGCGATCCCCGACCGATTCCGGCGATTCTTCCAACCGCCCGCCGGACGACGCCGAGCACTCGCAGGACGATTTTCTCAAGGACCTCGAGGCCGAGCTGGCGGATTCCGACCTCTCGGAGGCCGAAAAGCAGGAGATTCTTGATTCTTTCCGCGAGGACACCGAGGAGGATGACACCGCTGATTCCGGTCAATGAGCTGCGATTTTCGCTCCCCCTGTCTGTCCTAATGTCCTTATAATCATTGTGTTAGGCCCAGCTCACCGGCGTCCGCATCCGCTGGTCCCGCACCAGTTTCTCGGACGATGGAATTGCGACAGTCCGTCCGTGCAACGGTACAAATAGACACGGGGCCCGGTTGATTCGAGCCCGGGTTGGCGCGGAGGGTTTGTCGTCGCGTTGCGGGCCGAGCCCCGCCTGTGGGCGTCGCCGCGTAGAGGTTGGCCATGAATTCGACACCGACAGTCGGAGGCAGCCGCCGCCGGCGCGCGCCGCGTCGGCGCGCCGCCGCAGCTCTGCTCGAGGTCGTCGTCGCCCTGTCGGTGCTATTGATGGCCATGACCATGGTCGGCGCCGTCTTCCGCAACGGTTTCTACCACGTCGAACGCGCCGAGCGCATGAGCCAGGCGGACGTCATGACCGAGCGCCTGCTCAGCGAACTCGATCTCGGCCTTATCGAAATGACCGCGCAGGAGTTGACGGGCGGATTCGGCGAGGAGTCGATCCCCGGCATGACGTGGAAGATCGAGTGGGGGCCGGACATCAATCTCCAGGGCATCGTCAAGATCGACGTGTCGATCTTCATGGGCGATCCCGACGGGCCGGAGGATCGGCGTCAGTTCGTTTCGACGACGCACGTCTATCGCGCCGAGCCGCGCAACATCAATTTCGAGACCGACTTCGGCTTCACCCAGGATCAGATCGACCAGTTGACGGAGGCCATTCCCGGCGGCGCGGCGGTCTTCGACCCGGCGAATTTCGATCCGCGCTCCATCGCGCAGCTCCCCCTCGAGACGCTCCGCGATCTCCTGCCCGCGCTCATCGAAGCGTTCGGCGCCGGCATGCTCTCGGGAGGGCAGTTGGACACGCTCTTGCAGGCGGCGCGGAGCGGTGACGTCGGCGCCCTTCAGGACATGGCGGGACAGATGGGCGCCGGCCAAATCCCCGGGGCGCCGCCGACCGGCGGCTTGCAGCCGGCGGGACGCGGCGGATCGGGCAGCGGCGGCGATTCCGGCGGCCAGCAGCGGCCGACGCGCCGCGGACTCGGACAGCGCGACGGGAGGCAGCGATGACCCACCGTTGGCAATTCCGCGGGCGGCGCGGTCTGACGCTCATCGAAGTCGTCCTGGCGATCGGACTGATCACTATGGTCACGGCGATGATGTTTATCTTCTACGACGTCACCCTCAAATCCCGGGACGCCGGGACCCGCCGGATGCGCGACGGCCACCTAGCCCGCGTCATCGCGCTGCGCATCGCCGAGGAAGTTCGCTCGGCCAACGGCTTTCTCATCGGCGCCGGCCCCGGCGTCGGCGGCCGCGAACGCATGATCACGCTGCAAACCGTCGTCCTGCCGGAGAAGGTCACGTTTCTTCCGCGGCCCATCGAAGCCGATCCCCTTCCCGGTCAGAGCGACATTCGGCAGGTGCAGTATTACCTCGCATACGACGACGAGCGGCAGTTTCAATTCCCCGACGGAACCGTGAGCTGGGCGCCGCTGGGGCTCGTGCGACGCGAGATCAAGACGCTCAACCAGGCGATCATCCGCGAAGATCAGTCCGAGTCGGTCGAGCTCGATCTGGTGGCGCCGGAGATGAAGTACCTTCGGTTTCGCTACTTCGACGGCGTCGAATGGCTCGACCGCTGGACCGTCGGCGAGCAAGGCGGCCTCGGCAACTCGTTGCCGCAGGCGGTCGAAATCACGGTCGGGTACGACCCGATCCCTCCGGAAATAGAGGAGGACGAGGAACTCGATCTGGAGAATGAAGACCTCTTGCCCGCCCCGCCCGAGCCGTATTCGCAATCGACCAGCACGATCGTTGTCCGTCTTCCGCAGGCCGACGTGTTCTTCGGTTCCCGGCTCATGCGCGCCCGTGGCGGCCCCGGCGGCGGAGGGTTTGGATCATGACCCTCCGTCGATTGAGCACGCGAAGCCATGAGCCGCCGGCTTCTGCCCGCGCCGCGGCCCGGATCACCGGCGGCGCCGACCCCCGCGCCCGTCGCGGCCTGATCCTGATCGTCGTGTTGGTCATGGTGGTCCTGCTGTCGCTTCTGGCGGCGAGCTATTCGTACATGGTCAACGCGAACATGCGCGGGGTGATCTCGCGCCATCAGGAATTTCAGGCCCGGATGGCCGCCGAGAGCGGCTTTCAATACGCCATCTCGATTCTCCGCGAGGCGCGCTACGATCCCGGCGTCTGGTACAACAACCCGGCGTTGTTCCGCGCCGTCCTCGTCGAGGGCACGGACGAGGAGACGGACACCCGGCAGTTCAACGAAACCGGCCAGTATGACGCCCACGCCCAACCGGCCTGGCGATTTCATCTTGTCGCCCGCAACGAGGAAGATCCGGCCACGGTGCGCTACGGCATCACCGACGAAACCTCCAAGCTCGATCTGAATCTCGCAACGCAGGACCAGCTCCGCCGCCTGATGACCGCCCTGATCCCGCAGGAGGCGGACAACGCCGTCGACGTCGCCGTGCTCGTCGACTCGCTTCTCGATTGGCGCGAACGGGGGACCGCCCCGCGACCCAACGGCGCCAAGGACGAATACTACGCGACGCTCGAACCTCCGTACCGATGCAAGCAGGCGCCGTTTTCGACGATCGAGGAGCTGCTTCTCGTGCGCGGGTTCACTTCCTGGGTGCTGTTCGGCGAGGACTACAACCGCAATGGACTTCTGGACGCCGGCGAAGACGACGATCTCGAGTCGTTCCCTCCGGACAACGCCGACGGACTCCTTTACGCAGGAATTGCGCCCTATCTGACGCTCTGGTCGCAGGAGATCAACGCGGCTTCCGACGCCCAGCCGCGCATCAACCTCAACATGGAGGACACCGCCGAGCTCCAGGAGCAGCTCCAGCAGTTTCTGCCGGGGCAGCTTGTCAGCTATGTCATGGACATACGCGGATCGGGCATCGCGTTTAACAGTGTTATGAACCTACTTCCCGCGCCGCCGCCGCTGGAACTGGAGGGATTCGAGGAGGCCGAGCCGGAGGATCCGACGTCCCAACCGGTTCAAAACGGGCCGTCCACGTCGCAGCCGACCAGCGCGTCGGATGACGGTTTTGCCGCTACCACCCAGGACGCTTCGTCCGATCTAGATGGAACCGACGGAGCGTCCGAGAACGATGCACAAACGCGACGGCTGGCGTATCGCGACCTGTCGGATCCGCCGCCGCCCGGCACCTACGAAGACCTGCCGGTCATTCTCGACCGCTTGACGGTCTTGCAGTCGCCGGTCTTCTCGGGCCGCGTGAATTTCACGACGGCGCCGCGCGCCGTGCTGAGTACGTTTGAGTTGTTGACGCCGGAGGAGGTCGAGGCGCTGGTCGCGGCGCGGTTGGAACTGTCACCGGAAGAACGCGCGACGCCGGCGTGGATACTGCAACGCGGCGTCCTCGATGAGAACAAGTTTCGCGCAATGCTGAACAGGATGGCGATGAACGCGTCGACGTTTGAGGCCGAGTCGATCGGATACGCCGACCACATCGGCGCCTGGGATCGCTTCCGGGTCGTCTTCGAGATGCGCGGCCCCATTGCCCAGGTGCGATACCATCGGCGGCTCAACGCCCTCGGCACGGCCTATACGCCGCACGGCGACGAGCGGAGGGATTTCGTCAAGCGAGGCGGATAGGCGAACCGCAAAAAAGAATGGCCCTGGGAAAGCAACAATTTCTGGCGCTTGATTGGGATCGCAACAATCTGCGATTCGTCGTCGTCAACGCGCGCAGCGACGGTATCGACCTGGCCAAGGCGGTGTCGGCGCCCATTCCGCCGGAAATACCCATCGACGACGCGACGCAATTCGGCGCGTTCGTGCGCGAGGCCCTGCGCCAGTCCCATATCGGCGCCCGGCGCACGCTCCTGGCCGTGCCCCGCGAACAGGTCGTTCTCAATACGCTGAATCTCCCGCCGACGCCGGCCGACGACCTGGCGTCCATCGTGCAGTTTCAGATTGTCAAGGAGTTGCCGTTCTCCGCCGGCGAAGCGACGCTCGACTTCGCGATCTGCGGCGAGTTCGACCCGACGCAGCCGTCCAGCGCCCTGGTCGCCGCCGTACGCAACGAGGTCGTCGAGTTTCTCAAAAAATTCGCCGCCGAGGCCGGACTGACCCTGCAATCGATCGGCCTGCGGCCCTTCTCCAATCTGCTCGCGATTACGGCCAATGTCGACGACTACGCCTCCAAGACCCTGCTGGCCGTCGAAGTCGGGCCCCGCCTGACGGAAATCGACATTATCAAGCTGGGCGTCCTGACGTTCAGCCGGTCGGCGTCCGCCGCGATGCCGTCGATGGATGCCCCGAACGCCGACGCGCTGAAGGACAGCCGCATCGTCGGCCTGCCGGTGCAGGACCGCCAGCAGGACGAGGCGGCCGAACGGACCGTGTCCAACCTCATGGTCGACATCATCCGATCCGTCGAGGCGTTTCGAGCCACCGATCCGACCTTCAAAATCGACGAAATCGTCGTCTGCGGCACGTCCGGCCTCGAGCCCCAGGTCGCCCAGGCGCTGGCCGCGCGATACGCCACCCGTGCGGAACTCTACATGCCCGCGCGCTCCCTCGGCCTCTCCCAGGAGCGGGCACGGGAGCTTCGCGGCTTCAGCGCCGCGATCGGCCTGGCCATCGGCCATCGTCGCAAGGGTCTGGACCATCTTGATTTTCTGCGTCCGAAGAAGTCGATCAGCCGGCGGACGAGGCGGATGCGCAAGGTGCCGTTCGCCATGACGACGGCCGCCCTCATCATCTTCTCGGGCATCGCCTATCGCTGGCGGTTTATTTCGCCGCTACAGGAACAGGTCGCCGAGCTCCGCGAAGTGGTGAGCGCCAAATCGAAGGAGAAGCGGCGAATCGAGGAATTCAAGGACAAGGTCGAGTCGCTCGAGGCCTGGATGGATTCTGAGCACTATTGGCCCGAGGTCCTCGTCGCCTTGTCCGAGGTGTTTCCGGATCAGAAGTCCGCCTATGCCACGCGCGTGGACTTCGAGACCCGTGCCGCCGCCAAGACCGCCATTCGCCAGAGCACGGCGCGCGTCCGCTTTCGCTCCGCCGTCCTCGGAGCGGTCAACGAGTTGAGTACCCGCCTGCGCGAGAACGGCTTTGACGAGATCGTCCCCGGGAAAGAAACCCACTCCCCGGCGCCCGACGGGTACACGAACGAATCGGGCGTCGAATTCGTCGTTCCGCTGCGCCGCACATGGCGCGAGGCCCGCGGCGTGAGGATCGAGCCCGAAGAGACGGCGGACGAGGCGGCGACCGGGGCGCTGACTCCCGCCGCCGACCTGTCGTCGAAAGCGGGCGCGGCTGCCGGCGCCGGCGATCCCGGCGGAACCGGCGATCCCGGCGATCCCGGCGGAACCGGCGGCGCGCCGACGGCGGCGCGGCCTGTGCAGGGGGGCAAGCCGTGAATCGCCGAGAAAAAATGCTGGTCATCATCGTCGGTGCGGTCGTCGGGATCGGCGCCGTCTATCAGGTGGTCAACTTCCTGGTGATCAGCCCGAAGGCGCAGGGGATCAAGGATCTCGAGGACCTTCAAGCCGAGAATCAGAAGCTCGACGCGATCGTTCACTCCGGGCTGAATCTCGCGGAGCGCTGGCGCGATTACGCGGGACAATCGCTTTCCTATGACCGGCCGCAGACCATGAACATCTTCGGCCGCGACCTCAAGGAAATCGCACAGCGGAACGGATTTCCCGAGGCCGTCTTCACCCCGACGACCGGCACCAAGATCGGCCGCCGCACCGACATCGTCACCGTCGCCTATCGCGTCGCCGCCGAAGGGCCCTATCCCAAAGTGCTCGACTTTCTGAGTGATATCTATCGCACGCCGTATCGCAGCCAGATCACCAAGCTGAGCATCCGGCCGCTGCTCGTGCGCAATACGCCGCTCAACGAGGTCAAAGCGGAGTTCACCGTCGAGACCCCGCTGTTGCCGCAGATCGATCGGCGCGATAGCGAATTCGCCTCCGGCGTGTCCACCATGCCCGCGGAAGACACCGACCTGGGGCATCCGGCACGCGACGACATGCCGCCGCCGTCGGCCCTGGCCCTGCTGACGTCGCGCAACATCTTCAAACCCTACGTGCCGCCGCCGGAAAACGTCGTCATGCTCCAGAACAAGGACTGGAAGACGGTCGCCGTCCGCCTCTTCTTCTCCTGGGAGGAGGAGATCAACGATCGAAAAGTCGAAACGGTCTCGGGCGACGGCCAGGCCTCCGTCAAGGGATTCGGCGACGTCGTCGAGATTCGCGGCCGCTACGCCGACGGCACGAGTTTCGGCCCGGAGCGCATCGAGTTCGGCGAAAAGAAAGACTGGTCCTACGTCATCAAGGCCCACCATCCGCCGCCGCCGGTGGAGACCGTGGCCGTCGCCGTGAAAAACGAGCATCAGGACCCGGTCTTCGTGGACATGGTCGTCAGCACCAAGGACGGCAAGACGAAGACCTATCCGACCATGCGTTTCGAACCGGGAAAGATCGTGAGCATCGACGAGTTCGCGGCGAAATCGGTCACGCTGGTCGGCGCCTATCAGTCCGGGAACAAGGCCTCGCCGCAGAACTTCATGCCGCGCCAGGGCCAGCAGGTCTACGTCGTGCCGCCGGAGCCCGCCGAGCCCGTCGTCGCCAAGGACCCTCGCGACCCGCCGGCCGACGCGCAGTATACGGTGACGGGCCTGGTGACCTATCAGGGACAGCAGGAAATGATCGCCAACGGGACGGCGCCGGGAACGCGGCTGGTGATTCCCATGGGACTGTCGGGGTCGGTCGACGGCGGCACGTTGTTGGCGGTGCATCCGCTGGGCGGCGTCGTGAAGATGCCGAGCGGAAATTATTACATGTATCCCCTGGGCAAGTCGTTCACCGAGCGCGTCCAGTTGGAAGCGACGGCCGACGCCGAATTGCCGGCGGCGATCGACGCGTGGGCAAACCCCCGGCCCCCGGATGAGGGCAAGGCGATAGAAGAGACCGTCGTCGGAATGCGGTAGGCGCATGGCGGCGCGGTCGATTCGGATCATCAAAAGCGCCTCCGGCATCGCCGGCCGGACCTGTGATCAGGGGCGGAGATCGTCATCATGAGTACGTCTCATCGTCGTTTGAAATCGCTGCTGTGGACCGCCGCCGTCGGATTGGCCGTGTGCGGCGCTGCCTCCGTCGCCGCGATGGCGCAGGAAAAAAAGCAAGAGGACAAGTCGGCGACCTCGCGGCCGGCGAAGTCCGATTCCTCGAAGGCGGATATCGACGAAGCGAAGCGCCGGGCGATGGAATCCATCCGCAGACGCAGCCAGCAGGCCGGGAGCCAGCCCGCCGACGAAGCCAAGCCGGCCGCGCCGCCGCCCGCAGAGCCCCCGAAGCGGATCGCCGGGCCGACGACTCGCCCCGCGGCCGAAAAGCCGCCGCGGCCCACACGCCGGACCCGGCTCCCGCGGACTCCTGCGCCGCCGAACGGACAGCCGCCGAAAGATGCGGCGCCGTCCGCCGCGCCGCCGGCTGCGACGCAGGTCGTCGAAGGCGAAGTCACGACGCTGACGTTCTCCGTCGCCCCGGTCGATCCCGAGAGCCGCTCCTACCGGTTCGATTATCACAATTCTCCCTGGGCAGACGTGCTGGCGGACTTTGCCCGGATGAGCGGGCTGAGTTGGCTCAATGAGCCCGATCCGCCGATCACCGAAAACCTGACGTTTCGCAGCCGCCGCTCGATGACCTATCAGGAAGCGCTCGACCAGCTCAACGATCTGCTCGTCTCGCGGCCGCTGAACAAGTACCTCATCAAGCGCGACGAGAACTATCTCGTCATCCGCCGCCTGCCGGACTGGATGCGCGAAGTGCCGGCGGAGGACATCTACCCGACTTTTGACGAGATGATCGTCGCCGGGCGGTCACCCTATGACATCGTGATGGTCAACTGGGACGTGCCGCCGGGATGGACGCCGTACCAGATCATCGACAAGTTTCGATCGCTCTTTTCCGACACCTACGGCACGGTCGTCATCGGCGACAAGATACAACTGACCGGCCTGGTCAAGGAGCACCATCGCTGGCGCGACGTGATCGCTTCGTTGATCCGACTGTCGCCGATTCCGCCCGACGACGATCCGCGCCCGCTCCACCTGATCCAGTTGAAGGTCGCCAAGGCGGCCGAATTGCAGACGATGCTGCGCCAGCTCTATCCGGTGTCGCCCCCCGGCGGCAAGCGCGGCCCCGGCATCGACACCCAGGCGGAGCAGGCCAGGGCCATCGATATCATCACCGACGTCAAGAACAATTGGCTGTTCATCAAGGCCGAACCGTCGAAGATCACCGAGATCAGCGAGTTCGTCAGCCGCATCGATACCGGCGAGGGCCCCGTCACGCCGGTGATGGAAGTCGTCAAGCTGCAATACGCCGACGCCAATGCGCTGGTGGGGACGCTCAAGCCCATGTTCATGAAGGAGACGCAGGCGTTCAGCCGGCCCGACATCTGGATCTCCAGCGATGAAAAGGAAATGTTGTCGCGCGACATCTTTCCCGACCCCGCCAACAACGCGGTCATCCTCGTCGGCGGCCCCGAGGGCGTCGCGTCGGCGGTCGATCTCGTCAAGCAATGGGACACCCCCGGCGAGAATCAGATCAATCAGGTCATCACGCTCGAACACGGCAACGCCGATGAGATCGCCGGCATCCTGGCCCAGATGTTCCCCGCCGCCGCCAGGCCGGGGCAACCGGCCGACCGCATCACGCCGCGCTCGACCTCGTCCCTGTTAGTCTCGTGCTCCAAGCGAACCTACGACCAGATCATGGCCGTCATCGAAAAGCTCGATATTCCGCCCGATGACGCGGAGAGTGAGCACCTCGTCCAGCCCGATGCCCTGACCCCCGGCGCCCTGGCCAACGTGCTTCAGCAGGCCTTTGGCGCGGGGCAGGCCGCGCGGCCGCGCCCCCGCGCACAGAAAGGGCGCCAGGGCCGCCCGACCCCGGCCCCCGCCGCACCCGGCGGCACCGGCCCGCGCTTCGTGCCCGACGATGCGACCGGCTATCTCATCATCTATTGCACCGACGATGAGTGGCCCGACATCGAGTCGTTGATCCAGACGCTCGATGCCAAGGCCGCCGTGCTCGAATCGCGCCTCCGCGCCTTCCCCTTGCAGAACGCCAATGCCGGCGACGTCGTCGCCATGTTGCAGCAGATGTTTCCGCAGATGCCCGGGGCGCCGGGAACGCCCGGCGTCACGATTCACCAGTTCTTCGCCGATTCGTTCAACAACACGGTCAACGTCTTCGCCGCGGAAGACTTCACCGACAAGCTCGCGCCGTTCATCGAGCAGCTCGACATCGTCGCGACCGTTCCCCTGCGCGTCATTCAGTTGCAGCACGCCGACGCCGAAGTGGTCGCTCCGATCCTGCAATCGGCATTCGGCGACGCGGGCGGATCGCCGGCCCGCGCGGTCGCCCAGCAGCGCCAGGCGGTCCAGGGCGGGGCGCCGGCCCCGCCGGTAGCCGTCGGCGGTGATGATTTCCGCGTGGTCGCCGAGCCGATCACCAATTCGCTCTTGATCAACGCGCCGGCCAAGGAATGGATCGAAATCGAAAAGCTCGTCGCCCAGATGGAGGCCGAGGCCGAGAAATACGCGGATCAGCGCGTCATCTACACGGCGCGCAACCGCCCGGCGGAGGAGCTGGCCGCGACCCTGCAAAGCATGCAAGGCGCCGGCGGCGCCCCGTTGCCCGGCGGCAAGCAGGGTGCCGATGCCATGACCACGCC